>Ga0070696_100000017_pt1 | contig 74201 bp, 57 predicted proteins | sample KBSK1253metaG_FD_65474 | JGI IMG/M metagenome (GOLD analysis project Ga0070696, IMG submission 65474) | Corn, switchgrass and miscanthus rhizosphere microbial communities from Kellogg Biological Station, Michigan, USA - KBS K1-25-3 metaG | ecosystem: Host-associated > Plants > Roots >... | reverse complement strand
AAGGTTCCGCCAAGCTCTCCAATCTCGTCGCGACGGTGCACATCTACCTGAAAGTCTAGATTGCCCGCCGCAACGCGGCGAGCCGCGGTCGCCAGCGTCTGAATCGGCCGAGTGAAGCTCCAGCCGATAATCACCAGAAATGCCAGCGCCAACACCAGAAGTCCCGTTGTCGCCGACAGCCTGACGTTAGACAGCTCGCGGCTTCTGTTTGAAAGTGTCTTCGACGCATCATCGATCTTACTCGTGATCGATTCCGGATTAGTCACAATGATAATCCAGTATGGACCTTTAGCCGACGTGAACGGTATGTCATAGGTCTTTGAGGAGCTGCCGTGAATCGAAACCTCTCCTTCCACCGGGTCACCAGGGTTCTCCTGGATCACTTCGTTATCCGGCACGGAGATGGTTCCGCCCTTCAGCTCCTCGAGCGTTGTATCGCTCACGTTGCCATATTGATCGGCAACGATAATGTGCTCAACCGTGCCCGGCATGCCGATCTCGCCGGATTGAATCTGCCTGTACAGGTAGCGCTCCGAATTGAGATTGTTGATCGCAAGTGCGATTGCCTTCGCAAAATCGCTGAAGCCACTGTTCACGGCTTCCTTGACCTGCTCGCTTTGGCTGGACACCTCTGTAGCGGCGCGCTTCTGCGCCCACTTATCCAGAGCAAGCACCAATACGATGGTGAGCAGCAGGAACGACGTGAGCAATAGCATCAGTCGAACGCGAAAGCTCATGAAGAACTTTACATCATCGGGCATAGTACGCGACCCAATTTTGGCTGCCGCCTGACGGCATCTGATTTAGGCAACCAACCGCATCATAGCACAGCCCCTCGACGTGATGGATTGGATGTCGCCGCCCCGCACTGATCCAGTGCTTGTTTGCTTATCAAGCCGGGTAATACAATGCAGAAGAGCGAGAATTTCATCCAGCAAAGCGTCTCGCGCGATCTATAGGAGGTTCGCCTGATGAACAGAAGATCAATTACCAATACTCTACTGAGCATGGTCTTTGTACTATGCGCGGGCGCCGTCTCTCCGGCTCAGGACAAGACTGAGAACGCCTCCCGACCGACTATTCGCGTCTCCGGTGACTCAACCGTAACAGTGAAACCCGACGAAGCCGAGATAAACATCGGAGTGCTGACGCAGGCTGATACCGCGCAGGCAGCCGCAACCCAGAACGCACAGAAACAGGATGCGGTGATCTCCGAGCTCAAGAAAACGCTCGGATCGAACGCGGACATCAAGACTATTGGCTACTCAGTGAGTCCCAACTATCGCTATCCGAAGGAAGGGGGTCAGCCGACGATTAGCGGATACACCGCTTCAAACATAGTTCAAGTAAAGACTACGAATCTCCCCCAAGTCGGCAAACTGATCGATCTTGCAACGCAGTCTGGCGCCAATAATATCCAATCGCTTCGGTTCGTGCTAAAGGACGACTCCATCGCTCGCGCTCAAGCATTACGCGAAGCCTCAACCAAAGCGCGAGCCAAGGCCGATGCTATCGCTGCAGCGCTCGGCCTCAAGATCCAAAGAGTGCTTCGCGTGGAGGAAGGCGGTTCGACAATTCGACCTGCATTCGAAATGGGAGCGGGGGATGGGATTGCATTGAGAGCTCAAGCAGCACCGACTCCGATTGAAACCGGCTCAATCGAGGTACGAGCAACGATCACTTTGACTGTTGAAGTAGTTCAGTAAGTCCTGCGAGGATCGGTTCTAAAACGGCAGGCGATGCGCTGAGGTTGAGCCTTAGGAGTCGCCGCAGCGACGTTTGAGGATTTACGTTAGAGAATGGAGCGGGTGACGGGGATCGAACCCGCAACTTTCAGCTTGGGAAGCTGACACTCTACCATTGAGTTACACCCGCCCTTTTTTTGACTGCGTCATCTTAAATCCCGATAACGGGCATTGTCAATCATTCGACTTTTGGAATCAGAGATAGCTGTCTCAATGCAATCCGGGAACGGCGTATCGAGCAATGAACAGCGCCGCAAACAAGTAGATAAGCCAATGAGCCTCGCGGCCCCGACCTGTCACGACTTTCAGTAGCGCATAAGAAATGAATCCAAACGCAATTCCATCAGTGATGCTGAAGGTCAGCGGAATCATCACCATCGTCAGGAACGCCGGCAACGCTTCAGTGAAATCATCCCAGTCAACATCGCGCATCGACCTGATCATCAAGCTCCCGACTACAATCAACGCAGGAGAGGTGATGGGATAAAGCGTGAAGGATCGAGTTAACTCCTGGCCTTCGACGGAGAACACATCCTGGACAACGTAGCCCCCGCTGATCATCTTCACCACTGGAGAGAAAAACAACGCAACCAGAAAGAGTCCGGCCGTAACCAGTGCCGTCAAGCCGGTGCGCCCGCCGGCGGCGACACCCGATGCACTTTCAATGTAACTCACCATCGTCGTGTTGCCTGCGACTGCCGAACCCACAGTTCCGATTGCGTCCGCCAGTAACGCCCGTCCCGCCCGCGGCAACTTCCCTTCCTTCATAAACCCGGCTTGCTTTGCGATACCAATCAGCGACCCGACCGTATCGAACAGATCAAGGAAGAAGAAAATGAAGATTACGACGATGAGGTTTTGCTTTAAGGCCGCTAACACATCGAACTGAAACAGCGTCGGTGCGATGGATGGCGGCATGCTCATTACCGCACCTGGGTTCTTCACGATGCCGACTGCTAATCCTGCAATGGCGGCAATCAGAATCCCAAACAGAATCGCTCCCTTCACTCTTCGCGCCATAAGGACGATCGTCGCGGACAGCCCAATGAGCGCCACCGCGGCCGGCTTGCTCGAAAGATTCCCAAGGGTGACAAACGTGCTGGCATTTAATCTGACAAATCCCGCCCACTCCATCCCGATCAGAGTAATAAACAAACCGATGCCGGCCGCGATTGAACACTTCAGCGAATCCGGTACGGCCGTCACCATCGACTCTCGAAAGCCAAACGACGCAGTTGCTATGAACACCACACCGGACAAAAACACAGCTCCCAACGCCGCTTGCCACGGAATCTTCATTGTCAACACCACGACATAAGCAAAGAAAAAGTTGTGACCCATCGCTGGCGCTACCGCAATCGGATACTTCGCAATCAGCGCCATCAATATCGTCGCGAAAGCAGTAGCAAGGCAAGTACTGGTGAATACCGCGCCGGGCTCCATACCCGCAGCTCCGAGAACAGCGGGCTGCACGAAGAGGATATAGGCCATGGTCGTGAACGTTGTTACGCCGGCGAGCACTTCGATACGAAGAGTGGTGCTGTTCTGCTCGAGCTTGAAGTGTTTTGTGAGCATCAGAAAAGAGGTCAGATCATGTCTGAACTATAAGCCTTTAATTGATGCGCCTTTTTTGAGTTATAGGTCGGGTCGATTGAGATGCAAATTTTCGTTTTTTCACTCTTGGCCGCGTTTCTTGCTGACGTGAGGTTTGAGCTTATCATAAGCTCCAAGCACTTCCTGCTTGTGATTTGGGCTGCCCTGATCGAGTATAACGTGACGAACCATAACGAGCAGACGTTCCCTTTTTCCGGCGAACCGCCCCGTCAGCGGTTGTTGCCCCGTAACATCGACCAGGCCTTCACGCACCCATTGCCAAAACTGCTTTTGCGTAGTCCAGAACTCGTTCTCATTGGCGCAGACTATTCTTGCTGTCTTTTTTGCTTTCACCTGAGTACTACTTTCATTCCGACATCTCAGAACTGAATCAATCGAATCTCTGACGGTTTGGCGACCAAAAACCTGGTTTCAATTATCGCCACTAGGCTCGAAGCATCGATGCGATGCGCGAGCCGATATCCGCGGGACTCTTCACGACATTGATTCCCGCCTCTTCCAACGCTGCCATTTTCTCCGCGGCAGTTCCCTTCCCGCCCGCGATGATCGCCCCCGCGTGCCCCATCCGTCTGCCGGGCGGCGCAGTCTGGCCCGCAATGAACCCAACGACGGGTTTCGTCATGTGATCGCGCACGAACTCGGCCGCTTGCTCTTCGGCAGTGCCGCCGATCTCGCCGATCATCACAACGGCTTTGGTGTCCGGATCCTGTTCGAACAGCGCGAGCGCGTCCACGAAGTTTGTGCCGATCAGCGGATCACCGCCGATCCCGATCGCCGTCGATTGACCGAGACCAAGGTTTGTCAGTTGATGCACCGCTTCGTAAGTCAATGTTCCGCTTCGCGAGACCACTCCGACATTTCCTTCGGCGTGAATATGCCCCGGCATGATTCCAATCTTGCACTTGCCCGGGGAAATAATCCCCGGGCAGTTTGGACCGATTAGGCGTGTAACTCGATTGCGCAGGTAATCAAAGGCACGAACCATGTCCAGCGCCGGGATTCCTTCTGTTATGCAAACCGTGAGCGGCAAGCTCGCTTCCGCGGCTTCCATGATTGCATCGGCGGCGAATGGCGGTGGAACATAAATAACGCTGGCATTCGCTTCGGTAGCCTTTACCGCATCCGCGACGGTATCAAAAATCGGAACGCCATCGTGCTCCGTTCCACCTTTGCCCGGAGTCACGCCCGCGACGATTCTGGTTCCGTAGGCAATCATTTGACCGGTATGGAACGATCCCTCTTTACCGGTTATCCCCTGAACCACAACGCGAGTATTCTTATCAACAAGTATGCTCAATGTTTTCTCCCCATTCGAAAAGACCAGCAATATAGCACGCGGCGAAAAACGTGTGAAGGCGCAGCCTGACCGAGGGTTCAACAATTCCGTGCGCGTAGAAGTCATCAAGATTGACAATCGCTCGCGCTTTGGAGTAGAACGCTCAACGAGCGGTTTTGCCTGAATAAAGGTATTATCTTGCATGCGCTAAACCAAGGCGCCACGGCTCTATGCAGTGCGACCCCGGGGTAAACTCGTTTGACCTCAGAAGAGATTTCTCATTACCGAATCCTTAGGAAGCTCGGTGCGGGTGGTATGGGTGAGGTGTACCTGGGTGAGGACATAAAGCTCAATCGCAAAGTAGCGATCAAAATGCTGCCCTCCCGATCCATCGGCAACGAGCAGGCCAAGAAGAGACTCCTTAGGGAAGCGCAAGCGGCGGCAACGCTGGATCATCCAAATATCTGCGCAATCCACGAAGTCGGCGAAGAAGGTGATTCCGCGTTCATAGTCATGCAGTACATTGAAGGGAGCACCCTCTCCAAAACAATCAAGGATAATCCCCTAGCTCCAACCGATGTCGTCGATGTCGGCATTCAGGTTGCAGCCGCTTTGTCTGAAGCACATTCACACGGGATCATCCATCGGGACATCAAGCCGCAAAACATTATCATGACGCCACGTGGGCACGTTAAGGTGTTGGACTTCGGCCTCGCCAAGATCGTGCAGGATGAGAAGGTGATGACCTCGCCGGCGGAAAGCCGCCTGACAGATACCGGCGAAATCGTCGGCACTGTCGGTTATATGTCGCCTGAACAACTCAAGGACTTGCCTGTCGATGCGCGTAGCGACCTGTTTTCGCTCGGGGTGACTCTGTATGAGTGCGCTACAGGCCGGTCTACATTTTCAGGATCGAGCAAGATTCAAATCTCGCTTCAGGTTATTCAGTTCGATCCCCCAAGACCGTCGCAAACGAATTCGGATATTCCATTCGCATTGGATGAAATCATACTGAAGTCAATCGCAAAGGATGTTGAGGCAAGATACCAGTCCGCGGACGAAGTGCTGTCGGATCTCAAAGAGCTGCAGGCTGCGATTGCCGATGGAAGCGCATTCAACACCCGGCAACTGACTCCAATGCCCGGGTCGTCAGGGAAGCGTCGATCACCGAGCTTGAAACGAAGGATTCGCAACATCCCGCTTCGAGTCAAAATCGGGCTCGTCGTTACGATTACCGCTCTCGGAATGTTTGGGGTCTTCGGCCTGCGGCGCCCGCCTGCACACGAGCCCTCTCCCGAAGCCAAGACCTTGTATGACAAAGGTACCGAAGAGATACGATGGGGCGCTTATTACCAGGCGAGCAAGGCTCTGGAGAAGTCTACCAAATTGGATGACGGTTTTGCGCTCGCGCACGCGCGTTTAGCTGAAGCTTTCGCTGAAACGGATTATTCGGAGAAGGCTAAAGAGGAACTCCTGCGCGCAATAGCGCTTGCACCCGACCGCTCTTCGCTTCCGGGACTCGGCGCTAGCTATCTCAGTGCGATAGCTGCCAGCGTCGGACGCGATTTTCCGGCGGCAATCGAACACTACTCCAAAATAGCGGCACAGTCCTCGGGACCGGAGAAAGCCAGCGCCTATGTTGACCTTGGCCGCTCATACGAGAAAAGCGAGAATATCGATAAAGCGATCGAATACTATCTCGAGGCGACGAAGACCGATTCGCAGTCCGCGCCGGCATTTCTCAGGCTGGGTATACTCTATGCTCGCCGCCAAAACCTGAGCGGCGCGCTTGAAGCTCTCTCGACCGCCGAAAACATTTATCAAACTGTCTCAAATGAGGAGGGCGCCGCTGAGGTTTGGTATCAGCGCGGTGCGATTCAGGCAAGAAAAAGAAATCTCGGCGAGGCCGAGAAAGAGTTGAACAGATCCCTGGAGACTTCGCGTCGCAAAGGAAACAACTATCAAATCGTGAGAACGCTGTTGCAACTGAGCGGTGTTTACGATTCCCAGGGAAATCCGCAGGCTGCAAAAGCCAGCGCAACTGAAGCCGTTGAGCTCGCGCAGAGCAGCGGCATCAGGAACCTTGCGACCAACGGTCTTCTGGATCTCGCCAGCACACAGCTCTCGCGCGGGGATCTCGACACAGCCGGAAAATATCTCGTTCAAGCGCTCGGGTACGCAGAGGTAGACCGGGCGCGGAAAACTGAAGCAAGAGCCAAGTATCTTCTTGGAAGCTTGAACCTGAAGCTCGGCAAAATCGATGAGGCGATTTCCTTTCTTGAACAAGCGCTGAAGTTCTTTCAAAGCGGTGACTACAAAGTCGAGATCTCAAATGCGCTATTGCTTACTGGCCGCGCATACCGGGTAAAGGGCGAATATGAGATCGCTCTGAAAACCTTTAGACAACAACTTGAAACCGAGGAGGCGCTCAGCGATCCCGCACGAATCGCTGCCGCGCACTCGAGTATCGCGCTCGCTTTTGGTGAATTAGAAAGATACCCCGAGGCGCTACTAGACGTTAATGAGAGTTATAGGATTAATGAGCACTCGATGGCGATCGTTGACAAGGGCACTGACCAAATGAATCGCAGCCGCTTCCTCATGCGATTAGGGCGCTACCAGGAAGCCGCTGCCGCCCTGGACGCCGCCCGATTGATCGCAGCAGGACCCCCCGGGAACCAGGACGGAAGCTACAAGACGCTCCTGGCCTGGGTGCATCTTACCGATTCTGAGATGGCGCTCAGTCAGTTGCGCTTCAGCGAGTCCATCGCGAAAGGCCAAATCGCTTTGGACCTCGCAACCAAACAGAAGATAAGAGACATTGCTTGTCCGGCGAAGTATACGATCGCTCTCGCGCAGGCCTTTTCCGGAAATGCCGCGTCAGCCCAGAGACTATGCGAAGACGCGGTGGCGATCGGCAAAGACGTAAAAAGCCCGCGTCTGCTTTCAAGCGCTCTTCTGGCTCAGGCCCACGTTCTGTTGCTGCGAAAGGACGCGAGGAGTGCGCTCGAGAAGGCAACTGAATCGCAGCAGATGTTCGCGCAAGCCGGGCAGATGGATTCCGAGTGGCAGGCTTGGGCTGTTGCCGCCCAGGCAAATCAAGCCCTCGGCAATAAGCCAGCAGCCGAGATGTGCGCGTCACGAGTTGATGATTTGTTGGGGAGCCTTCAAAAGAATTGGGGGCAGGAGGCCTACGACAAGTATCTGCGCAGACCTGATATTCGGAGCTTGCGCAATCATCTGGCAATGATTTCCAACCGCAGCAAATGAACTCAGACAACACAAGGAGACAACCAATGACACCCGTAACTCACATGCCCGGATACCAACCGAGTCTAGTGCCCGGTTACTTCTTAAGCGCGGAACGTGATCCTCCAGGCGGCGGCGGCGGTCCCGGCGGCGGTTCCGCGGGCGGCGGTCACAGGCCCGGTGGCAAGCCCGGCAAAAAGGGCGGCGCCAAGAAGGCAACATCCAAGAAGACGACGAAGAAAAAGAGATAGAGAATCCTTCTTGCCTCTGTCTGAATCTTGATCGCTTCGCTTCAATCGTGAGGAGTCATCACTCGCCGGCCGCCGCGGTTTCGGTGGCCGGCGAGACGATGATCCATAGTACCAGCAGCAACCGGCCCAGCCTCGAGCGTGTTGACGCGCGTCAGAGTGTTTGTGTCGATGGATGTCGAGTGTTCATATCGTGCCAAAAAGTGAAGAAAATATAGGGGCAAGAGGAAAGCTTGAAAAAGCCGCGGGCCTGTTCCGCAATCGTCCGGCCAGCGTCATGAAGCTCGCCACATTCTTGAAAGCGAGTGAGAAGAAGCATCTGCTTTCCCGAAAGGACCGGCTGCGAATAGTCGAGCAGGCGCTGCTGTTGCTGAACATGAACTATGTGCATCTTCCACTCAAGCGCGCGATGCACGCCGTTGATCCCATTCAGCGACTGAAACTTCTTAGATTTCGTCTCCTCGAAATGAAGGAGAGCGAAATGCCCAGTGAAATCACCTTCCACAAGCGAATGATGGAGATATTCGCATCGACTCGCGATCTGCACACGCTTTATCTTTTGCCCAAGCCCTTCAGCGATCGCGTTGCGTATCTTCCCTACCTTATCGAACAGTACTTCGAACGAGATAAGAACGGGCGGCGCGTCGAAAAATTCATGATCTCGAGGGTGGTCGAGCAGTTTTTCAAGGCTCTGCCGAATCCCGGGCCCGAGGCGATCAACTTCGAGCCAGGCGTGGAAGTGCTCCACTGGAATGGCGTGCCGATAAGGAGGGCGATTGAGTTGAATGGCGAGACTCAGGCCGGCAGCAACATCGAAGCCCGATTCGCGCGCGGGCTTGATAATCTCACGATCCGGCCGCTCGAGACTTCACTGCCGCCAGACGAGAGCTGGGTTTCGCTCACCTATCGCTCCAGATCCGGCGAAACATTGACGTTCACTCAGGAATGGCTCGTCTATAAGATGAGCGACGACGACGCGGAACCGGTTTCGTCCAAATCGACAAAGAAGAAACGAGCGGCCATCGATATCAAGAAGACAAAAATAAATCAGCTCAAGCGAACGATGTTTGCCCCGCGCAATCTCAATGTGGCGAAGTCATTCGAGAAAATGTTCTACGCTCAGGTTCGAAGAATCGACGGCAAGGATCTGGGATATATTCGCCTCTTCAACTTTGAGGTGGACGAACCGGATAAATTTGTAGACGAGATCGCCCGCGTAATTACGTCCGATGGCTTCCCGCGGGAAGGCCTTATTCTCGATGTGCGAGGCAACGGCGGCGGAACAATCAGAGCGGGTGAACGCCTTCTCCAGTTGTTCACGCCGCGCCGGATCACTCCCGAACGGTTTGAGTTCATAAATACGCCGTTGAACCTGGAAATCTGCCGGCACGCTCCTGAGGATTGGGGCCTTTCTCAATGGGCCGAATCGATAGCCGAAGCCGTCGTGACCGGAGCAACTTACTCAAGAGGGTTCCCGCTCAACTCTGAGCGCTCCTGCAATAACATTGGCCAGGTCTACTATGGGCCGGTGCTGTTGGTTACCGATGCGCTGTCGTATAGCACTACCGACATTTTCGCCGCCGGATTTCAGGACAACGAAGTCGGCGACATTCTGGGCACAAGCGATAACACCGGCGCCGGCGGAGCGAACGTCTGGTGGTATGACGATCTTGTGACCGCGGTCGGAAAGGCGGCTCACTCACCTTTCAAACCTCTGCCGCGGGGCGCCGACATGATCGTGGCAATGCGACGCAGCATCCGAGTTCGCAAACACGCGGGACGGCCTCTTGAGGAACTGGGAATCACTCCCGATCATCGGCACTACATGACTAAGCGCGACGTGCTGGAGAGTAATCAGGACCTGGCTGAGCGCGCGGCGAAACTGCTCAGCCAACAACCGGTGTATGCGATGTCTGTGAAAACGTTCCAGCGCAACGGCACACGGGGCATAACGGTGTCCGCGAGCTCCAAGACTCCGCCTGGTAACGACACGAAGATGATCTCACGATTGGATGTCTACAGAGATGGTCGGCCTCTCAAATCTCTTGAAGCAACCCAGGGCGCCATTCAACCGAGAAGCATCAGCTTTGGTAAGAGTCATACCAAGAAAGCAGAAGTTAGAATCGAAGCGTACGACGTACAGGGCGATCTGGTTGCGGCTCACCGGTTGGATGGCTGACGCGCTCAAACTAGACGTACGATCCGCCTGTCACAAGCAAAAGCGCTCCGGTCACATAATCCGAAAGCGGAGATGCAAGAAACAGAACCGGGCCCGCAGCTTCCTCAGGAGTTCCCGCGCGACCGAGCGGGATGAATTGAGCGGCCATCTGCCTCATCTGATCGGGAATTCCCAGCTCGACTTGTTTGCCCGCTCGCTCGATCGTTTCGTGTTTCTCTTTCGCCTGCGTCAACCGAGTGTCGATGAAACCATAAGCCACGGCGTTCACGTTGATGTTGAAACGTCCCCACTCTTTCGCCATCGTTTTCGTAACGCCGACAATTCCCATCTTGCCCGCTGAGTAATTGATCTGACCCGGATTGCCCGCGACTCCCGAGGTCGATGAGACGTTGATGATCTTTCGATGAACCCGCTTGCCTTCGGCGATCTCCTGCTTGGCGACCTCGCGCATGTAAGGGGTCGCCGCTCGTATGATTCGAAACGGCGCGGTCAGGTGAACATCGATCATCGCGTACCACTGCTCGTCGGTCATGTTCTGAACGACCGAATCCCAGGTGTAGCCCGCGTTGTTAACGATAATGTCGATGCCACCGAATGAATCGGCACACGTCTTGACCAGTCGATCAGGGAACTCTGGATCGGTAACGCTACCGGCGCACGCGACTGCCTTGCCACCGGCGCTATTAACTTCCCCGGCCGCAGCCTCCGCCACGTCTGGATCGATGTCATTGATCACAACTGCCGCGCCGTGATCGGCAAACAGCCTTGCGATGCTGCGTCCGATCCCGCGGCCCGACCCGGTTATGATTGCGGATTTGCCTTGTAACAATCTGAAGTCTGCCATTCTGGGGTTCCCTTTCTTTAATGAATAACCAGATTTCGGCAACAACCCGTTCGTAGAGCGTGATCATACTCTCGCGCGGAAAGCTAAACAATGCCCCGGTCATAATCGTGTGGAATAATCGTGTGGAAGTAATCATTGACTCAGACAGTAGCCTGGTGCTAGGCTGCTGACCGTTCCGCTCGCAAAGGAGCGGTAGGCCAAGACACGGTAAGAACAAATAGCTCTTCCTTCTCCGAAGTTGCGCTACCCGCAAAGAGTCAGTTTAAACGGAGCATAGCCCCAAGGAGGATTGTTGATGAATTGTCGGGCCCTTCTAGTCTTCTCCATCTCTTTGCTGATTCTCGCCGGCCTGCAGCCAACGACCACAACAGGTTCAGCCGCAATGACGTTGTCGACGATGGGCGTCGAGGCTAAATCCTTGGGTGCTAGCCAGAGTCGAGAGCCGGCGAAGGGCCAAACCGGCGCTTCGAAGGAACGGAGCCGCAGCCTGGTTCATAAAGAGAATGGACCCGGCCAGGCTCCGGCGGTTGAGTCCAGCGACATGGGTTCCCAATCCTTTGGCGTCGTCATCGGAATCTCGGTTTATAAGAACCTGCCTCCGAAGTCGCAGCTTCAGTTTGCTGACCGGGATGCAACTGCCATTCGCGATTTTCTAGTCGGACCGAACGGCGGTTTCAAGCCTGAGAACGTCGATCTGCTGGTGAACGATCAGGCGAGTCAGGCTTCAATATTCCGAGCTTTGGGAAAACTTCAGAACCGCGCAAGCACTCGCGATCTGGCGTTCATCTTTTTTGCCGGACACGGCTTTGTGAATAGCTCTAATCAGGGGTTCGTTCTGGCAAACGATTCGAAACCGGATGATCTGGTTTTCACAGCCGTGGAGATGGACAGATTCAATTCTCTCATCAAGAATCTGCGCGCTCGCAGCGTCGTTATTATGACCGACGCTTGTCACTCGGGCACAATAGGCGATCTGCAAAATCAAGGCGGATCCAGTGAATCTGTCGTCAATCTAAGCGTGAAGAATTTCGCCGAAGCGTCGGGACGCAAGGATCAGACGTCGTTCATTCTCTCGGCCGCTTCTCCGACCCAGAGCTCCTGGGAGATGGGAGCGCTACAGCACGGTTTGTTTACTTACCACGTCCTCGAAGCTCTGAGCGGAAAGGCGGACCGCAACCAAAATGGTGTCGTTACCTCGGACGAGCTTTACGATTACGTGATGACTAATGTACGTCGCGACGCCGAGCAGCAAGGGCATAGCCAGGTACCCGAATACAATCCGCGGTACGATCGTTCGATACCGCTCGCGGTCTTGAACGACGCCGGTCAGAAGCTATACAAGGAGTGGTTCGATTCGGATCCATTCTTTTCAAAAAACCAGGCTTTCTTCTATGAGGCCCTCAAGACCGATCACCTCATCAAGCCGGAGCTTGATAGCGCCTGGGATTACTACAATACGATCAAAGCAAATGCGATGGGTACTCCGCCCGAAGTCGTAAGGAAAATGCGGGACGAGCTTCTGGAGAAACTCATCTCGAGTTCCCAATCTGTGATCGACCTTGCCCCCTCGGATCCGCTGGTCTGGGAGGAAGCGGCATCTCGTCTTGGGAGGGCGCACGAGCTTTCTCTGGAAAAACCACTCCGAGCCAAACAGGCCTTTTGCACTGCTATGGCGGCGCACCGCTCCGGAGAGAACGGGCGCGCAGAACGAGAGGGCGATACTGCTCTTCAGCAAATCAAAGACGCTAATCTGAAAGAGCCCTTGCTGTGCTTCAAGATAGCGCAGTTGTACAACTCGCTTCGAAAGATTGAAAAGGCCAGAGAGGGTTATAAGCTGGCGATCGAAGGCGATCCAAGGGTCGATTGGATATGCGAATATGCCGAAGTTCTCAAGCAGTTGAAAGACCTCGCTGAAGCGGATTCACAACTGCGCTTCGCTCGAAAAACCGATCCGCGAGATTATCGCGTTCTGAGGCTGCTGGCCGAGGTGCTGGTGCTGGAGGACCGCCGCGAGCAGTTTGGAGAAGCAGTTGACATCGCGCGCGAGGCCCGCCAGCTAAAGCAGAACGACGTGGATATTGAGGGAGTCTTTGGCTGGGCGCTGCTAAAGGCGGGCAGGCCGGCGGAGGCTCGCGACCCGCTGCGGAAGGTTGCCGAACTCCGCCTGTCCGACGAGTCTCAACGGGACCCCGCGCTGCTTCGGTTGAGTCAGGCTTACGCGCAAACCGGCGATCTCGATCGCAGCGTCTCCGCGCTGCGAGAAGCCGAGCGTCAAGGCTCCAAGCTCCCAGAAATATACGATGAGCTGAGCCTTGTGCTCGAGCAACAAGGAGAGTTGGACGGGGCAATAGCCGCGGCCGAAAAAGCGTCAGCCTATGTTCAAAGTACAGGGCAGGAAAAAGCAACCAGGGTGCGCCGTCTTGCCGAATGTCTGGAGCGTGTCGGGCGAATCAGCGAAGCAGAACTCCAGTTCAGGAACGCTGCCCGATCTTCCGCCGACGTCAAAGTAAGCGGGTCGCTCGACGCTCATGCGAACGTGCTGTCTTACCGCGCCCAGCGATTCCAGGAAGCTCCACCACAACGCAAACGGGCCGCGACCTCGCGCCTTTCGAATAGAGGAACAGAATTGTTGATTATTCCCGGCGGACGAGAACCACTGAAACGATTAACAGGGGTTGCCGTCGAGCCGGGATTGGAGAGTCAGGCCCTGGCGGTCATATTCGAGTCGTGCTTGCGCGACAAGCAACTCCAGGCGCGGCTGGTACGCTTCTATGAAAAGTACCCCGAGTTGCTGGCTAAATTTCAGGGCAAGGGGATCGGGTTGAGCAGCGGGAGCATTACACTACCCGCGGCCGGTCAAGCCGCAACTCCCGCGGCAACCGAAGTCCTGGCCTTTCTCGGAGTAAAGGATAAGAACGGCCGCCGCGAAATCGAGAAGAAGGAGCTTGAAGCAAAGGCGTTCATTCTCGAGGCTCTTGGCGGAGACGCGCAACGCCTGCAGCGCGGCGAGACCACCCAGATCAAGCTCGGCGACAATAGTGACATTTCGATCCCGCTTGGTATGGAGCGTTGGGTACAATCCGTAAAGGACATTCAGCGAGACAAATCACTTACGTATTTCCTTGCCTTCCTAAAGGACGAGCACGCGATGCGCCTGTTTGCGGGCATCGCCGCACTTCCGGACAACGCGGTCGATGAGTTCTTTGACCGGGTCACCACCAAGGAGACCTGGAAAGAGTTAGACTCTGCGATTCACTTTGCTGCGCCCTTTCTGCGCTTCACGCCCGACGGCCAGCTCCACGTTCCCGGCGAGCAACAGGGCAGATTGAACTGGCAGCAACTGCTCAAGGTCAACTCATTCGACAGCGCGTTAAGGGCCCTATTCAAGAAAGACAACTCCGAAGCGCTGTATGTGTTCGCGGCGCTGTCGAACGCGGGTGAGGTTGGCGACTTCATCGCACGCTCGCCGATGGTTGGGGAGCTCCTGCGAGCGCTGAAGGATTCCCCGCTGCCTGACACTCGTGAATCGTTCGACTTGATCGACTTGCTCACGTTAGTTCGCGTTGAGGACCGCGAGCTGCGATTGCCGCACTCCATCGAGCTTTGGCTTACAGCGGAGCGCACTGTTACGGAACGGAAAGCCGAGGACCGAAAAGACACAGATCGGAAAAACGCCGGCCACAGAAGCTCAGATCCAATTGCTGCGATGCTGGCCGCAATTGGAAAATCGAAGGCTGGTAGAAGCATCCCCAGCGTTCGCTTGATGGCGGCGCTTGCACAAATCGAGCGCGAGCGCCCGGATTGGGTGTCCGACATTTCTTCAATCGATGCGATCGTCAAACTATTGAACTCGTCGCGTGAATCGCAACTCGAACTTGCCCTCGATTTGCAGATGAGCCGTCAGCAGCTCGGTTTGTATCTGTCTCGTATCACTCGCGTCGATGCGATTTCGACGCCGGCATTGAAACAGGCTACCGCGTGCGTTTATCAGTCAACGCTCGAACTGCTCCGCATACCGGAGAGGAATGGCGTAGTCAAACATTCAAAGATAGCGGAGGCAGTCAACCTGTTGTTGGACCTCGATCCGGGCAGCGACCAGTTCGCGGCCGGCGTGATGGCGGGGCTAAGAACCACCCTCCTCGACACGGTCCCGGCCGTCAGCGGTTCGGATTTTGAAAAACAACTGATCGCATTGCTCGCACAGACGACGTCCTTTGCTCTGCACGTACCCGCGGCTTCCGGTGGCGCCCGTAACGCAGGCTTCTATCAGATGGAAGCGTCAAAGCCGGCCGAGGAGCGAATTGCTCACAACCTCGGTATCATTCAACACACCAGGCTTCGTGCCGTGATCAACGCTGCTACGGCGCTCGACACCCTGGAGAAATCAGCCTCGGATACAGCGGGCATTCAGCGACTCAAGGACGCATTGTCGGAGTTTGTGGAATCCGCGCCGCCGCCGCCCCCGAAGAAGACCAAGTCGAAAGAACCGGTCGTCAGTCCGCCCACCGCCAGGGAGATCGCGGCGCAACTATCTGCTCCAATCCAACAGAGCAGCGTGGAAGAATTGCGCCGTCGAATCCTGCCTGCTCTAGCACAAGCGCTGCTGGGGGCAGTCTATGCAGCCGAGTCAAATGTCAGCGAGCAAACCGAAGAGGCTTACAATACTCTTGTCCTCAATCACGATATGAGCACCGATGCGTGGGCAAACACCCAGCTCGACCCGGGAAGGAAGTCCGCCCGCGGCGGTCTGGGAAGACTCGGATATGTGCTGACAAGTTTTGAGGCAGCGCTCATGGACCAGGTCTCACAGATGGCCGGTGCAAAGCCTTCGGCTGTCGCACCCAAGGGTTCTTCTGACGATCAGTCGAAATCGGTATTGCCCAGTCCGTCGAAGCATCCGGCCAGTGCGCTACTCACGGTAACGATCCTCAACTCGTACAGGCTTGCAAACCAACGTTGGGAAACCACGCGTGCCGCGGAGTTTATATCGCGGTCCATCGATCTGGGCGAGGAGGTGCTCGGTATGCACGTGCGAGGTGATCAGACCGCGCGGGCGCTCGTTGATCAACTCGACCAGCAGCTTACGCCGCGGCGCGCGCAAGTTCTTCGCGCTTACCTCGACAGCTCCGAGATCAAGCGGGCGCTAGTGTCACTGTCACTATCGGAGATTTACTCGATAGGACAAAGGTATTTCGCAATGCGGACGGGAGCTCAGCCCATCGCCAGCCTGGTCAGCGAGCCGGGTGCGCTGGGTGCGATGGCGCGCTCGATCGGCAACGCTCCTGAGAACGCTCTTCAGGAGGACTTACGCCGGGAGATTCGTCAGTTTGGAATGACGATGGAAACTCGAACGGGGTTGATGCGGCTCGATCTCCGCGAGCTTGAGGCCTATGAACAAAGTCTGACCGTTGGAGAGACAACACGGCTGATCGAGCGGCTGCAGGATTTCAAGCTCGCGCTGGCGAGAGCCTGCTATCGCCGGGGGCACTCGCCGGCGCTGGCGTTCAGCCCCGAGTTGGTGGGCGCCGCCCTACAATCCTCATTGGTGGAGATGGAAAAAGTAGGTGGCCGCATGCCGCCTGACCGAGATTGGCGGAACGTCTTAAACGCAATCCAGGTCTTTGACGAGAACGCGCTGAACGCCTTTGTTGAAAAGCTGATAACGTTGAGCTACGCAAGCCCGGTTGCCGGAGTCAAGTGGAATGACCAGATGGCGGGTGTGCAATAGAACAGGGGCTTCAACGTTTCGTTTTTCGATGCTCCAGTTTGAGCAACGCAACCACGACATCGTCGCTGCTTGATAACGTGGTTTCGCCTGTGTTCAGATTTATGACGGAGTGGGCATTGAGGAGTTTGGTGATTGACTCGATCTCAGCAGACTTATTGATCACGCCAAATTTAACTTTCCCCTTCACGGCCTCGAGCTCGGTAACAGATTGCGCAGACCAAACCAGCCACAATTTCTCTGTACCCTCACTCTCATCGAACTCAAACCCATTTATCCTCGGAGGAATCTGAAGGGGTTGATTTGCCTTTACTTCCGCTGAGCCCTCGTTGTAGGCCGGGTTAGGAAAAAGCAAAGCAAGGTTGCGCGGCCGCTCATTGATAATGTAAAGGTGGCCGTCCCGATTGCTGTTGACATTCAACCAGACGCGATCCCCCACTTCGAAAAACATTCCCTCTGTCGCAAGCGCCGGCTTGCTTCCGGGGTAACGCTTCGGGCTCTTCTGCGCCGTTACTGTGTACGTAAGAGTACGAAAAGGTTCAGCCGCAATAAAACTAACCGGAGGAGAGTTCATCTCCGCAACGGAGGATCGTTGCCGCCACAAAACGACCGTCACAACCGAGACTACAAGCATAACGGCCACGGCAGCTAGCTGAACCTTGGATAACCGAGCGACTAGATGCGCAAGTGGAAAAGCGACACCTGAATCGGAAACGGGATAATCGCCTTCGACCAGGCTGAAAACACGTTCTCGTTCTCCACCTTTGTCGTGACGTTCGCCGAGGTCCCTCAAACGCGGCGACCACTCGCTCAGATGCCGCAGTACATCGGCCACGCTTCTTGAAAGCAGTATCTGTCCCGGCGCTGCGTAACTTATCACTCGTTCCGCGCTGTTCACTCCATCGCCGGAAACATTCGGCCGGTCGTTAATATCCGAGATAATTTTTACCGGTCCCGTGTGTATCCCGACTCGCACCGGCAAGTGACCCAAGTCCCGCAGCGATCTTTGGATCTCCAGTGCGCATCTGACGGCGGCTATCGGATCGGCGCCGAAAAAGATCAACACCATGCCCCCAGTCGCAGGCTGCGAAACGAGATCGTCGGCCGCCTGCGCTTGATGGAACTCGTTTGTTCGGCGCACCGCCGCCTGTAGTTCCTCAAGTCTGCGCGACTGTTCCTCCACGGTCATTCTCGAAAACCCGTCGACCTTGACCAGCAGAACGTGAGCCAATTGGATGCCCGATTGGCTGGATAAACGGCGGCTACTGAATTCCAGGCGGACATCCGAAGCCAAGGCGTCGGCGAGCGCATCAGCAAAGTGAGCGGCATTCGGCGGGCGCTTATCAGGATCAAATTCGAGGGCTTTCAGAATCGATGCTTGCGCCGCTTCAGACAATGCGGGGCGCAATTGACGCGGTTCGAATTTTACTCCTGCGCGCTGAAGCTCAACCATTTCATAAGGCGAGCGGGGGACGAACGGCAAGCGCCCTGTAACCATCTCGTAAGCGATGACGCCCATCGCAAACACATCGCTCAACTGGGATGGTCTGCCCTGCATCTGTTCCGGAGCCATGTAATTGACAGTACCCGCGACCATTGTCGTCTTCACTGTTCCCGGCGAATCCAGAACCGTCGCCATACCAAAGTCGATGAGCTTGACGAACTCCTCCGAATCGATCGTCTGGAGCATGATATTTTCCGGCTTGAGATCGCGATGGAGCACACCCCTCTGATGTGCCGCTGCAAGCGCGTGGCCGATCTGGCGTATCAGCGCCGCTGCGCGCCTCAGTTCCATTCCGCCGGGTTGAATCAGAGAGCGAAGGGCAACGCCCTTCACATACTGCATCACCAGGTAGGAGCGGCTATCCGCGAGCTCTCCAATATCGAGCGCCCTAACAACACCCGGATGATCGATTTGCGCCAGCGCTCTGATCTCATCCTTGAACTTCTTTTCAAACCACGCTCGTTCTTCGGGGTTGCTGAATCGTTCCAGTAGAAGCTTCACTACCACCGGCGCATTGTGCAGACGCAGGTCTAGTGCGAGATAAACTACGCCGATACCGCCGCGACCCAACTCCTTCTCAATTCGATAACGCGTGCTCAAAATGGTCCCGCGATCGAGCAGGCATCGTCCGTCCGACGCGGCAGCGAGACCGGCGCCAAGCAGATCAGTTGTTCGGTCTGGTTGATCGAGACTCATATGACGGTTTTCACGGCGCAATTCTAAGAGGAAACGTAATCAGAAGCGGCGACCCTGGTTTGACGGCTGCCCGGAAGATCGTCTGGGGAAGCGGATCGCCGCGCTGCAGCAACCGCTTTCCCTCGACGGCCTCCTGTTCTGCGCGTGTGCGTCTCCTCTGTGGACTTGATGTTGCCTCACGATGTTCGCTCGCCGCGCCCCATAAGTTCTCCCACTTTGTTACCTGCGCCCTGTCGAGCCGCGTAGATTGATTCGGAGTCGCGATCGCCAATGGAAAAGGGCTGACGATGATGGTCAGCTTATCACTCACCTGGTCTTTGCGGTTCCGCGTAAAAGTAAAGTAAGGCGGTCTGTCGCTCTGTGAGGGAATCTCAATCAGCCTGCCTGGATAGACTCGGTTGTCTCCGCGCCGGAGTTTGCTCGTCGGAAATATGAGAAACGGATCGCCAAGATGTCCATCCGCATAAACATCGCAATCAACGACGTAGAGAAAGCCGTCGTGCGGCACTTCAATGCCAATGCGAATACGGTCCTTTTCACGGAATAGCGTGCTGGTCTCGACTCGCTCCGCGGGGAAGTTGGCCATCCCGCTTTCTACATTGTGTTCGAGCGATCTTGGTTTTGCGGAACTGCTCTCGGCCTCAGTACCGGCCAGCCGCCAGATGGTAACGCCAATTAACGCGGTCGCGCCTGTGTCTTGATCTGCTGGCGGGCGCTTCCGATTCTTACGCGGCCGCGCGCGCTCAGTCTCAAACGTCTTGTCCCAGAGCCCTCGAGCTCGATCCCCACTCTCCTGATGTACCGGGAAGGCATTGGGGAATTGCCCGACACTCGCCGCCATCAGGGTTGCCATTACAATCCATGAGAAGTGCAACCCGGGTCGACAAAGGGTCGTCAACATTAATTTCAACCTCGCGAGCTTTATGCGGCGGAGCCAAACCACCAAAACTCTGAGATGGGCCTCCAGCCTGGCGAAGCGGCATCGGGCCTGCTATGAACTGTTAGATCCGCTTGCCGCTGAACGCGCGCTCTCACGGCGATAAAGGAATTGAACGAAATATCGCGGTGCCATTATCGCCCGACATCCACGTAATATTCAATATGTTTGATTAGAATTCTCAGTCGCGGATCGTCGGTTCAAAGTCAAGTTTCTCGCTCAGCTTATGCATATCCCGCCGTCGACCGGGATCACCACTCCATTCACATATGCCCCCGCGCGCGACGAGAGGTATATCGCAACGCCCGCCATGTCCGGCGGAGAACCAATTCGCCCGAGCGGACACTCGGCTTCGATCTTCGCCTGAAACTTCTCGAGCAGCCATTTGGTCATCTGACTCTCGAACGGACCGGGCGCTATCGCGTTGACGGTGATCCCCTGCCGGCCGAGCTTGACCGCGAGCACGCGAGTCAAATGATGAACGGCGGCCTTGCTCGGCGCATAGGCGTAGTTCTCAACGCTTGGAACCTTGATTCCATCAATCGATCCGATGTTGATCACCCTCGCTGGATCGTCAGGCCGTGAGCCGCGTTCCAACATCGGAACCAGATCGCGCGTCAAAAAGAACATCGCCTTGACGTTTGTGTCCATCACCTTGTCGAAGCCCGCTTCGGGATATTCGGCAAGCGCCGCGCCCCAGGCGGCTCCCGCGTTGTTGACGAGTATGTGCAATGCTTCTTCTCTCGCTGACACTTCTTTCGCGAGCCGCTCGCATTCATCCGCCGATGAAAGGTCCGCCGGAATCGACACGCACGTGCCGATAGCCGATAGCTCACTCGCAACCTGATCGCAGACCTCCCTCTTACGCGATGATATGTAGACCTTCGCGCCCGCTTCCACGAACCCGCGCGCGATCATCAGCCCTATGCCCCTCGAGCCGCCTGTCACCAGAGCTACTTTACCTTTGATCGAAAACAAATACTGTACGTTAATTGGCTGGCTATCGCTCATCGGTCCCTCTCAGCAGTGACGCTCGGCAGTATCTATTTGGCCCCCATCTTCGTGTACACCGCATTCCCAAGTCGGACAAAAGAGCCGCCGTTTTCGGATAGCTCTTCGGTTAGTGTAAAGGAGTGCGCGGCGACGACCGATATGATCCTCTTCAATTGAAGCGTTTGACCCTTCACCTTGATCGGATCAACCGCGAACCTGATTGAGATCGGGCTGCTCCAGTCGCCCTTGCTCTGCACTTGAATGCCGTTCGCAAGGCGTTCCGCGAATGCAAGTGTCTTGGTGGCCTCGTCCCAAACAATCACAGCGGACTCCTTGAATGCGGCGCCGTCCGAGTTTCCTACTGTCGCAAAATCCAGTGTCTTGCCGTCGGCTCGCAGCGTCACCGTAGTCGTGCCTTCTCTTGGAGCCGGCCCAAGCGCGCTTTCGCGCCCGATCCATTTGAAGCTCCACTGCCCCACAAAGTAGTTAGGTGATTGCTTTTGCTGAGGCTGTGGCACCTCGCGTCTCGGGGGCGGTGGCTGAGCCTGCTGCACGCTCGGCGCTCCCGCCGGGGCTTCACCGCCGCGTTTCAAATCGAAAGTGAACGAATAAGTCTGTCCGCTGAATTCGACTTCGCCCTTCCCCTTCAACGAGTCGCCCTGCAGTACGAACGCGTAATTAATCACGATCGCGCCCTGCCCGGTATCGACTTCAGTTTTCGCGGTAACTTTGTCTCCGTCGATCTTGATGTCTTTCAGCGGCGCTTCGGCGCCGGGGCGCAATCCTGAGATCGAGCCGGAATATTTGTCACCGTCCTTCTTGAAGTTTGCGACCGCTGGTTGCTGTCCCTGAATTCCATCAACCGTTCCCGCCCATCGGCCTTCGAGTTTGTCCGCCTGAGCGTAACCGGCAAAGCCGACAACGAGTGAACCCAAAACGAAGAATGCAGACATTAGTGCCCTGCGCATTTATTCATCCTCCAAATAATCAGCTTTCGATTCAAGAACCTGAGATGGCCACCTGCCGGCGAGTCCAACCGGCTGTCGCCGCGCCGCAACAGAAGCGGGCGGCTCGACGCGAGTCGAGTGCCGCCCGTTGATGCACTCAGTAGTACACCCATCCAACCCTACTTGCCGGAAGTCTGCTTTAGCGCGGCTGTTTCACGCTGCTCTGAATCGCGCGTATAGCCGAACCAGCCGATCATCATCTCTTCCCACGTCTGGTCGCCCCACCGCACTTCCTTGGTCGGATCAGGATTGTATTTATTCTTCGTCGAGTTGTCGAAGTGCGCGACACAATCGAGCCTTGTCCCTTTTGGAAGCGCAACCGGTTTCTCCAACACGTACGTCAACTGCCAGTTGAAGTCGTATTTCGGCACGCTCAGCAGGATCTCCGAATGGCCGTCGGGATACACCGCCGTGTAGGTGAAATCCATTCCGCGAAAATGCATGTGAGGCATGAACGACGAAATGTGGACGTCATCTTTGAAGGTCGTCGATGACCTGACCTCGTGGTTGGCCTCGCCCGCGGGAATCACAAAGCGCGCGTTCAACGCGTTGCCGGTAACAACTGTCCTGACAGGCGGCTCTTTCGCGAAAATCAAACCGATGCTTGTCCGGTCTTTGGTCGCCTCGCCGTTGGTCGTGTAATGCATCTGAAAAACGATATTGGACCCGGCCTTTATCAATCGCGCTGTGCCCGGCGCAAAGGTCACTCCGGTCTTGTTCGGCGTTATGCCGCCCAGTTGACCTCGGCCCTGCTGAGCTTCGCCGGCGGCGCTTCCACGGCGGCCCCCAGCTCCCGGCTCCTGTGCAAATGCGATCACGTGATGCACAACGCCTCTATTGCCCGGTCTGATTTCCATTGCCTGAATCCATTTGTCTTCTTTGAATCCAGTCGGGATCGTGAAGTAGAGATAAGGAATCGTTCCGTCCGCCGGGATCGCGTGCTCTTCCTGCATCTCGAGCACGACATCGGGTTTGCCGATGGTCCATCCCTGAACAAATTTCGGAGTGGGCGGCAGATCTTTGTCGTCGCCCTTCGGCGCTCCGGCATCGACCCAACCGACGATCGTTTCGATTTCCTTTTGAGAAAGGCTCGGGTCGTTTGAAAACTTGCCATAGTGCGGGTCAGCCGACCAGGGAGGCATCGATCGATCCGCGACTCGTTGGCGAATCGATTTCGCCCACGGACGGACCTCCTGATAGCTGACGAGTGACATCGGAGCGATCTCGCCCGCGCGATGACACTCGACGCATCGATTGTAAAGGATCGGAGCCACGTCCTTCGTGAAAGTCACGGTCGCCGCTGACGGACCGCGGGCCGACGCCGCGGCCATCATCAGAAAGAACAACCCCACGATCACTGTTCCAGCTTTAAGTAAACGCATTAGAGGCCTCCTCAAAAGATCACGCACACCAGATCGCGCGGAGTAAGAGCCGCGCAAATCGCATACTATCTCACCGCGGTTTCTTTTCGCAGATCCTGACTGTCGATCGTGTAGTCGAGCCACCCGATCATCATCTCTTCCCACGTCTGCGGACCCCATCGCACTTCCTTCGTTGGGTCAGGATTAAACTTGTTGCGCTCGGAATTATCGTGATGAGCGACGCACTCGATGCGGCTGCCTTTGGGCGCCGCGACCGGCTCCTTCAGGAAGTAATTGAGTTGCCAGTTGAAATCGTATCTCGGAACTTTCAGAAGCACTTTTGACGTTCCGTCCGGATAGACGAGCTTGTATTCGAAGTCTTTGCCGCGCACGTGCATATGCGGCATGAAGCTTACGATGTGCGAGTCTTCCTTAAAGGTCATCGCAGCCTTTGACTCGTAATTGGGTTCGCCCGCCGGGATCATAAGGTTGCGCGAAAAAGCTCCGGTGGTGATCACGCGCTTCTCAATGGGACTCTTCGCGAAATAAAGTCCTATGCTCGTGCGGTCCTTGCTCGCCTGACCATTCGTTGTGTAATGCATCTGAAAAATCAGAACCGAGCCCTTCTTGATGAGCTTTGCCTGTCCGGGCTTGAGCATCAACGGACTCATACCAGGCGCCCAACCAAGCAACATACCATCGGGATTCTGAGTGCGGGCTTGACCCTGGCCTTCCTGCTGCAAGGAGCGCGCTTCACCTTCGCGATTAGCGGCGGCTCCCAGATTTAGCTCGCCGGCCGGCGGCAACGGGCCCTGACCAGGCTCGCGCACGCTCACGATTACGTGATGGACGACGCTCGGATCGCCTCGTTTGATTTCGGCGAATTGAACGTACTTGTCTTCGGTGAAATTCGTCGGCACCACAAAGTGCCGATAGGCCACGACGCCGTCCGCAGGCACGGTGGCTTCCAGAGTCATCGGAAGAATCACGTCAGGGTTGCCAAACTTCCACCCAACATCGGAAAACTTCGGCGCCGGCGGCAGATCTTTCGCGTCCCCCTCCTTCGCCCCGCCATCGACCCAGGCGACGATGGTATCGATCTCCTGTTGCGATAATCGGCGGTCATTCGAGAACTCGCCGAAGTGCGGATCCGCAAGCCACGGCGGCATGCGCCGCTCGGCTACCACCTCGCGAATCGATCTTGCCCATGGACGAGCCTCTTTGTAGCTCAGCAGCGACATCGGCGCGATCTCGCCCACCCGATGACACGCCGCGCAGTTCCTGTACAGGATCGGCGCGACATCTTTCGCGAACGTCACCGTATTCGATGCCTTGTCGCTGGCGCTCGTCGACCATTGAAACAAAAGAATCGCGGCAACAATCAGCAGGCCGCTCAGGCTCAATCCGCCGGTGCGTTTCATAGAGATCTCTCCTGTGGATAAATCGGTGCGGTTCAATTCCACTGTTATCGCCGTAAGGCGGGTGACGGACCGCAAGCCCGAGGGCCGCGACACATCGTCCATCCCATTCTATTTCTAAACGAGGGTTTTCAGCGCGTTGACCGTCGATTCATACCGACCGACTGGTCGGTTCGATTTATACCAACCGGGCCCTTCGAAATCAAGCTGAGCGCAGCCGAGACTTGACTCCGCTTTGCGGTTGCGATTAAATCGAACCTCGAAGGTTGGCCCCTTCACCCCGAAATGAATCAACTGGATTGGATACTCGAATGGATGCATACGCCTACTTGCTGATGACGAGCGACATCGCGCTGATCCTGTGCGGCGCGACTATGTATTGGTTCTCACCGCGGCTGAGAAGAAACTGGATCCTCGGTTATGGTTCTCCTCGCTCGATGATCAACGATGCCGCGTGGCAAGCCGCGAATAGATTCGCCGGGTCGGCCCTGGCTTTACTTGCGCTTGCCGTAATGTCGTTGCAAGTCGGGGCGTGGCACATCATCACCGAGAGTGAACTCGCTCAGGTAGCAACGGTCGCGTCGGTGTTCTCGTTGCCGATTGTCGACATGATGCTGACGGAACGGTACCTCGCGCGGCGATTCAGATCCTAGCGCGGGCCAAACAGCTCAAACCGATCTCCATCTCTGAGAATCTTCTAGCTGCCATTCGCGTCAACGGAGTCTCAAGCACTCGGTTGAACAATCGCGCCGCTCGTAATAACCTTCCTTCTTCGATTCAAGCCGGCAAACGGAGATATTCTTAATGGCGATCAACAACGTAGCAGTGCTGGGATGTGGCCTGATGGGTTCAGGTATCGCGCAGGTGTGCGCGCAAGCGGGCCGCGAGGTCACAGTCATAGAAGTCTCAGAGAACTACTTGAATAAGGGCCTCGGCGGCATCAGGAAGCAACTGGACAAGATGGTTGAGAAGGGCAAGCTGACAGGTGATGACCGCGACGGCCTGGTTGCGCGGCTTCACGGGTCTACGGAACTCGAGGACGCAGCGGGCGCCGACCTCGTGATCGAAGCAATAATAGAAAACATGGACGAGAAGAATCGGACTTACTCCCGCCTCGATGAGATCTGTCCGCCTCACACTATCTTCGCTTCGAACACGTCAAGCCTGTCGATAACACAGATGATGACCGCAACCAGCGCCCAGCGTCAGCGGCGTTTCATCGGCATGCACTTCTTCAATCCGGTGCCGGTGATGAAGCTGGTCGAAGTAGTGCGAACGATCCTCACCGACCCTGAGGTCTTCACCGCCGCGACCCAGTTCGGGCGAGACATCGGCAAGGTGGCGGTTCAAACATCCGATCGCACGGGCTTCATCGTGAATCGTTTGCTGGTGCCTTACATGCTCGACTCGATCCGCGCGCTCGAAGAAGGCGTCGCGTCGATAGTCGATATCGACAACGCGATGAAACTCGGCTGTGGGTATCCAATGGGACCGTTGACGCTTGGCGATTTCGTTGGACTCGATACCACCTACTACATAGCCAACATCATGTTCGATGAGTTCAAAGAGAAGCGATTCGCACCGCCGCCGCTGCTGAAGAGAATGGTGCTGGCGGGATTGTACGGAAGAAAGAGCGGCCGCGGATTTTATGACTACAGCGACCCGAGCAATCCTAAGCCAATGAATCTGCTGTAGCTGGAAACCATCTTTCTTATATTCGCCTTTGTGCGCCCTCCAATCTCGCGTCAAAATTCCTCAATGCGACGCAGAATGCAAAAACGCGGAATCTTCCGCGTGAGTTAACCCACCGTTGACATTCCAGTGCATCTGGAATAGTGTGCCCACCACTACTCCACGGAGGTGCCTCAATGAAACTCACGACCAAGCCGCCAACGGTCAAGTTCACACCCTATGCGCTCAGTGCGTTGATCCTGCTGCTGCTTCCAGTGGCAAGCAACGCACAGATTCAGATTACTCTAAAGAACTCGTTCATCGAGAAATTCAAAGACCGCGCCACTATCGATGCGACGTTCACGGTGGACAAAGCCCACAAGAAACCCAACCCTCCCTCCAAGGATGGCGACCTGCACATAGCGGGGCGCGCACCGGAAATAGGTCTCGCGATCGTGTCCGAAATCATGAACGCCAGAGACGAAGACGCCACGGTTCAGGCGATTCATGCCGCCGAACAGACTCATGATCCGGTGAAGCTGTCGGGCGCGTGGCGAATCTGGTGTGAGCACGGCGGCGAGTCCAGGCAAGTGCAAGGCGCCGCCCTCCAGCGATTCGACACCACCAATCCGGATCACGTCTTTGAGATTCACCCGATCACCAGCGTCTCCGGCAATTCAATCGCTCAATCGCTGAAGCCGATCGGAGGCTTTGATACAAAGGATGCGGAGCAGGCCTTCACCAGCTACGAGAACAAGAAATGCCAGCTTGTTCCGAACGGCACGAAGAAAACGACGACGATCATCACCAGCATGGGTGGATTCAACTACGTCGAGTTCAGGATCAAGCTGCACAGCGCGCCATTTCAGGTCGCGGATGGAATGATGGTGTTTGCGACAGTGATGAGGCTCAAAGCGGCCGGCGATCCGGCTAACGACGAGAACGAGGAAGACGATGCTATATTGGTGCGAAATCGTCGAATGGTTTTCGTCAAGGGCTCTCCTCCCGAGGCGGCGGTAAGAAATCTGGCAAAGGGCGCCGTCCTGCACGTGTTGGGGGTGCCGAGGATCAACTTGAAGCTGGTGTCCTTTCGCCGGCTGAACGCAAGCAAGTTCCCGGGAATCCTGACCTGGAATCTCCCCTACGAGATGCTCATCGTCGGCGTTTATAATGATTGACAATGCGCCACGCCGACTCGAACACCTCATCGCAATCAAGATACGTTTGACGAAGCGGCGCGTTGTGACGCGCGAGATTAGTAAGATTCACGCCCGTGATCGCACGGGCAATGAAGTCGATTCATATCCGCGAGCACGCCTCTCCGTCAGCTTCGGTAGCTAGAGCATCGCCCGTCTCTTTTTCAAACGTAGACTTTGACAAAGCGTAGACTTCATATTGACATCCCCGCCTCCCTGTAATACTCTGCGGCTATCTCTTCTGTATACGCGTTACCTCACTCATTAGAACCCCCGAGGACGCGGCGGCAAACTCCTTCAGTGTAATTACACCTGTCATCACGCGAGTCCGGCTGATTGGAGGAACAGTATGAGTGCACAAATTTGGGATACCGTTGCGACCAGTTTCGATGACGAGATTTTCAACACTCTCGCCAGTGATCGAAACAACATCATACGCGGTCACATAGAGCGATTCAGTTCCCCGGAACTGGACGCGTGCGACTTCGGCTGCGGCGTTGGAAGGTATCTGCCGTTGCTCGCCCGAAAATTCAAGGCCGTGTGCGCGGTGGACATTTCCAAAAAGTGTCTTGAAGTGGCTGAGCGTAACTGTGCCTCTCTCGACAATGTTACGTATTGGAAACTAGATCTATCAACGAATCACTCCAGGCTCGACAAATTCGATTTCGCTATCAGCATCAATGCGCTGCTCGATCCTTCGTTACGTAAACGGCGCTCAGCGCTCGAAACCATCTTTCAACATCTGAAGCCGCAAGGACACCTGGTGGTCGTGGCGCCGTCGCTCGAGTCGGCTCTCTTCTCAACCAGTCGTCTGTTCGATTGGCGGCTGAGAACGAACAATGGACGAAAGAATGGTTTTGCGATAAAGCTCGGGCCCAGTGACGCTCGCAGTGTTGATGTCGCCAGGGGTGTCTTGAATCTGGATGGCTGGCTCGAGAAGCACTACCTGAAAGAAGAATTGCTTGTCGCGCTCCAGGAGGTTGGATTTGAAGTCCAACACTTCGAGAAGGTCGAGTATTCGTGGAGCTGTATGTTCGACAAGCCTCCTCGATGGATGAAAGACCCATATCCCTGGGACTGGCTGGCTACCTGCCGGAAGAATTAGAGGTACGAACGATGGGCGGACCAAACGTGAGTCGCCCGCATATGCCGGGCTATGGAATCGCGGATGCCAACGAGGGCAAAGGCCTGCTTTCGTGGAGCTGGGCGACCGAACGATTGACCGCGGCGCGAACCTATTGGATTGCGACAACCCGGGGGAACGGACAGCCTCACGTAATGCCGGTCTGGGGAGTGTGGATCGATGATGCGTTTTATTTCAGCACTGGGAATCAATCTCGAAAGGCGCGCAACTTGATTGAGAATCCGCGGTGCTCGATCTGCTGCGAGCTTGGCCAGGATCAAATCATTCTCGAAGGATCGGCGCAGTTGATGGATGATGGAAATCTGGCGCGAAAGTTTGGCGACGCCTATCAGGCCAAATACGATTTTGACATGGAAGGATTCAACGAGCCTTTCTATGCGGTCCATCCGAAAACGGTCTTTGGATTCACTACGGCTGATGATCAATTCACCAAAACAGCCACTCGATGGATGTTTGATTGACTCTGAGGATTTAACTAGGGCCGACAGCCGCGGCGTTTTGGTCCGAGTTCGGAAGGCAAAACCTCGTAAGCGGTTTCCACCCACTCACACAACAACGGCCGCGTATCGCGGGGATCGACGATTTCTTCGACGCCGAAGGCTTCCGCGGTTCGAAACGGTGAGCGCAGCTCATTCAACATCGCTTCGATCTCTCGGCGGCGGGCTTCGGGATCGGGCGAGGCTTCGATATCACGGCGATATGCCGCCATCACGCCGCCCTCAATCGGCAGCGAACCCCAATCACCCGATGGCCACGCATATCGCAAGTTCAATCCCTGCGCGTTGCCGTGCGCCGCGCCCGCCACGCCGAACACGCGGCGCAAGATGATCGAGACCCAGGGCACCGTGGCTTGATAAACCGCGGCCATCGCTCTCACTCCATAACGCGCCGTGCCCGCACGTTCAGCCGCGGTGCCGATCAGGAACCCCGGCTGATCGACAAAATTCACCACGGGCAGATGAAACGTGTCGCAGAAATCGACGAAGCGAGTCATCTTCTCGCAGCCGGGAGCATTCATAGCGCCGCCGCCTTGCTGCGGATCACAGGCTAACACGCCAACTGGGTAGCCGTTCAAACGCGCAAGCCCCGCAACCAGCGGACGGCCATAGTAACGTCCGATCTCGAAGAATGACTCGCGATCCAGGACCAGACCGAGCAGTCGACGAATGTCGTACGAGCGCCGCCGATCGCGTGGAATTATCGACAGCAGGTCCTCTTCGCGACGGCCGGCATCGCCGCGATTTTCAGGATTTCCAGATCGGGGCGGAACTTGCCAGACATTCGATGGAAGATAAGTGAGGAAGCGTCGTATCTCAGCGAACGCTTCATCTTCGCTTGCGACTTCGTTGTCCACGGCGCCGCTTCCGTGAGCATGTATGTGCGCGCCTCCGAGCTCCTCTTTAGTCACGTTCTCGCCGACGCCTCTTACAACCACCGGAGGACCCGCGACAAAGAGCTGGCTTGTTCCCTTCACCATCAACGAGAAATGCGAATGCACAACCCGCACGGCGCCGAGTCCCGCAACGGAACCCATGCACGCACCAACAACCGGAACTTCAGACATCAATGCGACGACGAGGTCCCACGAGGGATTTGCCGGAACGTAAGTGTAACCCATCGTCTCGAGACTCTTGACGCTGCCGCCTCCACCCGTTCCATCGACCAATCGAATGATCGGCAAACGCAACTCGCGCGCGAGCCGTTCCCCGTAGCCCGCTTTGTCGCCGATCCGCGCATCGGCGGCGCCGCCGCGCACCGTGAAATCGTCTCCGCCCACGACAACACGACGCCCTTCGATTCGTGCCGTGCCGATGACGTAGTTTGAAGGTATGAATGACGCGAGCCTGCCGTCTTCGTAAGTCGCTTTGCCGGCGAGCGCCCCGATCTCATGAAACGATCCGGGATCAACCAGGCGGTCGATGCGTTCGCGAATCGTGAGCTTGCCGCTTGTGTGCTGACGCTCGACGTTCGCCGGCCCACCCATTTGCTCAGCCAGTTCGACTCTGCGTTTTATCTCGTCGACTTCGTCTTGCCAGCTCACGCGCGCGCTCCTTATGGCTCGAACGACGATGCCTCCTGCTTGAGGGCGAGGATTGGAAGGCCGGACATCACCCCCGGAGTTCCTCGGCGATTGCGCGAGCCGTTTCGCGCGCAAGTTCGATTTGATCCGGGCGGTTTGAAATCGCACCAACTACTGCGTGGCCGCCGCCGTTATATCGCTCGCAGATCGAAGCGAGATTGTGGCGTCGAGGCTGCGGGCTCCACGGATTGAACCCGACCGACACTTTGGACCGGCTCGGCGAAAGACTAACGCTGACAGTGTAGATAGAATCCGGAAAAAGATAGTACGGGATAAACTTACTGTAGCCTTCCGCGTCGTGATTGCTCAGATCGAAATACACCACACCACGTTCAGGCTCGGCGGATTCACGGATCAAATCGATCATCTTAACGTGACGCTCATACAACGGGCGGAATTCTCGATCGACAGCCGGATCGGAGATTATTTCGTCAAGCGTATCAGTCTGCATCCCGTGAATGATCTTCTGCATAACGGATCTGTCGCGGCTCGCCTCGATCACAAGCATAAGCTTGAGCGCGGGCGCCTTCAGCTCAACGGCGGTCTTCGCATCTTCGTATTGCGCGCCGTCGATGATGTCCGCCCAATGAATCAACTCGGCCAGCCGGCCTCTATCGAACCCATACTTCTCCGCCACCGTATCAGCGATAAACTTTGTACAGGATTTGTAGTCCGGTGCGTAGAACTTCGTTGGCCATGTGCCGGTGCGATAGTGCTTCTCATCGTCGGCGGACAGGAACGCGCTCTGATGATGATCGAACCACCACGTGAGCCTTGAAGACGGACTGTATTTGAAATCAACGATAGCGTTCTCGTCGCCGTCAAACAGTTCTTCCTCTATGAGTTTCTGATTCGGCTTGTGCGAGAGTCCTGTAAACGAAATATCCGCCCGGGGCTCAATTTTATCTGCAAAAAAGCGCGAGAAAACTGCAGCGGACGCGAAGCCGTCAAAACAATGATCGTGATGCAGTATTCTAAGTTTCATTTTCCAAGGAGTCGCCTTGTCGATCCAGACGAGCCATTGAATGTACCATCCTGAGCAATCAATCGTGAAGAGCAAGTGCGCAGCCTCGAAGCAACATGGTAGGATTTTTGCTAACAGTAACCAGGAATATCAATTTCAATGGCGACAAACAGCCTCAAACAAGTTCTAAAGACTTTTACCATCGAGGGAGTGCTCGGCGAGAGTCTGGAGGACGACCGTGTTCGCTGCTATGCGTGCGGACATCGATGCGTGATTCTTCCCGGGCTCGATGGAGTCTGCCGAGTGCGGTACAACGACGCCGGCAAGCTGATGGTGCCGCACGGCTACGTTGGCGCTATTCAATGTGACCCGACTGAGAAGAAACCCTTCTTCCACGCCTATCCCGGCTCTCTGGCTCTGACATTCGGGATGCTCGGATGTGATTACCATTGCAGCTATTGTCAGAACTGGGTCACGTCCCAAGCGCTCCGCGATCCGAAAGCGGTCTCACCTCCGATGGAAGTAACGCCCCGCGGAATAGTCGAGATCGCTCGCCGTCACGACGCGCGCCTCGTTGTTTCCAGTTACAACGAACCGTTGATAACCAGCGAATGGGCGGTGGAGATATTTAAGCAAGCGAAGCCCGCGGGATTCGTTTGTGGCTACGTATCGAATGGCAATGCGACGCCCGAAGTTTTGGATTACATAAGACCCTGGGTGGATCTTTACAAGATCGATCTGAAAGGCTTCGACGATCGCCACTATCGAAAGCTGGGCGGACTGCTCTCAAATGTGCTCGACACAATCAGGATGGTGCACGAGCGCGGCTTCTGGAGCGAGATAGTCACGCTACTGATTCCCGGCTTCAACGATTCCGATGACGAGATCAAAGCGGCAGCGGATTTCATCGCTCACGTCTCACCTGATATTCCGTGGCACGTCACCGCGTTTCACCAGGACTACAAGATGACCGGCCCCGACAACACATCAATCGAAACCTTGATTCGCGCGGCAGAGATCGGCTATGGCGCGGGTTTGAGTTACGTGTACGCTGGCAATCTGCCGGGGCGCGTGGGACAATACGAGAACACGTTCTGTCCGAGCTGCAAAACCACACTGATTGAGCGCTACGGCTTTCGCGTTTTGAAGAACCGAATCAAGGAGGGACGATGCCCGGATTGTCGAGCGTCAATTCCCGGAGTCTGGAGTACCGGAATCGTCGGCTTGGAAGCTAGCCCTAATCGGAATTAGATCAGTTCGGAAAGATCATGTGAAAATTCGCGCTCGAGTTTACTCGGTAGCCGTTTCGGCGGATTGATCTCCGGGTTTCCACAGCACCTGAACGATGGAATGCCGTACGACGTCGGCCAGCGCATCTTCCCTTCGCGAGACCGCGACGGCGCCACCCGACTCAGCAATCATTTGCTCAATGAATTGATCCTGAAGGTGCCGATACGCGTTTACATTTCCGCCTGAATCAAAGACCGCAAACAACAGCGGTCCTTTCGCCTTGGTGTACGCGATTCCCACAAGCGTGCTGACGCCGTTATCGAGAGAGACCAACGTACCGGTTTTCGCCACGACTCCGCCGCGGACATCTTCCCGCGCGAGTCTTCCGTGCAGCGTACCCGAGTCAATTCCAGCTACAGGCATCACGTCTTCGGGACGCAACGAGTGATCGGCGAGCAGTTGGATCAGCGCGCGAAGCACCCTCAGGGTGGCCCTCGGCGTGATCCGATTGAAGTCCAACCCGGAGGCGCGCCCTACAAAAAGATCGGTTTCACCCAGGCCCACTTTCTCAACAAGATAATCCTGAATCGCACGCGGGCCGCCAATCGAAGCTCCGACTACTTCCGCGATAGCATTGCTGCTGTGAGCATTCTGAAAAAGAAGAATCGATTCCAACGGATCGGAATAGTGCGACAGCAACAGCGGCCCTTCGCTGACTCCAAAACCGGTCGCTCCTTCGATCCTTATTCCTGAGCGCTGAAGCGCCGTTCGCAATTTTCCCGCGGAAGTCTCGGGCGAGAGATTCGAATGATAACCCCTTGCGAAATAATAAAACGGGCCGGCTATTCTGAGATCCCCGGTGACACGGGTTATCCCAAGCTTCGACAGTTGCAGCGCCACCTCGTCAGCATCAAGAGATGCAAAGATCGGGTTGGAGCCGCCTTGAACAATCAGATCCCCCACAAGCGTGTGCGTGTTCCAATCGATCGTGCCCCCGGCGCGAAAATTTGTTCGATATCGATAATCAGGTCCGAGTTTCGCGAGCGCTACGAACGATGTCGCAAGCTTCATAACGGAAGCGGGATTGAATGTAACGTCAGCATTGTGCTCGGCGACTGAACGAGGTTGATCGAGAGTTTCAATGAGCACGCCCTGGTCGGCAAGACTCTGGCCGCGGATTTCGATTGCGCTTTTGAATTCTGTGAGAGATTGAGAGGCGGCAACTTCGGGCTCGTCTGCTATCGGTACGACTGCAACGTACGATGTGCGCTTGTCGATGACACTAACGGGAAGCAGCAGGACGATGAGCGGAAGGACCAGGACTTTCTTCACCAAACTAAAACCTCAAAGCTAGTATGTGATTCCTGCGTCCACCCGAGTCGACTTTGATTATACAGAAAGAGAATGCAGGTTAGCCAACGCGAAACCGCGCGTGCCGGAGTGTTAAGTGAACCGCCAAGCGATTTCAATATTCCGCCAGCTCGATTGCTCGCGCAACAATGCCTTCAACGTTGGGCAGTATTTCGCGTTCAAGCACTTTGGAAAACGGGACTGGTGAGAACTTTGAACCCACTCGCAACACCGGGCCGTCAAGGCAATCAAAACACTTTTCGGTAATCTGGGCGGCAATCTCGCCTCCGAAGCCCGAAAACACGCGGTCCTCGTGAACGACCAGCGCTTTGGAGGTCTTCCGGACCGAGTTGAATATCGCTTCGCTGTCCAACGGCAGCAGTGTTCTGAGGTCCATAACTTCCGCTTCGATTCCGTGTTGATCCTTTAGCTGTGTTGCCGCGCGCAAGCACCAATGCACCGGAGTTCCATAGGTGACAATGGTCATGTCGCTGCCCTCGCGGTGGATTCGAGCCTTTCCGAACGGGATTTCATAATCCTCACCCGGATTCGGCGCCTTCGCGAACATCTGGTTGTACAAATACTTCGGCTCGAGGAAAAACGTCATACCTCTCGTGTGCATCGCGTGACGCAACAAACCAACGGCGTCATCCGCAAAGGCTGGAATCACCACGCGCAGCCCAGGCAGCGAAGCAAAAATCGCCTCAAGATTCTGAGAGTGATACAGCCCGCCGGCAATGTAACCACCCGAAGCCAACCGCGCGACGATGTTCGGCACAAACTGGCCGTTCGAGCGATAATAGTCGTGCGAAGTGTCGACCACCTGTTCCATCGCCGGCCACAAATAGTCGGCGAATTGAGCCGCCTCGATCACGACCCAGATATCCTCACGAAACCGCGAGAACCCGTTTGCGGTTCCGACGATGTAGTCCTCGGCTATCGGAGCGTTGAATACACGACTTGGACCGAACTCCTTCTGCATGCCCTTGGTAAGATTAAAGACACCGCCTTTGTCTTTCGAAGCTACGTCCTGTCCCCATAGGAATGTATTTGGATTTCGACGGAATTCACTCTTGAGTGTTTCGTTGATAGCTTCACGCAGCGTGATTGGCGCGCCACCCTCGGCCGGAATCTGCGCTTCGTCGGTCACCGCGGTTTCTTCGGGGAGCACAAACAACGTAGCGGTCTTCGGATCGGGATCTGGAGAGGCCTCCGCCTTTTCCGCGGCTTCAGTGACGAGGACTTTGTTCTCCTCCTCGATCGCCAGAAGAGTAACTTCTTCGACGTCCTCGACATTCAGAAGGTGAAGCCTCAGGCGTTCGTAAGGATCGTAGGTACGAACCTCGATCAACTCTTCATCGCTTCGATAGAGTTCGTGCCGGTCAGAGTTTGAGTGTGCGTAGATCCGTTCACAGAATGCGTGGACGAGCACCGGCCCCTCGCCCGCGTGGACGGCTTCGGTCGCGCGATGTATTGCCTTAACCGAATCGAACGGATTCGTACCGTCGCAATTGATGATGGTCAGACCTCGAAGGCCGCGATAATTCTCGGACACGATGGGATTCGCGGTCTGCTCGGCTACAGGGACGGATATGCCATAACCGTTGTTCTGAATGACGAAGATCACCGGCAAACGCTCGCGACTCGCGCCGTTCAATGCCTCGAATACATATCCTTCAGAACACGAGGACTCCCCCTGACTGCAAAAGACTATTGAGTCCGCGTCGTAATACTTCACCGCGCGCGCGAGCCCCGCGGCGTGCTGTGCGTGATTGCCTGTCGCCGACGAAACGTTCCATATGCCAATCGGGATCTTCGCGAAGTGATTGCTCATGTGACGGCCACCGGAGGCGACATCCGCGCCTTTCGATAGGCCGTTGAGGATGATTTCGTATGGATTAATGCCTGCTCCCAGACAGGTAAGCATGTCGCGATAATAGGGAAACATGAAATCTTTGTTCGGCCTGAAGGCGAGCCCGACGGCGATCTGAATTCCGTCGTGGCCGGCATGCGAAGCATGATAGGACCAACCCTTCGCTTGTCTCAGGTAGTTTCGCGCTTTGTCATCGAGAAGTCGTCCGAGATGGATTAGTTTGTACCACTCAAGCTGTTTTTCAATCTCTACCGTTCCCGGCGCATCAGCCAACGGTTTATAATCAACCTGTCCCACTTGTTCCGCACTCATTCTTTTCTACCCCTCTCCCGCTTTTCGATGTCTGCAGTCGCGCAAGTCTTCGCACGCGGCGAAAGTTAGCTCGACCGTTCCATTGTCTGGAATTTTGATATGGTCACAACTTTTCAACATAGCAAAAAAGAAATTACAGAACAACCATTGATCAATGGGGGAATATGAGCGCCCACGCGTGTGCCCGAATCAGTCGCTTGAAACATCGAGCGATAATGGGTGAGCGTGCGGCGCAATCATCTTAGGCGTGAAGTACGTTTCCTTGACATCAAGAAAGTCGATCTCGTACCATTTCAAGGCAAATCAGTATGGGGCTGTAGCTCAGTTGGCAGAGCGCGTGGCTCGCATTCACGAGGCCAGGGGTTCGAATCCCCTCAGCTCCACCAATCACCTCACCTTGTAGACGCGTGCGATTAGTTGCGCGGATTTCTGTATTTGCACGACGATTCCTGTCAATCGATTCTTAACTGAAGTGCTCCGCGGACACGCCTTCCGAGTTCGCGAAATGGACTCCATACAGCGAGGTTCAGTGACACTATTTCATGGTAAAGTGGGACTAGCAGACATTGACTCCCGGCTTGCTCCAACTGACCGTAGCCTCCGCCGTGCTGAAACAAGCTGCGCACGTCTGACAGCCGGGCTTGGCTTGACCAGCTCCGCAACCAGAGTTGCCGTAGCACGTGCCGGTGATATCAAGACACGCAGCGGGGCAATCTGCTATCCCGGTTGACTTCTTGATACACGATTGGCAGACTGCCAGTACTGAAGCTCCCGCCATGGCAGTTGGTGCCACCACAGACATCACCACCGGCACCGCGAGCAAACTTCCGATTCCGAGCCGACGCACGGCACTGCGACGCGACATGCCGATGTGCGCCTCAGGCAAGGTGATCTGCTCCTGCAGAAGGTCAGCCTGGCTGAGTTTCTTCAAAGTGAACCAAATCATTTCTTGTCTAACCGGAGTGTGCCACTCCTTCTCCATCAGACTGGCGATCTCGGCCGCCGTTGTCTTACCATCGCAGTGATTCCAAACGAACGCGGCAGTCTCGTTCAGGCAGTGAGCCCTGTGGCTTTTGAGATCATATATCAGGACCTCCTCCGGCAATTCCCTGACTATCAACTCCGCATCGCGGGCGAGGGCTATCTGATCGTCAGTTGCTTTCTTCACCATTTATCCCCTTTCAGTTCCCAAACGTCCGACGAATACTGCCCTATCGAAAGGAATTCATCAAGCGCGGAACGTTCAGAATTGCTTACGGTGCATTTGAGATGAACAACAGTAACAAAATCAGAGCGCAAAGGAACAAAGCGAGGAACCGGGGGACTCGATTCGTTACTTTGGCAACAACGCAAACGATTGCGTGATGAATAGCACTGTCGAAAACGGGACTCGCAAGGGGATGGATCCCGATACTCCGAGCGCCACCATCAAGCGACGACGGAGTTACCGAGATCGGTGTCTTTTTTTCACCGTAGGGTTTCGAGGAACTCGAATGAGAGGGTTGTCGGCGAAGAGAGTTGACTGTGGAGGGAAGTCTACGCGCGGTCGGACTGATCGTGCATGCGAGACTTTGCGTCCGCGAGGCCAATCATCACCCACACGTGACGAAAGTCTTCGACGTCCTGCGCGAGTCCGTCCAACGCAAGCCCAGCCAACCCTCCCCAAATAGCCAGATCGGTCGGGCGAGATCGCCTCTTCCAATGCGACGCAACCAAGAAAGCAAATGCGATCAGAGCTGGAAGTCCCAACGTCCCGGCGATGTTTACAGGAGTGAGGTGAGCATCAAACGGAAGCCCTCGAGCAAGGCCTGGATGTGTGCCCAGGCCGGTGCCGAACACTGGATGAGTCGTGAGTGAGATCAAAGAGGATGTTGCTGCCTGGAAGCGTGTCGAAGCAACCTGCTCGATGTGAGTGTCAAATGGATGGATGGGATCAAGATTTGGCTTCCAGAAGGTTGCCGAAACAATCAGAAGCAAGAACACCGCCGCGGCAGAGACGGCGATCCTTCGACGCCACGGAGTGGTGGCGTTTCGAATTGCTGCCGCCAGGGCAAATCCCAGAATGCCGCGCGAGAATGTGACAAGCATCGTGATCCACAATGCTCCGAGCGTTATTCGTCGCAACGCTACAGGCAATTCGGAATCACGCCGTGCAACAACCGCGGCCGCAAAGATACAAAAGCTCGCGAGCAAATTCGGATTGTGTGTGCCGGCTTGAACTCGCGCGTACCACGGTGAGGGTTCAAGCTCGCCGTAGATGCCGATCAGTTGCGAGCCGGTACCGACATAAAAGAGCACCAACCCAGTAACAGCGGCCAAAGCAGTCAGCAAAGCGCTGACGACGATCGCGCGTCCAATGCCACGCGATACGCCGGGTCTTGATGCGAGATCGGATGTGATGAAGGCTAGAGTGCAGAGTTCGCCAATCCCCACGAGCTTGGCGAGCCCGCTTGCTGGATGCGGCGACGCGAAGAAAAGAGAAAGGCAGGAGAATAAGAAGTAGCAGGCGAGCCCGAGATGAACCGGCTCAAGGCGGGGCCAATTACCGAAGCGCCACCGTTCGATCAGCCACGAAATCGCTGCGGCGGCAAATACTGCATCGCTCCACTGGGCGTGTTCGTGAAGCCACGGAAACGGCGGAAACCAGGTCCAGGGCAGCAGAACCAGGGAAAAGCAATAAAGACCAAGCACTACGGCCGAGGTTCCCGGAAGACGAGAGGACCTGCTGTGCTTTGCTGTCAAAGGTAGCTCGAATCGATTATGGAATCGCGATCTCGGGCGAAGGCATTCTCAAAAGCCGGATCGAGGTGTCGTGTTGATCTTGATGCGAGAGACCTCACTATCCGTACCGCGATCAGCACCGAGGCTGCGACGCTGATAACAGTCATCGCAAGCGTGAGCGCCATGGGAGGTGGAGGTGTACTGTGCAGCGGGCGGGCGAGCGCGGTGGATAGCCCGCCCAAGCCGAGAAGGAAAAGAAAGTACCGGTCCCGTGCCAACGGATGCGCGACCGCAACGGTGCAGGCAAACGGGACGACAATCAGTAACGCCCGTCCCCAGTCGCCAAGCAGCAGCAATGGAAGTGCTAGTAGCATAAGAGCGAAACCTATCTGGTCATCAGTCATCCTGGTGCGGCTTCCCAGACGTGAACCGACGATAACGCCGGCAAGGACAAGGACCGGCCACACCACTGACCATGACCACATATATAGAAGCTCGAGATACTCGACCGGCCCGCGAAAATGGAGCAAGTATCTATGATACCCAAGCATCCCATTGATGAAATTGTGCCACGAGTCAATGACGGGACGTTCAGAGCGCGGACCGGTGATTAACACAAAAAGCAAACTGGCCACCGGCAAAAGCATTCCGGCGATCGCGTATTTCCGACGGTTATTACGCCAGCAAATTAGCGCGATCAGTAAACCGAGCAAGAGTCCATATTCTTTAGTCAGCGCCGCAAGAACCGACAATACCAACAGACCTAACCACTTGCCGTGATCGAGAGCCAGAACCGTCAGACAAGCTAGCACGAGCAAAGGCGGATCGATCATCACCGGCGTGTCGCCGAATGTAGCTGCCAATCCAGCGCCAAGGCTGAACAGCATAGCCGCCTGATATTCCGATTTACCTCCGCGGTTTCGGATTATCCGTTTTAACAACAGTAGGGAACCGATCAATGACGCAAACGACAGAACCTGAAAAGCTGCCTGGCCGGATACGCCTGTTGTTTTAGTGATCATCGCTGCGATGAACGGCGCGAACACACGCGAATCAAACGGAGTCCCGGCTCGCTCGCCCTGAGCGATTGACAGATAACCGCGGCTGTCATTGATGAGTCTGTTGCGCCCGCCGGCGGCGAAGAAGTGAAGGCCAAAAAGCAGCACCGAACACAAGAGCGCTAGCCACGGAAGGAGATTCGTGAGCGTCGATGCGTTACTCGACTGAGGTTTCATTCTTTGGCAAAGGGAACTGACAATCACTGCGCAGGTTGTTGCGGTGATCGGATCGCGATGTTCGATTGTTCAGGATATGCTGCCGCGGCCGACACAGGCGCTTCGACGAAGATAGATTTGAAAGGCGTTGAATTCCGGATCGAGTCGCACAGATCCTCCGGCTTTGTGCCTAGATTTTGAAATTCCTCTTCCGAAAGGTCGTCCTCAAAGGCCTTCTTGATTTGATCAACCGTAAGACCCTCAAGCAGGCACTGGAGGACGAATAAATAGTCCTCATCAAAATCAGATATGCCAAGGACGTTCGGTTCCCCAGACCCGAAGACTTTAGTGTTCGCCAGCTCGGCCACCCATTCTGTAATCGTTTCCACCGGATTCCCCACGGGAAATCGCTGGCCGACGAGTTCGAGAACCTTGCGTCGATCAGGTACGTTAAGCAGCAACGCGAGCAAGAACCTGTGCTCGCTACTGGTAATCTGTCCTCGACGTTGAACAAGGCTGCGCTGCCTGAGAGCTTCATCGAACACCGGTAATATTAAATCCACGAGTTCGCCATGGCGTGTGCGAGCGGTTTCGAGCAGTCCTTGAAAATGCCGTTCTCCAATGGAAAGTCCAAAGCTCTTTTCCAGGTGATTGCTCGCCAAATGGTTTCGCGCCATATCAAGAATGCCAAACGCAGTTTGAAAATCCGAGTGGGAGAGCAGATCGTTAATCATGCTGATGGCGTCCGGATGCTGCATGCTGAGTAACAAGGAAGCGCTCTGGATTTGTTTGATCGTCATCGGATCCTTAAAGAAAGGATCAATGGCGAAAAAGGGTTTGTTGTATCTGAACTGGGGCAACCCGCTGACCGTGTGATACGTTCGGACGCAAATTGAAACGGACGGACGATCAAGGTGGAAGAGTGAATGTATGTACTGCTTGCCCGGTAGAATCCGTTTGATCGCACCTTGCTCCAGCAGCGCAACATCTCCGAGAATCATTTCTCCAACGAGGAAATGTTCATTGATTTCCTGGCGCGGTACAAACCTGTATTGGCAGTGGAGGCTCGACCCGGCGAGCACCTGAAACGCCCCGCAAAACGAGTGCTGGTGAATGCTCGTGGTCCCATCAAGCCAATAATAGGCATCGATATGGAATCTTGGACCGCTGTATAGGGTAAGGGGTGGGTTGCCGAATTCCCCGGCAAGGTCCTGCTGGCTCGGGATCTGAGTGGTGGTGAACAGCCATTGTATGATGTCCCAGGGAGAGACCTGTTTCTCCGGAGCGATTGCGGTCAGGGCTTCAGCCGCAATCTCGGGAAACAGCCTGTCGTCGTAGCTGCGTTCTTTCCATCGTCGCTCGATCAGCGAGCCCAACTCAGTGAACAGTTGCATGATTCATCGCGAAAGCGCGGCCTGGTAAAGCCGGTGTGCTCACCAGGCCGCGTGGGGTTGCAATGCAGCTCGTTTGGAAGGCGTCGAACCAGGCTACGGTGACCGTTCAGGTAACCGCCTCATTCGTTAGCAGCCTTGACTGCCTGGCGCCGTCCAGCTCACTGTGCCGACACCGCCGGACGAGGGACCATCCAAACAGGCGAAACAAGTACTACAGCCTTTGAACTGTCCATTACCACATCCAGAATTGTCAAAGCACGAACCCTGGAAATTGGTGCACGCGTCAGGACAGTTACCCGACGCTGTGTTCTTTCTCAGGCACGCCTGGCAAACAACGGGTACCGAAGCTGCGGCCGCCGCTGCCGGCGTCACGATCGACATAACAGCCGGTACGGCAAGCAGCGCTCCAAACCCCAGACGCCGAACCGCACTGCGCCTGGACATCCCAGCTTGCGCGGATGGCAGCGTGATTCGCTCTTGCAACAATTCAGCTTTGCTCAATTTGTCGAGCGCGAACCACACGGCCTCTTCGCTTACAGCCGTGCTCCATTGTTTCTCCATGAGCCTGGCAATTTCGGGGGCCGTTGTTTTGCCGTCACAGTGTTTCCAGATAAAAGCCGCTGTTCCGTTCAGGCAATGTGCTTTGTGGCTCCTGAGATCGTATATCAGAACCTCATCCGGCAAGTCCTGAATCACCAAATCCTCTTGACGGGCAAAAGCTACTTGTTTGTCTTTAGTCATAGTCGCCATTTGTTTTTTCTCCTTCCACGAGTTCCTTGTTCGCAAACCCACGAAAACTCACCATTCACTGTCCTCAACGAGTCGTTATTGCAACGTTGCTTCTCTCCATCAAAATAATATCAACCTCACCTTACACCGCTGCGATGCTTGTTACCGATGCTTTACGAACTCCAGCCAGCGCCATTATGTTGGCTCGTCCGGGCGTTGGACCAGATGCGATTCTCCCATCGCTATCAATCAGGACCGCAGAGGGAGTTAAGTGGGTCCCAAACAGCAGTCCAGTTTCAAGTTCGGGATCGATCAAGAACAGCGACTGGAATCGGCCGCTCTCGGCTTTTGACTCCTCGGGATCACCTGAGGAAACAAAAACCAATCTAGGAGCTTTCGAAGGGGGATCCTGTTCCCATCTTCCAAGATCCTCCACCATCGCCTTGCAGTACGGGCACTTCGGGTCCCAGAACAAAAGCAGTGTGTCGCGCCCCCACAGCTTGTCGCTCGTGACCACATCGCCGGCAACGTCGGGCAGTGAAAAAACCGGCGCAAGTTTACCAACATCGTCGAGAGCCTGTGGAGTACCGATGGTTATTGAAGGTTTGTGGCCGTTTCCTTTCACTTCCAGGGTACGCTTTGTCGGTGCATCTGTCGCCGGCGCGACGGCGCGATTAACCATCGCTCGAATATCTTCGTAACCATAGCTCAACGGCGTGGCGATCTTACCATCTTGTCGGACCAGCACAGCCGCCGGAGTCCACTTCGCTTCGTACTCCGACGCAACTTCTGATTCCCCCTGAAGAAGCAGGTGCTTGGCTTCATACCTCATCAGCTCATCCTGATTGTCCTTTAACGTTCCCTTGCTTAGCAGCGCCACCGTTAGCGAACCACTATGATCTCGCTCCCAAACATCAATCACAGGCAAAAGCGCCTTGCAGGGAGCGCATCCAGGGCTCATAAAAAGAAGGAGCACCGGCTTCCGATACGACAGAAGATCATCCAGAGTTACCTGTGCACCGCTGATGCTCGTTAATGCGAAGCCCGGCGCCGGAGCTCCAACCGGGAGGCCCTCGCTTGGTGAGGCAGCTTCCGCGCGCTCGACTGGGAGCGGTTCCGCGTAATCCTCATCGATCACTTTTTTCATCGCCTCGATTCTTTCGAGAATCGTGGCGTGTTGATTAAGAACGCGCCGCAAATAAATAAAAGTAACAACTAGCAGTGCAACAGCCGTAATGCTCGAGATCAGACCAACAACTTCACCAGGTTTCAAATCATCGAGCCAATTCAACGCGCTCAAGCCGGCATCGTTCCTTCCCTGAAACACGATGAGCCCGGCCAACGCGATCAGCACGATATTGCGCGCCAAAGTAGACCACCCAACCGGCTCGGAGTGCAGTTGCCCGAAGCAATGGCATTCAGGAGATTTTCCGCGCGCCAGATTGACGGTAATTCCGAAAGTAAAGATCAGCAGTACCGCTAGTGCGGCGATAGCCCCAACCCAAGCTGAGTTAAGGGGTAGCAAAGCTACAGCAATCAGGATCTCCGCGAAAGGCAATCCGAGTCCCAGCGGTGATGCCAGTCTTTCCGGAATCCCGAAGCCAGCCACGGCACGGCGCGAGCCGGCGAGGTCCGCCGCTTTCGCAATTCCCGCGGTACCGAACATAACCGAGAGAATAAGTCTGGCAATTAGTAACACGATCTGCATATCAAACCTTTTGCTGAACCCCGCCCTGCCATCTGAACAATTGCATCAACAAAGCTGCTGCGCGTGAAATCAAATGGCCAACCTGAAGCGGAAAGCGAGGCGCTCTATTAAACGGCGCGCCAAGTGCGACGCTCGCTTCGATTGAATTCGGCCAATGATGAGGGAGCTCTTTGATGAATTCTCTCACAATTCTACCCGGACTAGTAAGTAGAGGAGCAATTTGACTTCTCGAGTGAGGCAACGATCCCCACTGTTCCAGCACCGCCGGCAAAAACCATCCAGGAAGATTTTCAGCGCGGCTGATTACCGGCGTCCCGTCGATGTCCACTCCGAGAAGCCGGTTAGCGAGTCCAATCGCGCAAGCGACCCAATCCGACTCCCGTCGCGAACCCGACAGGCATCGATCCCAATCGAAATTATCATCACGACGCTCGAGTAAGACGCCTATATCGCAAAGCCAGATTGGAAACATTGCGCCGTGCCGAAGCAGGTGCATGCAGAGGAACCGCAGGTCGTCCTCGGCGCCCAGAACTCGTATATCGACGTCGTCGAGCTTAACCAATCTGGACCGAGCAAAGATGTCATCGCTTCTTCGGTCATAAAACTTACCGAACCCCCTGTGCAGGTCGACATTGCTGCCTTGGCATTCCGAACTCCTTAGTACTTCTGCCGCCCGCGAGTAATCGTCGGGTAGCGTGCAAAGATCGAGATCGATATATGGTCGCATGCCGGGCTCAGGATAAAGACGCGCGATCGCCCATCCTTTCACCAACACAGGCTCGACTCCGGCAGAACGAAGCGCGGGGATCACCGTCTTGAGACTGCGTTCGTGCAGCGCCGATTGAAGCGTCTGCATCCGATAAGCCGCCTGGAACAAATCGGCGAACTGCGAGCCGCGCAAATCAGAGTTACGGATCGCGCACCAGGTTAATCCTCCGGCGCCCGACCTGAGCAGTAGTTGCGCAATCCCTGCCATCCGGGCAGCCGAGAGGGAGGGTTTTGAGTCGCGCCAGGAGCCGGCGAGCAACTCTGCGACGAGCTTGCCGCTTCTTAACCTCGCCTCTCTTGGATTAACCGTCTGTGTCATTACAAACTCAGTGCAGGATCGGTCAGGTTACTACAATCCGGATCATTAGTCCGATTCGGTAAACCGGAAGCTGGCGCTTCAAACACAGCACCCCGGCATGAACTCTGACGCCGGGGTGCGGAAGTCTGCATTCTGTCATCAGATTGCTGATGATGAATCTAGGGATTCAGCTGGCTGAGAACGGGCGGGGTTTCTCCTCCGCCGATGAGTTCGCGAGCTGGAATAGCGATAGCAGCCAGTCCTGCCCACAGCAGGATCGGGTAATTGTCTTCGAGGCAGTATACCTTGACGACGGCATCCCCTGTCGCAGTCACCTCGATGGCGTTGTCGAACTCTTTATGGTCACCCGCTTTGACAATCTTCTCTTTGCCCTGGCCGTATTTCACAAGAGCCTCGCCCTTGAACACTTTTACATCAACTTCGCGGTCTTTATGCAAAACGCCAACGTCCGTCATGTTGAGAATTTTGACCAGACCGCTCACCCCAGCCGGCAGCACGAGGGTTACTCCCTGGCCGCACTTGTCGAGTGAAGCCTGAACGGAATTGCCGGTCCAGCTCAAAGTGATCGCTGTAATCGGATCAAGCTCCACCCGGCCGGGAGTCCCGAGATCGATGACAGCATGACCACCCGTTCGCGTCTGAATAACACTACCGTCCGCCACAGTCGCTCCGGTTTTTGCCTCATTCCCATTGACGAGGACCGGCCCATGCGTGGTCAGGGCACCGGTCAGCGCCTGAGTGACGAGCAAGCTGTCTGTTATTTCCTCAGCAGTCGCGCTTCCGGCCGCATACGAATTCAGCGAGAAACTAGTCACCAACGAAAGGGATAGGAGTGCGCCTATCCATGCTTTTTGATTTGTCCTGCCTGTTCTCATATTGCCTCCCGTGTTCCCTCGAAGGATGCCACAATTTCTATCCTTGAGGCCTCAAGCCTACGAAAACTATTCTCGAAAGTCAACTACTTTCTTACGCGAAATACAATGGAATTACCTATTTAGGTAGCACGGACCCAAATCTCCCAATCGTCGCCTGGGCTATCGAATGGTCAACCGAGCGAGTTGAGTGTTGTCGTCGCCACGCACGTAGAGGGTGAGCTTGTCGTCGCTTGCGACCTCTTTGGATTCGAAAACGATGATTCCCATGATCGCCTCGCCGGGTCCGATTTTGTTTTCAGCCCTTCCCTGAATTACTTTTGCCGGGACCACGAAAGAGTCCTTGCCGGTGCGTCGCTCAAGCGCGAGCCCGTTGAACGCGAAATCCTTGTCGCCGGAATTCTTGATTGTATATCTGAGGTAAGACTTGTCGTCGAAACTCAACATTCTCGGGTCGAGGGCCAGACTCACCTTTCTCGCAACCACAAATGAATCGACGCTTTTCACTTCCCTGACGCCCTGAATCATCGCGCGCACAAAGCGATCTTCCATTTCCTGCCTTGCACGATTCGCGCTCTGTCGATCCACTTCATAAGCCCGCTGGAGCGCTTTAGCATAGAGATCGGATGCCTGTTGATTGGCTTGCACCGTCAAGCGATCTGCTTGTTGTCGAGCGTTATTAATCGTTTCGTTGGCACGCTGCTCGGCGGCCGAAATGATCTTCCTGGCCTCCTCCGTAGCGTCCGCACCGCCCGCCGCCGGGTGCGTACCCGAATCAGAGACATTGACCACTCGATGTGCCTGCTCCAGAGGCACTATCTGCAGATCGAAGCTATAGGTATGCTCGCCCTTTTCGCCCGTTTTGACGAACAAGTTGCTCAGACCTTTTGACACGACCGGTTTCAGGAAAACGTCGTTATCAATGCGCTGAATCACAAAGCTTCCCTTCCCGCTTGCTGGATCATATAGGTCTCCACATACGATATCTCTGACGGTCTCAGGGAAAATTATCCGCGTGGTGATTCCCTGAGATGTCTTGACCTGTCCAATCTGCGAGGGCCCGACTGTGATCGTCACAATGGTTGTTTGCGCGCGACCGACGGACGCGCCAACCAGGAAAATTAGAAGCCATGCAAATCTGCCTGCTGTGAGTTTCATATCATCTCCATATAAACCGTTGCCGTGACCAGGGTGTCAGTCTATTCTTACCGACAGCTTCTTCAGGACTACACCCATTCTCCTGAGGCGATCGAGCTTGGCTTCGGGAACTTTGAAGCTCGAGATCAATACCTCGCTGATACCATAGACGCGAATCAGATCAGGTAATTCCGTGCTGTCGAAGATGCGGTACCCGTACATTCGCTTGCCGGCTTTCCGCCCGTCATCGTCGATAAACCCGACCGGCGCATACTGATGGTCAGGATTATTCATTATCTCGCGAATCAAAAGCTCGCCGCCTTCCCCCGCGCCATAAATCAAAACCGGTTGGGCTCCCGCTCGCGTGTTTCCGCTGCCGACGATCAATGCTCGCAACAGTCGGAATGAAATCCGGCTCGCGGTTGTGAAGACCAGGAGCAGCAGCAGGTTCAACAGAAACACTGCGCGCGACGGACCGCGAAACCAATAAGCGCCGAACACAATCAGTGCGCTCACCGCCGCCCCCGATAGTACCGACTTTACAATAACCAACAGATCGTCGATTGCGGCGTGATGCCATAATCCTTTGTAGACTCCGCCGAATAGAAATGCCGACATCTCTACTATGATCAAGAGCGGCAGTGTCTTTAGAAAAATGGCAAGCTGCTCGTCTGGAAGACGCCCGTCCCAACGCAGAACGTAGGCGCCGTAGTACGCCAGGGCGACCAGCGTAACATCCAGTAGAACTTCAAAAATGCGGCGCTTGTAGGAAAAGTCCGCGATCGCATTGATCAGCTTGAAACCGGTAGCCTGCTGATCGTCCTCGTAGACTCGCACCTTACCGAGGTAGAGGCCGAGAAAGATAACCCCCAACGCGAACGCCGGAACCAACAACAACACCAGTGACGTTTCGAGCACTCGGACCAGCAAAGCCAGGGATCCCGAAATCGCCGCGAATGAATACAGCATCAGCACCGCACGTCTTTCGGATACGCCGAGGGCAACCAGTCTGTGCGAAGTGTGATCGCGTCCTCCCTGCGAAATCGGGCGCCCCGAAAGCCTCCGCGTAATCGTCACCATACAGGTGTCGAAGATGGGGATCATCAATATCAAGACCGGAGTGACCAGGATGGACGTCAGACTGCGAAAGCGACCTGTATCCGCAAGAAGTGCGGTCGCGCTTAAAACGAATCCGAGAAACATCGAGCCCGAATCACCCATGAAGATCGATGCGGGGTTGAAGTTGAAAAAAAGAAATCCCAAAACTGCCGATCCCAGGATTGCCGGAAATACTGCTTCGATTGACTGCCCATTCATCAGGAAGGTGATCGTCAAGAAAGCGCACGATATCACCGATACGCCTCCAGCAAGCCCATCCATATTGTCCAGCAGGTTGATGGCATTGGTTATCCCAACCAGCCAGAAAATTGTAAGCACGTCGTTTATCCACTGATACTCAACCCACGGCAGATGCATCCCGAAGGAAACTACGATCGATGCCGCGATCAATTGGGCGACGAGCTTTGCATACGGTTTTATGGTGAGGACATCGTCAATGAAGCCGACGACGAACAGAAGCGAGCCGCCGAGCAGAATCGCGTATGCGTTTGCTCCTTTTGGAGCGAAGACGACGAATGCCGTCAGGAACGCAAAGTAAATCGCCGCGCCGCCCAGCATCGGGGTCGGCGTTTTGTGCCACCGGTCGTCGCGCGGCTTGGCGACCAATCCAAGCCGGCGCGAAGCCCCGCGAACAATAGCGGTGAGAACGATGCCCAGCAACAATGTGCAAAGACTAGCTGTGAGGATTCTCATAACAACATGCTTCTCTTACAGCGCGGTTTCAGCTAGCTCGGAAGGGAACCTTCCGACTGGAACACCAGACTGCTAGCCGGTATCCCGAGTTCACCAACCATCTTGACCCGGTGATATTCAATGATGCTCGACAGAATACCTTCGAGCTTGATCGTCGGCTGATAATCGATCAGATTTCGGATCTTGGAAATGTCCGGCACCCGCCGCATCATGTCCTCGAAGCCGGCCTCATACGCCTGATCGTAAGGCACAAACACTAAGCGCGAGTCAGATTCGGTCATTCGCCGAATCTGTTCAGCAAGCTCCAGGATCGTGGTCTCCTGATCGCTACCGATGTTATATACCTCGCCGACCGCGTTGGGGTGCTCCGCGACCTTGATCAACGCTTTCACAACATCGGAGACATGCGTAAAGCACCTCGTCTGCGTCCCGTCGCCGTATATCGTGATGTCCTGCCCAAGCAGTGCCTGTTGAACAAAATTCGGGATAACCATGCCGTATCTCCCGGTCTGCCGCGGCCCAACGGTGTTGAACAAACGAACGATAACGGTCGGCACTCGCTTTTCTTTCCAGTAGGCTATGGCTAAAAACTCGTCAATCGCCTTCGAGCACGCATAGCTCCAGCGGCCCTTGTTGGTCGGGCCTAACACCAAATCGTCATCCTCATTGAACGGAATAGCGTTGCGCTTGCCATACACCTCCGATGTCGAAGTAATCAGAACCCGTTTCTTTTTCTTCGCGGCAAGGCTGAGCACTATATCGGTTCCACGGATGTTGGTCTCGATCGTGTTAACCGGGCTCTCGACGATTAGCTTGACGCCAACCGCGGCCGCCAGGTGATAGATGATGTCGCACGTATCGACCAGTTCCGCCGTCAACTTGTAGTTCCGAATCGTGTCGATGTGATAGGTGAGGTTCGGGTGTTTCTTGATCAACGCGATGTTCTCAATTGACCCCGTCGAAAGATCGTCCAGTATGTGCACCTCGTCGCCGCGCGCAAGAAGCAGCTCTGCCAAATGCGAGCCGATGAATCCAGCTCCGCCTGTTATCAATATCTTCATAAGTATTTCCTTTCAAAACCGGAATCAAGGCGCCCGGCCTGAGGCTCAGCGACAAACGCATCCGCGCCAGTCGGAGGGTTGAGCCGCCGCCGCTCGAATCGTTCGAGTCTGAGAAAATGTTTCTTCACCAGGTTCTTGTAGACGTTTGAAATCTCATTGACCATTGTCTCCGCGCGGAACGCGGGATCGACCTTCCGCTTCCCTGCTTCCCCCATGCGAATGCGCAACTCCCTATCGTCGAGCAAAAGCGAGACCGCATTGGCCAGGCCCTCCGAGTCGCCGGGCCGAACGAGATAACCGGTCTCATCCGGAATCACAACTTCAGGCGCGCCATCAATGTCGAACGACACGCAAGGCTTTCCCATCGCGAGAGCCTGTGGAAGCACCCGCGCGAGTCCTTCCCGCAGAGATGTGTGAACCAGCACGTCCATAGCCGAGAGCATCTCCGGAATCCGCTCTCGCGGGATAAGCCCCGCGAAGACGAAGTTTTCAAGTATACCAGCATCCACGGCCCGTTTGCGCAGGTGGTCATAGAGCACCCCGTCGCCAACCAGGAAGAACCGAACACCCGGGTGACGCTTGACGATGGCCGGCGCAGCATCCATCAATTGATCGTGCCCCTTGAGCGAAAACAGCCGCGCGATCTTCCCAACAACGAGTGCGTCATCCGGTATCCCAAACTCGCGGCGCACAGCAAACGGGTCCGCCTCGGCATGTAGAAACCAGTCGAGCTCCATGCCGCTGTACACGGTGGTGAACTTTTCAGGCCGCTCGATACCCGCGGCGATGGCCTTTTGGCTGATGATCTCAGAAACGCTGATGAAGTGATCGGTCATCGGCGCGCAAAGTTTTTTTACGGCCCGCCACAAGCGATTCACAACCCACGGTTGATAGTCGTGAAAGACCAGACTGTGCAGCGTATGCACGATGATCGGAGTTCCCGCGAGCTTTGCCGCTATGCGTCCAAGCACACCGGCTTTTGACGAATGCGTGTGAACTATGTGATATCGGCCGTTACGAATCAGTCGGTAGAGCTTCCAAAACGCTTTCAGATCGGCGAATGGACTTATGCTGCGGCCAAGCTCAGGAACGACTATTAGCCGTGTCGTTCGGCGCGCGCGCTCGAGCAGATCGCCTTCCGGACCATTGTCGACTCCGGTGACCAGGGTGACTTCATATTCGGGCAGCTTGTCCAGACCCTCTACCGAAAGCAGCGTATTCTCCTGCGCGCCGCCGACGATCAGCCTGGTGATGATATGAAGTACTCTGACTGTTTTTGTGTTACTCATGTTTCACAAGTGCGCCGCCACTATATAGTCGCGATCGAGCTCGATCCATTCGAAATCATTTACTTTCGCCCCAGCGAGTATGCGTCTTACCTTCGCTTCCGAGTACAAAAACAGCGGGCATCCGCTTACAAGAAACCTGATGCGGCGAATCGGAGCTCGCCATTCGCCGGATTTGGGAAAGCTCATGATCATCGTTGATCTTGTCATCTCGCGCATTCGGGAGATGATCGGGACGGGATCGCTGACATAATCAAAGAAGCCCATCGCCGAACTCGCATCGAAACTGCCTTCCGGAACTGCGTCCGGAAAAAGACCCGCTCGAAACTCGCAACGATCGGCGACGCCGGCTCGGCGCGCGTGGTCGTTGGCCAGTTCGATCATCGCCGCCGCGAAATCCACTCCAACTATTCGACTCGCTCCGCGCTCAGCGTACGCAATACAGTACCGACCCGATCCGCATCCGACATCAAGCACGCTCTTGCCGCCAAGCGGATCGAGCAACCGTAGCGTCAACTCGAATCTCCTGCGCACCACGCCCCGCCATACATCGTCGACCCACCTGGTGAGTCGCCCTTTCTCGTCTTCATAGATCGCATCGAACCGGCGCGCGTCGGCGTGAAAGTGCTCTCGAACTCTTTGCTCAACTGACACCAAGAACCTCCTTCATCGGCGCAAAGCTGAAATCATTCAGCAGCCTCCGCAGCCGCTTCTCCGTTTTGTTCAGATTTATGTAGTGAGTCAGTGAAATCCTCCGAGGTAACGGGATTCGCGGGTGATCCGGATCCAGCTCCCATGGGTGTAAGTAGAACACCGCCGGATGTCCTGCGTTATTGAGCGACTTGAATGCACGTCGCGTTAGCGCATAAGGATAAATCCGGAAGTAAGCACCTCCGGCCATCGGCACGTTCCGGCCAAGGACCTGGCAGGTCGAGATTGGAAACTCGATTAACCCGCCGGCCTTGTCGTCTATCTGATAAGGCCAGCGCGGCGCGTCCTGGATGCCATAGCGATAGTTGAGCACGGGGAAAATACTTGAATCGTAGCGAATGCCGAGTTCGCCCAGGACCTCAAGCGCCCAAAGCGACTCCTTAGTTATTGAAAAGAACGGCGCGCGGTGCCCAAGCACTCGCTGGCCGGTCAGATCTTCCAATTTTCCAATTGCTTTCGACATCTCGTTACGAAACGCTTCCGGCTTCTGTCTATAAATGAAAGAGTGCGAATAGCCGTGAGTTCCCACTTCGTGACCAGCTTCGGCAATCTCTCGGACGATTTCGGGATGGCGCTCGGCTACATAGCCGAGAACAAAAAACGTCGCGCGAGTATTCGCCGCATCCAGCGCCTCAAGTACCCGCCGGCCCGCTCGAACAACCCGGTCCTCGTATCGGTCCCACTCCGTATGAGGTATCTCGAGGCCCTGATACCAATCCTCAAAATCGATCGTTAGTGCGTTGGTGATCTGATTCATATCAATCGATAAACTCGCGATGCCACAATTCGAGCATCATTAGCGTCCACAACTGAGGCGCATAGTCGCGCCTGCCTTCGATATGCTGGCCGGCTAGATGGCGAACCGTCTCAACGTTGAAGTAACCGCGGCTTTGCGCTTTCTCAGATAGGATTGTATCGGTCAGGAGACCTTTTAACCCGCCGCGCAGCCAATGACTGATCGGAACTCCAAATCCCATCTTTCGCCTCGAAAGGTTTTCCCGCGGCACCAGTCCTTTGAGGGCGCGCTTCAACAAGTATTTGGTCGTCAACCCTCGCAGCTTGTAGGCCGCGGGCAGGCTCGCGGCAAATTCCATCACGTGATGATCGAGGAACGGCGCGCGAGCCTCGAGCGACACCGCCATGCTTGCGATGTCTACCTTCACCAGCAGGTCGTTGGGCAGGTAGTTATTCGTGTCCGCCATGATCACGCGATCTATGATCTCGGTTTCTCCGTTCCCCGAAAACCACGGTTGCATGCTGCTCAGCACCGATCCCTGCTTGCCCAGCGCGAGAAACTGTTTCGTGCACAACTCGGTTTTGAACTGATCGTCGAAGCCCGACACGAGCGCAAGGTAACGCTCGCCTCGCGGTCTGCCCATGATCCCGAGCAGCCGGCGTGCTCTTCCATAAGTGGACCGGGACCTGGCCGCTTCAGGCAATGCATCGATCGCCGGCTCCAGCACCCGATTTCGCATGACGCCGGGCAGCCTGTTGTATTGTTCCGCGATGCGCATCGCGGCGTAACGCTCATACCCTCCGAAGCATTCATCCCCTCCATCGCCGCTCAACGCGACCGTCACGTGCTCGCGCGTCATCTTCGAAAGATAGTAAGTTGGGATCGCCGAAGAATCCGCATATGGTTCGCCGTAATGACGAACCAAAGTCGGGAGCACCTCCAGAGCATCAGGTCGAACTACAAACTCGTGATGCTCGGTTCCGAAATGCCCGGCGACGCGTCGCGCGTGCTCAATTTCGCTGAAGTCCTTTTCATCAAACCCTATCGAGAATGTCTTGACGCGCGTGCTCGACAACTGACTCATCAGCCCGACGAGGGCGCTCGAATCGATGCCTCCGGAAAGAAAAGCTCCAAGCGGCACGTCCGACATCAGCCGCACGCGAACCGCATCACGAAGCAACTCGACTGCGCGCTCGCCGGCTTCCTGTTCCGGGATTCGCAGCTTCTTTGAAAAATCCAGTGACCAATAGCGCCGCGTTTCAATTGTGCCGTTTTCCCAAATCAGAAGGTGCCCCGGTTCTAGTTTTTGAATGTTCCGAAACGCCGTCATCGGCGCCGGCACGCACATGAACGACAGATAGTGATTGAGCGCTTCGAAGTTGATCTCGCGCGAAACATCTGGATGCCGCAGGATCGCCTGAAACTCAGAAGCAAAGATCAGTTTGCTGCCGGCGACTGAATACAGAAGCGGTTTCTTGCCAACCCGATCGCGCGCAAGCAGAAGCCGCTGCCGGTTCGCGTCCCACACCGCGATGGTAAACATTCCGCGCAAATGCCTCGGGACATCGCACCCGTATTCTTCGTACGCGTGAACGATTGCTTCGGTATCGCTGTTGGTGTAGAAGCTATGACCCTTTGCTTCCAACTCAGCTCGCAGCTCAGCATAGTTGTAAATCTCCCCGTTTTGCACGACCCAAACGCTCTGATCTTCGTTATGAATCGGCTGTTTGCCGGTCGTAAGATCGATGATTGCGAGGCGCCGCATTCCAAGACCGACTGACGCAGAGCCTCCAAACCGGCTCCCAAAGCCGGATCCAGACTGAGGCTGAATGAAGTAGCCGTCATCGTCCGGGCCTCGATGAATCAGCGCGTCGCACATTGAGTGCAGTGCGGCCTCATCGACAGGCCCGCTTTTGGAATCGGCAATACCTACAATTCCACACATCTTGTTTACCCGATTGCCGGCATCATTGAGGTTGGACCTTGGCTCGATTGTCGGCGAGCCCCGCGGGAATCGGATTCGCCGCAAACGCGCGCGCCGGTATGGGCGCACGCAAGAGGGAGCGTCTTTCCAGCTTTGCGACCCGCCTGAGCTCCAGGCCGATCGACATGAATACAAAGAAAAAGATGTACAACTGAGCCCTATGCCTGTAAGCGGTGCCGGCATTCGACTCAAACAACGCAAACGCCAGTGTCAAGCCCAGCACAAACGTACACATCGCGAAGGACTCGCGCAGCCGATTCTTTACTACGAACCAGTAGCCTTTGAACATCATCGGCATAAGCAGCCACCACGCCATCAACTCAGGCAGCGTTATGAACTGTCTGAGGTTTGTAACCATCCACGGAAAAGGCGCGAGCAAAACGTAGAGGATGCCAAGGGGGAGAAAGCCGATGGCCGCCTGGGGATCGGTGATGTCTACATCACCACCGTAACCGCTGTTCGCAGCCTTTGCGTTCCATTCTCGCGATCTCTGCACCTTTTCAATATCCAACGTCTTCTTCGCGGTTTCCCCCGCTCCGAAGTAACTGAAGGCGAGGCCGATGATCACTACCATTACCCCGCCCTGCACCATTCGCATAAGGTTGAACTTGCGCTTGGTAGTAAACAGCAATGCGCCGGCCACGGCCGCGAACATTATGTAGGACATGTAGTGGCGCAATGTGTACAGGGCGACCAGAGACACCAATAGCAATATGAAGCTTTTGACTTCGAGTTTGGCGCGCACTCTCAATGTAAACAGGATGCATAGACACAGGCACAGGACTATCGGGCCGTCTTTCAATTCCTGTGATGTCCACAGTATCAGCGATGGCGAAAAGGCCGTCATAAGAGCGACCGACCGCGCTACTCGAACGTTAGGGTATACGAGCATCGAGATCAGGTAGCCGGTGACGCATACGGCAGCTCCAAACGCGCAATTGATCAGTTGAACCGCCAGCGGGTTTTGACCCGCGAAATAGTAGACACCGGCAACCAGGTAAAACATCCCAAATCCTGACCGGTCCGGACTCGAATAATTGACGAGCCAATGGGCGTTCGGGTCCACCAGTCCGAGCCAGGATTGCTCCAGCGCATAGCCAAACGCGTTGTAGGTGATCGCATCGCCCCCAAGCATCGCCTCGAGATGATGGGTGTTGATGATGTATGCCAGCAAATACCGCACGCCCAGGGCGGCGAAAAACACTCGCAGCAGAAATCGTTGATCGGAGCTTTGACTTCTCAGGATTATCCAAACACACGCCGCGGCTGGAACGACTCCGATCAATATTGCGAGATAAAAGCTTGTTGAGATGACGACATCGTTACCCAAACGCAGAGATCCCCAAACGACTGCCACCGCAAAAACTGCCGCAATGATTCTGTTACGCATCAACTAATGAGGGAACCTTCTCCCGTCTCCTATTTCCACTCAACAAAGCGAGCCAAACCGTTCGACTGAGCTCTTCATCGCACCAAGCCGCGAGACTGTAGCTCCTGTGTCGCGCGTTCGACGCCGTCGACCGGCTGTTGGGCCCGCACCCATTCCAGAAGCTTCGGGATTCCTTCCTCGACGGACACGCGCGGCTGATAACCCAGCAAGTTTCGCGCGCGAGATATGTCGGCATAGCAATGACGAATGTCGCCCTCCCGGAAGCGACCGACTGTTTCAGGGGCGATCGTGACTCCGAGCCCCTCTGCGAGCAGCTCAGCCATCCGCCCGACGCTTGTTGCCGCACCGGTTCCGACGTTTATCGATTGAAAGTCAGCGGCGTCCGATTCCATCGCCAGCATGTTGGCCTGAACGATATCGGAAACGTGCGTGAAGTCGCGGCTTTGAGAACCATCTTCGAAAATGAGCGGGCGCTGCCCATTGAGCAATCTGGACGAGAAAATAGCAGCGACGCCGGTATAGGGATTCGAAAGCGCCTGCCCCGCGCCGTATACGTTGAAGTACCGCAAAGCGACGGTGGGTATTCCATATGCTCGCCCGGTGATTATCGAGAGCTGCTCCTGATCTTGTTTCGTGACCGCGTAAACCGACGCCGGATCGAGAGGTTTTGTTTCAGGCGTGGGAACAGCTTGAAGGGCGGCGTGACAATCCGGGCATCGCATTTCCCAATCGCGCGATTCGAGCTGCGCGATCGGCCTAAGCGGTGGAGTCACTGGCCCGCACTCGACGCACACATAAGCCCCTTCTCCATAGATCGACATCGAAGATGCGACGATCAGTTTCTTGATCTGCCCGCGACGAGCGACGAGCGCCTCCAGCAGCGTTGCCGTTCCGAAGGTGTTCGCGCCCACGTAACGCTCGATTTCGTACATTGACTGGCCGACTCCAACCTCCGCAGCCTCATGAAAAACTACTTCGACGCCTTCGAGCGCGGCATCCACCGCGCCGCGATCGCGAACGTCAGCCCGTATGACTTCGACATCAGCGGACACTTCGCACGGCGAAGATCCGTGCACCTGATCGACAAAGGCGTCGAGCACGCGCACACTATTCCCGCGTCTAAGAAGGTCGCCAACAAGATGCGAACCTATGAATCCGGCCCCGCCCGTTACAAGAATCATGAAAATATTTCCCTCTTGAGATTAAAGTGCTTAATGACGGTCGTTTCCATTTTTGACGGCCCAGGCGTCCACATAGGTCCCGGAACCCAGTTTAGCACTCAGTAAGAGCGCCCCTTTTACTAATGCGCGCATTAGCGGCGGCACTGGCGACTCCTGTGTTTCGATCACCGCTGGTGTAGCATAAGTCCTCAGCTTGATGAGACGGAAGCCGCCGAGTCCTAACAGTTTTGTAAGCGAGCGAGGAGAAAAGCCGAAAACGTGATACGGAGGAAATGTGGGCGAGAGGTTTACAACCCAGTCTCTTCCTCGCAGTCGCTGATAAAGATTGCCGAGACTATAGAACCATCCAGCCTCGTTGGGAACATCAAGCCAAAGCATTCCACCAACTCGTAGAACCCTGTTAATCTCGGCCAGCAACGACACCGGATTGAAGACGTGCTCAAGCACCGCTCCAAGGATAACCACATCAAAAGAATTTTCTTGAAACGGTCTGTCCTCCAGCCTTGCCTCAATGACTTCTCCCCCCGAGGACTGGCGAGCGAATTGAGCAAAATCTCGAGAAGGCTCAAGGCCTACCGCTTCCCAACCCCGCGCTCTGGCCGCTTTCAGCATCTCTCCTCGCCCTGTCCCGATATCCAGAAGGCGGCCGCGTTTTATTCCGAGCTCTTCTATGGAAGCAAGGACGTTGTCACACTCGGTTACTTTTCCATCGAATGAATGTTCGGCAAAATACTTCTCCGCATCCCCGTAATGCTCGCTGACCCTCATCGGCACAGGCATCGGATTCGGAAACACCAGACCACAGCCTGTGCAACGATAGATGGAGCTTGCCTTTCCCAAACCAAGTCGGTGGGCATTCCCGCCGCGCCGACCCAGAAGTTTTGCCTCTCGGCCGATACACAATGGGCAGCACTGCTCATTCCATGAATATTCAGCCTGCGGTGCTGACGCAATGTCAGTTTGCGAAGTCATATGCCGACACAGGAGCAACTGCGCTCATTGGAAGAATCACAAGTCGATCGCGCGCTCTGAGCGCCTCAGCGTATTCCAATATTCGTCGAAGCCCGGAAAACATTGCATCGGTCGAATCCGCCAGATTGGTGGGATGAAACCACAAATGAAAGATTCGCTTCTGTTCTACGGCTGCATCCAACCCTCTTATCGCCCGCTTTACTCGACGCGAGATCGGAATGTGTCGCCTCAAGCCGTGCATCGGAAAGTAGATCATCGAGCCCGGAATGTTCCAGATCCCGTGCTCGGTGGGTTCGGGAAGAAACACTTCCGGCGTCGCAGCCATGATCACATCCCAAAGATGGCATAGGCGCTTGATCGGCCCAGGCCAGCGCCTTGCTTCGTACCAATTTCGCTCCGGCCCACGATAACTTTCGAAGCCATATTCCTTGAGCACATCAAGATGGCCGACTTCGTTGCGCGGAAACGCAAAGGATCGCATTTCGATTCCAAGTTCTCGTGCAGCATCAACGCTCGCCGCCAGTTCGCTTCTTGCCGTCTCGCGTGAACAACCCGCATCCCCGAAGATGACGTGCGAGAACGAGTGACCTCCAATCTCCTGTGTGACCGGACAGGATTGGATTTTTTCCACCAGGCTGCGGCCGAGGAAGAGCGGAGCGCTCTCTTCGCTTCCCCCAGGATCGTGCTCGAACCAGTCGCCTCGAATCCATGAATGGGTTGGCCGTACAATCTCCGGATGCTTCGCGCCGCCTTCTTCTCGACACTGATTCAGAAACAGATGGCCGAGCACGCACCACGTGGCCGGAACATCGAATTGCGCGAAGAGTTCAAGCAGCCGCTCTACGACTTCCTCGCGCTCTTTTTCGCAGGCTGCGCGAAATCGTTCGGCGCCGAACAAGTCGCGAGTCCCCCAGATTAACTCGAAATCGATGCTGATGGTGAAGACGCCGCGTTCGAGATTCATTAGAGTTGAGCGATCAGCGGTCAGCTCTCGGCGCCTCCATCTTTACACCGTGCACCAGGAACATGTTAGAGAATTCTCTGACGAAAGGGGCGTCCGCAATGGTTTTGTCGACAGGCTCCCACGCCTTGAGCAAGCGCGGCAAGGCATTGGGGAGCAATCTTTCGACCCAGTTTATCGGTCCGAAATAGACGCCACGAACGTCCGGCTTAAGGAACCCCGCGCCGACAAACTCGCTTTGCAATCGTCGTGATGACGTAAAAAACTGCTTTAGCCGCACCAGGTCGCCGATCCGAACCAGGTTCGCAGCGCGGTTGACCAGCCAGTAACCGTTGAGGTTCAGGATCGGTGCGGCAGTGGCGAGACAAACACCGCCAGGCTTCAACACGCGAGCCAACTCCGCGATGCAGCGCGAGGAGTCCGGCAAGTACCGCAGCACTTCCACGCAAAGCGCGAGATCAAAGCTTCCGTCGGCAAATGGAAGCGCCTCGACATCCGCCAATCGAATTTCAGAACCGGGATTATTCGCGCGCGCTTGATCGAGCATTTCACCTGAACCGTCTACCCCGGCTACTTCGAAGCCTCGCTCCCGCAGACTCGCCATGTGATGACCAGTGCCGCACCCGACGTCGAGCAGGTGAAGACCGCCGCCTTGCTTCGGGAGATAAGAGTCCAACAATTCGGCCAGACGCTTTCTGCTGTATGCGAAACACGAGCGATAGCCATCCTCCTCCAACTCGCGATACCGCCTCGCAAACTCGTCAGCCTGAATCGAGTGCTGATCAATGGCAAGCTGTTTCTGAATTTCAGTGGGCGACATATTCTTCCCGTCTTCAATCACACTGTTCAAGATTTCAGTACCTATCAGGCTGACTGCCGATCACCGATCGTTCGACGGTTACGTCGGGCCGATCGCTGACCGCTGCCCTGACCACTTTCGCAAACAACTCGGCGCAGCTTTTCATCGAGTATCGCTCTTCGACCGTTCTACGACCCTCGCGTCCGAGCCGCCCACGAAGCGCGGCGTCGTCGATTAATGACTCCAGATTCGCAATCCATTCCTGCTCCGACTTTGCGAGCAACCCGTTCTCGCCGTTCCTGATGACTTCGCAGTTCGCCCCAACAGCCGAGCATATTGTGGGCACCCCCATCGCCATGTATTGCAGAGCTTTCAACGCGCATTTTCCTTTCGCCCATTCGTCGTCGGGCATCGGCATCATGCCAACGTCAAAATGAGAGAGTTCTTCTACTTCCGAATCGGCAGACCAGGGCCTCCAAACATAGTCGACATCGGGAAGAACTGGCTCTCTATTTGAGATCACCCGAAGCTCAACATCACGGCGGCTTTTCAGCCGGCGCAACAGCGGCGCAAACATCTCCAGATGAGTCTGTGATGTTGAACTCCCCGTCCAGCCCACTACCAGCCTCTGATCCGCGCCGTTTGTATGCGCAGGTCTGTAATGATCAGTGTCGATGCTCGTAGGAATGATGGTAACGCGCGAGTTGTATCGGCGCGCGTATTGCGCGAGCCATTCGTTGCCGACGACCACGTGGTTGGCGATTCGGCAAATGGTTGCCGTCTTGCCGGGAAACTTCAGCCAACCGAAATGTCGATTGGCCTCGGTTGTGTGCAGCTTGAATATCGCGTCATCGAAATCGTAGATGATCGGCTTGGCAAACGCCGCGAGAAGGCGTTCATGTATGGCCGGGCCGACAATAGCAACTGCTCTGTGAATCAGCACCGCGTCGTAGCGCCGTGCCCCGATGACGCGAACACTTCTGCGAACATATCGATTTAGATTTGCAATTGCTTTTGCGGCTCGACGGCCCGGCTGATGTAGAAGTTCCATCAAGTGCTCGTCAGCGAAAGGAACGAGATCGACAGAGATACCCAGTGACGCGAGGTGAGGCATCCACTGCTCGATTCGAAATCGCTGGCTCGGTGTCGTATCCGGCGGATAAGGCACCAAAGCACAGATTGATATTTTGTCGTCGTGCGTCATATTAGAGTTGAGCGACCTCCGACGGGCTGAGAGCCGTGAACAAATAATTCAACCACTCGGGATGTCCCTCGACGCGGTCTCGCAAAGCAGGACCGTCAGGCGTGAGCAGGTATGCTCGATAGTTTATGGAACGAATGATCTCCTGCAATGATTCCTCGCTCCCGCGTTGCTTGAGTACCTCGCAAACGATCAGCGGCTGATCTCGACGAATCGTCTCAATCATCCCGTTGAGGACCTGAGGCTCCGTACTCTCGGTGTCTATCTTCATCAAGTCGACACCCTGCACTCCATTCTCGCGAACGAAAGTGTCGAGTTTGACGACTGGAACCGGAATGCTCCGGAGCGAGTCTGCCGACTGCATAAACTCGTATGAAAGGCTCGAGCTGCAAGGCATATGCGTATCGGCGCAAAAAAAGTCGGCCCGGCCATCGATCTCGCCCACGGCGCTCGGAACGGCGACGACATTCGTCAGCTTGTTCAGCTTGACGTTGCTCCGCAGCCGTTCATAAGCATCCGCCAGGGGCTCGAATGCGAAGATGCGGCCCGCAGTATTTGCATGCCCGGCAAGCAGAGTGAAGAACCCGACATAAGCCCCAACATCGAGAGTAACTCTTGCGCGCGACGCCGCTCGAAAAAACAACGGCGCCGTTTCGGGCTCATATCCCTGCCATCCGCGCCAGTAAACTTGATTGGAGACCCAGTCATCTGCGCGCGACCACAGGCGAAGTGTTCGTCCATTGGGAAGTTCGCTGTGCACCATTCCAATTCGGTGCATATGTTTGACAATTTTTTCGGAGTGCAGTCCGGTAGCTCGAAGGACGCTTCTGATGCTCGACGTTGCAATGCGGTTAAAAGGCTGTGAAACGCGAAGCCTCTTCATCAAACCGAGAACGGGGCCGTGTTTCGGCCTATTCTGCCCGCCTGAATCAGAAGCGTGGTTGTTAATCCCAGCCACGAAAGGCGGCTGAGAAGGTGTTCGGAGATTCATACCCAGTCTCATTGTTCCCCAGCGCCGTTCGATTTGAGAGTCACCGCTGTTTTGCTGATGTCCCGAAGTTCGACGCGGCGCGAATAAACGGCGATGTCGGGTCCGGTAAGAACCTGGCGCGGGGAAAATAGGGAAAGAGGACTCAGCACTCGTGGATCTGGACGATCAATAAAACTCCATCTCGCGACGAGTGTCGGTTCGAAAGTGGCAATTGGGTGGAAGCCCGTTCGCTCCGCATCCTCGAGGAAAAGTTGTCGACCAAGCTGATATGAGGAAATCGGAGATAATCGCGGATCCTCCGGTTGGTTGGCTTGGCGGTTCTCAGGAAATATACTCGGCCACTTGCACGTAATCAGCACATCCGCTTGATTCAGATAACCCGCTCCCTCTGATGAATAATCCTTGACGCCTATTATCTCGAACCTGCCAGCCGGAAATTTGCTTGCGATGGATTGCCGCATCTGGTTGAGCCGGCCAACGCCGTTCCTGGACGCGATATCGGCCTGTTCCGCTTTCAGCCCGCTAAAGTTTTGGCGAAGAGCAGGCGCGCAATCAGTCGCATGATCGTGAACATCCTCCATTAAGACAATTGCGTCGTTTGGTATCGACTCTTCGACGTATTGTCTCGCAAGCTCCGCCGTGTGCGGGGCCGTGACATATCGGTAATAACCTGCGACCTGTAACAGGATCGCAATGCTCAGCGAAGGAATCAATGCGAAACGGAATCGTGATCTGACGCCCGCGTGATATGTTGCGCCTGCGAGGACCGCCAGCCACGGCAGCGCCAAAGCAAGCGTTCGTGGAAAGCCTGCGCGCGAAACCGCGACCATAGACACCACCGTAGCGCAGGCTAAGAAAATCGGAAGGTGATGGCGAACGGATTTGAAACGACCTAAGATGAGTCCTCCACATATGGACAGTACGACAAGGATACCGATGTCAAAAGGCAAGAACTCAGTCAGAAGCCGGCTGGCCAAATAAGGCGGCGCCGAAACGCCGCCCAGCACGGATCCTCTAATATACTGTGTATTGATTACCTCAAGTTGATTACGGAACGAGGGAAGATTGATCAATGTGTAGGGATTAAGAGCTACGAAGCCGAGAATCGCAGCCCCTGCCAGCAAAGCACCCTTGCGCAGCCACGACTTCCATAATGCGAAGTCATAATTGCCGTCAATCAGAATCAGCAGTAGCGCTGGACCAAGTGCGACCGCAGTGTACTTCGCCGCGATTGCTGCTCCCCATAACAGACCAGTCCATCCAGCCGATCGCCTTCGATAGGCGACAACGGCTGCACCGGCTCCCAACAAAGCGGCCCACATGTCTTCCTTAATAAACCACGATGTATGATGAAAAAGCGGCATGCTTAGTAACATCAAAGCGGCGACCCGCGCATGCTGCAAAGAGCCAGATGTGCTGCGCGCCAGCGTCATCGTCACAACTATCAGCGCGGCACCCCCGATGGACATCACCAGCCGGCCGGCCTCACCCAAGCTCTCCGGGTGCTCTACATACCACCGAACGAAGTCGTCCGCGCCCCCAACCTGCCGGAAGAGCGACTTGAAAGCGAAAACCACAAGGTCTGCCGCAAACAGAAGATAACTGAGAATCGGTCCGTGGATATAGTCTCCAGAGTTGAAACCACTTGCCGGCATGCGCAGTCCTGCTTCAATGAAGGTGACCTCATCACGATAGAAGTGACCGCATTTGCTGAACATCTGAACGGCGAGTCTGAACAAGAAGAAGACACTTCCCCAAACAAGAAACTCCAGAAAGATTCGCCTCTGGACGGATTTTCCCTGGCTTGATTGCGGGAGCTTTTCAGATTCGGCGGGTATCACCTCTACGGTAGAGGATAGCTTTGAATTCATTCTGGGTCTGCGCTGTACTGTTGAACTTCAGTCAAACCGGAAACTTCATGAACGCACTTCAGTCTCGAACTGCCCTTCAACGTCCTGACGATTTGCTTTTGTTCCCAAAGCCCGAGAGGACTTCGGCTGAATCTGGCCGCGAACGCGTCCGTTATCATCTCTTGTCAGATTGCGATAGAGATCGAACTGGCGACGACAGGCCTTATCGAGGGCATAGTGATCCTCGGCTGCTCGTCGACAACGGCCGGCCAATTCTTCATCTTCCAACAAAGCCTTTAGTTCCAGGGCTGCCGAGCGACGAGCTTCTTCGGAATTCTCCCGCACCACCACACCAACTCGCTCGCGACGAATGATCTCATCCGTATCGCTGACGTTTGGAGTCGTGACCACCGGCAATCCCATCGCCCAATACTCGCCGATTTTGGTTGGCGAGCAACCGTGCTCGCTCAGCCCCTGCGACAGAAAGAACAGCCCCGCATCCTGATCCGCCAACATCCGGGGCATCGCCGAATGCGAAACCGCCTCCATTGACCACGCATCATCATTCAGACCACCTTGCCTTAACATCGAAGCGACCATCGCAGGGTCGTGACGCGTAAGAACGCGCAGTCTGGCGGCGCCGATCTCGCGTGACGCGGCGGCGACAAATCTGCCGGCCTCATCCAGAACGTATCTCCCGCCGACGCTGCCGATGTAGACGAAACGCAAAGGGCCTTGTCGAGCGCGCGCGGCCGATCCGTCTCGTTTGAAGTGATTCAGATCCACGCAGCTTGGAACAACCATTACGGGGGTGCCTTTGCGCTGAACCGCGGGCAGCGCTTCGATGACCTCCCTCCCGCGGTGCGACATGGAGATTATCCCGTCGGCTCGGGAGTACATTCGCTGCTCGAGATACCTCGCGATTCGATGAGGAGCTGATTCAGCTTTCCAAATCCCGCCATCCACTTGTTCGTCGGGATAGAAGCCTTCATTGTGATAAATCAACTTTGCTTTCGTAAGCGCCGCAATAGCAGCGCCCATCAGCCCGCCTATGAATGTGCGCGCGTGTACGAGGTCCGGCTTATTCGCCAGCCTGGAAACAATCCCCCGCGCCATTCCATGTATCACGTCGTAACCGGTTGCCGGCACTTTCGGCTGCTTGTGATAACGGAGCGGTATCCACCGGACGTTGTTCCTTTTGAGGTCTTTTCTGATTCGAGTGATCTCATCCTCGCGTGCCAGGTCCGCCGGCTTTTCGAATGTCACCAGAGTCAGGTCCGCACCGAGATCAGCCAGTGTCCTCACGGCCGGCAAGACCAGTGACTGGCCCAGAGGCTCAGCCGCCCCCCAATATACGATGTAAAGCACCTTGGGCTTTGCTTGACTAGACATTTGAACTCAAACAGTCTCCGCCGATTTGTGCCGCAGTAGACGAGCGGTCATGCGAACAGGGTATGCCATTAGATAGCCCGCCTGCCGGATGTCCATCGCCATCGCCCTCGATGCACAGCGGGCAAAGTCGCCATACGATCCGGCTTGAAAGTAAGCCCCCGCCAGCACCATATAGTTTCGCGCGAACGCCGCGCGGCGCCGCCCGCGCTGTGTTGCCGTGAGGTCGGTCATCGCGAAGCCTTTTTCGAGCACTCGCAGGCTGTCACTCTCAAGCAAAGATGCACTGCGACTCATGTTGCCGTCGTGCTGCCGGTAGATAACAAGGGGCGCGGCCAGGTAAAGAAACTCCGTGTGCGATGCAAGACGCACCCACATATCCCAATCCGCGCATTGGCTCATCTCCGGATCAAAGCCGCCCACTGCTTCAAAAAGCCGACGCTCGCACAAAACAGTTGAAGGAGTCCCGATTACGTTTCCGCTTGAAAGCAAGTCGTCAATCGCTCGCCCTTGTCTGTTGCTCCGACGGATATCGATCGGGTTCAAATGATGGTCCGCAATCGTAAACGCGGAGTAGCACGCACGGCAACCGGTGTTCCTGGCGAGCGCGTCCAGTTGAGTCTCGAGCTTGTCCTCAAGCCACCTATCATCCGCATCAAGAAAGGCCACGTACCTGCCCCGACTCTCCTTTATCCCCCGATTACGCGCCGCTGCCACACCCGCGTTCGCCTGGTAAATGTACCTCACCGGCGGACCATATCGCTGCATCACCGCTTTTGTTTCGTCCGTCGACCCGTCGTCGATCACCAGTATTTCAAGGTCCTTGAAACTCTGGGCCAGCACGCTGTCGATTGCTTCCGTCAGAAACCGCGCGGAATTATATGTCGGGATTATTACTGATACTTGCATCTCAGCCATCAGCTATCAGCGGTCAGCTATCAGCTATCAGCGGTCAGCTATCAGCGGTTCATCGCTGAGAGCTGACGGCTGATTGCCGATCGCTTTTTCGTAGATCGTCTCGTAAGAGCGGACCATGTCTTCAAATCGAAACCTGTTCAAAATCTTTTCGCGGCCCACGCCCGCCATCCGCAGCCGACGGTTGGGATCGTTCAACAGATCGACAATCGCACGCGCAACAGCACCGCTATCCGAGGGCGGCACCAGCACTCCGTCCACGCCGTCGTCCACAATCTCCGGAATTCCTCCGGCGAGCGTTGCTACCACGGGAGTGCCCAGATAGAGAGCCTCCGTCAGCACCAGCCCGAACGCTTCCGCGACGCTTGGAAGGATTACCAGATCGGCGGCAGCAATCAGATCCGGCGCATCCTGGCGAAAGCCGGCGAACGAAACCATGTCATCGCAAGCCAGCGCTCGGACTTCTTCCCGGTAAGCCGCTTCATAAGGTCCCGTTCCCGCCACGATCAATCGAACAGGTTTGTGCACGCTACGGCGGATTTTGGGAAGCGCCTGGAAAAGGTATGAGTGCCCTTTCTCCGGGTGAAGCCTCGCGATTATGAGCAGCAGGTGAGCGTCTTCTGCGCGGAACTCGCGGCGAACGCTTTCGGGCCCGGCCGCGCCCGACACCTTGGCGCGCTCGAAATCGATTCCGTTCAGAACTGTGTGAACTTTTTCTGGCGGCGCTCCTTCGCTTTCGATAAGGTGATCCGCCGTGTGCTGTGATACGGCGATGACTCGATGGCTGAGCCGGGTGCAGAGTTGATCCAGCCGCACGTGCCACTTCTTATTTATGCGCGTGTGATAATCGGAATAATGTCTCGTCACGACCCGCGTAGGAGTGCGGGCGAGCAAGCCTGCAAGCAATCCTACTACCGAGGGTTCGAACAGATGCGTGTGCAATATGTCGATCTGGTTTCGCCTTAAGAAGCGCGCGAGCTTGATCATCGCTAGCGGATACTCGACGCGGCGGCGCGCGTCACAACTGAAGCACTCGACTCCCTGCGACTGCATGTATTCGCGCAACCAGGGAGCGATGGGCTTCAGCGTCGCGAAGTACATCTTGAATCGCGAGCGATCGTGCCACCTTGCCAGTTGAGGAAAGAACCCGCTTGTGTCGCTATCCTGAGCGAAGTGCAATATTCGTTGCATAGTGAGCAGTCAGTGGTCAGCGGTCAGCGGCTGATCGCTGATGGCTGAACGCTGATTCTTGCTTGCTGATAGCGTCAGTCCCTTGCGATAGCCTCGAAAGATGTGGATCCCCAGCAGCAGCCTGTAGACGCGATCGAGTGACCGACTGTTTGGAGCTGCTCGCTCCAGGAGCGATGCGACGCTGAACAGACACGAGGATATGGGTCGTAGTGTCAGCGTAAGCTTAACGATCTTCGTGGCGGTTTCTGATATAGGCGCGCTCAGCCGAACTTGTCCGTTCACTCGCTCGCGTTCAACATTATCCGGCCAATCCGGATATCGGAGGCAGAAAGGGATCATATTCAAGCTCCCCCACTCCGCTCGGCGACAATAGCTTCGAATATCGAGCGAGTTATCATGATGAACGGCGTCAGCTTCCGGCAAGAAGGCAATGCGGCCGCCACCGGCCGTATGCCTCAGGGCAAAGTCCTGGTCCTCGCCGCTGGTGATCGAGGCATCGAATCCGCCGAGCCCCAGAAAAGCATCGCGCGGGATTGACATATTCGCCGCCGTGCAAAAGTTGCGGCCCGGTGTCAATCCTCTCGCTAGCGTAGCCTCGTGCCGCTCCAGTTTCTGTCGAAATCGGCCGAAGGGCGTAGCCATCGCTTCGTCGGGCAAACTTATCGCGCCCACCGCCAGCACGCCCGGCCACTCATCCCCGGCGCGCACATGTGCGGCGACAAAATCAGGCTCAACGCTTATGTCATCATCGATGAAGATCAACAACTCTCCGCGTGCGACTGCCGCGCCTCGATTGCGCGCGGCTGACCTTTCGAGACCTTCAACCCGTACCAGCATGACAGACGGTGTTTCGTCGCCGCTCTCTATGACGACAGGTGGATTGGAACCATCATCTACGACGATTATTTCGTACTCGCCGGTTCCGAACTCCTGCTGAGCAATAGACGAAAGTGTCTGCGACAGTCTCTGCTGGCGGTTGTGGGTCGCGATTATGACGCTTGCGCTGATCCTGCTCATGAGTTTGCGCCTGGTAGCCCCGCTGCTTTACGCAAGGATCGATATCTACCGTACAATTTCGTCGAGCCAGTGGAACCAACCAGTAAGGCCCAAAACGTTGGACGCGTGAGCATAAAGGGGTCGGCCAATGCCGCATACCAGAGGTTCTTTAGAGTGATGCTTCTTCTTCCGGCAAGCAGGGCCTGGTCGGCGAAGTACATATGTCTGCGGCTGAGCGAGTGAAACGCGGATCGGCGCAGTCCTCCGATCGAATCATTGTTGATCGAAGACCTGGCCATGGTCTCCCTAAGGATTAGCCGCTCCTGACGGCCATTCGTGGCCGCGTTGAGAATCGCAGCAGTTCCACTTGCGTCATGTTCTCGATACGCCGCCAGCGGCCGAGCAACGTAGCAAGCTGCACTATTTTCAGCCAGTCGCAGCGTCCATTCCCAGTCATGTCCCCAGGTGAGATCCACACGGAACGGCGCGGTCTTCAGAGTGCACGACCTGCGAACCATCAGCGAGGGCGGACAGATGAGACAGCTTGATAGAAGCAGCTTGAATAATTCTCCCAGCGGAAAGAATCGATCTTCTTTCCATTGACTCTTGAGAGAGATCGCCTCGCCCTCGGAATCGACAACCTGCACGGCCCCGAAAACAAAGCCCACATCGGGTTGATCATCGAGTCGGCTTACGCGATCTGCAAGGAATCCCGGTAAGAAGTAGTCGTCAGCGTGCAACAGCGTAATGAACTCGCCTTTCGCTTCGTCGAGACACCGATTGAAATTGCCCGCCTGATTGGTCAACTCAGAGAATCGAACATAGCGAATGCGCGGATCGGTATAACGCCGGCACACTTCCGGCGTGTCGTCTGTGGATGCGTTGTCACAGATAACCAGCTCGAAATCCGTGAACTCCTGCGCAAGCACGCTGTCAATCGCTTCGGCCAGATACCGCGCGGTGTTGTATGTCGGAATGCAAACACTTACTTTTGGGTTCATGATTCTGAGCGGTCGGATGTTCGCCGTTCCGGCTGACCGCTGACTGCTGACGGCTGAATGCCGGCGCCTGCGCGCAGACGACTGTGCACTACTTTTTCGGCAACCCTTTTCCCGCTCTCTATCGCTTCGAAGCTCCAGTGATAACCCCACTCGCCGAATCGCCCGCACGGGTAAAGATTGACGCTCTCCATCCAACCGTGAATCGTGCGCAAGCTTGGCTGGCGATTGAAATCAAACACCACGTAGGCGTATGGGATGTCGATCTGATCCGCGACCACAACGCGATCCGAGCTCTGTAATATACCCGTTACCTTGAGCGCTTCAACGACGCGTTCCATCAGCCCCGCTTCATCAAGAGGCTTTCGCCGTGAATAAGATATCTCGCACGAAATCGAACTGTGCCCTTTCGGCGCGTTGTGCGGCGAAAACTTCGATGGAAAACTCACCCTGAAGAACGGAATGTCGTGATCGTAGAAGTAGACCCAATGACCCGGACCTGCGTCCTCGCGTGCAATTCCAAGATTCACACATCGTATCGAAGTCCACATCAAGCGGTCCGCCGCGGCGCGAACATCCGCCGGCGCGTCCACCGCAAGCCGAACTAACAGCGGAAGCGGAATCGTCGAGACCGCCGCCCCGTAGTTCCGCACTGTTCCATCGGAGAAGGTCATCCGCCGCGCAGCGGTTTCAATGCTCGTGACACCACAACCGAGTCGCACATTACGAACGCCCGCGGCGAGCGGCTCCATGATTCGCCCGAACCCTCGCTCGGCGGGATAAGAAAAATCGGTCAGATAATTGAACTCCTGGGGATTCGGATCGATCGCCCCGCGAATCACCTGTTCGAGCGACGGCCTTGAAACTCGTCCCCCGACCGCCGATCCCAGCCACTCGGTGTTCATCTCCGCGGGCTCTACGGTCCAAATTTTTCGCGCGTAACGAAGCATGAACTCATCCGCGAAGGTTTTTCCAAACGAAGCGTAACACCAGTCCTCATAGGTGCGAATTTCAGGGTCCGGTTGCCGGGTTGTTTCAATGAAATCCATTACGCATCGAGCGGCGAGTTCCGCGGGCAACGCGTTAGCATTGGCCTGCACCGGATAACGTCCGATCCGCTGATCGCCGTAGTTGTTCCAGATCTCGGCGCGGTGTGGAATCATCTCCTCGCCGAGTGGCTCCCATACAAACTCACGCGCGCAGTCGTTCTTCCCAAAAAAGACGTGAGCGCCTTCATCGAAATTGAATCCATCGAGGCGCTTGGTCCGGCAATGACCGCCGAGATAATCTTCCTTCTCAAACACTTCGCAATCGCCACCGAGATGATAGGCAGCGCTGAGGCCTGAGAGCCCGGCGCCAAGAACAATCACATCGCCTGACATAGCCGGGCCTTCGACACTCCTTCCTTGCGCGCGAAATCTATTGTCAGTTTTAGACCGATCTCCAAATCCACGGTTGGCGCCCAATCCAATAAGCGCCTTGCGAGCGAGTTGTCGGCCCAGGTGTCGTAGAGTTCTTCCTCGCGCGCCGGGCGACTCCCAATCAGCAACGCTGCTTGCGAGCCGGTCATTTGCCAGATGCGCTCGGCAACGTCTCGCAATCGATGGGCCCTGCCCGTTCCCAGATTGATTACTTGTCCTTCAACACCGGGCGCGCACGCGGCCGCGATCAGCCCTCGCACTACGTCGTCGATAAAGATCAAATCGCGTTTTTGGTCGCCGCGCGACATTGCGAATGGAATGTTGTTAACCGCCGATTCTATCGCCTCAGCGACGAACATGTTCGATGGCTGGCGCGGGCCGTACACGCTGAACGGCCGTACAACAACAACCGGACAGCCCCTCGTCTGATGCATCTCGAGAGCGTGACTCGTCGCTTTTACTTTTGAAATCCCGTAATCCGACGACGCAAGCAAGGGCATCGTTTCATCAAGCGGGCCGCGCTGATTTCCATACTCTTCAGCGGAGCCGATGATAACTAACCGGCGAATGCGCGTGTTCATCGCCGCGTCAAGCAATCGCACGGTTGTGTCGAGATTTCCTTCCATGCACGCAACCGATGCTCCGCGCGGGTCGTGGTGACCTCGCGTTCCCGCAAGGTGCAGGATCGTCGCAGGACTGACCCGGCTGAGAGTTTCTCGGATCGAATCTCTATCGGCGAGATCGATTCGCGCGCATTCGAGCGCGTGATCGTGTGTCGCGAGGGCTTTCGCAGTCGATCGCGTCAACATGACGGGCCGGCATCCACCTTCAACCAGCGCGCGCACCAGGTGTGTGCCGATGAATCCGCTCGCGCCGGTCACGGCTACTGATTCAAGACAAGACAGGTCTAGCATCGTCAACAAGTCGAGAGGTCCGTGCGGCTAAAAATTCCCGATACCACTGAATCGTTCGCATCAATCCGTCTTCGAGATCGAATTGGGCGCTCCAGCCGAGCACCGTGCGAGCTTTGCTCGCATCGAGATATTGATGGAGGATTTCGTTGTTGGCTTCGCTTCTTACATCGAGGTCCAGGTCGCCGCAGTCCGCGAGGCGCAATATCAACCGCGCCAGCTCAAGCACCGTCACTTGAATCTCGTTGCTGAAGTTGAACGCCTGTCCGGCGAGTTCCCGATGCGCAGCCAATTGCTCGGCGAGCATCAAGTAAGCCAGCACCGCATCCTCGACGTAGAAGTAATCGCGAATGTAGCTTCCGTCGCTGCGGATGATCGGGCGCTCGCCGCTCAGCGCTGAGCGAATCGTGCCGGGAACAATCCGGTTCCAATTCAAATCGCCGCCGCCGTAGAGATTCCCGCAGCGAGTCACGCACACCGGTAACTCGTGAGTCACCGCGTAGCTCTGCGCGATCAGATCGGCGCACGACTTGCTCACGTCGTAAGGATGACGCCCCTGCAGCGCGGCGTCTTCCGAGTAGGGCAATTGTTCGTGGCTGCCGTAAGCTTTATCCGACGAAGCGACAACGATCTGTCGCACCAATGGAGACCGGCGACACGCTTCGAGCACCGTCCAGGTACCCCGGATGTTCGACTCGAAAGTGCTTATCGAGTTCCGATTCGCTATGCCCACGATGGTCTGAGCAGCAAGGTGAAACACAGTATCGACTTCGTACTCGCCAAGCGCGCGCTCCACGGTTCCCTGATCCTGCACGTCCCCGCGCACGACGGTTACGTCGTTCATTGTTCCGGAGCGGAAGAGTTCATTCTCAGGAACCCAGTCACGCACCAGCGCCACGACTGACGCGCCTCGTTCGACTAAAGCTTTAGTCAGCCAGCTTCCCAACAAGCCCGTGGCCCCGGTTACCAGCACCGGCCGCTCTTTCCAAAAGTTATTCATGTTCGTGTTAGTAGCAGTTCAGCCGTCAGCGGTCAGCCGTCAGTGGTCGACGGGCTGATGGCTTCCTCCATCACGCTTCGCTGGCACCTGATCGCTATTCCCACAGCTTCCATGGCGCATTGCCGCCGTCCCATAGATCCTGAAGCAGTTTCCACTCTCGATAGGTATCCATCGGTTGCCAGAAACCGTCGTGCCGATACACCATCAGCTCGCCGTCGGCGGCCATTTGCTGAAGTGGTTCTCTCTCCAGATAGAGGTCTTCGCGATCGTCGAGGTAGCGTTCCACGAATTCGCGCTCAAAGACGAAGAAGCCGCCGTTGATGAATCCTTCGGTTACCTGAGGCTTTTCGGCAAAACCTGACACTCGATCAGCATCAAGCTCCAATTCACCAAAGCGTCCGGGCGGCCGCACTGCGGTAACTGTGCCGAGTTTGCCGTGTGATCGGTGAAAGCGAATCAGATCTTTGATGTTGACGTCGCCGAGGCCGTCGCCGTAGGTCAGGCAAAAAGTCTTATCATCCAGATAACGCCGAACGCGCCGAACGCGCGCGCCAGTCATGGCCATTTCACCGGTCTCGGCCATGGTAATCGTCCACCCGTCCTCGCCATGACCGTTGTGAAACTTGACGGCCGGCAGGTTGCCGAGCCGCACGGTGACGTCTTTCATGCGCGCTTCATAGTTAAGAAAGAAGTCTTTGATGATGTAGCCCTTGTAGCCGAGACACAGCACGAACTCGCTGAGCCCGTGATGAGCATAGAGTTTCATGATGTGCCAGAGTATGGGCCGTCCGCCGATCTCGACCATCGGCTTTGGGCGCACTTCAGTTTCTTCGCGGAGGCGTGTCCCTTGGCCTCCGCACAGAATTACTGTTTTCACCGTTTCATTTTCCTGTTTCGTTGGAGGCGACCAGAGGTATGAACAGATTCGTCATGCAACGACGGTTCGACGGCTTGCCGCTCGCAGCAC
>Ga0070696_100000016_pt1 | contig 76371 bp, 74 predicted proteins | sample KBSK1253metaG_FD_65474 | JGI IMG/M metagenome (GOLD analysis project Ga0070696, IMG submission 65474) | Corn, switchgrass and miscanthus rhizosphere microbial communities from Kellogg Biological Station, Michigan, USA - KBS K1-25-3 metaG | ecosystem: Host-associated > Plants > Roots >... | reverse complement strand
TCGACCATCTGGCCGTTCTGCTTCGCCTTGAGCACGTACTCGAGGCGCTCCATGGTGATTTCCGCCCCCTCCATCTTGCGGATCATCGCCGCGTCGGCCAGCGGATACAGATAGGAGAAGGCCTCGAGGTCGACGCGGTTCGCCTGCCGGTTGAAGAAGAGCGTGTCCGACTTGATCGCGTAGAGCATCGCCGTCGCGGTGCGCTCGGAGATGTGCTCGTCGACGGCCCGCAGGTGCTCGGTCAGGATCGTCGACGTCGAGCCGTAGTTGGCGCGGATATCCTTGAACACGGCGCTGTAGCCGGTCTGCTCGGGGTGATGATCGATGACCAGGTCGACGCGATGAAACGCTTCGCCGAAGTAATGCGGCTGTACGTCCACCATCGCGATGCGATCGAAGCCGCCGAGCTGTTCCGACGTGATGATTTCGACCTGGATGTCGAGCAGGTTCTGCATCCGCAGGTTTTCGGGTCGCGTCGCCCCCTGCAGCGCCGCGATCACGGCCGTCTGCCGGTTGCGGCGCAGGACGTTGCGGAGCGCGAGGCCGCTCGCCATGGCGTCGGGGTCGGGGTCGTTGTGCAGCAGGATCAGCACACGGTCCGCGTCGCTGAAGAAGCGCTGGTACTGCTGCACCTTCAGCCGCGTCAGCGACCGGCTGAATTCGATGAGCAGTGGCTGGCCGAACAGGTCCGCGATCGGCAGGAAGTTCACTTCCGGGAAGAACGATCGGAGCTCCTCCTCGTACTTGTGCGGGTCGCCGCAGCCGACGCCGATGACGTAGACGAGCGTCGCGCCCGCGTCGCGGATCGCCTCGAGCACCTTGCGGAGGCTTCGCTTGCTGTCTTCGACGATGACGCAGGTCGCGGGGGTGATGTCGGCTTTGAGGTAGGTATCGGTGCGGCGGGGGTCGCCGGAGAAGACGTTGATGTCGGCGTCATGAAGCCGCCGGGCCAGCGGCTTGCTTTCAACGAGGAATTCGACGTCGAAGCTGAGCGCCAGGGCTTCGTCGAGCATCCTGACGAGCAGTTCGGTCTGGCAGACGGCGAGACACCTCATTCGATCAGATGAACCCTACTGGCGCGTACCGTCCCAGCTCTCAACAGGGCGCTCCGTTGTCGCGCCCTCGAAATACCGTCGGAAGACTGTCGTGCGCGATACTCCAACAGTTGATACAAGCCAGCAAATGGCGCCAACCCCAAATTATACGCCCGGTTGCAGCGGCAGCGCTGCTGGCGGCGGCCGTCGTCCCGGCCCCCGCCGCGGCGCAGGGCCCCCCGGGCAGCCAGGGCGCGCCATGTGTCTCGTGTCTTGTGATCGGCGTGGGCCCGGTCGATCTGGCCTCGCCGCCGCCGGTCGCGGCAGCGTCGCTCGACGGCGTACAGCTGATCCTTACAGAGCCGCCACGGGCCGACTTCCTGCGGGCTACGGGCGCCGCAGTCGCGGTCCTGGTGAGGCCCTCGGAGGCCGCGGCGGTGCCGCAGATCGTCTTCGACGCGCGGACGAGGATCACCGAGCTGCGCGCGGAGCGGCCGGACATCCAGGTCGCGATCGACGGCGACGCATTCACGGCGCGCGGCGTGCCGCTCGACGAGCTGCGTTCCTACGTGGATGCGGTCGTCGGCGAAACCTGGCGGCGCCTGCCGCCGATGACGAATCCGACCATCGACGACCTCGTGGCCGCGTCGCTGACGCCGGGCGCCGAGCGCGTGCTGCTTCCGGTCGCGCATCTCGACTGGCGCGTCGTGCAGGAATTTGCCGCGCGGCGTCCCACCCAGGTCGACGTCACCGGCTCTCGCCGGCTGTCGGCGGGCGAGATCCTCGCGCGCCACCAGGCGCAGCAGCGGCGGCAGGATGCGATCGTGCGGACCACGATCGCCACCGGCACGACGACGCTGCTGTTCGAGGTGCCGGATTTTTCGGCGCCGATCACCATCACCGCGGAGACGACCGTCTTCCGCGGGCCGGACGGGATCAACATCGAGGAACGCGGCATTCGCGTCAACGGCGCCGCCATTGCCGGCGGCGGCGCGCAGTCGCCGCCGGAACTGCCGCTCATCGAAGCCGAGCGCATCAGCACGCCGCCGCTGGCGATTGCGCTCGACGAGGCGTATCGCTACGTGCTGCACGGGGAGGACACGGTCGGCGACAGCCGGTGCTATGTCGTCGGCTTCGAGCCGCGCGGCGAGGCCCACGGGCTGGCGCGCGGCCGCGCGTGGATCGATGTCCGGGACTTCACGCTGCGCCGCCTCGAAACCATCCAGCGCGACCTTCGCGGCGCGATCGTCTCGTCCGAGCAGGTTGACGAGTTCGGCCGCGTGGACGTGGCTGGCGCCGCGGTGTGGCTGCCGACGGAGACACGCATCTTCCAGGCGTACGAAGGGGCCGGGTTCCGCACGCCCATCCATCGCACCATCGCCGTGCGCCGCTACGACGTGAACAGCGGCCGATTCGACGCGCAGCTTGCGGCGGCGCTGGCGTCGGACAACGTGATGATGCGCGAGACGCCGGAGGGACTGCGCTACCTGGTGCGGCGGGGCAGCGGCGGCAACCGCGGCGAGATCGCCCGCGGCGGCCACAGCATCCGCAGCATCGTCGGCGGCGTGCTCGTGGACCCGAACATCTCCCGGCCGCTCGCGTTCGCGGGTCTCAGCTACATCAACCTCGACCTGTTCGGGCGCGGCGCGCAGGTAAACGCCTTCTTCGGCGGCGTCTTCGGTCAGTTGTCGTGGAGCGTGCCGTCCGTGGCCGGGACGCGGTGGCAGGCACACGGCAGCGCGTTCGGCATCGCGGCGCAGTACACCGACCGCGTCTTCCGGAACGGCCGCGAGCAGTACGCGGAGAACCTGATGCAGCGCCCGGGGTACGTGTCGGCCGGGCTGCTGCGGCCGCTGACGCCGCGCGTTCGCGCCACGGTCGACTACACGCTGGATGTCACGACGCTCGAGAGGGCTGTGAGCACTCCCGCGGTGTTTGGCGTGCCCCGGCCGGTCGTTAACCATGGTGCGGTGCTTGCAGTCGCGGCCGACCGCGGGCCATGGAGCGTGCGTGGATGGTGGAATCCGGTGGTGCGCTACCGATGGCAACCCTGGGGACTGCCAGGCGAGTTCGATGCGGACTCACGCGACTACCAGCGGTACGGCGCGCGCGTCAGGCGGACGCTCGCATTGCGATCGTCGGTCAGCTCGCGGCTGGAGCTGGCGTGGATGGGTGGCCGCGACCTCGATCGTTTCAGCCGCTACGGTTTCGACGCTTTTGAGAACCCGCTGCACGGGTACCCGACCGCGGCGGTGCGCTACGACCGCGGTGCGGTGGTTCGCACGGCCACGGTGTGGACCCGGCGCGGGGTGCGCGTCGATGCGTCTGGCGACGCGGCGCTCGTGCACGATCCCGGCTGGGCTTCTCCGCTGCGGGCCTATCCGGGAGTGGGCGCGGGCGTCGAATCGGGCGGACCGTTTCGAACGCTCCTGTCGGTCGAGTGGGCCTATGGGTTCCGCGCGCCGCGGACGGATGGCGGACGCGGGACGCAGACCGCTCGAATCACGGTGTACAGAGGTTTCTGACAGGTGTAGGATCTGAGGGGCCGATGCGAACGCGCGCTCTCGTCTTCGTTTTGACGGCAATTACGGCGGTGGGCGCGGCGGCGCTGACCGCCCAGACGCCGACGTTCCGCACCGGCATCGACCTCGCCTCCTTCGGCGTCACCGTGGTCGACAAGAAGGGCGAGTACCTCAGCGACCTGAACGCCGAGGACTTCGAGATCCTCGAGGACGGCCAGAAGCAGACGCTGAAGTACTTCGCGCGCGGCACCGACATCGAGAACGGTCCCGAGATGCACATCGGGCTGCTCTTCGACACCAGCGCCAGCATGACCGAGGACATCAAGCTGTCGCGGTCGGCGGCGATCAAGTTCCTCAACACGCTGAGCGAAGCGAAGGACATGACGCTGGTGGACTTCGACACCGAGGTGCGCGTGGCGAAGTACGGCCAGCGCGACTTTCCGCGGCTGGTCGAGCGTATCCGCGGGCGCACGCCCGACGGCGAGACCGCGATGTACGACGCGATGGGCGTCTACCTCGATGGCGCCTCGGACGACGAGGGACGCAAGATCCTCGTCCTCTATACCGACGGCGGCGACACGCACAGCACGATCAGCTTCGGCGACCTGATGACGCTCATCCGCGCGTCGGACGTGACGGTCTACTCGGTCGGCTTCCTCGAGCACTCGCGCGGCCGCATCGAGGAACGCGCGCACCTGCAGCAGATCGCGGAAGCCACCGGCGGCCAGGCGTTCTTCCCGACGTCGATGAAGGACATCGAGGCGTCGTACGACAAGGTGGTCGCGCAGATCCGCGCGCAGTACAGCCTGGCCTACTCGTCCACCAACACCAAGCAGGACGGCGCGTGGCGGAAGGTCGAAATCCGCGTGTCGCGTCCCGATCTCAAGGGGTCGAAGATCCTCGCGCGCCGCGGCTACTTCGCCCCCTATCAAGAGCCGCCGGCCAAGACAAAGTAGCGGCTCAACTCCCGACGTCCAACGTCCAACCTCCAACGTCGGACTCCAGCACGGCCGAAGCGCGCCCTGGGAGTTGGAGTTGGTCGTTGGGAATTGGCCGGTGCCACGTGGTACGATCAGGGGTTTACATGCCCTCCGTGCACGACCGCTTTAGCCTCGTCACCGATTTCGAGATCCGCGGCGACCAGGTGCGCGCCATTCCAGAGCTGGTCGAGGGGCTGACGCGCGGCGACAAGCACCAGGTGCTACTCGGCGTCACCGGCTCGGGCAAGACGTTCACGATGGCGCAGGTCGTCGCGACGGTGAACCGCCCGACGCTGGTGATGGCGCACAACAAGACACTCGCCGCGCAGCTCTACCAGGAATTCAAGCGCTTCTTTCCCGGCAACGCCGTCGAGTACTTCGTCAGCTATTACGACTACTACCAGCCGGAGGCCTACGTGCCGGCCACCGACTCGTACATCGAGAAGGAAGCGACGATCAACGACGAGATCGATCGCATGCGGCTGTCGGCGACGCGGTCGCTCTTCGAGCGCCGCGACGTCATCATCGTCGCCAGCGTGTCGTGCATCTACGGCCTCGGCTCGCCCGAGGCCTACTACGGGATGCTGCTGCCGCTCGAAGTGGGACAGCGCATCGGCCGCGATCAGATCCTGCGCAAGCTCGTCGAGATCCAGTACGAGCGCAACGACACCGAGTTCGGCCGCGGCGCCTTCCGTGTGCGCGGCGACATCGTCGAGGTCGTGCCGTCGTACGAGGAGCACGCGCTGCGCATCGGGCTCTTCGGCGACGAGGTGGACGAGCTCGCCTGGTTCGACGCGATTACCGGGAAAGTGATCCGGCGCCTCGACAAGGTCGCCGTCTACCCGAAGTCGCACTTCGTCACGTCGCGAGACCGGACCAAGCAGGCGGTCGAGACGATCAAGCAGGAGCTCGAGTGGTATCGCGGCCAGCTCGAAGCCGAGGGCAAGCTGCTCGAGGCGCAGCGGCTGCACCAGCGGACGATGTTCGACCTCGAGATGATCCGCGAGATCGGCTACTGCCACGGGATCGAGAACTACGCGCGGCACCTGACCGGCCGCGCGCCCGGTGCGCCGCCGCCGACGCTGCTCGACTACCTGCCGGACGATGCGCTGGTCATCGTCGACGAAAGCCATCAGACCGTCCCGCAGGTCCGCGGCATGTATGCCGGCGACCGCTCGCGCAAGGAAGTGCTCGTCGCCTACGGCTTCCGCCTGCCGTCGGCGCTCGACAACCGCCCGCTGAACTTCACGGAGTGGGAAGAGCGCGTGAACCAGGTCGTCTACGTCTCCGCCACGCCGGGTCCGTACGAGCTCTCGAAGGCGGGCGGTGTGGTCGTCGAGCAGGTGATTCGGCCGACCGGCCTGATGGATCCGCCCATCGAGGTGCGCCCGGTCCGCGGCCAGGTCGACGACCTGCTCAAGGAGATCCGCGATCGCGCCGAGCGCAAGGAGCGCGTGCTGGTGACGACGCTCACCAAGCGGATGGCCGAAGACCTGACGACCTACTACCAGGAGCTCGGCGTCAAGGTCCGCTACCTGCACTCGGACATCGACACGCTCGAACGCATCGAAATCCTCCGCGATTTGCGGCGCGGCGCCTTCGACGTGCTGGTGGGGATCAACCTGCTGCGGGAGGGGCTCGACCTGCCGGAAGTGTCGCTCGTGGCCATCCTCGACGCCGACAAGGAGGGCTTCCTGCGGTCGAGCGGGTCGCTCATCCAGACGTCCGGGCGCGCCGCCCGAAACGTCAACGGACGCGTCATCATGTACGCGGACGCGATGACCGACTCGATGAAGTCGGCCATGGCCGAGACGGATCGGCGGCGGGCGCTGCAGGCCGCCTACAACGAGGAGCATGGCATCACCCCGGAATCGGTCGTGCGCGCCATCGAGGACGTGATGTCGAGCGTCTACGAGCGCGATTACTCGACGCCGCCGGCACGCGAGCCCGCGGATGCGTTCCGGACGCAGGCCGAGATCGACGCGGAGATCGCGCGGCTGGAGCACGAGATGAAGAGCGCCGCCGCCAACCTCGACTTCGAGCGCGCGGCGACGATCCGCGATACCTTGAAGTCGCTCCGCACCCGCGAGCTTGGCTTGACGAGCCTGCAGGCTGGACGCTGACGCGTGCTGACACACTGGCTGAAGGCTGCGCTCTATGAGGTGCAGGAGTACATCCGGCTGCAGGGGCAGACCGTGCGGGGCGTCTTCTCGCGGCCGTTCTATTTCCACGACGTGGTGGAGCAGTTCGATCAGATCGGCCTCGGCTCGCTGACCGTCGTGCTGCTGACCGGCTTCTTCACCGGCGCGGTGCTCGCGCTGCAGACGGGCATCACGCTCGACCAGTTCGGCGCGAGGCCGTTCGTCGGCCGGCTGATCAGCGCGTCGATGATCAAGGAGCTGGGGCCGGTGCTGACGGGGCTGATGCTGGCCGGCCGCATCGGGTCCGGCATCGCCGCCGAGCTCGGGTCGATGGTCGTCACCGACCAGATCAACGCGCTGCGCGCGCTCGGGACCGATCCGGTGCGCAAGCTCGTCGTACCCCGCGTGCTCGCGGGCTTTTTCATGGCGCCGGTGCTGACCGTCATCTCGGACACCGTCGGCATCCTGGGCGGCTGGCTGATTGCTGTCTACCAGCTGCGGGTGGCGTCGAGCCTGTACTGGACGTCGATTACCGACGCCTTGTACCTGCAGGACGCCTGGATGGGGATCCTCAAGCCCTTTTTCCTCGGCTATGTCATCGTCACCATCGGCTGTCACGTCGGCTTGCGGACGTCCGGCGGAACCCAGGGCGTGGGACGCTCGACGACCGCGGCGGTGGTGGCGGCGTCAGTAGCGGTCATCGCGGTGGATTTCTTCGTGACGCGTTTGCTGATTACGCTGTTGTATTGATGCCGACGTACTCGATTCGCGAAGCGGCAGTGCTCGAACGGCGATCGGCCTCGGACCGGCCGGCGGTCGTCTTCAAGAACGTGTCGCTGTCGTTCGACGACAAGACGGTGCTGCGCGACGTGAGCTTCACGCTGCTGCCCGGGCACACGAAGATCATTCTCGGGGCCAGCGGCTCAGGGAAGTCCACCATCCTGAAACTCATTCTCGGCCTGCTGAAGCCTGACGGCGGCGAAATCTGGGTGCACGGTTCGCGCGTGGACAACATGCGGGAGCTCGACCTGATGAAGGTCCGCGGCCACCTGGGCATGGTGTTCCAGGAGGGGGCGCTCTTCGACTCGCTGACCGTGGCCGAGAACGTCGGCTACAAGCTGTACGAAGAGACGGACATGGCGCTCGACGACGTGCGGCGCCGCGTCGAGGAGGTGCTCGGGTTCGTGCGCCTCAGCGAGCACATCGACAAGATGCCGTCGGCGCTCTCGGGCGGGCAGCGGCGCCGCGTCGCCATCGCGCGCGCGATGGCCTTCAAGCCGCCGACGCTGCTGTATGACGAGGCGACGACAGGGCTCGACCCGATCACGGCGACGACGATCGACGAGGAAATCGTCAAGCTGCGCGACGTCGAGAACGTCAGCTCGATCGTCGTGACGCACCAGCTGCGCGACGCGTTCTTCGTCGCGACGCACGAGGCGGTTCGCGACGGCAACGCCATCGAGATCACGCCGGCCGATCCGCGGAAATGCGACGAGGCCGAATTCATCATGCTGAAGGACGGCGTGATCACCTTCGAGGGCAACGCCGCCGAGCTGCGCTCGTCGACCGACCCGTACATCAAGACGTTCCTGTCCTAGAGGATGTAAGCAATGCCGCGCACCCGTTCACTGGCCTGGTCGGAGCTGAAGATCGGCATCGTGTCGCTCGTCGCGCTCGTCATCGCCTCCGTGCTGATCTTCATGGTCAGCGGCGAGGGCGGCTTTTTCTGGCAGCGCTACAACCTCAAGAGCGTCTTCACCGACATCCAGGGACTCAAGGTCGGCGCCCCGGTCCGCGTCGCGGGCGTCGAGGTCGGCGCGGTGAAGAAGATGGAATTCGTCGGCGACAAGGTCGAGGTGACGATGCAGGTGGGCAAGGAGCAGCAGTCGCGCATCACGGACCGATCGACGCTCTCGCTCGGCTCGGTGTCGCTGCTCGGAGAGGCTGCGGTGGACATCACCGCCGACAGCCAGGGCACGCCGATTCCCGAATGGGGCTACGTGCGGGCCGGCCCGGCGCCCGGCTCGCTGGCGACGGCGGCGACGGCCGCCACCAAGGGTCTCGAGCAGACCAGCGCGCTGCTTGCCAGCGTGCAGGAGGGGCGCGGGACGCTCGGCAAGCTCGTGACCGACGACACGCTGTACCGGCAGCTGAACGATTTCGTCGAGTCGGCGGAGGCGGTGACGCGCGGCATCAACGCCGGCCGCGGCACGCTCGGGCGGCTGGCCACCGATCCCGCGGCCGCGAAATCGCTCGAGCAGTCGCTCCAGAACCTGGAAATGGTGACGGCCCGAATTCGCAACGGCGAAGGCAGTCTCGGGCACCTGCTCAACGACGACACGCTGAGCAAATCCGTCACCTCGGCCACCAACAATCTCGACGCGATTACGGGCCGCATCAACAGGGGTGAGGGTACGGCGGGCAAGCTCATTTCCGACGCCGAGTTGTACAACCGTCTCAACTCGATGGCCGATCGCCTCGACAAGCTCACCGCGTCGCTCAATCAGGGCGAGGGCACCGCCGGACAACTGCTGCACGACAAGCAGTTGTATGAGAACATGAATAGTGCGGTCACCGAGCTGCACAACCTGGTGAAGGACATACGCGCCGATCCGAAAAAGTATCTGAACGTGAAGGTGAGCATCTTCTGATGGCGAGTAACGACAATCCTGGGGCGCTGCTGCTGGCATTCGTGGCGGGCGCCATCGCCGGCGCCGCCGTGGCGTTGCTGTTCGCGCCGGCGACCGGCGAGGAGACGCGCGATTACATCGGGCAGCGCGCCCGCGAGGGGCGCGAGAAGGTCGTCGACGCCGCCCGCCAGTTCCGCGCCGCAACGGAGCCCGAAGTGTGACGGACCTGTTTCTGGGCATCATCGCCGTCGCCGTGCTCGTCATGGCGATCATCCAGGTCGCGGCCATCATGTTTGCGATGTCCGCCGCCAGGCGCATCGGCCAGGCGGCCGATCGCTTCGAGCGGGATCTGCGGCCCGTCGTGACCAACCTGCAGGCGATCACGGCCGAAGCCGCCCGCGCGACGGCACTTGCCACCGCGCAGATGGAGCGCGCGGATCGGATGTTCGCCGATTTGAGCCGCCGCGCCGAGCAGGTGATGGCGGGCGTGCCGTCGCTGTTCGGGGCCGCCGGCCGGGGATGGGCGTTCTTGAACGGGATCAAGGCCGCCATGGCCGCTCTCCAGGAGCTGCGCCGGTCGTCGCGTCGCGGCGCCGCGCATCCTGACGAAGAGGACGCCCTCTTTATCGGTTAATCCCTCGATTGACGCGGGCGACCGCTGGTGATACAAGGACGCTACATTCACCAGAGGGGGGATCATGACGCTCGCGATTCGTCGTTTGAGTGGTATCGCCCTCGCCGCAATTCTCCTGGCGCCCCTGGGGGCGTCCGCCCAGGATTCCAGGTCGGCGACTCCCGTCGTAGAACTCGTCAAGATGCTCGACACGATGAAGCTCGATAGCTACGCCGTGAAGGGCTCGTCGCCCAACGAGTACGTCGGCGCGCTGTACTTTCCCGGCACGCAGCTGCTCGTCGTCAGCGCGAAGTTCGACACGCCGTTGCGCGCCGATTCGCTGATCGAGATGAAGAGCTACCGCGACCTGTATATCGAGTTGAACAGCGCGTCGGTGCCCAACTCCAAGGTGTTCGTCTCCGATCTCAGCGCCAACGGCCTGAAGGCGAAGAAGGATGGCAACCTGTACGACACCGCCGACGTCGGCGGTAAGACGTACAATTTCGACGGCGACTGGAAGAAAGCCAAGATCACGGAAGACGACTACACCAAGGCCTATTCGACGACCGACGAGCAGTACATGCAGATGATCCAGGCGCTGCTCGCCGGGCTCAAGAAGTCCTCGTAACCGGCGCTCCGGCGCTCACGTGCGAGGCATCAAAGAGGGCAGCCCTTCGGGGCTGCCCTCTTTGTCATTTGCGGTCCACTCGCGTGGAGGCGGCGATGAAGAGTGCAGTGATCGGCGGTGTGGCGTGTGTGCTGGCGTGCCTCGGTGCGGCGCCTGCGGTGGCCGCGTCATGCGAGAGCCTCGCGACGCTCGCGTTGAAGGACGCGAAGGTGACTGGCGTGACCGTCGTCGGCGCCGGAGCGTTCGTGCCGCCGGGTGGCGGGGAAGCCGCTGACCCCAGCCGGTACGCGAATCTTCCCGCGTTCTGCCGCGTGTCGGCGACCCTCACTCCCAGTAGCGATTCCGACATCAAAGTGGAAGTGTGGCTGCCCGCCACCGGCTGGAACGGCAAGTTCCAGGCGGTGGGCAACGGCGGCTGGGCAGGGGTAATCAGTTACCCGGCGATGGCTGATGCCGTTCGAGCCGGCTACGCCAGCGCATCCACCGACACCGGGCACGTCGGCGGCCGCGGCACGTTCGCGCTCGGCCACCCGGAGAAGCTGATCGACTTCGCGTGGCGGTCGGAGCACGAGATGACCGTCAAGGCGAAAGTGGTCATCCAGTCGTTTTACGGGAGCGCGCCGAGGCTCTCGTACTGGAACGGCTGCTCGACCGGCGGACGGCAGGGCCTCAAGTTGGCCCAGATGTTCCCGGACGACTTCGACGGCATCATCGCCGGTGCGCCGGCGAACCGGACCGCGATCTCTCTCTGGATCGCGGACGCGGTGCTGAGGGACCCCGCGAGCTACATCCCACCCGCCAAGTACCCGGTCATTCACCAGGCGGCGCTCGCGGCGTGCGACCAGCGCGATGGTCTCAAGGACGGCCTCATCGACGATCCCACCCGCTGCAGCTTCGATCCCGGCGTGCTGCTGTGCAAGCAGGGCGACGACACTTCGTGTCTCACCGCACCGCAGGTCAAGGCCGCGAAACAGATCTACTCACCCGCCGTGAATCCGCGAACGGGCAAGGAGCTGTTTTCGTCGCTGGTGCCCGGAACAGAACTGGGCTGGGGCGTCCAGGCCCTCGGTCCAGAGCCTTCCGCGAACATTTACGACCAGTACAAGTACGTTGTCTTCAAGGATCCGAAATGGGACTGGAAGACGTTCAACTTCGACACCGATGTCGCGCGCGGTGATCGGCCGGAGAACCTGGTCATGAACGCGACGGATCCGGACATGAGGCCGTTCTTCTCGCACGGCGGCAAGCTGCTGCTCTATCACGGGTGGAGCGATCCGAACGTCCCGACCCTGAACACGATCAAGTACTACAGGAGCGTTGTCGACGTGATGGGCGGACCGGTGAAAGCGGCCGGCAGTGTCCGCTTCTTCCTCGAGCCTGGCATGGGTCACTGCGGCGGCGGGGAAGGCCCGAACGTGTTCGACAAGGTCGCGGCGCTCGAGCAGTGGGTGGAGCACGGCACAGCGCCGGACGTGATGATCGCGTCGCACCGCACCAACGGCAAGGTGGATCGGACGCGTCCGCTGTGTCCGTATCCGCAGGTGGCAAAATACAAGGGGAGCGGCAGCATCGACGACGCGGCGAACTTCGCGTGCGCCGCGCCCTGAGCGCGAGGACGTGAGCGACAGACGAGGGCCGCCCTGAGGCCGGCCCTCGCCGTCATTTCATGATGGCGAAGACGATGCCGCCGATCGCGGCCAGTTCCGCCGCCCAGAAGAAGAACATCCACTTCACCATTTCGAAGCGGAGCTCCGCCACGGCAAGACGGAACTTGCCGGCCTCGATCTCGAGGCGCCGCTCGAACGACTCGTTCGCAAGCGTGTAGGCGTCGGCAAACATCATCTCGAGTCCTTCTGACCCCTCGGCACCGAGCTTCTCTCTGACTGTGGTTTGAAGTTTCGGTCGTTGCACACGGACCTCATACGCACGCCCGTGCGTCCGACCTCCCGACGACGATGCCATCGTCGTCGGGCAATTGTCAACGTGCAGTTGGGAAATGTGTAGGGCGCGGTCGGCTCGCGAGCCGCAGGCCGGGTCCACCTTCGCGCGACGCGCTACGGGGGACACCCTTCGCCTCACTGCGAGAGCTGTCCTTCCTGAGAGATAGGTAAAACGGTATTCCGGACACATGGGTGACACGTCACCCGAGCGGCGGCTACTTTCCGAATCTGGCGGCGTTGTCAGCCGCCCGATGTCGTTCGCTTCGAAAACGATGCCGCTTACTCCACGTGGAACGGCAGCACGAACCGCTGGGACAAATCCAGCGTGACAGCGGCGCGGACGAGCGTGAAGGCCACTCCTCCCCCGTAGCTGTAACACGGCTGACCAACCTGCGAATTCACACGTGTCGACATCGTCGACGCGATGAACGCGGGACCCGAACGCATCCAGAACACACCATCAACTCCACCGATAAGCCATTGAAATAGGCTCGGATCTTCACTGGGAATCGTCGTTCTGGCACTTCCGTCGTATAGGACCGGCAACAGCGGCGCGCCTGAGCAATCAGTGGATTCGTACAGGAAAGTTGGCGTCCCCGCCACGGTCCACATATCGCGACTCGTCAGGAGCATCGCGACCCTGTCGCTGCCTTCTGTCCACGACACCGCCGAATCGAACCCAGCCCCTGCGGCTCCCGTCGTCCATTCTCCGACGACGGTGCCGACTGCATCGACCAGTTGTAAACCCGACGCTCCGTGTCCACGTTGCAGTCCCTGCGGACCGCGCCCATCTGGGACGCCCTGCGGACCTTGAACATTCCAATCCACTGGTGTTTCGCCCACCAGACACGAGCCTGCCGTGCTCACGACACGAAGAGCCCCGGTCATCTTCTTTACGCAGCCGTGAATCACCGTCTGTTGAGCGCCGACGGGAGCGCCGATCGTAGCTATCAATATTGCGCCGAGGACGAGGGTTGCCTTTGTCATCACGCGACCTGAAAAGGGAATTCCGGCGTCAGTTCAACGAGCGGCGGCGGACGCAGGTGGATCGTTGTGAAACGTAATGTGCGAGACGCGCCACTGATTGTTGATACGCCGCCACACGATCAGCACGTGACCAGTGCGACCTTTCCGCTGGCCGTCGTCGGCGAACGCAAACGTTTCGAAGGTGTAGCCGAGATCGCCCGAACTGTTTGCGTCCACGACCGTCCAGGTAATGGTGTCAAACGGCCGGCGGGGCAGCGACCGCTGGAGAGTGCTCAAAATCGCTGACCGTCCCGCCCTGGTACCACCGTTATCGAAATTCACGGCATCATCGGCGTAGTAGTTGGCCACCTTCTCGGGGTCGGCGGCTTTCATTGCGGCCTCGAATCCTCGAAGCGACTCCATGAGACCGGCGTCAACGGTCTGCGCCGCCAGCGGAGCAGCAGACACTAATAACGCCGCGATGAAAAAGTACGCAGACGATCTTCTGATCACGGTGGGCCCCCTCTAGTTCACAGTTGGGATAGTCGGTCGCGCTGGTTCAGCCTAAGGGCGCGCGGGGTGGGGATCAACGCGCGCGAGGCTCGTGAGATGAACTCGGTGTGCAGTTCCGTCACATGGTGGGAACTGCGTCGGTCGTCGGTTCAGGACCTGGCGCGGATGCTGCTCGACACCATCGAGCGCGGCAAACGACTGTCGTCAACGACGCCGGCGGACTATCGAGCGCAACTGCGCACGTCAACGGCCAACGTCAACGGATGGAACAGATCGTCGCCGCCCTCTGGCAAACGATCGAACGTGAACCGGGATGCGCAGTAGTTGGCGACGGGCACGCCGACGCGAAGACGACGAGCATCTATCTCAACGTCATGACGCAGCGTCTGCAGGACTCGATGAAGCGGTTCGGCGTCCCGTTGCAGCCCGTTGCAACCGAGGCCCCGATCGACCATCAGCCCCTTTGCAACGAGCCCGACGAGAGCGACGCGCAAGTCGTTGTGAACTAGGCGGGTTAGAAGTGGTGGGCGCTAGTGGATTCGAACCACTGACCCCCGCCGTGTGAAGGCGATGCTCTACCGCTGAGCCAAGCGCCCAACCGAAATTGCAGTCTAGCACAGCAACTCGCGAGGGCTCCTCGCTCGCTTCCGCACGCTATGTCGTGCCGTACAGGCGGTCGCCGAAGTCGCCGAGCCCCGGCACGATGTACTTGTGCGGGTTCAACTCGCGATCGACGACGGGCGTGTAGATGGCGACCTCGGGATGATGCTGCTCGACGAGCGCCACGCCCTCGGGCGCCGCGACGATGCAGATGATGCGCAGCGTGCGGGCGCCGGCGGCCTTCAACAGGTCGATGGCGGCAATCGCGCTGCCGCCGGTGGCCAGCATCGGGTCGATCATCAGCACGAAACTCGCGGAGAGATCGCGCGGAAGCTTCGTGTAGTACTTCGACGCGATAGCCGTCGCTTCGTCGCGCTGGAGGCCGATGTGGCCGACGCGCGCCGCCGGCAGCAGCTCCAGCACCGCGTCGAGCATCCCGAGACCCGCGCGCAGCACGGGCACGACAACGACATCGCCGTCCACGATCGTCCCGTCGGCCGGCCCGAGTGGTGTTTCCACCGTGTGCTGACGTGACGGAACGTCGCGCAGCGCCTCCGCGGCAAGCAGCACCGAGATGCGATTGGCCGCGCGGCGGAACTCCGGCGGCGCGGTGCGCACGTCGCGGAGCTCCATCAGCGCATCCTGCACGAGGGGATGATCGATAAGGTGAACCGGCACGAACGGATCGTAGCCCAATAGGTAGAATGCCTTCTATGCGCGGATCCCTCGTTGCTGCCGCGGCCGTGCTCGCTGCTGGCGTGGCCGTCTCCGGCCAGGCGCCGAGGCAGGTGTCGATGGTGATCACCAACGGCATCGTCGTCACGGCGGACACCGGCAGCCGCGTCATCACCCCCGGCGCGGTGGCGATCGACGGCGCCGACATCGTCGCGGTGGACGGCGTGGAGGCGATCCGCCGTCAATTCCGCGGCCGCGAGACGATCGATGCCGGCGGCCAGGTCGTCATGCCGGGCCTCGTCAACACGCACACGCACGCGCCCATGGTCCTCTTCCGCGGCCTGGCGGACGATCTCGCGCTCGAGGAGTGGCTGACGAAGTACATATTTCCCGCCGAGGCGAAGACCGTCTCGCCCGAATTCGTCCGCGCGGGGACGCGGCTCGCCGCGCTCGAGATGATCGAGTCGGGGACGACGACGTTCGCGGACATGTACTACTTCGAGGAGGAGATCGCCAAGGAGACGAAGGCCGCGGGCCTCCGCGGCGTGCTGGGCGAGACGATCATCCAGTTCCCCGTGGCCGACGCGAAGACCCCCGCGGAAGGGCTGGCCCGCGCCGAGTCGTTCATCAACGCGTTCAGGAACGATCCGCTGATCACACCCGCGGTGGCCCCGCACGCCATCTACACCAACGACGGCGCCACGCTGAAGGCTGCCCGTGCGCTGTCGCTGAAGTACGGCGTGCCGACGCTGATTCACATGGCGGAAACGCAGTCGGAGGCGATGACCGCCAGGGAGCGGGGCTCGCCGACCGTCGTCGCCTATCTCGAATCGCTCGGCTTCCTGGGGCCTGGTGTCGTGGCCGCCCACGCCGTCTGGGTGAACGACAGCGACATGGCGCTGCTGAAATCACGCGGCGTCGGCGTCTCGCACAATCCCGAGAGCAACATGAAGCTCGCCAGCGGCATCGCCCCGGTGAAGGCGTACCTCGCCGCGAACGTCGCGGTCGGCCTCGGCACCGACGGGGCGGCGAGCAACAACGATCTCGACATGTTCGAGGCGATGCGGGCTGCCTCGTTCCTGCAGAAGGTCGCGACGTCGGACCCGACGGCGGTGAGCGCGAAGACCGCCGTCCAGATGGCGACAATCGGCGGAGCACGAGCGCTCGGCATGGAGAGGCAGATTGGCTCGCTCGAGCCCGGCAAGCGCGCCGACCTCATCATCGTCGGCATGGGCGCCGCACGCCAGACGCCGATGTACGACCCGGTGTCCCACCTCGTCTACGTAACCCGCGGTGACGACGTGCAGACGACGATCGTCAACGGCAAGGTGCTGATGCGCAACCGGAAGGTGCAGACCCTCGATCGCGCGGCCGTCGTGCGCGAGGCGAAGACGTGGGCTGCGAAGGTCAGCGCGGCCGTCGGGCGATAGCGGTCATCTGCATCCCGTGCTTCGGCCGGAGGGTCACCGCGGCCTGCGGGACCACCGGATGGCCGGGGACGAGGTCGAACCGCCAGCGCTGGGCGATGGTCGCGACCAGCAGCACCAGCTCCATCCACGCGAACGATTCGCCGATGCACTGGCGGGGTCCTCCGCCGAACGGGAAGTAGGCGAAGCGCGGCAGCGCCGCCTTGAACTCCGGTGTCCAGCGATCGGGATCGAATCGGTCGGGATCGCGGTAATGACGTGGATCGCGATGGACGATCCACTGGCTCATGATGATGATCGACCGTGGCGGCAGGGAATAGCTGCCGATGCGGTATTCGTTGACGGCGCGCCGGCCGACCAGCCAGGCGGGCGGGTACAGGCGCATCGCTTCCGTGACGACACGCGTGACGTACGGCAGGCGATCGACGTCGGCGACCGTCGGCAGGCGTCCGCCGAGCACGCTGTCGATTTCCTCGTGCAGCCGCCGCTCGACCTCCGGCGACTGGCTCAGGAGGTACCACGTCCAGGTCATCGCGTTCGCCGTGGTCTCGTGCCCGGCGAGAAAAATCGTCATCGCCTCGTCGCGGACCTGCCGGTCCGTCATCCCGCGCCCCTTGTCTTCGTCATCCTGCGCCAGCAGCAGCATCGACAGCAGGTCGCCGCGGTCGCCGCTGGCGCGATGCTCGCGGATGAGGCCGTAGATGATGGCGTCGAGCCGTTCGCGCGCCCGGCGGCCGCGCCGCAGGTAGGGGATCGGCAGCCGCTCGAGCCGCTCGCCGAAGGGGAGCATCAGCGTCCAGAACGAGTTCATCAGGCCCGTCATCGCCTCGCCCACGTCGCGCGCCTGCGCTTCGACGTCCGCGTCGAACAGCGTCTTGCCGACGATGAGGAGCGTGAGGCGCGACATCTCGCGCGCCATGTCGACGGTCGCCCCCTCCGTCCAGCCGTCTCGCAGCCGATCGGCGTAGGACACCATCGTGGCCGCGTACGCCGCGACACGCTCACGGTGAAAAGCCGGCTGCATCAGGCGCCGCTGGCGCAGGTGAAACGCGTCCTCGCTCGTCAGCAGCCCCTCGCCGAGCAGGACCTTCACGCGTTCGAGCCCGCGGCTCTTGTGAAAATTCTGGTTGTGCGTGACGAGAACGTCCTTGATCACGGCCGGGTCGCTGGCGACGAACAGGTGCTCGTTGGCCATGCGCAGGTAGGCGAGGTCGCCGTATTCGCGGGCAATACCGGCGAAGAACTGCAGCGGGTCGCGGCCCGGCCTGTAGACGATGGAGTTGCGCAGCGAGCGCTTCGGGCCGGGCGGGAACGTCCTAGTCGTCGATGACAGCGATGTAGGGGAGGTTTCGGTGCTGCTCGGCATAGTCCAACCCGTATCCAACCACGAATTTGTCCTCGATGGTGAAGCCGATGTACTCCACCTTCACGTCAATCTTGCGGCGCGACGGCTTGCTCAGGAGACAGGCGGTCCGGAGGTGGCGTGGCGAGCGGGCGCGGATGATGTCCTGCAGGTAGGTCAGCGTGAGCCCCGTGTCGACGATGTCTTCGACGATGAGGACGTCGCGTCCCAGGACGGCGCTGTCGAGGTCTTTGAGCACCTGCACCTGGCCCGACGACTTCGTGCTGGTGCCGTAGCTGGAGACCGCCATGAAATCGAGCGTCGTCGCGGCGGGCAGCGCGCGTGCGAGATCGGCGAGGAAGACGAACGCGCCCTTCAGCACGCAGACCAGGTGCACGCCGTCCGGGTGGTCGCGATGGATCTCCTGCGCGAGCGCGCGAACGCGTTGCTGAATGTCGTCGGCGGCAATCAGGACGTTCATCGCGAAGTAAACTAACATACTCGCCCGGATGAAGCGTTTCCAGATGATCACCGAGGCCGATGCGCGCGTCATCGAATACGGCAGCACCGTGACGCTCGTCGGCGGCGGCCACGTGACGCCGCTCGCGGCGGATACGCTCAAGGCGCGGCGCGTGTCGGTCGTGAACGAGAACGGCGCCGCGGACGACGCGTCGCTGGCGCCGCGCGCGGACATCCGGACCGTTGCCATCGCCGGCGATCACACCTCGGTGGCGCTGAAGGCGGCGATTGTCGCGCATCTCCGCGCGCGGGGGCTCTCCGTGCACGATCTCGGCACCCACACCAGCGAGCCGGTGGACTATCCCGACACGGCGGGCGCCGTCGCGCTGCACGTCGCGCGCGGCGAGGCCGACGCGGGGATTGCCATCGACGGCGCGGGGCTCGGGTCCACCATCGCCGCCAACAAGCTGCGCGGCATCCGCGCGGCCATGTGCACCGACCGGACGCTGGCGCGCTACGCGCGCGAACACAACGGCGCCAACGTCCTGGCGCTTGGATCCACGCTCGTCTCCACTTCCGACGCGCTCGAGATCGTGGACACGTTCCTGGGCACGCCGATGCGCGAGGCCCGGTACATCCGCAGGCTCGCGAAGGTGCGCGAGCTCGAGCGTCGTCAGCCCTGATGCAGCCCCTCGACCTGCAGCGCCTCATCCAGATCATCGTCGAGGAGATCGCGGCGAGCGAGTCGGCGCCGGCGCCGTCGCGCTGCAGCTGCCATGCGCTGCTCTACGAGTGCTGTCCCGACCGCCTGCGGGGCGTGCTCGATGCGGGCGCGACACGGCTCGGTCTGCACGCCAGCGGCGGCGCGCCCGGCGGGGTCGCCTCGATGATCGACCACACGCTGCTCAAGCCCGATGCGACGCGGACGGACATCGAGGCGCTCTGCCGCGAGGCGGCCGAGTACACGTTCGCGAGCGTCTGCGTCAACCCGACGTGGGTCGCGCTCTGCGCGTCGCTGCTGCAGGGGACGGCCGTGAAGGTCTGCTCGGTGGTCGGTTTCCCGCTCGGCGCGACGACGCCCGACACCAAGCATTACGAGACGCGCCGCGCGATTTTCGACGGCGCCCGCGAGATCGACATGGTCATCAACGTGGGCGCGCTGAAGTCGGGCGAGCTGCGTGTGGTGGAGCGCGACATCGAGTCGGTCACCGCGCCGTGTCGCGAGGCGGGGGCGCTCAGCAAGGTCATCATCGAGGCGGCGCTCCTGACCGACGATGAGAAGATTACGGCCTGCACGCTGGCGAAGGCGGCGGCCGCCGACTACGTGAAGACGTCGACGGGGTTCGGCCCTGGCGGCGCGACCGCTGCCGATGTGGCGCTGATGCGCCGCGTCGTCGGCGAAGAGATGGGCGTCAAGGCCGCGGGCGGCGTTCGCGACCTCGAGGGCCTGAAAGCGATGGTCGCCGCGGGGGCGACGCGGATTGGCGCCAGCGCCGGCGTGCGCATCGTCCAGGAATCGCAGGGCAGGCAGCCGGCGGCAGCAGCGAAAGGGTACTAGGGCGAGCAGAGTAGGGGCCCGGAGTCCGGGTCCTTTCGGACGCGACATGGAGGACACGTTGGCGAATCTCAATCAGGAACAACTGCGCCGGCTGGCGCGACTCGGGGCACAGGCACGGCTCGACGAACTTCGACAGGAAGAAGCGGCCATTCGATCGGCGTTTCCGGATCTGTTCGGGCGCGGGCGACGAGCGCAGGCCGCCAACGGTCAGGCGTCGACGGCGCGGCGCCGCCCGGCGATGTCCGCGGCGGCGCGCAAGGCAGTTTCGGCGCGCATGCGGAAGTACTGGGCCGAGCGCCGGAAGTCGAAAGCGGGGAAGTAGTGAAGACAGGGCTGTGCATCGCGGCCCTGTTGATGTCGACCGCAGCATTCGCTCAGTCGCCGCCGGGTCCGTACGTCATCGACGTGCGCGGCTCGATGTCCGGCACGCCCGGCGGCGACGCCTTTTATCCACCCGTGCCGGAGAACACGCTCGCGCCGCAGCGTGGGTTCGGATTCGGCGCGGGCGCCCACCTGTATCCGTTCAGCCTCGGCATCTCGCGCGTCGGGGTGGGCATCGACCTGACGCGCGCGCGCGGCAGCGCCAGGTCGCCGGCGACGACCTCGACCGCGAGTGGATCGACGACGACGATTGTCGGATCCGCCGCCGGGGTTGGCGCGTCGATGACGGTCACGACCGTCGCGCCGCAACTCTCGTTCAACTTCGGGACGCACGACGGCTGGAGCTACCTGAGCGCCGGCGTCGGCGTCACATCCACGCGCGCCGGCGTGGACGTGGCGGCATCGGACACGACGCCGGCGGCATCGACCGCGCGCGAACGCCGGACGCGCACCATCAACGTGGGCGGGGGAGCGCGCTGGTTCATCCGCGAGCGCCTCGCGGTCGGCTTCGACATCCGGTTTCATCGCCTTGGCGCCACGTCCGGATTGCCGTCGAAGCAGATCGTCGGGTTGTCGGTGGGAGTGTCGGTCAGATAGGGTGCGGTCCCCCTTCGCTCGCTTCGCGAGCTACGGGGGACAACCTTCGCGGAATCGAGGCGCGAAGGTTGGAGCGGGCGACGGGAATCGAACCCGTGTTCTAGGCTTGGGAAGCCTCTTTCTTGCCACTAGAAGACGCCCGCGGCTGTTCCCGATTTTAACGTAATCTCAGCCGCGAATCACGGACAGCACCTCATCGCGCTTTTCGTCCATCAGCGCCGGAGAGGTCGCCTCGAGATTCAGCCGCAGCAGCGGCTCCGTGTTGGATCCGCGCACGTTGAAATGCCAGTCCGGATAGTCGACCGAGATCCCGTCCATCCTCGCGATCTGCGCGTCCTTGTAGCGCGCCTCGATCGCCTGCAGCTTCGCCGGCACCTCGCTCATGCTGGCGAGCTTGGTGTTGATCTCGCCCGAGATGAAGTAGCGCTCGCGCAGCGGTGCGAGCAGGTCGTGGAGCGACTTGTTCTTCCTCGACATCAGCTCGAGCATGAGCAGCGCGGGGATGAAGCCGTTGTCGGCGTAGGAGTAGTCGCGGAAGTAGTAGTGGCCCGTCACTTCGCCGCCGAAGATGCCGTCCTCTTCGCGCATCCGCCGCTTGATGAACGCGTGGCCGACGCGGTTCATGAGCGCGCGGCCGCCCAGGCGTTCCACCGTGTCCTTCACCGCGCGGCTCGCGCGCAGGTCGTAGATGATCGTCGCGCGCGGATACTTGAGCAGGAAGGCCTCCGCGAGGAGCGCCGTGATGAAGTCGCCGGACACGAACTCGCCGGTGCCGTCGATGAAGAAGCAGCGGTCCGCGTCACCGTCCCACGCGATGCCGACGTCGGCTTTCTGCCGGATGACTTCGGCGGTGATGTCGCGGCGGTTCTCCTCGATGAGCGGGTTCGCCTCGTGGTTCGGGAACGTGCCGTCGATGTCGAAGCACAGCCGCGTCGTCCTGCACGGCAGCTGATCGAAGAGCAGCGGCGCCACGAGGCCGGCCATGCCGCTGCCCGCGTCGAGGACGACGGTGAACGGCTTGACGACGTCGCGGTCGATGAACGACATCACCTTCTCGATGTACTCGAAGACGATGTTGCGCGGTGAGACGGTGCCGGCGGTGGCGGCCGGCGCCGGCAGCCGATCGTTGACGATCATGTCGCGGATCTCGCCAAGCCCCTGCTCCCCGCTCAACGGCAGCGCGCCCGACCGCACCATCTTGATGCCGTTGTACTGCTTCGGGTTGTGCGAGGCGGTCACCTGCGCGCCTCCCTCGAGCTCGTCCTTGACGACCGCGAAGTAGAGCATGTCGGTGCCGAGCATCCCGTAGTCGGTGACGTCGGCGCCCTGCTCGCGCGCCCCCTGGATGAACGCCGCGGCAACCCCCGGCGAGGAGACGCGCATGTCGCGCGAGACGCCAATTTTCTTCGCCCCCAGGTAGGTGACGAACCCGCGCCCGATCTGCCGGGCGACCTCTTCGTTGATCTCGGTCGGGTAGAGGCCGCGGACGTCGTAGGCCTTGAAAATGTCGGTGTTGATGCGCATCTTGTGAGCTGTTTCGCCGGGCATGACCTTACGCCTTGGTGTAGTCGGTGAGCGTCGTCTTATCGCCGAGCACGGCGCCTGAGTTGACGTTCACGTTGCGGCCGATGTGGCAGTGCCGTCCGACGATCGCGTCGCGGATGCACGCCTCGCGGCTGATGCGACAATTGGGCCAGATCACGGCGCCGCTGACAACCGCGTCCTCTTCGATTTGCGTCTGCCGGCCGATGACGGAATACGGCCCGACCTTCGCGCCCGCCTTCACCAGCGTCCCTTCGTCGATGAAGCACGGCCCCTCGACGGTCGCCCCCGGCTCGACCTTCACGTCAGCGGCAATCCACGTGCGCGGCGCCGCGATGTCGCGAAACGGCTCGGCCGCGTACCGTCCGTCCATGATGTCGCGATGGACCTGGGTGTACTTCGCCGGCGTGCCGATGTCGATCCAGTAGCCGTTGTAGACGTAGGCGACGAAGGTCTCGCGCCGCTCGATGAGCGAGGGGAAATAGCTGCGTTCGATCGACCAGGGAACGTTGCTCGGGATGCGGTCGAAGGTGTCCGGCTCGAGCACGTAGATCCCGGCGTTGATGTTGTTGGTGGTGATCTCGTCGGGGTTCGGCTTCTCGAGAAAGCGCCGGATGGCGCCGTCCGCCTCCGTGTCGACCAGCCCGTACGCCGTCGGGTTGTCGACCGGCGTCAGGACGATCGTGGCGCGCGCCTTCCGCTCGCGATGCAGGCGGATGACGCCGGCGAGGTCGATCTGCGTCAGCACGTCGCCGTTGAAGACGACGACCGATTCGGTCAGCTGGTCGCCCGCGTACTTGATCGCGCCGGCCGTCCCGAGCGGCATGGGCTCGACCACGTAACGGATCGAGATGCCGAGTTCCGCGCCGTCGCCGAAGATCTCCTCGATGCGCCGCGGCTGGTAATTGAGGCTGAGGATGACTTCGTCGATCTCCGGGACCTGCTTCAGGAGATCGATCTGGTAGTGGAGGAACGGCCGGTTGAAGATCGGAACGATCGGCTTCGGGGTGTGAATCGTCAGCGGCCTGAGTCTGGTTCCCTTTCCTCCGGCCAGGAGGATTGCCTTCATGACAATCAACGATCATACACGCTCGAGCCGATAAGGTAGAATGCAGTGCTCCGTTACATGAACCTGCCGAATACCCTGACGCTCGTGCGGATCTTTCTCGTGCCGCTGCTGGTCGTGGTGTTGCTCACGCAGTTCGCGGGGCACGAGATCTTCGGCGTGCCGAAGGAGCTGATCGGGGCGGCCATTTTCGGCGTCGCGTCGATCACCGACTGGCTCGATGGCTACCTGGCGCGGCGCCGCCGGCAGGTTACGTGGCTGGGACAGGTCCTCGATCCGATCGCCGACAAGCTGCTGACCTCAGCGGCGTTCATCTCGCTAGTGCAGCTGGGCCTCGCGCCGGCGTGGATGGTGGCGCTGATCATCGGCCGCGAGTTCGCGATTACCGGCCTCCGCAGCCTCGCCTACACCAGGGGCATTACGATTCCCGCCTCGCGCCTCGGCAAGATCAAGATGGCGTCGCAGGTCACGGCCATCCTCCTGCTGATTCTCGGCTGGCGGCCCGTGCCCTGGCTGGCCCCGATCGGCTACGTGGCGCTATGGGTGGTGATGCTCACCGCCGTGGCCTCCGCGATCGATTACTACCGGCGGTTCGTGCTGCTGCTCAACGCGCGCGTGACGGACGTCAACGTGGAGCGGGAGCGGCGGGCGAGCTAGACGGTGGGCCGCCTGAAGGCGGCCCCTACGCGATTATTCCTGCCGGCGCGATTATTCCTGACGGCGGTCTCTACGCAACCTCCACGTGGCGGCCGGCTTCAGCCGGCCTCCTGCTTACTTCCGCAGCGCGACGTAATCGCCGCTCAGGAACGCGTCCCGCGAGTTGAGCGCGCGCAGCGTCGAGGTCTCCGGCTTCACGTCCACGACCACCGCTTCCCCCAGCTCGAACAGGAACTCCGGCGTGACGATTTCGTCGGGCAGTTCCTTGATCGCCGACATGTGCTGCGTCTCCATCCTCCGCTTGTCGCGAAAGACCATGAAGCGCGCGCCGATCGTGACGCCGTGGTCGCTGCCGCGGTCCACGTTGAAGAAGTCGTTCTTGGAGAACATCGTCCGACGATCGGTGCCGATGAGGATGTGGCCGTAGTTCTCCTTCTGCGGCTTCGGCGGGTTCACGTCGGGCGTCGGTGGCTGCGGCAGCGTGAACGGCTCGAGATAGTCGCCCACGTTGACAATGTCGCAGGCGTGCGAGACGGTGACGAGGGACATCGTCTTGTCGACGGCGTAGACGCGCACCCAGCCGGCCGTGCGGATCGACGCGGGGGTCGCCCGCGAGATGCCTGTACCGCGCGGCGCCTGCAGCCGGCGCACGTAGTATTCCTGGCCGACCTCGATGCCGTTGTCCGACCCGGCGTTGATCGTCACCAGGTCGCCGGGACCGTACACGTGACGGGTCGAGGCATCCTGTCCGCCAGTGATGAGCAGCGACTCGACGGGCCGTTCGAAGGCGAGCGTCGGTGCGCAAGCCTGTGCAATCACGTCCGCGGGCAGGTGCGTCATCTCGGGCGCCGGGCCGCGCTGCGCCAGGAGCGGCGAGGCGGCGGCCAGCAGGCCGGCGGTCAAACAGGCGAGGGTCGGGCGTCTGGTGAGGCTCATATCTCTCCTAGGGTCCGGCCCCGAACCTATTGAGTGGCCAGCGTTTCGAGCCGCTTGCGGGCATCGGCGAGATACTCGCTGCGCTCGAATTCCTTCACCAGCCGGTCGTAGTAGGGGACCGCTTCCGCTTTCTTATCGGTCTTGAGGAGAGATTCCGCCAGATAGTAGTAGACGGCGTCGCGCTCGGGGTAATTCGGGTCCTGCTTGAGGACTTCCCTGAAGCGGTCGATGGCGCCCGGGTACCAGCGGGCGCGGTAGTAGTAGAGGCCGACCTTGTACGACGCCTCGCTCACGCGGTTGCGCGCGTCGCGCCACTTCTCGCGCACCTCCGGCGTCAGCATGCTGTTCGGATAGCGGTCGAAGAAGACCTCGAATTCGCGGACGGCGGCGACGGTTTCGGTCTGGTCGCGCTCCGGCGCCTTCATCCGGCGGAAGTGCGTCATCGCCAGCTTGTACTGCGCGTAGTCGACGCGCGCGTTGGTCGGGTAGAACGTGATGAACTCCCTGAACTCGTTCTCGGCGAGCACGAAGTTCGCGTCGCCGCCCTCGCTCAGGTAGCTGTCGCCGACGCCAAGCTTGGCGTCGGGACGCAGCGTGCTCTGCGGATAGTTGTCGACGATCTGCTGGAAATAGCGGCGCGCGTCGACCCAGCGCTGGCGCATCATCGCGTCGTTGGCGCGCTGGAACAGGAACTGGTCGGGCGCGGTGTTGCCCGCGGGGACCGCTGGCGCGGGGTTGCCTCCGCATGCAGCAAGCCACGCTGCGGCGGCGACGCCGATCAGGATGCGCCACACGGCGCGCGAACAGCTGGAATCACTCATGCGTTGAAGAGGCCTGCCTCGGTCATCCACTGAAACTGCGCGCGCAGCCCCTGCTCGAGCGTGACCGCCGGGGCGAACGCAAGATCGGTGCGCGCGCGGGCGGTGTCGGCGTAGGTATCGCGCATGTCGCCGGCCTGCGGCTCGATCATGTTCAGCCGCAGTGGACGGCCGGTAATCCGGCCGATGAGCTCGAAGACGTCCAGCAGCTCGACCCGCGAGCCGCCCCCAATATTGTAAACAGCCCCGGGCGTCCCGCGGCGGCTTCCCGCCACCGTGGCGGCGACGGCGTCGCTCACGAACGTGAAGTCGCGCGTCTGCCGCCCGTCCCCAAATACCGTGATCGGCTCGTTCCGCATGGCGGCGAGAAAGAACCGGTGAAAACCCATGTCGGGGCGCTGCCGCGGGCCGTAGACGGTGAAATACCGCATCGAAACCGCCGGCACCCGGTAGTTCACGTAGTAAAGGTTGCACAGCTGCTCCGCCGACAGCTTGGTCACGCCGTAGGGGGAGACGGGCTGCGGCCTGGCGTCCTCGACCATCGGCAGCGGCACGTCGTCGCCGTAGACCGAGGAGCTCGACGCATAGACCAGCCGCTCGATCGGCCGTCCCTTGCAGGCTTCGAGCAGTATCTGGGTGCCTTCGACATTGTTGACTGTATAGACGTGAAAGTCGCGTCCCCAGCTTTTCCGCACACCCGCCTGGGCGGCGAGGTGAAATACCCACGTCGCGTCATCGAGCAGGCGCGCCCAGTCGGCGTCGGCCAGGGCCGTTTCGACGAGCGTGAATCGACTGCTGCCGCGAAGCCTGGCGAGGTTGTGCTCTTTCCGCTGCCGAGGATAGTAGTCGGTGAACACGTCGATCCCGGCCACCGTGTGGCCGGCGTCGACGAGATGCTCGCTCAGGTGCGACCCGATGAAGCCGGCGGCGCCGGTCACGACGGCCTTCACGCGAGCATCTCCCGGATGCGGGAGGGGAGGCGGCAGGGCCGGCCGCGGCTGTCGAGCGCCGCGTGGACCGTGTGTCCGACGACAAGGGTCTCGTCGCCGCGCGCGATCTCGTAGTCGAAGCGGATGCGCACCGGCGTCAGCAGCGTCGCGCGCGTGCGGACTTCGAGGTCGTCGTCGTACTTGGCTGGCCGCCGATACGCGCAGTGCGCCTCGATGACGGGCAGCTGAATGCCGGCCTCCTCCATTGCCCGGTAGCTGTGGCCAGTGTCGCGAAGCCAGTCGGTGCGTCCGATCTCGAACCAGACGAAGTAGTTCGCATAGTAGACGACGCCCATGCGGTCGGTTTCGGCATAGCGTACGCGGACGCGCGTGCGGCGGAGCAGCGGCACGGCCGGGGCGTTGGTCATGCGTGAGCGGTGGGGGCGCCGGTCGCGGCGGCGCGCAGCGCGCGCGTCGCGCGCTCGGGGTCGCTGCCGCCGAAGATGGCCTGCCCGGCGACGAGGATGCTGGCGCCCGCGGCAACGACTCGAGCCGCCGTCACTTCGTCGATGCCGCCGTCGATCTCGATCGGGACGGACGAGCCCGCGGCGTTCAGCACGGCCCTGACGTGGCGGACCTTCTCCACGCTGTGAGGAATGAAGGCCTGGCCGCCGAACCCCGGGTTGACGGACATCACGAGCACGTAATCGAGATCCCCGGCGATGTCCTCGAGCGCGACGGCGGGGGTGGACGGGTTGAGCACCGCTCCCGCCCGCGCCCCCAGTTTCTTGATGAAGCCGATCGTGCGATGGAGGTGCGGCACCGCTTCGACGTGGACCGACACCATGCTCGCGCCCGCTTCGACGAATGCCTCGATGTAGCGGTCGGGCTCCTCGATCATCAGGTGGACGTCGAGCGGCCGCGTCGCGACCCTCTTGATCGCGCGCACGACAGGCGGCCCGATGGTGATGTTCGGGACGAAGTGGCCGTCCATCACGTCTACGTGAATGAGGTCGGCGCCGCCGCGTTCCACCGCGGCGATGTCGCGCCCCAGCTCCGCGAAGTTGGCGGAAAGAATCGAGGGCGCGATCTGAACGGTCACCGGCTCACCTCGAGTGAGATCGGATCGGACTGAGAGACGCGAAAGCCGCCCTGCGGCTGCTGCCGCACGACGGTCCCCGCCGGTACGCCGGGATACGGCTGCGAGCCGGTAATGGTGGCGCGGAAGCCGCGTGCGCGCAGCGCGTCGGCAACGCGGGCGCCGTCCATGCCGATGACGTCCGGCATCACATAGGTGGTCGATTCCTCGCCGCGGTTCAACAGCAGCGATACCGTCGGCGCCTTGGCCTCGGGCGGCGGATCCTGGGAGATGACCGCATCGGCGGGGTAGTCGGCCGAACGGAATTCCGACACCGAGCCAATCGTCACGCCATCCTGCTGCAGGCGGATGCGCGCCGTCCGCTCCGTCTGGCCGACGAGCTCGGGCACGGTCGTCGTGCGCGGGCCGGCGCTGAGCCAGACGCGGATGGAACGCTGCGACCGCGCGGCCGCGCCCGCCGGCGGATCCTGCTGCATGATGCGATTGGGCGCGATGTTCGCATCGGTGCGCCGCGTCGGATCGATCTTGAGCGTCAGGCCCAGCGCGCCGAGCGACTGCGACGCATCGGTCGCCGTCTTGCCGACCAGTTGCGGCACCTGCACCTCGCGCGCGCGGAGCGCCACGCGCAGGGCGACGCCGAAAAACAGGAGGAACGTGCCGCCAAGCGCCGCGGCGAGCAGAAGCAGCCGGCCGACGCTCCACACGCGGAAGCGGGAGGGCATTGAGCAGTCAATCGTACCATGACGCCCCTCAGGCCCTGATCAGGAGCGCGGCAAAGAACGCCTCGAGGCCGTGCGCGGGCGGCGTCGTCCGGAAGAAGCCGTGCCCATCGATGAAGCTCGCGACGACCGGGCGTGCCGTCGCGGCGGGATTCTCCAGGCGGAAATCGGCGCGCGCGGCGACGAACGCGGCAATGACGCCGTCATTCTCTTCGGGTTCGCTGGAGCAGGTCGCGTAGACGAGGCGACCGCCCGGGCGGACGACATCGGCGGCGCGCATCAGCAGCGCCACCTGGTCGCGGGCGAGCGACGGCAGGTCGTCCTCGCGACGTCTCCACCGGATGTCGGGGTCGCGCCGGATCGTGCCGAGACCGGAGCAGGGCGCATCGACGAGCACGGCATCGAACCGCGCGCCGAATGGCAACGGGCCATCCGTGGGCACGCGCACCACGCTGACGCTCCGCGCGCCGGACAGGCGCACCGTATCGCGCAGCAACGCCAGCCTGCGCGGCCGCACGTCGCTGGCGACGAGCGTGCCGCTGTCCTCCATGTCCGCCGCCATCGCGATCGTCTTGCCGCCCGGCGACGCGCAGAGATCGAGCACACGTTCGTTCGGCAATGCGGCCGCCACCAGTGGCACCAGTTGCGACGCCTCGTCCTGGACGAATACCAGGCCATCGGATGGCCGGCGCAACGGGTTGCCGCTCGTCACCACCAGGCCGTCGGGCGCGAAGCGCGTAGGTTGCGTGTCGACTTCGTCGGCAGCGAGCGTGGCCGCGGCCTGCTCGCGCGTGGTGCGCAGGGTGTTCACGCGCACGGTCAAGGACGGCGTCTCGTTGTCGAACCGCACCCAGCGTTCCGTCGCCTCGAAGCCGTATCGATCGAGCCAGCGCGCGACCAGCCAGCCGGGATGCGAATGCGTCACGCCGAGATAGGCGAGCGCCGCCTCGCGGTCGGCGGGGTTCTCCGGTCGCCCCGGCAGCGGCAGCTTGTGCTTCTGGCGGAGCGTCGCCCGGAGCACGGCGTTGACGAACCCGGTCGCGCTCGGCTTTCGCGCCGCCCGGGTCAAATCCACCGCGTCGTCCACGACCGCGGAAGCGGGGACGCGATCGAGGTGGAGCAGTTGATACAGGCTGAGACGCAGGATGACCACGACTTCGGGATCGAGCTTGCCGATGCGGCGTTTCGAGTAGTGCTCGATGAGATGGTCGAGGCTGCGCTGCCACCGCAGCGTTCCGGTGACGATTTCCGCGGCCAGCGATCGGTCACGTTCGTCGCCGAGATGCTCGCGGCTGGCGTGGAGCGCGGTCGGCAGGTCCGACCGGGCAGCGGTGATGGCCCGAACCGCGTGATAGGCCGCGGTTCGAGCGGGCGCGGTCATGACGCCGTGAACATCTCACCGGCCGCGATGCGGTGCCCCTGGACGAAATCGTGGGCGCTCATCGCGCGCCGTCCCTCGGGTTGCACTTCGACGATGGCGAGCGCGCCGGTACCCGCGGCCACCGTGATCGCCTCGGGGGCGACCTCGACAATCGTTCCCGCCGAGCCCCCGCGCACTCCTTCCTGGTCCGCGATGACGCGTGTTCGACGGACGATCAGCCGCTTGCCCGCGAGATAGGTATACGCATGCGGCCACGGATACAGGCCGCGCACGCGATTGTGAATGGACCGCGCCGGCTGCGACCAGTCGATCAACCCCTCTTCTTTCGTCAGCCGATGCGCGTAGGTGGCCTGCGTGTCGTCCTGCGGATCCTCCCGCGCGGTTCCGGCAGCCATCTGCTCCAGGACGGCGAGGAGCAGCTCCGCGCCACGCGCGGCGAGCGCGTCCTCGACGACATCGCTCGTCTCGTCGAGCGCAATCGGGCGCGTCACCTTCGCGAACATCGGGCCTGCGTCCAGCTCCTTGACCACGCGCATGATGGTGACACCGGTCTCGTGGTCGCCGTTCATCACGGCGCGATGCACGGGCGCCGCGCCCCGGTATTTCGGCAGCAGCGACGCGTGGACGTTGATCGTGCCGAGGCGTGGAATCGTCAGCAGGTGCTCGGGAATGATGCGCCCGTAGGCGGCGACGACCGCGACGTCGGCGCTCCAGCCGCGCAGCGTCTCGGCGACCTCGGGCGGCTTCAGGCGATCCGGCTGGAACACGGGGAGGCTGTGTTCGAGCGCGAGCTCCTTCACCGGAGCGTAGGTCACTTTCTGGCCCCGGCCGCGCGGCCGATCCGGCTGCGTGACGACGCCCGCGACGGTGTGAGGGGAGTCGAGCAGGAGCTTCAGCGTGGGCACCGCAAAGCGCGGCGTCCCGAAGAACACGATGTTCATCGCCTGGCGGTTACCATTTGCCGGCGCGCGACAGCTTCTTGATCTTCCTGACGATCAGATCCTTCTGCAGGCCGCGGAGGCGATCGACGAATACGGTTCCCTCGAGGTGATCCATCTCGTGCTGGAAGCAGCGCGCGAGCAAGCCGGTGCCTTCAATCAGCTGCTCCTGGCCGGTTCGACTGAGACCCTTGACGATCACGCGCGAGGGGCGGGCGAGCGTCGCGTTGAAGCCGGGGACGCTCAGGCACCCTTCCTCTTCGAGCTGCATCCCGTCACGTTCGACGAATTCGGGGTTGATGAAGGTGATGAGGTCCGCGGGGTTGCGGCCAACCGAGACGTCGGCGACGAAGATGCGCAGCGCGACGCCGACCTGCGTCGCGGCGAGGCCGATGCCGGGCGCCGCATACATCGTGTGGATCATGTCGTCGACCAGCTGCAGGATGTCCGGCGTGATGTCGGCGACGGGCTTCGCGGGCTGGTGCAGCACGTCGGCACCGTAGCGGAGAATCGGACGGATCACGGATGTGTCAGGCAGTCGTGCGCGACGTGAACCGGCGGCGGACTTGCTCCGCCGTCGCCTCGTAGTGCCGCGCGATTTCGTCGATCGAATCGCCGCCGAACTTCTCGAGGAACGCGTCGGCCAGCACCAGGGCCACCATCGCTTCGCCGACAACGGCCGCGGCGGGCACCGCGCAGACGTCGCTCCGCTCGATCGCCGCCGGCGCTTCGGTCAAGCTGTTGAGGTCGACGGAGCGCAACGGCTTCATCAGCGTCGCGATCGGTTTCATGAAGCCGCTGACGCGCACGTCCTCGCCGTTGGTGACGCCGCCCTCGAGGCCCCCCGCGCGGTTGGTCGGCCGCGCAGGCGACCCGGCCTCCGACCGTGGCGGCAGGATTTCGTCGTGCACGCGCGAGCCGGGGCGGAACGCGGCCTCGGGCCCGATGCCGATGCCGACCGCCTTGATCGCGTGGATGCACATCACGGCCTGCGCCAGCCGGCCATCGAGCTTGCGGTCCCACTGCACGTAGGAACCGAGACCTGGAGGCACGCCGGTCGCAATCACCTCGAACGAACCACCAACCGTGTCACCCGCCTCTTTTGCGGCATCGATGAAGGCGATCATCTTCTGCTGCAGCTCCGCGTCCGCGCAGCGCAGCGGCGCATCCTCGTCGATCGCGCGTGCTTCCTCGAACGACACGGTGCGCGCGTCGGGCAGTGCCACGTCGCCAATCGACGAGACGTGGCTGGCGATGCGGATGCCGAAGCGGCCGAGGAGCTGGCGCGCGAGCGATCCGGCCGCCACGCGCGACGCCGTTTCGCGGGCGCTGGCGCGCTCGAGCACGTCCCTGATGTCTTCGTGGCCGTACTTGATGGCGCCGGCCAGGTCCGCATGCCCGGGACGCGGCCGCGTGACGTCGGCGCGCTTCGCGCCCGACGCCGACTCCGGCATTTCGCGCTCGACATACATCGTCTGCTGCCAGTTCACCCAGTCGCGATTCCGGATCAGCATGGCGATCGGTGCGCCGGTCGTGCGGCCGTGACGAACGCCGGCGAGCACCTCGGCGCGGTCGCTTTCGATTGCCATCCGCCGGCCGCGGCCGTAGCCGCCCTGCCGGCGCCGCAGCTGCGCGTTGAGCGCGTCGATGTCGAGGTCGAGGCCGGCCGGCATGCCGTCAAGCGTGATCACCAGTGCCTGGCCATGCGATTCGCCGGCGCTGAGGAAGCGCAACATCGAACGTGATTGTATACGGCGTTGAGAAATCCTCACTGTTTGGCCGGCCGCGGCGCGGCAGTTTCTGCGCGGTCTCGCCGCCCGCGATGATTTTCCCGAAGCTTTTGGATCGTCGTCCCGGTTGCATGGTGCGCACGGCATGCTGCGACTTGATGATGCTGCCGACCTCACGCCACTCCTCGAAGCGCTCGACCACGGACGCGACGGTCGTCCGCGGTGGATCGTGGCTGCCGTGCCACGGCCGCAGCGGCTGGCGGCCGCGACCGACGCGATTGTGGCCGCCGCCACCGGCCGCGGGTTCGTCGCGATGCCCATCGATGCCTACATCCGCGCGTGCATCATCGGCGCGGCGGAGCTCGACGAGCGATCTTTGCTGCTCGTGGACTCGGGCGCCGATCCGGCGCGGGCGCATGCAACGCTGCTGCAGGCATCGGCTCGATCACCTCGCCCGCACCTGCTGCTGACGCTGCGCTCGACGCCGGACGTGCCCGCGCTCGTGCGGGAGGCGAGGGCGGCGTACGTGCCAGCTGCCACCGAACGCCCGTCGCCTCACGTCGCGGACTTGCTGGCGCGCGCTGCCCGGGCGTCCGGATTTGCCGCCGCGGGCCGTCACGCTGCGGCGGAGCGGCTGCTTCGCGACGTCACGGCGGCGCTGGCGCGACGCGGCGCCGGCCGTCACGGCGCGGTCCTCGCCATCCAGCTCGGTCGGATGCTCATGGAACGCGGCCGCTCCAGGACGGCACTCGATGCCTTCGAGGAAGCGATTCGCCTCGCCCAGGGCGCCCGCGCCGACGATTTGGTCGTCACCGGGCGATTGTGGGAGGCGACGTTGCGCGTCGCCGATGCCGCGTTGGTCGAAGCAGAGGCGCTCTGTCGCGCGGCGCTCGAAGGAAGGCAGCTGACGGTGGCGCTGACGGCGTGGGCCGAGGCCATTCTCGCGGACGCCCTGCGGTGGCAGGGACGCACGCGCGAGCTGCCCGACTTCGACGTTCGCGCCCTGGCCGCGCTGGACCGCGCGGTGGCGGCGTACGGGTACGATGTCAAGACGCGGTGCCTGCTGGCGCAGGGGCGCATGTTCGACGCGGGCCGCTGCGTCGAGGATCTGAAGGGCTACGCCGCGGAGACGCAGGACTACACGTGCCGCGCGATTGCCCACGTCGCTGATCTCGCGCTGCTCACCGCCGCCGGCGACCTGACACGTGGCGCCGAGGCGTTCGACGCGGCGGTTGCCGCGGCGCGGGCCGCGAGAACGCCATGCCGCGCCGCGTGGGCGCGCCTGTACTGGGTCGACGCGCTCTACCGGGCCGACCGGCCGGACGCCGCCGCGCCACACCTTGCCCGCTTGAAGCGAATCGCTCCGTGCGCGCCGCTGCTGCTCCGGCGTGAAATCGGCCGCCGTCTCGCCGGGAACACGCCACACGCCGACCCGATGCCTGTCGCGGCCCACCAGCGGCCGTCGTCGCTGGCCGTTGCGCTGCTGCGAGCGGCTCACGAGGACGACGACGAGAGGGAGGCAATTCGACGGCTGATCGCGCGCGTGGCGACCGAGCTCCACGCCAGTCGTGTCGATCTCCTATCGTGCGCTGCGGGCCCGGTGACGCCGCGCTGCAGCGTTGGCGACGGGCTGCCGACGAGGCTCGGCGCGCGCGTGCTCGAAGCGGCGTTCGCCATCGGTCCCGAGCGCCAGGCGGGCGGATGGGAGGTCGGCGTGCCAATCCGGTTCGGATCGCGGATCGCCGGCGCAATCGCGTGCCGCTGGCCGATCGATCGCCAGCCGCCAGCCGATGCCGTCGAACTGCTCGATCTCGTCGCCGTCGTCGCCGCGCCACGCGTGGACGCGCTGCTTGCGGCCGGCCGCGAGGAGTCCAGGGCCGCCGCCGAGGTTCCCGAGTTGCTCGGTGTCAGCGAGGCGATGGCCGGCGTCCGCCAGGCGGTCGTTCGCGCCGCTGCCGCTCCGTTCGCGGTGCTGGTCGAGGGCGAAAGCGGCGTCGGCAAGGAGCTCGTCGCGCGGGCGGTGCATCAACTCGGTCCCCGCCGAGAGCGGAGGTTCTGTGACGTCAATTGCGCCGCGCTGCCCGAGGAGCTGCTCGAGTCAGAGCTGTTTGGCCACGCGCGCGGGGCGTTTTCCGGCGCGGTCGTCGATCGCGCGGGCCTGTTCGAAGAGGCCGACGGCGGCACATTGCTCCTCGATGAAGTGGCGGACCTTTCGGCACGCGCCCAGGCCAAGCTGCTTCGCGCCCTGCAGCAGCAGGAGGTCCGGCGGGTTGGCGAATCGTTCAGCCGCAAGATCGACGTGCGTATCGTCGCCGCGGCCAACCGCGACATGCGCGCGGAAGCCGCTGCCGGCCGGTTTCGTCACGATCTGCTCTATCGCCTCGACGTCGTGCGCATCCATATCCCGCCGCTGCGGGAGCGGCCGGCGGACATCCCGGTGCTGGCGGAGCAGTGCTGGAGCGCCGCGACGGCGCGCACCGGCTCGAAGGCCCGCCTCTCGCCCGCGACGTTGGCGGAATTAGCGCGTTATCACTGGCCGGGCAACGTGCGGGAGCTGCAGAACGTCATCGCGACGCTCGCGGTCGCGGCGCCGCCGCGGGGGTGGGTGCGGCCGGCGCTGCTGCCGTCGGTCGTCGGCGCCGCGACGAGCGTATCGTCGGGGCGGCTGGCGGACGCGCGCGAGCAATTCGAGCGGCGCTTCGTCGAGGTCGCGCTGGCACGAGCGGGCGGCAACCGCGCGCGGGCCGCGCGGAGCCTCGGGCTGTCGCGCCAGGGGCTGTTGAAGACGCTGGCGCGGCTCGGGTTGGACGGCGCCGCAGCGGACCGCGCGTGAACAGCGGGCCACGGTGGCGGCTTTTTAGACAAAGGAGGGACTGGTCAGATAGACTGGTCATATGATTATGCCGGCTGCCGAATTCAAGGCTAAGTGCCTCGCCTTGCTCGACCGCGTTCATCATCGCGGCGAGTCGATCACCATCACCAAGCGCGGGCGCGTGGTCGCGCGCTTGGTGCCGGCCAGCCAGGACGACGAGCGCCCGTGGATGCGACTCCGCGGGACAGTGACGTGGCACGGTGATCCCCTTGCCCCGGTTCTCGAGGAGTGGGACGCGGATGTGGAGGTCGAGAAATGACCAGCGCGCCGCTTCTCGATACCCACGCATGGATTCATTGGGTGGCGCGCGACTCGCAACTCGGCAGCGGTATCATCGACTCACTGGATGCGTTGCCGATGGACGACCGCCCCTATCTGTCAGATGTGAGCCTCCTTGAGGTGGCGTTGCTGGCCGGACGCGGGCGTCTTCGCCTTGCGGTTCCATTGGAGGAATGGCTCGAAACGGCGGCGCATCCGCGCAGCGTTCGAACCATTCCCATTTCGCCCGCTATCGCCACGCGAGTGGCCGCGTTGACCGACACGTTTCGCGACCCGGCCGACCGCGTCATCGTGGCCACCAGCCAGACGCTTCATGCGCCACTCCTGACGCGCGATAAGGCGATAATCCGCTCGCGGCTGGTCAAACGCTGGACGCCGACACCGTAACGATCAGGAGGACAGATGATGCGCCGCCTGCTGCAGACCATCCTCGTCGCGTTCCTCTCGGTTCAGGGCCTCGGTGCGCAGGGCGACCCGACGCTCTATCTCGTCAGCTACGTCGAGGCGACGCCGGCGGCGCGCGAGCAGGTGGCAACGCTCCTGAAGCAGCTGGCCGACAACGATCGCCGGAGCGGTGCGATACGCGCCGAGGCGCTGCAGCGCACGACCGAACCCAACCAGTACGCGCTGCTGGAGGTCTGGAAGGATCAGCAGGCGCTTACCGGCAACATGGGCGCCGCGGGGACGCGTCAATTGCGAGAACGTCTGGCGCCGCTGCTGCTCGCGCCGTTCGACGAACGCCGATGCACCGCGACGATGGTGGCGCCCGTCGGCGAGGGGCGTGCGAACGTGTACGTCGTGACGCACATCGACGTGCCCGGCAACAGCCGCGACGCGGCGATGCAGCTGATGCGGTCGCTCCTCGAGCCGAGCCGCCAGGACCCGGGCAACGTCCGGTTCGACATCGTGCACCAGCTCGACAGGACGAACCATTTCACGGCGATCGAGGCGTGGAGCGATCAGAAGACACAGGACGGTCACGAGCTGGCGCCGCACACCCGCACGTTTCGGGCGGCAATCACGCCGCTGCTCGGCGCCCTGTACGACCAGCGGCGGTACAAGCCGCTGTAGAAGGGGTAGCCGAAAGCTGCTAGACTCCGCGGGCATCCCATCTGCATGGAGGGGTCGGTATGGATCAGCGCGCGAACGAACCCAACGATCAGGATCTGAAGAAGGGCGCTGTCGAGGACGGCCCGAACACCCTCGGCAACTCCAACGCTGAAGACGCGCTCGACGCTGCCGGCCTGCCCCAGGATGAAGTGGCCATTGCCCAGGACGTGCTCGGCGCCAACGAGGACGAAACGCAAGGCTGAGGTTCGCGGGCGCGGCCGAGATCCCCGCGGCTAAGATCGTGTCGTGCTGCGGTTCCTGGCGCGCCGCTTCGCGCTCACGGTTCCGGTCCTGCTCGGCGTCGCGACACTCGTCTTCTCGCTCATTCACCTGATTCCCGGCGATCCTGCGCAGGCAATGCTCGGCGAGACCGCCTCGCCGCAGGACGTGGCGGAGCTGCGCGCGCGCCTGGGCCTCGATCGGCCGCTCGTCGAACAGTACGCGCGCTTCCTCGGCGGCGCGGTGCGGGGCGACCTCGGACGATCGCTGCGCACGAACCAGCCGGTCACCGCGGCAATTCTCGAACGGATGCCCGCGACGATCGAGCTCGCCGCCGCCGCCATGTTCGTGGCGGTCGCCTTTGCCATCCCGCTCGGCATCGCGGCGGCAGTCTGGCGCGGCACCGCCGTCGATCATGGCGCGACCACCCTGTCGCTGCTGGGTATTTCGATTCCCAATTTCTGGCTCGGGCCGCTGCTGGCGATCGTCTTCGCGATCGAGCTCGGATGGCTGCCCGTGTCCGGTCGCGGGACGTGGGCGCACCTCGTCCTGCCGGCGGTGTCGCTCGGCGCCGCGCTCGCGGCCATCCTCGCGCGCATGACGCGGGCGACCCTCCTCGAGGAGCTGCGGGAGCAGTACGTCACGGCGTCGCGCGCGCGCGGGACGTCGCGCGCGCGGGCGGTGGTACGCCACGCCTTCCGGAACAGCCTGATTCCGGTCATCACGCTGATCGGGCTGCAGTTCGGCGCCGTCCTCACCGGGGCGGTGATTACCGAAACGGTCTTCGCGTGGCCGGGCATCGGGCGCCTGCTGATCCAGTCGATCGGCTTTCGCGACTATCCGCTCGTCCAGGGCTGCATCCTGCTCATCGCGGTCACCTACGTCGGGATGAATCTCGTCACCGACCTCCTGTACGGGCTCGTCGACCCGCGCATCCGCTATGAGTAGGGTCGGCGCGGCGATCGTGCTCGTGGCGATCGTAGCGGCGCTCGTCGGCCCGGCAGTCACCCGTTTCGATCCCTCCGCACAGGAGCTCGCCCGGCGTCTCGACGGACCGTCGGCGACGCACTGGTTCGGGCTCGACGAGCTGGGGCGCGACATCTTCTCGCGCGTGCTTGCGGGCGCGCGCATCTCCCTGCTCGTCGGCCTCGTCGTCGTGTCGATCTCGTCGCTGGTCGGCACGGTCCTCGGGTCCATCGCCGGCTACTTCGGCGGCGGCATCGACGAGACGATCAGCCGCGTGATCGATGTCCTGCTGGCGTTTCCCGGGCTCCTGCTGGCGATTGCGCTCGTCGCCGTGCTGGGGCCGAGCCTGGCGAACGTGGTGCTCGCCCTCTCGTTGATCGGCTGGGTGGGCTACGCGCGGCTGGTGCGCGGCCAGGTGCTGCGCGCGCGAGAATTCGAGTTCGTGCAGGCCGCGCGGGCGCTCGGCGCGACGACGCCGCGGATTCTCGCCAGGCACATCATCCCGACGGCGCTGCCCGCGATAACCGTGCAGGCCTCGCTCGGGATGGGCGGCGCGATTCTCGCGGAGGCGGCGCTCAGTTTCCTGGGCCTCGGCGTGCAGCCGCCGACGCCAAGCTGGGGGACGATGCTGAACGGCGGGCGTACGCACCTGCTCGACGCACCGCACCTGACGATCTTCCCGGGACTGGCGATCGCGTTTCTGGTCCTCGGCTTCAATTTTCTCGGGGATGGATTGCGGGACGCCCTCGATCCCGTGACACGCAGGCGGACCTGAAGGTCCGCCTCTACGATCGATCGCGCGAAGACGATCGTCATCAAGGCGAACGTAGAGGCGGACCTTCAGGTCCGCCTATCCGATCTTCCTGCGCAGCTGGAGCAGCGCGGCGTTGCGCTGGTCGATGGCGAGACCTTCCGCGATCGAGGCGCGCGCGGCGGCGACCTGTCCGAGCCTCACCTGCACATCGGCGCGCAGCGCCAGCAGCGGCGCGTCGGCCGGATGTTCGCCGACGAGCCCGAGATGCTTGGCGAGCGCCTCGCGCGCCGCCGTCACGTGCCCGCGGCGCTCCGCCGCGGCCGAGAGGTACAGAAACGCGTTCGGATTGGCCGGGAAGCGCGATGCCGCCAGCTCCAGGGTGCGCTCGGCTTCGTCCACGGTGCCGGAGAGAAAGAGCGCACGGCCGTAGAGGGTGAGCGTGTCGCTCGTGGCGTCCGGCCGCGAGGCCACCGGCTGCAGCGCTTCGAGCGACTTGCGCAACGCGACGCGATCGTTGTGCGCTTCGCCGGTTTCGAGCCACACCTGGCCGAGCGCGATGTAGACGTTGTCGGCCTCGGGATACCGTTCGGCGGCGCGCCCGAGCGCGGTGATTGCGGCGTCGGTGCGCCCGGCGCGCGCGTAGGCCAGTCCCACGTTCACCAGCCGCTGCGGCTGCGACGGCTCGAGCGCCGCGAGCGCTTCGAGCTGCTCGATCCCTTCGCGCGTCCTGCCGTGCGCGAGCTGAAGGACGGCCAGCTCTTCGCGCGCCGCGCCGAGCGCCGGGTTGATCTCCAGCGCGCGCGTGAACGACCGCACCGCCTCGTCGTCGTGCTTCTGATCCTCGAGGCACATCGCCAGCAGGTAGTGGGCTTCGGCGAATCGACCGTCGAGTGCCACCGCTCGGCGAAGCGGATCGAGCGCGGCCTCCGCCTGGCCACTGCGGTAGAGGGCGAGCGCGAGCTTGTAGAGGACGTGCGGCGCACGGTCGTCGAGCGCGAGGTAGCGCCGGTAGACCTCCGTCGCCCGCTCGTAGCGTCCCATCGCGAGGTTGACGTCGCCGAGCAGCTCGAGCGGCCGCGTCGCCGTCGGGTCGACCGAGGACGCCTCGCGCAGGTCGCGCAGCGCGGAGCTCAATTCGCCCCGGCGCCGGTAGCTGTCGCCCCGCTTCAGGTAGGCCAGCATCGAGTCGTTCTTGAGCGCCAGCGCCCCGCTGAACGCCTCGATCGCCTCGTACGTCTGGTCGCGGGTGATGGCGGCGTCGCCGGCCGCAATCAGGCGGCGGAACTCCCGCTCCTGGCGGACGGCATTCCAGGCGAAAAACGCCCCCGAGAGCAGGATTGCCCCGGTTATTCCGGCCAGAATCCCCCGTTTCATGGACGACAGGATCGTAACATCATCGTACGGAGGAACTTTCGCGCGGCTGCGGTGTCCAAATTTCCAGTGTAGACTCCGATGAATAACCCTGCATCCGGAGCTCTTGTGAAAAACGCCGGCGCCATCAGCTGGTCAGAAGTCGATAGCGGCGAAGCTGCACTCATCGAGCGGTGCGTCGCCGGCGACGAAGGGGCGTGTGCAGACCTCGTCGCGGCGCATCAGCGAACCGTCTTCAACCTCGCGTTCCACCTCCTCGGCGATCGCGACGAAGCGCTCGACCTGTCGCAGGAGGTGTTCCTGCGGGTCTTCCGGACCCTCTCCCGCTTCCGCGGCCAGTCGGCCCTGCGTACCTGGATTTACCGCATCGTCGTCAACCAGGCGCGCAACCGGCAGCGCTGGTGGCGGCGGCGCCGCCGCACGGACCTGGTGTCGCTCGACGACCACTTGAAACGGTGCGGCGAGATCGAAGCGACCAGCGAGGTACTCCCCGACCGGCTGCTCGCGAGCAAGGAAACCGCCGCGCGAATCTGGGCCGCCATGGAACGGCTGCCGTTCGATCAACGAACGGCGCTGGTACTCCGCGAGGTGGACGGCCTCCGTTACGAAGAAATCGCCTTCAGCCTCGACGTCGCGGTAGGGACGGTCAAGTCGCGGCTCACACGCGCGCGCCAGGCGCTGCGCGAGGAATTGCTGGGGATTCGTTCATGATTCCGTACCTCGATTGCCCCGCCGCACAGGGGATGCTGGAAGCGTTCGTCGACCGCGAGCTCGCCGTTACCGACCAGGTGGCGCTCGAATCGCACCTCCGCTGGTGCCGCGTCTGCGCGGCTCGCGTCGAGGACCTGCAGCTGATCGGCGTGTCGCTTCGCCTCACGTCGTGCGCGCTGCGCGCGGCGGACGAAGCCGACGACAGCCTCACCTCCGTCCGGTCTGAGGTGCTGACGCGCATCAAGACGGAACGCGAGCAATCGACGTGGGCGCAGGTGTGCGACATGTGCGCCGACATGCGGTTCTTCTGGCCTGCGGTCGGGGCGTCCCTCGCGGCGGCCGCCTGCCTGTGCGTCGCCGTCACCGTGGTTTCGCTGACGAGCGACGAGAACCCCGATTCCCTCGCCGGAATGATCCAGGACCTGGCCAACCCGGGCTCCGACCGGAACCCGATGCGCCTCGACTACGCGATGGCCGCGCCGCCGCGCGCGCTCGACGGCGCGGCGCTCGCGCTCGAATCGGTGCCTGGTGACGAGGCCGTCTTCGCGCTCGCCACGGTCGTGACGCGCGAAGGGCGCGTCGCCAACTACGAGGTGCTGTTCTCCGAACGCGCGAGCGTGCGCCGCCACGACACGGCCGTGCAGATCGACGACGTCAGCTCGGTCGTCAACGCGGTGAAGCAGTCGCGCTTTACGCCGGCGCAGGGCTCGGACGGGGCGCCGGTCGCCGTGAACATGGTGTGGGTGCTGGCGCGGACGACCGTGAAGGCGTCGGCGCAGGCCTCGATCGACCCGGCGCCGGTGAGACTGGCGCCCGCGCCGCGGCCGGCCGGCACGGCGCCGAAACCCGACTCGCCCTCCACCTCGATCGCGCCGCCGTCATCGACGGCCTGAGGCCGCCGGCGGCGTCGGGATGTCGCCGCGCGCGCTCGCGATGTTGTTCAGCGCGTCGGTGGCGCGGATGATCACCCCGCGCGTTCCCGGCTCGCCGTCGAGCACGAGCTCGTACTGCTCGAGGCGCGAGTCGGCAATCCCATCCTTCGGGTAAATCGTCTGCCAGCGGTCGCCGTCGAGCGAGTACTCGGCCTTCTGCACCGCTGAATTGTCGTCCCGCACGTCGAACGCGATCGCCAGCCGTCCGCCCTGGCGGCCGACGTTGGTGACCGTGATCACCGGCGGCGTGTTGTCGATGTCGAACGCGGTGCTCTCCAGCGCGCCGGTCAATGCCGTCGTCGGGGAGTTGGACGGCGCGTCGGATGCCACCACGCGGATGACATAGCGGCCGTTCGGCACGGAGGACGTATCCCAGACAACGATCTCGTCGGCGAGCGCGCGCCTGAGCAGCTTCCACGCGGTCTCTCCCTCGCGGCGGTAGAAGACGTCGTAGACCAGCTCGTCGCGGTTCTCGTCCTGGGCGCGCCACGTGAAGGTGAGGAGCCCCTTCTGGTAGACGCGACGGCCGACGTTGGGTCCACCGGTGCCGCCACCCGTCGGCGGCACGTTGCGGCGGTCGGGGACGTCGCCGTCGAAGCCGGCAATTTCGGGATCGCCGGTCGGGAAGGGACGCTGGAACACGGTGCCCGGAGGATTGATCGTGATCGACATCACGTCCGGCCGGATGTTGCGTGGCAGGTAGGCGGCGGTCACCGATGTCAGCAGCGGCGCCTCGCCCTTGCTGCCAGTGAGCACGGCGCGCCACTGCAAGTAGCGAGCGCGCGGGCTGGAGATGGGGCTGCCTTCCTGCACCGTGTACGGCGTCGTCCAGTCGCTCCAGGTTTCGTCAGGCGTCCGCGTATTGCCGGAGCGCGTCGCGATGTCGACACGCGTGCCCGGCGCCACGGCCGCCTGCCAGCGGATGGCTCCCCACGTGGCGATGGTCTGCGCGTCGCGTACGTCGGACGTATAGGTGCCGCGGTCGGCGCGGGTCGGCGACAGCCGCAGGATCTTTCCCGGGTTGGACGTCGTGAACGTCACGCGTCCCTGGCCGTCGCGCAGCAGCGCGGTGACCTGCTGGGCGGTGGCGCGGGTGAGGAGCGTCGGCTGGAGCGGATCGCCAGAGAGGCGATAGATCTTGCCCTTGTTGCCCGTGCCGACCAGCACGCTGCCGTCCGGCTCGAGCGCGACGTCGTAGGGTGAATCCTCGCGCGAGCTCCAGATCAAGTCCCACACGCCGTCAGGCGTGATGCGGTACACGCCGCCGGCAGAGGGACCCGCATTCGAGCGCTCCGGCGTCGACGCCGCCGTCCCGCCCTGCGGCGTCGTATCGACGACCGCAATCGCGGTGATCTCGGTGGAGACGGATACCGTCGGCGTCGGCGACGCCGGGGGCTCCGCGTTCGACGATGGAGGAGTCGATGGCAGCGAGCCGCCGGCCCCGCTCACCGCCGCCGCGTAAATGACGCCCTTCGCATCGAGCCTGAGCGTGTGGATTTCGTTGTAGGGCGAATCGAGCAGGACGAACGGCTTGCCGTTGGCGTCGAGCCGGAAGAGGCGCCCCGGCGACTCGGTGCCGACGAGCAGGTGGCCGTCGTTCTCGATCGCCAGCGAGATCGCGTGCGTCGTCTTCGTCTGGTAGAAGACCGATCCCTTTCCGTCCGGCGTGATCTTGTAGACGACACCCTTGTCGCCGGTCGCGGCGAAGACGTTGCCGCCTTTGTCGACGGCGAGACCCCAGATGTACTTGTCTGGCGGGTCGAACAGGACGGTCGACTTGCCGGCCGCGTCGATCTTGTAGATCTTCCCGTCGGGCGAGGTGCCGGCGTAGAGGCCGCCGGCGGGCGCCAGCGCCAGCGCGTGCACCTCGAGCTCTTCGGCGTCGAAGAAGATGGACCCCTTGCCGCCCGAATCGACGCGATAGATCTGCCCTTCGTTGCCGCTGCCGACGTAGGTCGAGCCGTCGAGGCCGCTGATCATCGACCAGAGGAATGGCGCGCTGGCGTCGTAGATCGATGTCGTCGTCGGTCCCAGCGTCAGGCGCCCGTAGCCGTCGATCGACAGGTTTTCGACGTCGCCCCTGGCGAACTCGGCTTCGTTCGAGACCTGCCAGAACGTGGGGTTGGCCGCGTGCAGGAGCGACACGCTCGCGCACACGGCCGCGAGCGCAAGTGCGGCGCGCGACAGTCGGTTTTTCATCGGTGATGCCAGGTAGGGGCCGCCGTGCGGCGGCCCATCGTTAATTGTTATCGAGTGAGAGCGTCAGCGTGCGCGAGCCGCTCACGGCGTGGTCGGTCGTGATTTCCCACTGGCCGAGCAGGGCCGCGCCGATCGGCTTGAAGCTGCCGCCGTTGCGGTCCGACTCCATCACGGCCAGGACGGACGGTGGAAGCGACGAGAGCGACTCGCCCTTCACCACCGCGCCCGCGTCGGGCGTGACGAGGCGCACGTAGAGGCGGTTGTTCTTGCGCGTCTGGTTGAGCACGCGAATCATCTGCGCCAGGTCGCGCGTCTGCAGCGGCTGCAGCTGCAGCTCGCGCGCTTCCATCTGCGAGAGGCGGCTGCCGTCCGCGACCATGATGGAGACGCTGCCGCGCGCGTTGGCCGGAATCTCCACCGGCACGGAGCGCGTGATCTCCTCGCCGCGATACGTCCGCATCAGCGCCTTGAGCGTGACCGTGCTGCCCGGCTTCGGACGGTTGCCGTCGATCCAGACGCGCTCGAGCGTGGCGGTCTTCGCCTGCTCGCTGGCGTCGATCTCGAGGTCCAGCCCTTCGATGTCGACGTCCTCGAACGCGTTGCGCAGCAGGAAATTGATCGGGCCGACGACATACGCGGCGGCGCCGACCGACGGGGTGTCGCCGGTGAAGAGATCTTCGAAGTCGACCTTGCCGTATTTCTTGACCATCGCGCTGCCGCGGACGGCGTAGCTCGCGGCGCCGTTCTGCCGCTCGTAGGACGAGAGGGTGTTGAGGATGGACACGTACGCGAGCAGCGGCGTGAAGAGCTGATCGTTGACGATCGACATCTTGAAGGTCTTCGTCGCCCCGCGGTCAGACGTGAGTTTCAGGTTGATCGGAATCAGTGCGGGCCCGGCGCCGAGCGTGCCGGCGATCGCCGTCGCCCGATCCTGCTGCACCGTGCCGATGATCTCGCCCGTGCTCGCGAGCTTCGACGAGCTGAAGAGGCTCGGCAGAATCGTGTGCACGTAGGCGCGCGTCATCGGGAACTGCGTCGGACCGAGGCCGTAGAACGGGTGACCGAACGCGTAGACGCGGCTGCCGTCGACCTCGGTGACCGTGCCGGTGGCGCCGAACTCGAGGTCGCCCGTGACGAGCGCCACGCCGACCGGATCGCCCGGACGCAGCGGCTGATTCTTCGCGGCTGCCGGCTCCTGGCCGCCCGCGGCGGCCATCATGGGCAGGAAGCCCTGCTCGCGGAACGCGGACGCCACGGGGTCGATCACCGAGGCGTCGAAGCCGCCAATAGTCAGCGGCGTGGCGATGGGACGAAGCATCGTGCCGACGCTGGCGTCGAGGCCGTTGCCGAACACCTGCACGTCGTTCGGGCTCTCGGCGAAGGGACGCATCCAGGCAAAGGCCTGCTTGAGCGACGCGCGCATGTTCTCGGGCGACAGCGGCATCTGCAGCGCGATCCGCTCGGCGGGGCGCCGCGGCGCGACGCGCGAGGTCGCTTCGACCATCTCGTCGATCGGCGTGATGCCCGCGATCGGTTCCTTCGAGAACTGTCCGAGCGAGTACGACACGGCGCCGACGAGCCGGCCGTCGATGTAGACGGGGCTGCCGCTCATGCCGGCAATCACGCCCGTGTCGGCGAGCGGACCACCTTCGAGCTTGGCGAGAATCAGGTTGCGGCGCGGGCCGATGACGTTGCGGAGCACGCCGAGGATGTGAACCTTGAAATCCTGGAGCTCGTCGCCCTGGAAGACGGTTCGACCGACGCCGACCATGCCGGGTTTCAGCTCATCGACGGGAAATGATGTGGTCGCCGCGGGGAGACCGACGGCGACAACGACCAGCAGGGCGAGCAGGGCAGCGAGACTACGGCTGTTCATAGGGACACTCACTGCTGAAGATACGGGTAAACCCATGAGATCGCAAGGGCTAAGGGGATGGCGTGTTGACACGCCCGTGGCTGCTGAAGTACTGTCCCAGCACTGTTTTGCACGTGATGCCGCGATTTTTTAGCCCCTTCGTGTCCCCCGCCTTCGCCAGCTATTGGTGGTGGTACGGGACCGTGACTGAAGGGGCGGCCTGCGGCGTCTAGCAACACACCACGCACAGGAAGTCGGCAAGACCAAGCCTCTTCAGCCCCTGACGGCGAAGAGGCTTTTTTCTTTTAGGGAGGCGCGCGACCGCCGCGCGCTCGACGATTGACGCGAACACGCCTCGTGGAAACGGTTACCGGCCGGAACATGGCCGAGTTGCTCGCCGCGCGTGACGCCGTGACGGGCGCCGACATGGTCGAGCTGCGCCTGGACGGAGTGCGAGACGTGAGTGTGCGGGCCGCGTTGAGCGGACGCCGCCTGCCCGTCATTGCCACCTGCCGCCCGACGTGGGAAGGCGGGAAGTTCGACGGCGACGAGAACCGGCGCCGCTCGCTGCTGCTCGAGGCGATCGATGCCGGCGCGGAGTACGTCGACGTCGAATGGCGCGCGGGCTTCGCCGATGTCATTGCACGGGATCCGCGCCGCATCGTGTTGTCGTCGCACGATTTTCAGGGCGTCCCGGCGGACCTGGCGACGCGCGCCACCGAGATGCGGCAGGCGGGCGCCGCGCTGATCAAGATCGCCATCACGGCGACGCGGCTGAGCGACGCGCTGCCGCTGCTGCCGATCGCTGCGGAAGGCAACGCCGTCGTGATCGCGATGGGCGACGCGGGCCTGCCGACGCGGCTGCTCGCGTCCCGGTTCGGATCGCCGTGGACCTACGCCGGCAGCGCCGTCGCGCCCGGCCAGATTCCCGCGCCGAGGATGCTCGGCGAATTCCGCTTCCGCACCGTCGGCACGGGCACCGCGATCTACGGCGTGGTCGGCAACCACGTGATGCACTCGCTGTCGCCGGTGATGCACAACGCCGCGTTCGAAGCCGCGGGGCTCGACGCGGTGTACGTGCCGTTGCGCGCCGCGGACGTCGAGGACTTTCTCGCCTTTGCGGACGCCATGCGCGTCGCAGGCGCCAGCGTCACCATCCCGTTCAAGCTCGACGCGCTGCGCGCGGCGGGCTACGCCGACGCGCTGACGCGGGCCGTCGGCGCCGCGAACACGCTGCGGCGCACCGAGGCGGGGTGGGACGCGTGCAACACCGACGTTCAGGGGTTCCTCGATCCGCTCGAGGCGGTCTATCCGGGATCGCTGAAGGGCGCTCGCGCCGCGGTGCTTGGGGCGGGCGGCGCGGCACGCGCCGTGACGGTGGCGCTCACCTCGCGCGGCGCACAGGTGACCGTTCACGCCCGGCGCCGCGAGCAGGCCGACGAGGTCGCGGCCGGCTGCGGCGCGCAGCCGGGGACATGGCCGCCGGCGCCCGGCTCGTGGGACCTCCTCGTCAACTCGACGCCGCTTGGCGGTCCCAGCGCGCGCGACGAGACGCCGTTGCCCGGCGGCCCGTTCGACGGCCGCCTTGTCTACGACCTGACGTACGGCGACACCGAGTCGCCGCTGCTGCGCGAGGCCCGCGCGGCCGGCTGCCTGACGCTCGACGGCCTGCCGATGCTCGTCGCGCAGGCCGAGCGGCAGTTCGAGTGGTGGACGGGGCGGCGTCCCGCGGACGGTGTGATGAAGGCCGCTGCCGCGACCCGCAGCGGCCGGGCCCTGGTTGGTGGCTAGCGGAACGGAACCGCGACGCATGAAGATCACGACATTCGAGGAATTCAAGGAGCTGGCGCAGCGCGGGACGTTCGTCCCCGTCCACAAGGAGATCGTGGCGGACCTGCTGACGCCCGTGTCGGCCTTCCTCAAGATCGCCGAGCACTCGGACTATGCGTTCCTGCTCGAATCGGTCGAGGGCGGCGAGCACGTCGGCCGCTATTCGTTCCTCGGCAAGGACCCGTTTCTCATCCTTCGCTCGCGCGACGGCGCGACGATCCTCGACCGCGCGGGACAGACGTCCGGTTCCGACAAGCCGTTCATCGCCACGCTGCGCGAGCTGATGGCGAGCTTCCACTCGCCGTTCGTCCCCGGGCTGCCGCGGTTCACGGGCGGCGCCGTCGGGTATCTCGGCTACGACGCCGCCGCGTGGTTCGAGCCGGTCACGCTGCAGGAGATCTCCGAGCCACAGGACGAAGGCGGCTTCATGCTGTTCGACACGGTGCTGGCGTTCGATCACGTGCGGCACCGCATCCTCATCATCGCCAACGCGCGCATCACCGGCGACGAGGATCTCGAGTCGCTCTACCAGTTCGCGTGCGCGAAGATCGAGTTCGTCGAGCGCGAGCTCGAGCGGCCGCTGTCGAAATCGCACGGCCCGGACGGCGCGGCGATCGACGTCACCTCCAACGTGTCGCGCGAGCAGTTCGAGCAGATGGTCCGCACCGCGAAGGAATACATCGCGGCCGGCGACATCTACCAGGTGGTGCTGTCGCAGCGCTTCGAGACGAAGATCGGCGCCGATCCGTTCACCGTCTACCGCGCGCTGCGGCACGTGAACCCGTCGCCCTACATGTATTTCATCCGCATGGGCGATCGCTCGATCGTCGGCTCGTCGCCGGAAATGCTCGTGCGCGTCGAAGGACGGCGCGTCGAGACGCATCCGATTGCCGGCACGCGGCCGCGCGGCCGCAGCGAGGAAGAGGATCAGCGCCTGGCCGAAGAGCTGAAGCGCAACGAGAAGGAGCGCGCCGAGCACGTGATGCTCGTGGACCTCGGGCGCAACGACGTCGGGCGCGTGGCGGCGTACGGCACGGTGAAGGTCCCCACCTACATGACGCTCGAGCGCTACTCGCACGTCATGCACCTGGTCTCCATCGTCGAAGGCCGGCTGGCGGACGAGCACGACAGGCTCGACGCGCTGGTCGCCTGTTTCCCGGCGGGAACCGTCTCGGGCGCGCCGAAGGTGCGCGCGATGGAGATCATCTCCGAGCTGGAGAACCGGCGCCGCGGCGTCTATGCCGGCGCCGTCGGCTATCTCGATTTCGCGGGGAACCTCGATTTCTGCATCACGATTCGCACGGTGCTGATCGAGCACGGGCGCGCCTACGTCCAGGCAGGCGCGGGGATCGTCGCCGACTCGAACCCGGCGGCGGAGTACGAGGAGACGCGCGACAAGGCGCGAGCCGTGATTCGCGCGCTCGAACTGGCGCAGGCGGGCTTGTAATGGTCCTGGTCATCGACAACTACGACTCGTTTACCTACAACCTGGTGCAGTACCTGGGCGAGCTCGGCGCGGTCATCCGCGTGCGCCGCAACGACCAGGTGACGCTCGACGAGATTGCCTCCATGACGCCGGAGCAGATCGTCATCTCGCCCGGGCCGGGGCGGCCGGAAGACGCCGGCGTGTCGGTCGACGTGATCCGGCGCTTCGGACCGACGACCCCGATTCTCGGCGTGTGCCTCGGGCACCAGGCGATTGGCGTCGTCTATGGCGGCATCGTGTGCCGCGCGCAGGCGCCGATGCACGGCAAGACGTCGACGGTGGTGCACGACGGCAAAGGCGTATTCGCGGGACTCGGCGCGCCGTTCCAGGCAGGCCGCTATCACTCGCTGGTGATCTCCAACGACAGGCTGCCCGGCGAGCTCGAGGTCGCGGCGCGGACGAAGGAAGACAACACGATCATGGCCGTCCGCCATCGCGCCTACCCGGTCCACGGCGTGCAGTTTCACCCGGAGTCCGTCCTCACCGACGAAGGGCGGCGAATCCTGCGCAACTTCATCGAGATGTGATGTTCACCCAGCTGCTCGAAAAGGTCGTGCGCCACGAAGACCTCACCGCCGACGAGGCGGCGGCGGCGATGCGCGAGGTCATGGAAGGCCGCGCCAACCCGGCGGCGCTCGGGGCGCTGCTGTCGGCGCTCGTCATGAAAGGGGAGCGGCCCTCCGAGATCGTCGGCTTCGCGCGGACGATGCGGGAGCACGCGGTCACGGTGCGGGCGCCGGCCGGCGAGGTGTTCGACACCTGCGGCACCGGCGGCGACCGATCGGGGACGTTCAACATCTCGTCGGCGGCCGCTATCGTCGTCGCGGCGTGCGGCGTGCCGGTCGCCAAGCACGGCAACCGGTCGGTGTCGAGCCAGTGTGGCTCCGCGGACGTGTTCGAGGCGCTCGGCGTCAACGTGGCCGCCTCGCCCGCCACCGTCGAGCGAACATTGCGGGAGACGGGCATCGCGTTCTTCTTCGCGCGCACCTTTCATCCGTCGATGCGGCATGCGGCGCAGGTGCGAAGCGACCTCGGCATCCGCACGGCGTTCAACCTGCTCGGCCCGCTGACGAACCCGGCGGGCGCGACGCGGCAGCTCGTCGGCGTGCCGCGCCCCGAGCTGACCGAGCTGCTCGCGCGCTCGCTGATGCTGCTTGGCTCGAAGCGCGCGTGGGTGGTCCACGGCGCGGACGGCATCGACGAAGTGTCGACGACCGGTTACACGAAGGTCTCGGAGTGCCGCGACGAGGCCGTCAACACGTTCTACGTGCATCCCTCCGATTTCGGTATCGCGAAGAGCGATCCGGCGGCATTGAAGGGAGGAGACGCGCAGCAGAATGCGGCCATCATCCGCGAGGTGCTCGCGGGCGGGCGAGGACCACGCCGCGACGTCGTGCTGCTCAACGCCGGCGTCGCGCTGTTCGTCTCTGGCGGCCGCGTGCAGACGATCACCGAAGGAATTGCCGCGGCGGCGGCAGCCGTCGATTCGGGCGCCGCGCAGGAGCGGCTGCGGCAGATGGTGGACAGTTCGCGGGCGGAGGCGGCCGTATGAACGCGGTTCTCCCGGGCGGAGTCGAGGGCCCCGACCTACTGCGGGCGATCGTGGCCGCGACGCGGCGTATCGTCGATACCCGGCGCGCGCGCGAGCCGATGACGGCGCTCGAGCGGCGCGCTTCCGCGGCGTCGCCGCGGGGATCGCGCTTCGAGGACGCGCTCGGCGTCGCCGACCGCGTCAACGTGATAGCCGAATGCAAGCGGCGCTCGCCGTCGAAAGGCGTGCTCGCGGAGGTGTACGACCCCGTGCGAATCGCGGCGCAGTACGAGCAAGGCGGCGCGGCCGCGATCTCGGTGCTCACCGAGCCGACCTTCTTCGACGGCTCGCTCGAGCACCTGGCCGCCGTCCGCGCGCGGGTCGGGCTGCCGCTGCTTCGCAAGGATTTCATCGTGGACGAGTATCAGCTGTTCGAGGCGCGCGCTGCCGGCGCCGACGCGGTGCTGTTGATCGTCGCCGCGCTCGAACAGCGGAATCTAGTTGCACTCCAGGCGCGCGCGTGGGAGCTCGGGCTGGCGACGCTGGTCGAAGTGCATGACGAAACAGAGCTGGCGCGCGCCGTCGACAGCGGAGCGCGGGTCATCGGCGTCAACAACAGGAACCTGCGGACGCTGCGCGTCGACGTGGACGCGTCGGGCCGGCTCGCAGCCCGCATCCCGCGCAACGCCATTGGCGTGAGCGAGAGCGGCCTGAAGTCGCGCGACGAGCTCGACCGGCTGGCGTCGAGCGGCTACCGCGCGTTCCTGATCGGCGAGCGCTTCATGACGGACGCGGATCCCGCGGGGGCGATCCGGAAGCTGACGGGCGCGGAGGTCCTTCAAAAATGACGACCGACGCCCTGTTCATCAAGGTCTGCGGCATCACGCGCCTCACCGACGCGCTGCACGCGGTGGAACACGGCGCCACCGCCGTTGGCTTCGTGCTGTGGCCGCGCAGCCCTCGGGCCGTCACGGTCGAGCGCGCGGCCGACATCATCGCGGAGCTGCCGTCGAACGTGATGACCGTGGGCGTGTTCGTCAACGAGCCGGTCGACGCCATCCGCCAGGTGGTGGAGCGCGCGCGGCTCACCGCCGTCCAGCTCCACGGCGACGAACCGCCGGCGTACGCTGACGCGCTCGACTGGCCGGTGATTCGCGCGGTCTCGGTCAACGACATCAGCGGGGCAGACGCGTGGTCAACGGACACCGCGCTGCTCGTCGACAACATCGATCCGCTGCGCCGCGGCGGAACAGGCACCGCCATCGACTGGTCGCAGGCGGCCGGCATCGCGCAGAAGCGGCGCGTCGTGCTGGCCGGCGGCCTGACGCCCGACAACGTCGCCAGCGCGATCCGCGCCGTGCGGCCCTACGGCGTGGATGTGTCCTCGGGCGTCGAGTCGGCGCCGGGGGTGAAGGATTTCGACAAGGTGGCGCAGTTCATAGCCAACGCCCGCGGGGCATTCGAGGAATTGCAGTGACGCAGGCGACCAGGACGGCACCCGTTGATCGGCCGGTATTCGGGCGGCGCGACCCGGACGCGCGCGGCTACTTCGGCGCGTACGGCGGACGCTTCGTTCCCGAAACGCTCGTGGCGCCGATCGAGGAGCTCACGGCGGGCTACTACGCCGCACGCGAGGACGAAGCGTTCCGCGAGGACTTCGATCGGCTGCTGAAGCATTACGTCGGACGCCCGACGCCGCTCTATGAAACGCGCAACCTCGGCGCTCACGTCTTCCTCAAGCGCGAGGACCTGACCCACACCGGCGCGCACAAGATCAACAACGCGCTCGGCCAGGCGCTGCTGGCCAAACGCATGGGGAAGCGTCGCGTGGTTGCGGAGACGGGCGCCGGACAGCACGGCGTGGCGACCGCCACCGCCTGCGCCCTGCTCGGTCTCGAGTGCCGCGTCTACATGGGCACCGAGGACATGCGCCGCCAGGCGCTGAACGTCGTGCGCATGCAGCTGCTCGGCGCCACGGTACACGGCGTCGAGGCGGGCAGCCGCACGCTGAAAGACGCCATCAACGAGGCGATGCGCGACTGGGTCGCCAACGTCCACGACACCTATTACCTGCTCGGTTCCGCGCTCGGTCCGCATCCCTATCCGCTGATGGTGCGCGAGTTCCAGTCCGTCATCGGGCGCGAAGCGCGCGCGCAGATCCTCGAGCAGGCGGGGCGCCTGCCGGACGTGGTCGTCGCCTGCGTCGGCGGCGGCAGCAACGCCATCGGCATCTTCGACGCGTTCCTCGACGACAAGGCCGTGCGGCTGATCGGCGTCGAAGCTGGTGGCGAGAAGATTGCGCCGGGGCGCCACGCGGCGCGGTTCGCGGGCGGGAGCACCGGCGTCCTCCAGGGGACGCGGACGTTCGTCCTCCAGGACGACGCGGGGAATATCGAGCTGACGCATTCGATCTCGGCCGGGTTGGATTACGCGGCGGTGGGACCCGAACACGCGTGGCTGCGCGAGCTGGGGCGCACCGAGTACGGGCACATCTCCGACGCCGAAGCGCTCGACGGCTTCAGGACGCTGGCGCGCCGCGAAGGCATCCTCCCGGCGCTCGAATCGTCGCACGCCATTGCCTACACCATGCAGTTGACGCCGACGCTGGCGCCGGGCTCGATCGTGCTCGTGAATCTCTCCGGGCGCGGTGACAAAGACGTGCAGACGGTGATCGACAGCGGAGGGCCGGTCGCGGCGGACCCGCCAGATGGACGATGACGCGCCTCGACTCGACGTTCGCGCGGCTGCGGGAGGGGCATTCGTCGGGCCTCGTGACCTATATCACGGCCGGTGACCCCGATCTCGATCGCACCGGCGGCATCCTGCGCGCGCTCGATCGCGCGGGCGCCGACGTGCTCGAGGTCGGCGTCCCGTTCTCGGACCCGCTGGCGGACGGTCCTGTCATCCAGCGCGCGACGGAACGTGCGCTCGCATCCGGCACCACGCTCTCCGGCGTCCTGGACTTGCTGCGCGCCATCCGTACGGAGATCGCCGCGCCGGTCGTCATCTTCAGCTATGCGAACCCGATTCTCCGCCTCGGCGCCGAGCAGTTCGCCGATCGTGCGCGCGACGCCGGCGTCGACGGCGTGCTCGTCCTCGACCTTCCGATCGAGGAGGCGGACGACTTCCGGACCATGCTGGCCGGGCGGGGGATTGATACAATCCTGCTCCTCAGTCCTACGACGACCGACGACCGGTTGCGCAGGGCCGCGGCGCTCGGCAGCGGCTTCCTGTACGCGATCTCGCGCCTTGGTGTCACCGGCGCGCGCGACGCGCTGGCCGTGGGCGCCCGGGAGATGGTGGAACGGATCCGGCGGGTCAGCGACCTGCCGGTCGCCCTCGGGTTCGGCATCTCGCGCCCCGATCACGTGCGCGAGGTCGCGCAGTGGGCCGATGCGGCCGTCGTGGGCAGCGCGCTCGTTGACGTGATTGCCCGCGAGGGCGCGTCTCGCGATCTCAATACCCGTGTAGAGGAGTATGTGCGTTGGCTGAAGTCCTGAGCATCGACGACTTGCGGGATCGCATCGACGCCATCGACAACCAGCTGGTGCGCCTGCTGAACGTCCGCGTCGCGTGCGCGGTGGAAATCGGCAAGCTGAAACACGAGCTCGGCATGCCCGTCTACCAGCCGGATCGCGAGAAGCGGGTGCTCGAGAAGGTGAGGCAGTCCGCGCAGGATCTCGCCGGTCCGCTCACGTGCGACGCCGTCGTGCGCATCTTCGAACGCATCATCGACGAAGCGCGCCGTGCCGAGCGCGAGTCGGGTTCCAACCCTGAAGATTTCGGTCCTTCGATTGGAGAGTAATGACATGGTCGTCGTCATGAACGAGCGCGCCACCGAGGCGCAGATTGATGCCGTGATCGCGCGCCTCATCGAGCTGGGGATGGACGTCCACCGCTCGTCGGGGGTGACCCGCACCGTGCTCGGCGTCGTCGGCGCGCACAAGATCGATCCCGAGCTGATCGGCATCCTCGACGGCGTGCACGAAGTGCTGCGCATCAGCGAGCCGTACAAGCGCGCCAGCCGCACCTTCAAGCCCGAGGACACGGTGGTCAACGTGGACGAGGTGCGGATAGGGGGCGACGAGGTGATCGTGATGGCCGGTCCCTGCTCGGCGGAGACGGAGGAGCAGGTGCACGCCAGCGCGGCGGCGGTCAAGCGCGCGGGCGCGAAGATCCTGCGCGGCGGCGCCTTCAAGCCCCGCAGCTCACCGTACGCGTTCCAGGGCCTCGGCGAGCAGGGGCTGCAGATGCTGCGTCGGGCGGCCGATGCGCACAGCCTGAAGGTGATTTCCGAGGTGATGGACGTCAGCCAGATCGCGCTCATCGAGAAGTACTGCGACATCTTCCAGGTCGGCGCGCGCAACATGCAGAACTACACGCTGCTGCGCGAGCTCGGACACGCGCGCAAGCCCGTGTTGCTCAAGCGGGGGCTGTCGGCAACGATCGAGGAGTGGCTCCTGTCCGCCGAGTACATCCTCGCCGGCGGCAACAACGACGTGATCCTGTGTGAGCGCGGCATTCGCACGTTCGAGACCGCGACGCGCAACACCTTCGACATCTCCGCGATTCCGGTCGTGAAGAAGCTGAGCCACCTGCCGGTCGTCGCCGACCCGAGCCACGGCGCCGGACGGCGCGACATGGTGGCGCAGCTGGCGCGTGCGGCGGTCGCGGCGGGATGCGACGGTCTCATCATCGAGGTCCACAACGACCCGGATCGCGCGCTGAGCGACGGCGCGCAGTCGATGTTCCCGGCGCAGTTCGAGCGCCTGATGGCGGAGCTGCGGATCATCGCGCCGGCGATCGGCCGCAGCATTTGTCTCGAGCCCGTGGCTCGACGCGGGTGGGCTCGGTGACAAACCCCAAATCCCAATGACCAAACCGGTTTTGGGATTTGACATGAACTCTTCCGACGTTCCGTTTCCCTCCATCGCAATAGTCGGGCTGGGCCTGATTGGCGGGTCGATCGCTCTGGGTGTTCGTGAGCGCTGGCCCGCGTCGCGCGTGTTCGGCGTCGACTCCGAATCGGTGCTGGCACACGCGGTCGGCGCCGGCGCCATCGAGCGCGGCTTCGAGACGATCGGTGCGCTGCCCCCCGTCTCGCTGATCGTCCTCGCCGCGCCCGTGCGCCAGAACATCGATCTTCTCCAGCAGATCAACAGGGTAGGGCGGGTCCTTTTGGACCCGCCAGATCGTCCGATCACCATCACCGACGTCGGCGGCACCAAGCGCGAGATCGTGAACGCGGCGCGCGCGCTGGCACCCGGCCTGACCTTCGTCGGCGGGCACCCGCTCGGCGGCGGCGAACGCGGCGGATTCGCGTTCGCGCGGCCCGATCTGTTCGCCGGCCGTCCGTGGATCTTCACCCCCGATGACAACGCCAGCAGCGACGCCGTGGAGCGGCTGTCGCGACTGGTTGCCGGCCTCGGAGCGAAACCGCAGATCATTTCAGCGGACGAACACGACCGCGTCATGGCGTTCGTCAGTCACCTGCCGCAGCTCGCGGCCAGCGCGCTGATGGACGCCGTCGGGAGCGCGGCACACGGCGACGGCCTGCGGATGGCCGGGCGCGGGCTGGTGGACACGACCCGGCTGGCGTCGAGCCCCGCGGACGTCTGGCGCGACATCTGCCTCACCAACGCCGACGCCATCGAGGGCGCGCTCGACTGCCTGATCCAGCGGCTCACGCAGCTGCGCGGCGACTTGCGGCGCGGCGAGGCCGTCGAGGCGATCTTCTCGGCCGCGGCGAAGTGGCGCGCGGAGTTGATGAAGGATAATCACTGACATGAACAAGGTGTTGCAGAGCGCCGACGAGGCGGTCGCGCTCGTGCACGACGGCGCCTCGGTGATGTGCGGCGGCTTCGGCCTCTGCGGCCTGCCCGAGAACCTCATCCGGGCGCTGCACGCGCGCGGCACCCGCAACCTGACGATCATCAGCAACAACCCCGGTGTCGACGATTTCGGCGTCGGCATGCTCGTCAGGACGAAGCAGGTCGCGCACTTCATCGGCAGCTACGTGGGCGAGAACAAGGAGTTCGAGCGGCAGGCGATTGCGGGCGAGATCAAGTACACGCTGGTGCCGCAGGGGACGTTTTCCGAACGTATCCGCGCCGCGGGCGCGGGCATCGGCGGGTTCTTCACGCCGACCGGCTACGGGACGATGGTGGGCGAGGGAAAGGAGACGCGCGTCATCGACGGGCGCCACTACATCCTCGAGGCGCCGCTGCACGCCGATTTCGCCTTCGTCAAGGCCTACAAGGGCGACACGAAGGGCAACCTCGTCTACCGGAAGACCGCGCGCAACTTCAACCCGGTCATGGCGACCGCCGCGCGCGTGACGTTCGCGGAGGTCGAAGAGATCGTCGAGCCTGGCGCCCTCGATCCCGACGCCGTGGCGACGCCGGGAATCTTCGTCACGCACGTCCTCAAGGGCGCCTATTACGAGAAGCGCATCGAACGGCGCACCGTTCGCCAATTGCAGACGGCAGGCGGACCTGAAGGTCCGCCTCTACGAGCGGTCTTATAAACATGGACAAGCGGGAGCGCATCGTCCGCCGCGTCGCGCACGAGCTGCACGACGGCGATTACGTCAACCTCGGCATCGGCATGCCGACGCTCGTCGCCAATTACGTGCCGCCCGGCGTGGACATCACGCTTCATTCGGAGAACGGCATGCTCGGCGTCGGTCCGTACCCGCTCGAGTCGGAGATCGATCCCGACCTCGTCAACGCGGGCAAGGAAATCGTCACCGAGCTGCCTGGTACCTCGTACTGCAGCAGCGCCGATTCGTTCGCCATGGTCCGCGGCGGCCATATCGACATGACCGTGCTCGGCGCCCTCGAGGTGGATGAGGAAGGGAATCTTGCCAACTGGATGGTGCCGGGGAAGATGATGAAGGGGATGGGCGGCGCGATGGATCTCGTCGCCGGCGCCAGACGCGTCATCATCGCGATGGAGCACACGACGAAGGATGGCGGCCACAAGATCCTGACGAAGTGCGCGCTGCCGCTGACCGGCACGAAGGTGGTCCACCTGATCGTCACCGAACTGGCGGTAATCGAGGTGACGCCGGACGGTCTCATGCTGCGCGAAATCGCCTCCGACACGACGGTTGACGCGGTCAGGAAGGCAACCGGCGCAACACTGCACACTGAAGGAGAACCAGGCCGGTTCTAGTCCGCCTGAAGGCGGCCCCCACGTACGTAGGGGCCGGCTTCAGCCGGCCCAAAAACATATGCCCGACTACGAACCCGCCGTCATTCTCAGCGCGTGCCGCACCCCCATCGGTTCCTTCGGCGGCGCGCTCAAGGATTTCTCCGCCGTCGATCTCGGGGCGATCGTCATCCGTGAAGCCATCCGCCGCGCCGACGTGAAGGCGTTCGATCTCGGCGACGTCATCATGGGCTGCGTGCTGCAGGCGGGCGCGGGCATGAACGTCGCGCGGCAGGCCGCGATCAAGGCCGGCGTGCCGCAGGAAGTGCCTGGCGAGACCGTGAATCGCGTCTGCGGCTCCGGCCTGCAGTCGGTGGTGCACGCCGTCGAGGCGACGCGCGTCGGCTACACGGACCTGGTGCTCGCCGGCGGCACCGAGTCGATGACCAACGCACCGTACATCCTCAAGGGGGCGCGCTGGGGCTTCCGCATGGGGCACGGCGAGGTCTACGACGCGATGCTGCTCGAGGGGCTCACCTGCGCGATGGGCGGCTGCCACATGGGCATCACCGCGGAGAACATCGCGACCCGCTTCAAGGTCTGTCGCGAGGAGCAGGACGCGTACGCCGCCGAGAGCCAGCGGCGCGCGGAGGCCGCCATCACGGGCGGGCTGTTCAAGGACGAGATCGTGCCGGTGCAGGTCCCGCAGAAGAAGGGCGATCCCGTCACGTTCGACACGGACGAGTATCCGCGCGCCGGGACGACGGCGGACAAGCTGGCCGGGCTCAAGCCCGCGTTCAAGAAGGACGGCACGGTCACCGCGGGCAACGCGTCCGGCATCAACGACGGCGCCTCGGCGGTCGTCGTCGCCACCGCCGAACGGGCGGCGAAGCTGGGAAGAAAGCCGCTCGCGAAGATCCTGTCGTTCGCCTCGACAGGCGTTGACCCCGCAATCATGGGCATGGGGCCTGTGCCGGCTGTGACCAAGGCGCTCGAGCGCGCGAAACTGAAGACGTCGGACATCGACCTGTTCGAGTTGAACGAGGCGTTCGCGGTGCAGGCGGTCGCGGTCGTCAAGGAGCTCGGCCTCGGATCCGAGAAGGTCAACACGCGCGGCGGCGCCATCTCGCTCGGCCACCCGATCGGCGCGAGCGGCGCGCGCGTGCTGACGACGCTGATCTACGCGCTGCGCGCGCGCGGCGGCGGCAGGGGCGTGGCGTCGCTCTGCATCGGCGGCGGCATGGGTATCGCGATGGTCATCGAGGTTCCCGCTGCCTGACGTACGAATCGATCGCGAAGCGCTGACCGCGATCGTCGCGCACGCACGTCGCGACGCCCCGAATGAGTGCTGCGGCCTGCTGGTGGGACGGGCCGGAGAAATTCTCGAGGCCATTCCGGCCAGCAACGGCGCGGACGAGCCGAGCAGGCGCTACGAAATCTCTCCGGTCGATTACTTCGCGCAACTCCGGCGGTGCCGGCGCATCAATGAAGCCCAAGCAGAGAACTTCGCGGTGGTGGGCGCTTACCACTCGCACCCGCGCGGCGGGCCGGAGCCGTCGGAGACCGACACGGCGCAGGCGTTTCGCGACTTCGTGTTCCTGATCGTGGGCCTCGGCGGAAACGCGGGCGGCATGCAGATCGGCGCCTACGCGTTGCACGATGACAGGCTCACGCCCGTACCGCTGACCGTTGTCGACTGACTTCTTCGAGCAGGCCTTCGACGCGCTCCAGCACGGTCGGCCATCGGTATTCGCGCTCGACGTACGCCAGCCCCTGCTCGCCGAGCTCGCGCCTGCCGGCGTCATTCGACAGCAGCCACGACAGCGCTTCCTGGAACTCGCGCGACGAGCGGTAGTAGAGGCCGCCGTTGGCACGCCGCACCTGCCCCTGCAGCACCTTGCAGTACGCGTTGACCAGCGCCGGCGTGGCGTGATTCCACGCCTCGAGCAGGACGATGCTGAGGCTTTCGTAGCGGGAAGGGACGATCAACGCGCGGGCATGGGCGAGCAGCGCGTGCCGCACACTGTCCTCGACGTAGCCGAGCGCGCGGATGCGCGGCTGATCCGGGATCGTCAGCGTCGACGGCCCGGCGAGCACGAGCGTGGTCTGTCCACCTGTGTCCGCGTATTCCTGGAAATATTCGAGCAGCGTCCCGCACCCCTTGTTGCGATCGACCCGGCCGAGATAGAGGACGAAGTCGCGCGGGATGCCAAGGCGATCGATCGCCTCGCGCGAGGGACGCCGATGCTGTTCCGGCTCGAGTCCGATGCCGACGACGCGCGACGGACGCAGCGCGCGCCCGGCGCGCGTCGAGACGAGCGCTTCCTCTTCGGGTGTGAGAAACAGGTAGCCGGCGGGCCGGCCGAAGAAGTCCTGCAGCACGTCGAGGTCGATCGCGGGATCCTCTTCCGCCGTCGGCACGAGCACCGCGCGCTCGGCGACGAGCGGCAGTCCGAAGTAGGTCGGCGCGTAGCGGAAGGCCCAGAAGAGCACGAGGTCGTAGTCCGCGCCGTGCGTGCGAAGGTGGTCGAGCAGCGCCGGCGCATCGGGCCCGTTGGCGCGGAACCAGGCCACCTCGCGTTCCGGCGGCGAGCCGAGGTCGTCGAAGACTTCGTCGCTGAGGTCCGCGAACAGCTTCAGGTTGCGGGGACGTGAGACGGGAAACCGCTGCACGCGTACGCCGTCCTCGACCGACACACCGGGCGGATAGGCGTTCTCCCACGTGACGTAGTCGCGCGCGCACGTGGTGAGCACGGTGATGTCATGGCGGGCTGCGAGACGCTCGGCCAGCTGGCGGCAGTGCATCTCCGAGCCGCCGGCGATCCCCCCGCCGTAGCGGTGGACGACGAACGCGAGCTTCACGCCCTGTCGTGGGAGTTGCCCGACACCTCTCGCAGCTCGCGGCGCAGCCGGGTCGTTTCGATCGCCAGCTCCTGGACGCACGCGAACAGCACCTGGTTGATCCGGCGCTGCCGCTCGAAGTTGTCGCGGTTGAACTCGTAGAACCAGCGGAGCAGCGGCATCAGCAGCCGCTGCTTGACGAAGATGATCGGCGCGCCTGCCGCGCCGCGGTGCGTCTGGTACTTGATCGCGGTTTCGAGTCGCCACGTGGACGGCTCGCCGAGCAGTTCCGGCAGCAGCAGCGCCGAGGCGCTGCTGCGGTCGATCGCGGCGCGCAGCATGGCGTCGATCTCGGCGAAGAGCGCCGGGTCCTCGAGCGCGGCCGACGCGCCATGTCTCACCAGTTCGGCCCGCACGCGTTCGCGTACGCGGCCCTGCAGCTCGGACATGACGCGCTCGGTTGACGCCGTCACGCGCGCTAGAACCCTTCGTTCGCGCCGGGCCGCACCGTCAGCGTCGTCGTCGCCGAGGAGATGACCTTGTCCTTCTGTTTGAGCCTGAACGTCAGGCGATAATCGCCCGACAGGCGGAAGGTATGGTCGGCGCTGTAGCGGCGCTGGATGGTGCTCTTGCCCGCTTCGTACGGATCGCAGTCCGCCGAGTTCTCGGAAATCGTCCCGTCGTCCCAGTCCCACTGCACGGTGGGACAGTAGAAGTCCGCGTTGTCGTTCGCGCCACCCCGGACGTCCACCACGAGGTGCACGCGAAGCGGCGCGAAGCCGGCGGGCGGCGTGGCCTTGAGTGATAAACTGGGTTTCTTGTCCGCGGCGTCGCGCTGCGCCGCTGAGAGATGGACCGCGGCCACCAGTGCAGCGGCGAGCGCAGCAACCGTGCAGAGCGCGCGACGTGGATCAGTCATGATTGGTCCCCTGAGCTGGCGCCTTCGATTCTAGACGGCCAAGAGCCGCTCCCACAAGGACGACCGACGGAGATGCAGACGGTGCACAAAACACCGGCCGTGACCGCCACGGCCCGAAAAACCCGGGAACTCGACGCCGACCTCCTGGTGATTCCCGTTTTCGCCGACGACAACCTGGCCGACGAGCCGGACCTGGATCGCGCTTCCGGTGGGGAATATGCCGGATCGCGCCAGCGGCGCGAGTTCGGCGGCAAGCCGTTCGAGCAGCTGTTCACGCCCCTGACCGGCGAGGGCTGGAAGGCGCGGCGCGCGCTGTGGATTGGCGCCGGCTCGCGCGCCGACGTGACCACGGAGATGCTGCGGCGCATTGCCACCATGGGCGGCCTGTTCGCGCGGCAGCGGCGGCTCGGCAGCATCGCGATCGTCTGGCGGGGCGCGGATGGCCTCGCGCCCGATCGGGCGGCGCAGGCGCTGGCGGAGGGCGCGGTCCTCGCCAACTACGAGGGGACGTCCTACAAGACAGCGGAGGAGCCGGTCGCGTGGCTCGAGCGTGTCGAGGTCCGAACCGGCGAGGCACCACAGGAGGCGGCGCTCGAGCGCGGGCGCGTGCTCGGCGAGTGCACCAACATGGCGCGCGCGCTGTCGAACGAGCCTGGAAACGTGCTGACGCCGCGCGAGTTCGCGGAGCGCGCCGCCACGCTGGCGAAGGCGGCGGGCGTGGCCGCCGAGGTGCTCGACGAAAAGAAGATCGCCGAGCTGAAGATGGGACTCCTGCTCGGCGTCGCGCGCGGCAGCGAGCAGCCGCCGAGGCTGATCGTCCTTCGTCACGAGCCGAAGAGGGCGGTCAAGGGCGTGGTGCTCGGGCTCGTCGGCAAGGGGATCACCTTCGACACCGGCGGCATCTCGATCAAGCCGTCCGACAACATGGACAAGATGAAGGACGACATGTCGGGCGGCGCCGCCGTTGTCTGCGCGATGGCGGCGATGGCGCGGCTCGAGGTTCCCGTCCGCTGCATCGGCGTGATTCCGGCGACCGAGAACATGCCCGGCGGCCGCGCGATGAAGCCCGGCGACATCCTGACGAGCGCCGAGGGGAAGACCGTCGAGGTCATCAACACCGACGCGGAAGGACGCCTCATCCTCGGCGACGCGTTGTGGTACGCGCGCAAGCTGGGCGTGACGCACCTGGTGGACGTCGCGACGCTGACCGGCGCGTGCGTGGTGGCGCTCGGCAAGACGACGAGCGGGCTGTTCGGCCGCCCCGCGTCGTGGGTCGAGCAGGTGCGGGTGGCGAGCGAGCGAGCCGGCGATCGCTCGTGGCCGATGCCGCTGTTCGACGACTACAAGGATCTGCTCAAGAGCGAGATCGCCGACTTCACCAACACCGGCGGCCGTGCCGGCGGGGCAATCAGCGCGGCGCTCTTCATCAAGGAGTTCGCGGGCGATCTGCCGTGGGTGCACATGGACATCGCCGGCACCGCGTGGGCCGAGGAGGCGAAGCCGTATCAGCCCAAGGGTGCGACCGGCGTCGGCGTGCGGACGCTGGCCGAGCTCGCGCTCGACGTGGAGTCGTGGAGCAAGCCGACGTAGGGGCCGGCTTCAGCGATATGACGTAGGGGCCGGCTTCAGCCGGCCCACCGGCCCGTAGTAATCTGACGCGTACCGGCTTCAGCCGGCGCGTACCCATGTCATCGCAGCAGCCTGGACCCGCACCCTCGACGGCCCCCGCGCCGGGCGCCGTCCCGTCTCCGCCGCCGCTGCCGGGCCACCCGATCATCATCGAGACCATCCATCAGCCGCCCATCACCCGCGAGATCACGATGGGCGACGTCGTCCTCGGGTCGGCTGGTTTCGTCGGCTTGGTGATGATTGCGGCGGCGATTGCAGGCCTCCTGGTCGGCTTGGTCGTCGTGTTGCGGAAGCGCGCGGCCGACAAAGCGGCGGGGCCCACCGACCCCGGTCACGCGAGGCTGCGCACGTAGATACCGCCGATCTCCGGCCGCGACAAACGATCGGCGGTGTCGAGATGATCTCTAAGCCTCGCTTGATAGAGGGCCCTCCAGAACGGCAGTCACGATTGAGCGCGGCGAGTTTACGGGGAACGCGACGAACGGCGGACGCTATTCCTCGGGTGCGAAAGGGGCTGCGGGAACCCACGGCCGCCCCGTGTAAGAAACCTCGGCCTCCGACGTTAATGGTCCACTGGAGGCACCTAGGCTCGCCGCAGCAAAGATTCCTTCGCGGCTGCTGCAAAGAGATTTAGGATGGCAACTCTCCACCCTGCAGATCCTGACATGCCGGATGACGGCTCGTTACGGCTCGAGGCTTCTGCGTAGTTGCTGTGGGCGGAGCTTCAACCAGCGGGGAGTCCGATATGCCCGAAACGCGGAAATGGACCGTACTCGTGTACGCCGTGGCCAAGCGCGGACCGGAAGCTCCCCAGGCAACCGAAACAGAAATGGCGAGGCCCAGGCGTGTGCCGGACACGCATTACCTGAATGCGAAGGCCGACGAGATCGTTCGGGCCTTGAAGGACGCCGCCGAGGGACTCGACAACATCTACATCGCGTACCGCATCGTGTACGACCACCGCGACACCCAGCGGCCTCACTATGAAGAGCCACTCGATTACTCAGAACCGGTCGCGCGCATCCTGAATCCAGATCCGGCGATGCGAGGTGTCGAACGGCGCGGGTGGTTCCCCGAGAACCACAATCTCGCATCCGACATGCTGAGGTTTTATGCGTGGGCCTTGCCGCGCTGCCCCGCGGAGCATCATGCCATCTTCTTCTGGGGACACAGCCTGGGTCCGGCAGGCCTATTCAGAAGTGAAGGCAGGGTCGTGCTGCCACCTACGCCGTCCCTTGACGACGTTGCACCATTGCAGATTTCCGACCTTCGTGACAGTTGCCGAAAGGCGCTCGTCGGGATCTATGGAGGCGGTAGCTGCGACGAAGGAGCGATCGTGGAGGCGGATTCGGCACGATCCGTGAGCAAGCCAGGTAGCGCGGAGCCAGCGCGAATCGACGTCGTGCTCTTCCAGAGCTGCTGGATGAGTACGCTGGAGACAGCATTTCAGCTCAAAGACTCGGTCCGGTACGTCGTGGCGTCGCAGTCCCTGATGCCGTTCGGCTATCCAGAAAACGATCCGGATCCAATCCGACCGCCGAGCCCCCGCCCCGGTCAAGGGGTGTGGCCGTATCGAAAACTGTTCGACGTGCTGACCCGTTGGGACGGCGGAGCCGACCCCCCGACCGGTCTGGTCAAAGTACTCCGAGACCACTACGAAGGGCCGCCGATGCGGGTTAATGGCGACGTCACGATCCCTGAGGTGTGGCCCTTCGCGACTGTGCCCCTTTCACTGTTGGATCTGGATGCCATCGAGCGGGAAGGCTTGGCGGACAAGCTTGGCCTTCTCATCCACGCCATTAAGGGCGTCAGGGGCCTGAAAGCGGAGAGGGGTGTCTTCATGGAACGAGCGTCTCTCGCCAGATGCGGGAGCGCCATCCTCTATCCCGCGCCGAATCCGAAGAAGCCGGATCTGGTCGCGGGTGGCATCGCGCTGGTTGATCTCAAGACGGTTTGCGGCGCCCTCTTGAACCAGAACGGGCTTGACGACGGCGACCGCAACGCACTTGAACAACTGCTGAGTACTAAACTTGTGGCGGCTGCGCACGAAGCGGTGGATACCGGGTTCCCTGTCTTCGAACCGCGCAGTGACGGTACGAACGCACGATCTAAGACCCTGACTAGCCAGGGCCTCGGCTTTGGTGGTGTCAGTTTCTTCTACTACCCACACAAGGATCGGATTGATGCCTGGCGGGAGCGAGACGAGTACATCTTCCCGGATCTAAAGGTCGGTTTTTTCGGCGAGCTTGTTCTTGCCACTGAAGTTGAGAAGTTCATGCGCGCGCAAGGATGGAAATCAGACTGGGTAGACAATCTGGCCTTTGATCAAGGGTAAACGCAATTGGCAAGGAGAACGGAAGATGGCTAAAGATTTCGGGGGCGGCATTTCGAACAGCGCGAGGACCCGGATGACAGATGCGATTCTCGACGTCCGGAGGGTTGTGACAGCAATGGAGAAGACTATTAAGAAAGAACACCTGGCCGCGGCGAAAGTCAAAAAGGCCCGTCGTGAGGAAAGCAAACCTGTGCGCGCAGAGATCACACGAGTCAATCGCCTCATAACGAAGAGGAAGGGTGTGTTCCGGGACGCCGTTACATCGTTCACCAAGACGGTGAACAACCTGAAAGGCGACGTGACGGCTTTAGCGGGCTTGTATACGAAGCTTCCAAAGAAAGCACAGTAGCTTGCCGGGTTTGTCGAGACACGCGTGCGTGGTCTGCTCGTGCTGACCAGGACAACGTGGGTCGTATTCATCGTGTTCGTCATGACCGCGCCATTTTCGGGCGCCATCGACGGGGCGGCACAGCTCCGGCCTGCCACTCCCGATCGTGTCACCGAAGAGGCGGTGCGGCACGCGCTGGATGACGGTGCGTACGGCGAGGCCGAGCGGCTGGCGAGGCTCTTGACTTCACTCCGCGGTTCGCCGTTCGAATCGTCCTCAGCGGAGTCGTTCACCGCAGCAGATCTCCTCGTCGAAGCCCTCTGGAAGAACGGGAAAGCCGCCGCAGATGATACCGTTGCGCGAGCCGAGCGCCTTGTCGCGCTCCGAAGACAGCAGCTCGGTTCCGCCCGGGTTCAGCTGGCCATTTCGCTCGGCAACCTTGGCGCGCTTCGCACCGACCGTGGCGAGTACCGTGCGGCAGTGGCGGCTGAAGAGGAAGCGCTGTCGATTCGGCGAGAGAGCTTCGACAGCAGCGATCCGGCGATTGCCGATGCCTTGGACGGCCTGGCTGCGCCGCTGATTCTGCTCAACCGGTTCGAGGATGCCCGCCGGTGGCTGGACGAATCCGAGCGCATCCGACAGACACATCCTGATCAACCGTTGGCGTCTGCTCGAACGCTGTACTTGAGGGCCCTATGGCATCGAGAAGCCGGCAGCTATGCACTCGCCGAGGCGCCCCTTGCCGAAGCCTTGAATACCCAGCAGAGCCTCATTCCGTTGCATCCGGAAACTGCACGTTCGTTGCGGCTCCGAGGCGACCTGTACTTCTTCGCGGGCGATTGGGTCCGCGCCGAGATGTCCTGGAAGGAAGCCTTGGCGCTGGTCGAGCGTACGCTCGGACCGGAACACCCGATGGTTCCGCCGCTGCTGCGTTGGATCGCCAACGCCACTAAGGCATTTGGCGGCATGGAGGAGGCCCAGCACCTCCTCGATCGGGCCCTGCCGATCGGTCAGCGGGTGCTTGCCAGGTGTCAGCCAGAGTCCGCGGGTCTTCTGAACGACACGGCGAACCTGGCGACGTACAACGGAGACTTCGAGAAGGCCCGCGTCTTCTATGCAGCGACACGTGATGTGGTCGAGCGCTGCTACGGTCCGACTCATTCCCTGACTGCGACCGTCATCTTCAACCAGGGGAGTCTCGCTGCCGAGGCGGGTGACCTCGCGCTTGCCGAGACGCTGTTGTCCCGCGCTGTGCGCGCGTGGTCGACCGGACTGGGATCGGATCACCCGTACGTCGCGCGAGGCCTTGATGCGCTGGCGGAAGTCGTTGCTCGACGTGGGCGTCTGGCCCGAGCGCGTGCGCTGTACGAGCGGGCGCTGCGCATTCGCGAGCGTCAGCTCGGAGCTTTTCATCCCGACACCGCGTGGACACTGGCGAATCTGGCGAGAACGGCGGTCACCGCTGGAAGCCTGACCGAGGCGCTGCAGCGCGTTGACCGAGCGATAACCATCTACAGGACCGGGGCTGCGTCTCAGGAGCCGGACCATTTCGCGATGGCGCTCACCCTGCGCGGACAACTGCAGTCACGTCGCGGGGATTATCGGGCTGCGCGAGAGAGCTACGCTGAGGCACTCGCGACCCGGGAGCGCATTTTCGGGGCGGAGCATCCTCTCACCGCCGAGGCGACCGCTGCGGTCGCCTCGGCGGACTTCGCGACTGGTTCTTCTGATAGCGCTCTCCAATCCGCACTGGACGCTGAGCGTGTGGGCCGCCACCATCTCCAGTTGACGATCCGCTACCTTCCCGAGCGGCAAGCCCTCGCCTACGCGGCGAAGCGTCCCCGCGGGCTCGACCTAGCGTTGTCAATAGCCGCCGCCGGGCAGGTCGCCGATGCCTCGCCGCTGATTGATTCGGTTATTCAATCGCGCGGCGTGATTCTCGACGAACTGGCAGCCCGTGCGAGGAATGTGGTTGACGCGGATCCGAATCTCGCTCCCGTTGTGGCGGCTGTCACCTCCGCGCGCGAGCGATTTGCAAACGTGATGCTGCGAAGCCTCGAGGGTGATTCGCCGGTGCCGCGTGCGCTACTTGAAGAGACGAGGCAACGCAAGGAGGAAGCGGAGCGCGTCCTGGCGGAACGAAGCGTGACGGCGCGCACCGAGTCGGCACGCGCGAGAATCGGATTGGTGGAGCTTCGCCGGGCTCTCCCTGCCGGCGCCGCGCTCGTGTCGTTCGTGCGCTACGACCGGACGTCGCTGAAGACCATTCAGAATCGCGCCGTCGTCCGCGTCGCGCCCTCGTACATCGCTTTCGTCATTTCGGCCGCTGACGAGTCCGTCGGTGTGATCCCGCTCGGCTCTGCCGCGACGATCGACGCCAGCGTCGAGGCGTGGCGACGTGAGGCAGGCGGACGGTCATTGGCAGCGGGAACCGCTCCGGCCGAAGCCGTGATCGCGTATCGAACGGCGGGCGCGCGTCTCAGGCGGCAGATCTGGGATCCGCTTGCCGAACACGTGCGAGGCGCCAGGCAGGTGTTCGTCGTTCCCGATGGCACGATCAATCTGGTCAGCTTCGCTGCGCTCCCGACGGCCGGCAATCGGTACTTGGTCGAAACCGGTCCCCTCGTGCATTTTCTGTCGGCCGAGCGCGATCTGGTTCCCGAGGAACGATCATCTCCGGGTCGTGGGCTGCTCGCGCTCGGGGGGCCGAGCTACGACCGGCGGCCCTCGAAGCCGTCGGTGACAAGCGTTCGTCGCTCCGGCTGTGCGGCGTCGGGACCGCTTCGGTTCGAGGAGCTGCCTGGCTCGCGCGCCGAGGTGGACGACATCGCCCGCATCTGGGCGTCGGCATCATCACCGGGCCGAGCTGGCGAATCGGCCACGAACGATGTGCTGATTCTGAGCGGACGCCAGGCGAGCACCGCTGCGCTGATTCGGTCCGCGGCCGGCCGGCGCGTCTTGCATCTGTCCACGCACGGGTTCTTCCTGGGTGCCGACTGCGAATCGGGTCCCGGTCGGACCCGTGGCGTGGGCGGGTTGACGAGCTCGTCCCTTTCGAAGCCGGATGTCATCGAAAATCCGCTCTTGCTAGCCGGCTTGGCCTTTGCTGGCGCCAACGCCCGCACGGCCGGGGCGAGCGCTGCCGACGACGGCGGCATTCTCACGGCCGAGGAAGTCGCCGCGTTGGACCTTCACGGCACTGAGTGGGCGGTGCTCTCAGCGTGCGACACGGGGCTGGGAGAAATCAGAGCGGGCGAGGGCGTGTTTGGCCTCCGTCGCGCGTTTCAGATTGCAGGCGTGCGCACCATCATCATGAGCCTCTGGTCCGTCGAAGACCAGGCCACACGCTTGTGGATGCAGGCGCTCTACCGCGAACGCTTCCAGCGGGGTGCAACCACCGCTGATGCGGTTCGCAACGCGAGTCTCGAAATGCTCAAGGCCCGCCGCGCCCGCGGTCAGAGCACCCACCCGTTCTATTGGGCCGCCTTCGTGGCGGCCGGCGACTGGCGCTAGCCCCACTCCTGGGCGGTTAGAACCTCCGGCGCCAGACGTTATAGGTAATCAGCCGACCCTCCCGCTTGGGCGATGCCCGTTTTCCGGAAGGACACTTCGCGTATGATGACCGGCGCAACCCTGACATTCGGGCCGGAATCCCTGATGGCCGACCACGGGTCCTCGCGCGCGCGCAATCTGAAGCCGGCGGCGCCGGCGGCGCTGACGTCCATGGAGTTGCTCGTCCGCGCCAAGACAGGCGACGAGCTGGCGCTCAACGACCTCTGCGCCCGCTACCTGCCGCGCCTCCAGAAGTGGGCGCACGGCCGCCTGCCGGCCTACGCGCGCGGCGCGCTCGACACCTACGACATCGTCCAGGAGACGCTGACGAAGGCGGTCAGACGGCTCGACTCGTTCGAGCCGCGGCACGACGGCTCGTTCGGGGGGTTCCTGCATACCACGCTGCGCAACTGCATCTGCGACCAGGTGCGTTCGGCGCGGCGGCGGCCGACGACCGTCCTGGACAGCGATCGGGTGGCAGAGGATCCCACGCCATTCGAGCTGGCGGTGGGGCAGGAGACGGCCGAGCGCTACGAGGCGGCGCTGCAGCGCCTGAAGCCGGCCGACCGCGAGGCGATCGTCGCGCGCATCGAGCTCGGATTGCCCTATGTCGAAGTCGCGGCCGCCCTCGGCAAGCCGAGCGTCGCCGCCGCGCACGTCGCCGTCAGCCGTGCACTCGTCAAGCTTGCGAAAGAGATGTCCAGTGGCACACGTTCCTGACGATCCCGAGGTGCTGTCGTCGGTGGCGGCGTCGATCAGCGACGGCGCGCTCATCGAGTGGGAGCGGGTCGCGCGGCAGGTCGGCGGCGACGACGACCGCATCCTCAACGAGCTGCGAACGCTCGAGCAGATAGCCAGGTTTCATCAGACCAATCAGGAGGCCGGCGCCATGGGCGCGGCCATCGCCGACGATGAAGCGGACGACCCGCGAGGGTGGGCGCATTTCCTGATCCTCGGACGCCTGGGCAGCGGATCGTTTGCCGACGTCTATCGCGCGCACGACACGAAGCTGCAATGCGACAACGCGTTGAAGCTGATGCGGGAAGACGGCGACAGCCCGCTGAACGTCGTCCGCGTCCTGAAGGAAGCGCGGCTGCTCGCCCGCGTTCGCCACGCGAATGTCGTGCGAGTGTACGGAGCGGATCGGGTGGACGGGCGGGTCGGCCTCTGGATGGAGCTGGTCCGCGGCACCACGCTCGAGGATCTCCTGCAGCGGCAGGGCACCTTCAGCGGGCCCGAAGCGTCGTTTGTCGGACGCGACATGTGTGGCGCCGTCGCGGCGGTGCATCGCGCCGGGCTCCTCCACGGCGACATCAAGGCGCACAACGTGATGCGCGAGGAGGGCGGCCGCAACGTCCTCATGGACTTCGGTGCCGGCAAGGACCTCGACATGGACTTTCTCCATGCCTACGTCGGCGGCGCGGACGACTTCGCGGGCACGCCGCTCTACCTCGCTCCCGAGGTCTTCACGGGCTCGCGGCGCACGCAGGCCACCGACATTTACAGCCTCGGCGTCCTGCTCTTCCATCTGGTGACCAATCGATATCCGGTCGAGGGCGACACACGCGCGGCCGTCGAGGACGCGCATCGCCGCCACGAGCGCGTCCACCTTCGCGACGTGCGCTCCGATCTGGCTGACGAGTTTGTCAGCATCGTCGAGCGCGCGCTCGATCCCGATCCGCGCCGGCGGTTCCCGACTGCGGGGGCATTCGAGAGCGCGCTCGCGCGGTTCCTTGGCGCCGATCCGGTGAGGCACGACGCGAACGTCGTCGGCGTACGGCAGCGTTGGCTGACCATCGCGGCAGTCGCACTTGCGGCGGTCATCTTGGTTGGGACGCCGGTCTACTGGCTGGGCACACGCGCCGGCGTGAAGACGGCGGAACCCAGGCCGGCGGCGACTCCGGGGCCCATCGTGCCGGGCGGCGCAACGGCGTACACGATCGATGCAGGCCTCTATCGAATCTCCGCAACCGGCGAGGTCAGGCTCGGAGCGGGCGATCGCGTCACACCGGGCGACCAACTGGCGCTCCACATCCAGGTTTCGAAACCGACTCACATTTATGTCGTCAACGAGGACGACAGGGGAGAATCGTATCTCCTGTTTCCACTCCCCGACCAGGCAATAGGGAACCCGATCCCCGCCGGCCGCGCCGTCCGCCTGCCCGCGGCAGGCGCCTCGACGCCGCTGTATTGGAAGGTGACGAGCGCCGGCGGTCGCGAGCACTTCCTGATCTTCGCCACGCCGGAGCCGCTGCCCGCCTTTGACCGCATGTTCGCGTCGCTGCCACGTCCGCAGGTGAACGCTCCGGTGCTCGCGTCTCCGCTGCCCTCCGAAGCGGTCGGCGTGCTGCGCGGCGTCGGCGGGCTCGGCGTGTCGCCCGGTGCACGCGCCGGCACGCTCGCCGAGCAGTTCACCACGACGCTGTCGCAGACGGCGGAGTCCGCGAACGGGTTGTGGGTGCGTCAGATCACCCTCGACAATCCGCGCTAACCGACCGCCACGATACCGCGCTCATTGCAAATTCCGTCGATGGCGCACGCCTGTGCGCACATCCCCCCGCACGCCTGACGACGGATCCGAATTCTGTGAGACGCGTTTTGTCGCGAGACACCGCACGCTCTGCGCCGGGTCGCCAACGCTGCTGACGACGTCGGCGTAAGTCCTACGAGCGCTAGGAGTACGCGCGACCTGGCATCCGAGCGGCTCGCCTCTTGCGCTTATCGGAGGCGTCAGGAGGATGTTCATGCGAAAGCTAGCAGCCGTGGTGTTCTGCCTTGTGTGCGCTCAGGGCACAGTCAACGCGCAATACAGACAGAACGTGATCACCCATGCCGTCGTCGACAAGGTGGGCGGTCTGGTACTCGTCACCGGTCAGTTCGGGTGGAATCCGTCGGTTACGATCGACGGGATGCCGGTGCGCGTCAACTCCGCCTCTTCTCAGATGATGGTCGTCGAGCTGCCTGCAACGCTTCTCAACCAGCCCGGCACCTATTTGATGACAGTGAGCACCGGTACCGGTTCGAAGGCGACGACGTTCTTCGAGATTACGGTCGGCGCAGTTGGCCCGCAGGGTCCGCGCGGTGCCGACGGCCTGCCCGGAGCGAAGGGTGATCCAGGACCTGCCGGCCTCAAGGGCGACCAGGGACTCGCCGGTCTCAAGGGCGACAAGGGTGACAAAGGCGATAAGGGCGATCCCGGCGCCGCTGGTCATGGTGACAAGGGCGATAAAGGCGACAAGGGCGATAAAGGCGACAAGGGCGATAAGGGTGACAAAGGGGATCCCGGGACGCCCGGCGTCAACGGCGTCAACGGCCTCAACGGCGGCCAGGGCGAGAAGGGCGAGAAGGGCGACACCGGTAGCGCAGGTCCGGCGGGGGCGAGTGCGCTGCGGGTCGTCGATGCGAGCGGCAAGGAGGTGGGAACCCTCGTCTCACTCGATGCCGTCATCCTCAACATCGACAGCGACTGGATGCGTCTCGGGCTCAGCGGCGCCGGCTTCGCGTCGTGTGCAGTCGGGGCCGGGTGCGTGCAGTCCGAGTTCGAGCAGGCCGACTGCGCGGGCACCGCGTACATGAGCGTGGATAGTCTCGCCCCGAAGGCGTTCCTGGTCGGAAGCGATATCTATTACCCATCCGGAGCAGCCGCCGTGCGGCCGGTCGGGTCGCTGGGTTACGACTCCGGCGCGTGCATCAACCTCGACGCGGGGTTCACGAGTCAGAATGCCGAGAGGAAAGAGGCGCCGCTGTCCTCGCTGGGGCTGAGCGGCGCGTTCCACCTCGCGAAGTAGAGGGCTTCGCCGGCTACTGGGAGGCGACGGTCTGCGTCGTGGCCTTGAGCGATCGCTGGTAGCGCAGCACGCCGTTGAAGAGCGCTTCCGCAATCTGCTGGCGATAGGTGCTGCCGCGCAGCAGCGTCGCCTCCTGGTGGTTGGTGAGGAAGGCAATTTCGGCGAGGACACTCGGCATCGTGGCGCCGATGAGCACCACGAACGGCGCCTGCTTGACGCCGAGGTCCTTCACACGCTTGTTGGCTCGCTTGAGCCGTTCCATCATCGCGGACTGGACGAGCGTCGCGACATCGCGCGACTCGTCGAGCTTGTTGTTGAGCGCGATCGCCTTGACGATGTCGGGAAGCTGACGCATCGTCCGCGCCGAGGCCGCGTTCTCGCGCGCGGCGATCGCTTCGGCGGCGGGGTTCGGCGCGAAGTTGAGGAAGTAGGTTTCGATCCCGCGGGCGCGCTCGTCCTCGCTCGCGTTGGCGTGGATCGACAGGAACAGGTCGGCGCCCTCGCGGTTGGCCATCGCCGTCCGCTCCTCGAGCGGGACGAAGACGTTGGCGCGGCGGGTCAGCACCACCTCGACGCCCCGTTGTTTCATCAGCAGTTTCTCGAGCCGCAGCGCGACGTCGAGCACGAGGTCGGCTTCGCTGAGCCCGTCGGTCATCGCGCCTGGGTCATGCCCGCCGTGCCCTGGATCGATCACGATCCGCGCGATGCCGAGCCCGAGCTGTCGTGACAGCGAAAACCCGCCGCGGCCGTTCGGACGCGGCTCCGACGGCACCGACGGCGCAACGGGTGCTGCGCCGGCGGCAGGCGCCGGAGGCGGGGGAGGTCCGGGCGTGGGAGCTGCAGGAGCTGCAGGAGCCGCGGTGGCCGCAACAGCCCGGCGCGCGAAGTCGATCACGACGCGGTACGGGCTGTAGAGCGCGTAGATGGTGTGCGGCGCCGCGCCCGCCAGGTCGAGAACGACCCGCGTTCGCGTGCCGACCTGCCGGCCGACGCGAATCTGGCGAACGAGATCATCGGGAAAGGTCCGCGTCGCGTCCGCGAGCGCCTCGACGGGGCGAGTGTTCTGCAGGTCGATGAGCACGCGCAGCGGGCCGTCGATCTGCTCGTCGTGATAGCTGGCCTCGCCTTCGAGCTCGAGCGTCACCCGCACCGCGCCGGGCAACGTTTCACGGCGAATAGCCGTGAGCATTACCGCGGGCAGCTTCGGTGGCGGCGCTTCGACGACCTTCGCTGCGTTCAAGCGATCCAGCTGCGGGCTCGCCTGCTTGACCCACGGGCTCGCCGGATGGCGCGTGCTAAGCGTCTTCAGAAGGCGCAGCGCGGTGGATCGATCCTCAGGTTGCCCGAATTCCCAGAACGCGTCCGCCGCGAGCATGCCCGCATGCCAGAGCGCATCGTCGCTGGATGGGCTGGCTGGCAGCAGGCGCGAGATGTCCTGGTAGGCGCCGACGAGCGTGCGGGCACGATCGAGCAGCGGGCTGGCAGGCGCGCCCGCCTTCCGCGACTCGATCTCGGAGCGCAGCGCCGCCTCGCGCGTCTTGGCTTCCTTCAGCAGTTTCGCAGCGTTCGAATCCTGGGCGAACGCGGTTGCGGTCACGAGGCAGATCGTCGACAGGAGGAAGGTCCTAGCGAAGCTGCGCATCGACCTCCTCGAAATAGCCGCGATCGACGAGGACCTCGCGCGGCTTCCCGCCGGCGCCGGGCGAGACCAGACCTTCGGCCTCCATCATGTCGACGAGTCGCGCGGCCCGGCTGAAGCCGATCCGCAGCTTCCGCTGGAGATACGAGATCGACGCCTGCCCGCTGCCGACGACAATGCGCGCGGCCTCGTCGTACAGGTCGTCTTTCTCGAACTGCGGGGTCTCGACGCCGCCCTTCTCGTCCTCCGCAGTAATCGACTCGTCGAAGACGGGCTTGCCCTGCTTGCGCAGGAAGCTCGCCAGGCGCGCGCTCTCCTGCTCCGAGATGTAGGGGCCGTGGAGACGGATGCAACGGGAGGAAGCCGGCGGCAGGAAGAGCATGTCGCCCTTGCCCAGCAACTGCTCGGCGCCGTTGCCGTCGAGAATCGTCCGCGAGTCGATCTTCGAGGACACGCGGAACGAGATGCGCGACGGCAGGTTGGCCTTGATGAGCCCGGTAATGACGTCCACCGACGGCCGCTGCGTCGCGAGGATGAGATGGATCCCGACCGCGCGCGCCATCTGCGCAAGTCGACAAATCGATTCCTCGACCTCGTTGCTCGCGACCATCATCAGGTCCGCGAGCTCGTCGATCACGACGACGATGAAGGGGAGCGGCCGCGGCCCGTCGGGGTCCTTGTTGCCCGTTTCCTCGAGCACCATCCGGACGTTCCGGTTGTACTGATCGATGTTCCGGACGCCTTCGGCCGCAAGCGTCTTGTAGCGTTCCTCCATTTCGCGGACGGCCCATCGCAGCGCATTGGCGGCCTTCTTCGCGTCGACCACGACCGGCGTGAGCAGGTGGGGGATTTCCTCGTACATCCCGAGCTCGAGCCGCTTCGGGTCGATCATGATCATCCGCACATCGTCCGGCGTCGCCCGGTAGAGGATGCTCGTCAGCATCGCGTTCAGGCCCACAGACTTTCCCGTGCCCGTCGAGCCGGCAATGAGCAGGTGCGGCATCGTCGCCAGGTCCGTGACGTAGGGTTCGCCGTGGATCGTCTTGCCGAGCGCGAGCGTCAGCTTAGACGCCGACCGCGCGTAGCCATCGGACTGCAGCAGCTCGCGCAGCGAGATGGCCTCGCGGTTCGGGTTGGGGATCTGGATGCCGACGGTGGACTTACCTGGAATGCGATCGATCAGCACCGATTCGGCCTGCATCGCAAGGCACAGGTCGTCGGCGAGGCTGGTGATCTTGCTGTACTTCACGCC
>Ga0070696_100000014_pt1 | contig 77159 bp, 71 predicted proteins | sample KBSK1253metaG_FD_65474 | JGI IMG/M metagenome (GOLD analysis project Ga0070696, IMG submission 65474) | Corn, switchgrass and miscanthus rhizosphere microbial communities from Kellogg Biological Station, Michigan, USA - KBS K1-25-3 metaG | ecosystem: Host-associated > Plants > Roots >... | reverse complement strand
GCGAATCGCTTGTCGGCGAAGTATCCTCTCGACACGGGACGCTTGCGCAGAGTGATCGAACTCGCGGCCGAGCAGTCCGGCTGGGCGAAGAAGAAACCGGCAAAGGGACGCGCGCTCGGGATCGCCGCGCACTACAGCTTCCTGACTTATGTGGCGGCAGTGGTCGAGGTTGAAGTCGACAGCACTGGAAAGCTCCGAATACCGCACGTCTACTATGCGGTGGATGCAGGCCGAGTGATCAACCCTGATCGCGTGAAATCGCAGTTCGAGGGCGCGGCGGTTTTTGGTGCAAATATCGCGCTCATGAGCGAGATTACTGCCGCGAAGGGTGAGATTCAGCAGTCGAACTTTCATGATTACAAAGTCGCGCGAATGAATGAGGCGCCGATCGAGACTCACGTGCACATCGTTGCAAGCGACGCGCCTCCGGCAGGTGTCGGAGAGCCCGGCGTGCCGCCCATCGCGCCTGCCATCTGCAATGCTATCTTTGCTGCGACCGGCAAGCGCATTCGCGAGTTGCCAATCAAAAACCAGAAACTGGTGTGATCCGCAAGAGGAGAGATTGCTATGAACGCAAAGAAGCCCATAGTCCGTGACGCTAATTCGACTTTGAATCGACGCAGTTTCATCAAGGGAGTTTCGATGGCCGCCGCGGTGGCAGGCGCAGTTCCCGCTCCGGTGTCACGCGCATCATCTCAGTCCGCGGGAGCGTCCCCGAGTTCGGCGAGCCCGAACGGCGGCAGTCAGATCTTTTACGTTGTGGAAACCACGTCGGGTAAGGTACAGGGAATCGCGAGCGCCGGGATCAAGGAGTTCAAGGGGATTCCATACGGCGCGCCCACGGGCGGCAAGAATCGTTTCAGGCCGCCGAAAAAACCTGCGCCGTGGACCGGCGTGCGCGAGTGCTTCGGTCACGGTCAGATATGTCCTCAGATACCGGCGAACCTTCGGTCCGAGTACGGGATGATGATTCAGTGGGATCAGCAATCGGGCGGGATGGGTGAAGACTGTCTCGTGCTGAATGTCTGGACGCCGGGAGTGAACGACGCAAAAAAACGCGCGGTGCTGGTCTCGTTTCACGGAGGCGGCTATACGACCGGCTCCGGGAACGCGCCGGGGTTCGACGGCGCTCAACTGGCTCTGTTTGGCGATGTGGTAGTTGTTACCGTGAATCATCGGCTGGCGAGTTACGGGTACACGCACCTTGCTGACCTTGGCGCGCCGCCGGAGTTCTCGAGCGCCGGCGTGGTTGGAATCATGGATCTGGTGGCATCGCTTCAATGGGTTCGAGACAACATCGAAAACTTTGGAGGTGATGCGAGCCGCGTGATGATCTTCGGTCAGTCGGGCGGGGGAGCTAAGACGTCGGCCGTGCTTGCTACTCCTTCGGCGAAGGGCCTGTTCAATCGAGCGGCAGTGCAGAGCGGCTCGGCATTGCGATTCATCACCCGTGAGGCTGCCACGAAAAATGCGGAGCAATTGCTTGCGAAGCTCGAGATCCCGAAGACTCGCATCGCCGATATGCAGAAGGTCTCGTGGCAGCAACTCCTGGAAGCGCAAACCGGCATCGCGGGATTCGCGCCGGTGATGGATGGGACAATTCTTCCACATCATCCATTCGATCCGGTGGCGCCGCCGGAATCGGCGGATGTGCCGATGATCATCTCGACCACGCTCGAGGACGCGGCGCTGAGCTTGACCAATTTCAACCTCGATGAAGCCGGGCTCAAGACGATATTGAGCCAGCGATATGAAGAGAAGGCCGATGAAATTCTAAAGCTCTACAAGCAACGATATCCGCAGAAGTCGCCGTTTCTGATTCAGGCTCAGATTTTCACCGACGCGGGTTTTCGGCGATCGGCTATCACGCAAGCCGAACGCAAGGCGGCACTCGGCAAAGCTCCGGCTTACATGTATCTGTGGTCGTGGGAGAGTCCGGGGTTCGGCGGCAAATTCGGAGCTGTCCACGGCACCGATGTAGCTGCTTCGTTCCACGGCGTGCGGGATACAATCGTCGGCGTTGGTTCGGCGGAGGGCAAAGTGATGTGCGATCGGCTGGCTTCGGCGTGGGTTGCGTTTGCCAATACCGGTGACCCGAACAATCCGCGCATTCCTCGATGGCCGGCTTATGACGGAACGACTCGCGCGACGATGGTATTCGACACCGACACTCGTGTTGAAAATGATCCTCGCGGCGAGATAAGAAAATTCTGGACTGAGATGCCCGCGCAGCCAACGCCTCGGGCTTGAGGCAGGAGCCGCCTGCTTTCTTTGATCGCGAGCGGATCGAGTAAAGCGATTTGGCTTTAGACACCGTTGAGTAAATCAAAAAGGAAGAAGCGCGACACTAACAAGGTCACCTTCGACCTGGTGCGGCGGCTTGCGCTTGAGCTGCCGGGTGTCGAAGAAGGCACATCGTACGGCACACCGGCGTTCAGGGCCGGCGGACGAATACTCGCGCGCTTCCATCAAGACGGGGAGTCTCTGGTATTAAAGGTGGAGTACGCGGCCCGCGAAGTTTTGATGGGCAAACACCCCGAGACCTTTTATGTCACCGATCACTATCGCTGCTATCCGTTGATGCTGGTTCGTATGGCGAATGTTGAATTAGGTTTGTTGCGGGTATTGATCGAAGATGCATGGCGCGGTATCGCTTCGAAGCGCGACGTAGCGGCGCACGATTCGCTGCCGCCACCTAACTCCGCGGCAAACAGCAAAGTGAAACATGGCTGACGTTTCTGGGCTCGATGCTTTAGCGAGAGCCCGAGTATGCATAGCATTCAGCGAGTTGTTAGCCGCGCAAACGATTTCCGGGGCCTTGGGTACGTTTATGCCTGGACAGTTACCTACTTCCCAAAGAATTGGATCAGATTACCGGCATTGTCTTTTATGATTACATTAGCTCGCTGGTTTGCTCTTGCCGGAAACGGTCCAATGAAAATCTCTGCGCCACGCGCTTTGAGCATGGCGAGCGTCTTCTCGAAGTCATCCACTATGACCCCGGCTTTGAACATTCCATGAACGAATAGGTTGCCCTTGACCCCGGGCGCAGCTTTGCCGAGCGGCGCCGCATCGTCGTGCTGAATTAACTCAACGATGAGGCCGCCACCTTCGAGCACGGTGACGGCAGCCTGATCTGTCTTAGGAGCTTGCATCACTACCTTCAGACCTAGTTTTTCCGTATACCATCGGGTGCTCGTCTGGATGTCCGCGACCGACAATGCGAAGAAAGCTCCGCTCGCGGTGATGGCGGGTAGTTCAGAAGTTGATTTCGGAGCTTGCTCTCGTACTAGGGGCAGCAGTGTGAGCCACACCAGTAAGCAACCGGCCGTTTTCATGTTTCTCCCCTTTTGTGTGGCACACTTCGAAGCTTGGTGACCGACTGAGTGCTTATCAGCGAAGCGCGGCGGAGTCTCCGTGACGAAGCCTGAACCGCTGACGCGCGATCAACCAGATGAATACCGAGTTGCCAATCAAGTATCTTCGCCACATGCGGCGCGGCTCGCGCAACAAGCGATAGAGCCACTCCAGTCCAATTCGCTGCATCCATAGCGGAGCGCGCCGGGCCAGTCCGCTCACGTGATCGAAGCTTCCGCCTACGCCGAGCGCGAGGCGAACTCCGGCGTTTTCGATGTTCGAAGCAATCCAGTATTCCTGCGCGGGTGAGCCCATCGCGACAAACAGTAAATCAGCGCGGCTGAGTCTTATCGATTCGACGAGCGATTCACTCTCAGAGTCAGTGAAGTAGCCGTTATGGTATCCGGCAATTTTCAGTGCCGAGTACTTCTTCGTGAACCGTTCAACTACGCCGCGCAGCGATTCTTCGCGAGCGCCCAGCAAGTAAACCGACAATCCGCGAAGCGCGGCGTGCTCGACCAACCTCTCCCATAAGTCGATGCCGGTCACCCGTTGCTTCAGCGGTTGCCGAAGGACTCGCGATGCCCACACGACAGACATCCCGTCGGCGGTGACGAGATCAGCATCAAGCAGAATCTGCTTGAGACGTTCATCTCGATGGGCTGCAACGATCTTCGCCGCATTGACCACCGACGCGTAGTGCGAACCTCCATCTGAGATCAACTGATCGATCGCCGCGACAGTTTCGTCTTCGGTTAGATTGGCCACCGGGATACCGGCAATGAACGCCGCGTCTCCCCGTCCCCGCGTCGCTTCACTCTTCATACGTCGCGTGTCCCGTCGTCCTCGATGTTTATCTTTTCGCGAATCAGGTACGTCGGTTTATCCTGGGACTCGTGATAAGTGCGCACTATCATCTCGGCCAGCAGTCCCATGAAGATGAATTGAAACCCCATCGCAAACATAATCATCGACAGCGTTGCCGCGGGCATCCGATTGAGGTGCACGCCCTGGACGATGCGATAATAAAGAGACAATAAGAAGGTCAAGAAAGAAATGACAAGACAGACCACCCCGGCCCAGCCGAACAGATAGAGAGGCTTCGTCAGATAACTGGAAAGGAACTTGATGGTGATCAGGTCGAAGATCACTTTGATGGTGCGCGATAATCCGTATTTGGACTCGCCCGCGTGGCGCGCGTGATGAGTGACGGGAATCTCGGTGACGCGAGCGCCCGCGAATCCCGCGTAGATCGGAATGAATCGATGCATCTCGCCGTAGAGCTTCACCCCGGTCAACGAATCGCGCCGGTACGCCTTCAAGCTGCACCCGTAATCATGAAGATCAACGCCGCTCATCCGTGAGATCAGCCGATTGGCGATCCTTGAAGGAAGCTGCCGAGTGAGCCACTCGTCTTTACGGTCCTTGCGCCAGCCCGACACGACGTCATAACCCTCGTCGAGTTTTGCAAGCAGCCGCCCGATGTCCGCCGGATCGTTTTGCAGATCGGCGTCCATCGGAATCAATATGCTGCCGCGCGCGTGATCGATTCCGGCGCTCATCGCGGCGGTCTGTCCGTAGTTGCGCCGAAACGAAATCACTCGCACGTGCTGATCGACCGTGGCGATTTCTCTTAGCTTCGCAAGACTGTCATCGGTCGAGCCGTCATCGACATAGATGACCTCATAGCTGCGCCCGAGTTTGGTCAACTCTTCGGTCAGATTGAGATTGAGTAACTCGATGTTATCTACTTCGTTGTAGACGGGCAGGAATACGGAAATCTCCGGCGCGGTGATTTCCCGCGCCGCAAACTCTTCGACTGTACCCAGAACGTATTCCTTCATCGGCGGAACTCAGAGTGCACGGTTCGTGAGAGATAGTAGACCGGCGAAGAAGCGCGAGCAAGGCGAGGGACACTGGGCGCAATTTTGGAGGCGTCTAAGCAGGCTGCCGGTTGAACCACTCAACAAACCTCTCGATTCCATCTTCAATCTGCGTTGCCGGTTCGTACCCGAGTAAGCGCCGAGCCTTATTTACATCAGCGAAGGTGACGGGCACATCGCCGGGCTGTTGCGGCTGATGATCGATGATCGCGCGCTTGCCGAGCGCTTGCTCAATCAATTCGACCAGCCGCCGAAGCTCAACCGTGCGCGATTCGCCGAGGTTTATCACTTCGAACTGAGTTCGGTTATATTTCATCGCCGCCAGCAATCCCGCGACGATGTCGTCGATGTAGGTGTAATCACGACGCGTCGTACCGTCGCCGAACATCGGAATGGGAAGACCCTTCGAGATCAAACGCGCGAATTTGTGAATGGCAAGATCAGGTCTCTGGCGCGCGCCGTAGACGGTGAACAACCTGAGACAAACGATTCGCAGCCCGTACAGATGACTATAAGCATGGCAAGCCGCTTCACCAGCGATCTTCGTTACGGCGTAAGGAGAAATTGGACTCGCGACCGGGTCATCTTCGGAGAAAGGGACCTTTGAGTTGACGCCGTAGACCGAACTCGACGAGCCGAAAACAAATCGAGGCACTTCGTTTCGGCGAGCAGCTTCAAGCAGATTGAATGTGCCACGCACGTTTGTTATTTCATAGGCAAGCGGGTCTTCGAGTGACGGACGCACGCCGGCTCGCGCCGCCAGATGAACTACGCAATCGAACTTCGATCTCGAGAACAGGTGCTCGATTGCCCACGAATCCGTGATGTCGGCTTGGACTAACTCGAAGTTGTTGCGCTCGAGATGCGAACGGATGTTCGCCCGCTTGACTGCCGGATCATAGAAGTCACTAAAGTTATCGACGACGGTCACGCGAGCATCGCCGCCGTCGAGCAGGCGATCGACCAGATGGCTTCCAATAAACCCGGCGCCGCCGGTAATTAGGATTCTCTTCATCCTTGTGTCTATGAACGCCGCCGCAAAAGCGCGATCCTCACAATTGAATGGGCGATTATATTTCCTTTGTACTCGGCTATCCAGGGCTCGTGGACGTGCACGCCCACCGTTGCATTGCAAAGACCGCATTACCCAGGCGTGAATTGTCGACTGATTTTCGCCAACAGCGTTCTGCAAACGAATACAGATATGAAAGTTACAAATTTTTCTTGACAGCTTAGGTATTTGCGCATATGCTGTTCGCCGTTCAGCCCACTGGGTTGTGCGCCCGGCACAACGGTCTTCAAATGAATAGAGAGCGCACGCAGTCAATGCGCATAGATCGATCCTCCGAGGGTCTTGGAGGTCAGCAACATGCAATGCAACCGCCTGCGATCAGAGATCGCTGCAGAATTGTTCCGGTCTGATGTGACCGGTGACCACGCGGAGTCAGCGCAGCATCGCTTACGAATTCGCAGACGCTCCGATAGCGATCTATGGTTGAAAACGGCCTGCCGGTCAGCCGGATGTGGAGCGCTGCTACTTATCCTTTCCAGTATCGCCTACGGCGGTACGTTTGTGGCGTTTGGCCCCGAGCAATATGTCCGCGACAACGGAAACCCCGTTGTTGTTACGAAGACGTTCAGCGTTCTCGATCCGACTACCACGTTTACAATGCGCATCGATAGCAGCGGAGTTTCCAGCGCGATCGTTACGCTGGACGGCGTTGTGATATTCAAGGAGAGCGATTTCAACGCGAACGCCACGCTCCTTACCAAGCCCGTGACATTGTTGCCGGCTAATCAACTCTCCGTCGAGTTGCGCGGCAAGCCAGGCGAGAGTCTGACGATTCAGATCATCGGTGTTGATAATGCTCCGCCAACGATCACAGCCGTGGTGACGCCCGCGCCGAATGCGGCGGGATGGAATCGCGCGGACGCGTCGGTTTCGTTTACTTGTTCGGATAAGACGAGCGGTATTGCATCTTGCACCGCGCCAAGCATCGTCACAATGGAAACGGCAGGCCAAACAGTCGCAGGAACCGCTGTAGACAAGGCGGGAAACATCGCTACTGCTTTTGCGGTAGTGAAGCTCGACAAGACGCCTCCAAGCCTTAACGTCATTTCGCCTTCCAACGGATCGAATATCTTCTTCTCGCCGGTTGCTATAGGTGGAACAGTACAAGACGCTCTCTCCGGCCTGGCGAGCGTTACCTGCAACGGAACGCCCGGGAGCGTGAACGGCGCCAACTTCACGTGTGGCGTGACGCTGACGCCTGGCGCGAATTCAATCAACACAATTGCCACTGATGTCGCCGGGAATACCAGTACGTCTAGTCTCTCTCTGACCTACACGCGCGCCCCGATTGTAACGATCACATCACCCGCCAACCTGAGCTACCTCAACATCAGCCCTACCACGGTCAACGGCACTGTCGACGACCCTACGGCGACCGTCACTGTCAACTCCGTTTCGGCGGCCGTCGTCAACGGCAGCTTCAGCGTGGCGCTCCCGCTAGCCGAAGGGCCCAACATCGTCACCGCCAGCGCGACCTCCGGCGCGGGGGCCGTTGGGACGAGCAGCATCGAGGTGACGCTGGATACGACGCCGCCTCACGTGACGATCACTTCGCCGCCGGACCAGTTCGTGACAACTGAGCCCTCGATCTCGGTAGCGGGCAACGTGAACGACATCGTTGTCGGCACGGTGAATTCCGAACAAGCGCAAGTCGCGGTCAACGCGGTCACGGCTCAAGTGGCGAACCGTACATTCCTTGCTGTGAATGTTCCATTGGTCATTGGGACCAACGTGATTCACGCAGTGGGACGCGACCGCGTTGGAAACGCGGCGACGACTCAGATCGTGGTGACGAGGCAGACGCAGACGCTGCCTCAGATTCGGTTGATCTCGGGAAACAACCAGACGGGCGCAATTGGGTCCGTCCTTCCAGCGCCGCTGGTGGTTGCGGTGACAGACGCCGTTGGGAACCCTGTTCCCAATAAGCCGGTGATCTTCAAGGTCGTTCAGGACGACGGAATGGTCAATAGTGGTGGGCCTCTCGCTCCGACGGTGATCGCTACAACCAACGGCCAGGGCCAGGCGCAGGCACAGTGGAAGTTAGGAATGCGAGCCGGCGCCGGCGGGAACTCTGTCGAAGCATACTCGGTCGGATTCAGCGGGACGGCGATCTTTACTGCGACCGGCACTCAAGGCCCCGCCGGGAAGATCGTCATCGACACCGGAAACGACCAGATCGGCGCGGCCAACCAACCGCTGCCCAAGCCATTGATTGCCGTCGTCATAGACGCCGGCAACAATCGGCTCGCGGGTGTTCCGGTGACCTTCACCGTCAAGCAAGGCGGCGGCAGCTTTGGTGGCCAACCCACGTTCACAGTCAACACTGACTCCGACGGCCGCGTTGCGGCTACATTGACGCTCGGCTTGCAGGAAGGCAACGCAAACAATCTCGTCGAAGCCACCTTCCCATCGAACACGAGTTTCCCGGCCAGCTTCACGGCATCCGGAAGGGCGCCGGGCAATCCGTCGAACACGACAATCTCGGGAGTGGTTCTTGACAACAGCAACGTGCCGATTCCCGGCGTCACGATCCGCGCGGTGCTCACTAACCTGCTGCATTCGAATAGCAACATCATTCAATCCGTTGCAGCGATCCAGACCAATGCGCAGGGCCAGTTCACGATACCGCAAGCGCCGGTCGGTTTTGTGAAGTTGCTGGTGGATGGCTCGACGGCTCAACGCCCCGGCACGTACCCGACTCTTGATTATGATTTGGTTACGGTGGCCGGGCAGAACAACACACTCAGCCAGCCGATTTACCTTCTGGCCTTGAACGCCAACAACCAGCTTTGCGTGACACCGACGACTGGCGGTGGAACGCTGACAATTCCCGAAGCGCCGGGTTTCTCTCTGACCTTTGGTCCGGGCCAAGTGACATTCCCGGGCGGCTCAAAGACAGGCTGCGTCAGCGTCACTGTAGTCCATGGCGATAAGGTGCCGATGGTCCCCGGCTTCGGGCAACAACCGAGATTCATCGTGACTATTCAGCCCGCGGGAGCAATGTTCAATCCACCCGCGGCGATCACTCTACCAAACGTCGACGGACTCAAGCCACGAGCCGTGACCGAGATGTATTCGTTCGACCATGACATTGGGTCATTCGTCGCAATCGGAACGGGGGTTGTGAGTGATGACGGCCGAATAATTCGCTCGAGCCCCGGTGTCGGAGTTCTGAAAGCCGGGTGGCACTGCGGCGGGGATCCGAACGCGAACGGAACTGCCGCTGATTGCGGCGATTGTCGCATATGCCTAAACAATGCTTGCCAGGCCGATTCCAACAAGAACGGCAGTACGTGCAAAGACGATGGCAATACATGTACGAAGGACATTTGCCGCAACGGGGATTGTAAACACCCGAAGAAACCACCGACGGGTGACGGAAACGTCAGAGTTGTTCAGTCAATTCGGAGTGCGCCGAACTATGGGGCTCGGTATGCGATTGATATCTTTCCGAGCACGTGCAGTTTTGCCGGAACGCAAATTCGTGAGCTTGTGACGGTTGCGAATGATTCATGCAATACCGGGTTCACCGGAGTCACATTGTCTATCACACTAGGGAGTAATACCTATGGCGATCTCATAACCACGCCAATCACGGCTGTCCCGTGCAGTATTAGCACGCCTCAGACAATTCAGTGGTTTGACGCCGACACTAACCAATGGGTCACATTCTCTACTCACGCCATACTCGTGACCGCATCTACGACGACAGTCCGAACTTGTTATAAGGGCGTCTGCGATACGGTGTCTTATCCATAGGAATGGAAATATGTTTATTACGATTGCTAGCGCGGGCAAATTATTGGGAACCGGTTTGATATATGTGGGACTCTTAGCTGTCGAGCAAGGTAGGCCTCCTGATATCTTGGAAAGAGAGATTCCAGGCTTTGAAGTAAGCAGTGTCCCGATGCTCGTAGCCGTCAGCAAGCTAAGGGAACTTGGCGTTATGGTATCCTTCGAAGAGGTCGAGTTGGATCCAAATCGTGATCGCATCTTCAATGAAAGAAACGAACCAGTGGGTGTACGTAAGCTAGCGTTCTCCTTGCGTTTGCAGGCGAAGAGTACGAGGCAAATTCTAGATGCCTTGGTTAATGCGGATGGCGAGTACACCTGGAAACTGGATACGGACTCAGGAATGATCAATATCTTTCCGAAGTCGCCCGTTCCGGGACAACAATACGCGGGTTCCGTTCTAAACTGGACAGTCGATAAACTCGATATCAAGGGGAAGGGTCGGCTAGCTGTCCTCCAAGAGGACTTGAGTCTCAAGGCGCACAACATCACGCTTTTCTGGAGAGGGTCCTACGACCATTACGATAGCCCGATTTCGTTGAATACGAAGAGTACTCCTGTGATCGAGATACTCAACAAAATCTCGTCCGCACCACGACAACTGTGCTGGACTTTAGCAGGATTTAAGGGGGGACGAATTCTAACCCTCGTCCCATGCGGTCCGCCCTAGATTAGGTATTGTGTCCGCTCGGGGTCGGTTGATGAACGACTCATACATCTTTAGAGCTAGATCGGCCAACGTCGCATTGACAAGCAGCGCTACGGTCTCCCGAGCGCGCGTGAAGCGTTGGTTCGCTTTGGGATTGTTTTCTGTAGGCTGTTCGCTTGCATTAGGCCAGCAAGTCTCGCCCCAGGCTCAGGAGTCACGAAATGGGCAGTCGGGACAATCCACTATCGGAAGGGAGGTTTCCATTCCAATACATCTTCGAGATGGACAGGAATTCTCGACGGCTCTTCAATCGCTACTAGCCCACGGCAGACTCCTCTTTAACGCCAACTGGACCGAGCAGGAAGGTGGCGGACGCCCGTTGACCAAAGGCACGGGGAGGCCGCTCTCTGATCCGTCGAGGCCGTTGAAGGGCGCTCGCGGTTTCAATCGCGTCTCCGCGCCCGACGCCAACTCGTGTGCGGGATGTCACAACGCGCCGTATGGAATATCGGGTGGCGGCGGCGACTTCGTTACGAATGTTTTCGTGTTGGGGCAGCGGTTTGATTTCGCTACGTTCGATCCCGCCGACACGCTTCCTACGCGGGGCACGATCGACGAAACCGGACAAGCGGCGTCGTTACAGACAGCCGCTGACTTGCGCGCGACGACTGGAATGTTCGGCGCCGGATATCTCGAGATGCTCGCTCGCCAGATGACCGAGGAGCTCCAGCAGATTCGGGATTCAATTCAGCGTGGCGAGACAAGAGACCTTGTTGCGAAAGGCATCCGGTTTGGAAAGCTGACTCTCACCAAGGAAGGTCTCTGGGACACGTCGAAAGTCGAAGGACTGGGGCGGCTGAGCCTGATCTCCATTGGATCGAACAATCCGCCGAGCCTCGTGATCCGCCCGTGGCACCAAGCCAGCAACGTCGTATCTCTTCGCGAGTTCAGCAACACCGCTTTCAACCATCATCACGGAATCCAGTCCACCGAGCGTTTCGGCTTGGATACCGATCCCGACGGAGACGGTTTCAAAAACGAGCTTACGCGCGCGGACATTACCGCGGTGACGGTTTGGCAAGCCACACTTCAAGTCCCCGGTCGCGTCATTCCTCGCGACCCGGAAATCGAGCGAGCAGTGTGGCTCGGCGAACGCGCATTCGAGAAGATCGGCTGTGCTACATGTCACATTCCCCGGCTGGCGCTCGACAAGAAGGGTTGGATTTACTCTGAGCCGAATCCGTTCAACATACCGGGCAACCTTCGTAGCGGCGAGACGCGTGAATTGAAGGTCGATCTTTCAAGCGACGCGTTGCCGGCGCCGCGTCTGCGCCCGGATGGTTCAGGCACTGTTTGGGTCGAGGCCTACACCGATTTCAAGCTCCACGACATTTGCGAACCGGACGAGGCTGAGCCGCTCGACATGAACCAGTCGCAGTGGTCAAAGAAGTTCAAGGAGGGCAACCGACGCTTTCTGACGAAACGGTTGTGGGGTGCGGCGAACGAACCGCCCTTCTTTCATCACGGTCTTTTCACTACGCTGCGCCAATCGGTGCTGGCGCATTCGGGCGAGGCCAGGGAGTCGCGTCTCGCATTCCAGGGCTTGCCGCCTGCCGAGCAGGATGCCGTGATCGAATTCCTGAAGACCTTGCAAGTTCTTCCGCCGGGTACGAAAGACCGAATCGTGGATGAGAACTTCCGCGCTCGGTCGTGGCCTCCGCAGATCGCTCAACAGCAACCCAGAGCGGAGCAAAAGAAATGACAGCACCGATCTGGATTCTCATCATCGTCGCGCAACTGGCGGCTGGCGCCGGCCATCCGCCCGCTTCAGCGCCTGGAATCGATCGCGTAGAAATAGTCCTGTTCACGGATTTCCAGTGTCCGTTCTGTGCTCGGTTCGCCCAAGCGTTTCGAGAGCTGCAATCCAAAGGTGTTGAAGGTGTTCAAACGACCGTTCAGTTCAAACACTTTCCGCTCAGCATGCACCCCGCGGCCCCGCTTGCGCATCAGGCGGCGATCGCTGCCGGAGAGCAGGGAAAGTTCTGGGAGATGCACGATTTGCTCTTCGCCAATCAGTCCGCCGTGGGACGCGAAGACCTGATTCAGCACGCGACAAAGCTGGGGCTGGACATCGATCGTTTCAAGAAGGACCTGGACAGCGAGCGCCTCAAGAAACTCATCGACGCCGATAAAGCCGAAGGCGAAAAGTTGCGCGTGCAGGGAACACCCACCTTCTTCGTGAATGGGAAGGAATACTCCGGAGCCCTGTCCTTTGATCAGTTGAAACAAGTCGTTCAGCGCGAGCAACTGCGAATGCGAGCGATGGCAGAGGTCCCGGATAACGTGCTGAGTCAGGGTTCGGCGGATGCTCCGGTGACTCTCGAGTTCTTTGCGGACTTGCAGAGCCCCGTGAGCCGGCCCGCTGTCGACGTGTTAGATCAAGTTGCTCGAGGGTATGGCTCAACGGTTCGCATTCAGTTTCGAAACTTTCCGCTGGCGTTTCACCCGCAAGCGCCGCTGGCGCACGAAGCCGCAATGACCGCCGCGTCTCAAGGCCGCTTCTGGGAGTTCGCCAGATACATTTTGGATCATCAGGATTCGCTTCGTGAGCAAGACCTGATCGCGCTAGCTGGGCGTATTGGCCTCAACGAGGCGAAATTCGCTGAAGCGCTCGCGCAGCATCGATACGCCGCGAGAGTAAATGCCGACCTAGAAGCTGGTGCAAGACGCGGAATTCGTGGAAGTCCGGTGATCTTTGTGAACGGGAATCGAATCGACGGTGTCCCGAGTTTGGAAAAACTGGTTGAATACGTCGACTCTGAGTTGGCGGCCGTGCGAAAGAGAGAAGCGAGGAGGCCGTAGCGATGGGAAGCGGAACTTCGAAGGTGTTGCAGATCGTGGCAATCGGCATGCTGATGCTTTGTACTGCGGGCCTGGGTCAAAACCTGGACGGGGATTGCACTGTCAGTGTGCTGAACCGAACTGTACGCGTTAATCCCGACGGCTCGTGGGTGCTTCCAAACATCCCCGCCAACTTTGGACAGGTCAAGGCTCGAGCGACCTGCGTCAAAAACGGACTTACAACGTCTGGCGAGTCTGCGTTCTTCACTATTCCTGTAAACGGAGCGGTCAATCTTCCGGCGATCGTCCTCGGCGCCTCAACGCAGGTTCCGGCTTCGCTCAGCATTACGCCTCCGAATCCATCATTCACCGCCGCGGGACAGACGGCCCAACTCCTGATCACCGCGTCATATCCTGATAACTCAACCAGGAATGTCACCGCGAGCAACACGGGCACGAACTACACGACGAGCAATTCAGCCATCGCAACCGTAAGCGCCGACGGACTGGTGACAGCGGTCGCGAGCGGCACTGTAGTGATACAAGCGTCTAACGATGGCGCATCGGGAATCACAACCGCGACCGTGGTTCTATCGAACGTCGATTCCGACGGCGACGGCATTCCGGACGATGTCGAGATCAGTTTGGGACTCGATCCACACAACCCCGTCGATGCGCAGGAAGACTTCGACCGCGACGGACTTACCAATCTGCGGGAATTTCAGTTGGGCACAAACATTCGCGTCTTTGATACTGACGGCGACGGCATCGGCGACGGGCTGGAAGTGCAAACCGGCAGCAATCCTTTGGACCCGAACAGCTTCAATCTTGCCCAAACGCTGCAGTCTATTCAGGCCACGCCCACGCACATAGTGTTGCTCGTCAACACAATCATCGGCGAGGCCTCACAGCAATTGACCGTGACTGGCAGATTGATCGACGGCAGTTCCATAAATCTCACCTCAAGGAGCCGCGGCACTAACTACAATTCCAGCAGTCTGGCCATAGCCAACTTTGGCGCGGTCGATGGTTTAGTTTTTGCTGGTAACGACGGTACAGCCACTATCACCGTCAGCAACAACGGCTTCACCGCGCCGCCAGTGCAGGTAAGCGTGAGCAGCTTCGCGCCGACGGCGCTGTCGTTCATATCGATTCCGGGCTTTGCGAACAACGTCGACGTGTCAGGCAACTTTGCGTATGTGGGGGCCGGCGCCGCTGGCCTTCAAGTGGTGGATGTCACCGATCGACGGTCTCCTCACATCGTCGGTTCGCTCGACACGCCTGGTAACGCCAATGATGTAAGGGTCGTGGGCAATCGTGCCTATGTCGCCGACGGGTCCGCCGGACTTCAGATCATTGACGTCTCCAACCCTGCCAACCCAACCCTGTTAGGCACTCTTGATACGGCTGGGGAGGCCAACGATGTCGTTATTGTGGGCAACCTCGCCTACGTGGCCGACGGACCCACAGGATTGAAGATTATCGACGTGAGTAACCCCCAAGCCCCCGTTCTGCTAGGCACGCTTGATACGCCTGGAATTGCCAGGGGCGTAGATGTGAGTGGGAATATCGCTGTAATAGCTGATGCAAGCAGCGTCAGAACAGTCGACGTCGGTAATCCGGCCAGCCCGGCACCCCTTGGCAGCATCTCGGCGACCGATGCACGAGATCTGACTGTTGATGGCAACATAGCGTATGTCGCCGACTTCTCCGGCAGTTTGAGAGTTATCAGTTTCAGCACGCCTACCGCGCCACAACTGCTCGCTACGACGCCCCAATCGCTTGGTGGCATCTTGATGGATGTGGCCAAAGCGCGAGACTTCGTCTTTGGCGCCGACGTGTTCTTCGTCAACGGTGTTCCGATCATAAATGTCAGCGCGCCCGCGAATCCTGTAGTGCGTGCTCGGCTCGACTTCCCCGCCCGCGATGATAACGGGACGGGCATAGCTGTAGATAACGTGTTCGTTTATCTGACCGCAGATCGGTCAATTCAAGAAAATGGAGTCAGCGGCGACAGTCGACTCTACATTGGGCAATACGTAGCTCTCGAGGATCGAGCAGGTATTGCTCCAGTTGTCAGTATTGCGTCGCCATTCCCCGGATCAACTGTGATCGAGGGAACAACGCTTACTATCACAGTACAGGCCACAGATGATGTGCAAGTGGTCTCAGTTGATTTTTTGGTAAACGGGAACGTGGCCTTCACGGATTCGGCAGCTCCTTATCAATTCACGCTGACGGTTCCAGTGGGAGTCAGTGGCATCACCTTGGGAGCTACGGCGGTCGACCTCGGAGGTAACCTGGGGACAGCCACTAGCGTGCCAGTAAACGTCATTCCCGACCCGCTTACTACCGTGAACGGACGCGTAGTGGATGAGGGCTTGACACCCTTGCTTGGTGCAAATGTCAGTGTGCTCGGACGCACGGGTGTGACAGGTGCGGGCGGCACGTTCTCTATTCCGAACGTACCCACTATCCAAGGCAACCTGGTCGTCAACGCGACTTTCACTCAGCAAAACACTACAGTGCTAACCGGCGCATCTGCTCCTACGCCGCCTGTGCTCGGCGGTACGACGAATGTGGGGGACATTGTCGCGCGTCTTAGCGGCACGCTCGCGGTCGTGGCCGTGAGCAATAGCAACACGGCCGCCGTAATTGACCTGACAACCAACACTGTGCGGGTGAACCTGCCAACCGGGCCTTCACCGCTTGGGGCGACAGTGACCCCGGATGGGCGTTTGGGCATTATTTCCAACTTCACTGGCGGGACGCTCTCACTTATTGATCTGACAGCAACCCCGCCCGTAGTTAGCGGAACAATTGCTACTGGTCCAGCAATGCTGAACCCCGAAAGCGTCGCCATTACTCCCAATGGACGCTTCGCCATTGTCGCAGACGGCGGCTTTGAAACAAACATCATTGCAATCGACCTCCAGCAGCGTAATATCATCAGCAAGGTTGCTGGTTTGCCGGGAAATCAGGGGGTCGCTATCACGCCGGACGGGACACTGGCGCTCGTTTTGAGCGCCGGCACCAATCAGGTGTCGGTTGTGGCCATCGATTCTAACGGCGCTCTCACAGATACAGGTCAGCGTGTGACCCTGTCTGGAAGTGGTGGCGGACCTCGAACTATAGCCATCACGCCAAACGGACGCAGAGCGCTGACGACGGACCTCAATGGCCGAGTTACGATTTTGCAAATCAGTGGAGGGACTGTGAGCAACATCGGGTTTATCGGCAACCTCGGATCGAGCACGAGCGGCCTTGCCATCACCGGGAATGGAAGAAAGGTTTACGTAAGCAACGCCGGGAGCTCCAACCTGGCGGTGCTAGCCATTGATGCCAGCGATAACGTTACTGATACTAACCAGCGGATTTTTGTTCCCGATGGCACCCCGGCCACCTTCTTTGGCGTCCCGGGCCTGGCCATAACGCCGGACGGGGCGCGGCTCTTCATCTCAGGTTTTAACACGGGTCGTATCTCCATATTAGATATCGCGACCGATACACTGCTCCCTGTGACGATCACGGTTGGAAGCAGCCCGGCTGGCATCGGGATGGCTGGCCCGCGCTAAAGCAAGAACGGCTGAGGAATATCTTATCCTAACAACAACACGTCACTGGCAATCGTAACAAACAGAATCACGCTCACAAACGCATTGGTCGTGAAGAATGCCGCGTTCAATCGCGACAGGTCGTCGGCTCTGACAATGCTGTGTTGATAAACAAGAAGCCCGCCGGTTGCGATCACTCCCACAAGCCCCAGCCAGCCGAGATGTGCGTCGCGGAAAAACAATATCAGGACGACGAACATCGACGCGTGCATTCCGCGAGCGATCCACAACGCGCGGCTTATTCCAAACGCTTGAGGGATCGAGTGAAGCTCGCTCCGCCGATCGAAGTCGAAGTCCTGGCAGGCATACAAGACATCAAAGCCCGCTGTCCATAACATCACCGCGATCGACAGCAGAATCGGCGTCAACGTGAGCTTGCCCTGAATCGCGATCCACGCGCCCGACGGAGCGATCGCCAGGCACCAGCCGAGGATCAAATGAGAAAGCAACGTGAAACGTTTTGTATACGAATAGAGCAACACCGACGCAAGCGCGAAGGGTGAAAGAATCAGTGTCAATCGATTGAGCTGCCATGCGGCGAGCAAAAACACCGCCGCCGATACGATCGTAAAAACACCGGCAAATCTAATGTCCAACAGACCGGCGGGAAGCGCTCGATTGGCGGTGCGCGGGTTAGCGGCGTCAATCTGGCGATCGGCGATTCGGTTGAAGGTCATCGCCGCCGAACGCGCGCCTACCATCGCGATGGTTATCCATGCAAACTTTGAAATCCAGAAACCTGGTAATTGAGGCGCGATCTCGCGAGCTGCGAGTGTCGCTCCCAATAACGCGAAGGGAAGCGCGAACAGCGTATGCTCGAACTTGATCATCTCGAGCGTGATTCGAATGCGAGAGGGCATGTTGTATTCCGATCCGTATTCTAGCGAGGGTGGTTCGGCTCAACAAGTTTGTGCTCGGGATGCGGCGCTTGAACGTAATCAAAGCGCGGCACGGTCGCGTAAGATGTGAAACGGGATGCGCTTCTAGAGTCGTCTCACAGAGGAGAACAATGCAGAAATATGAAATCGTTCTTTACTGGAGCAATGAGGACAAGGTATTCGTCGCCGAAGTTCCTGAACTTTCCGGAGACGCTTGACGGAACGGCGGCAGACCACCGCTATCTCCTCATTCGTACCTGAGCGCGTCGATCGGATCCAGTCTCGCGGCTTTCATCGCGGGCCACATTCCAAAGATCAAACCGATTCCGCACGAGACCGTTATTCCAACAATCGGAGCCCACGTCGGAACGTTCACCGGCAAAATCAAATTAACCAGCAAGCTCAAGCCCCATCCGATTCCTACTCCAAGCAGCCCACCTGAACCTGTCAACGACATGGCCTCGATCAGAAACTGACGCATGATATCGCGGCGACGCGCGCCGATCGCTTTGCGCACGCCGATCTCTTTTGTTCGCTCGGTCACGGATACCAGCATGATGTTCATCACGCCGATGCCGCCGATCAGCAAGCCGACGCTCGAGATCGCAAACATCAGAATCGCGATGCCGCCGGTGATCTGGTGAAACTGTTCGGTGATCGCGTCCGGAGTCGAGAGCCCGAAGTTGTCTTTTGCGTCGTAAGCCACGCCGCGACGCCGGCGGAGCAGCGAGCGTATCTCGTCTTCGGCCTGAGCGAGCTTGCCTTCCTGGGCCTGCGCCATCACGAAGTGATCTTTCTCTGCCGGGTACATCTTCTTCATTGTCTCGTAAGGCATGTACACGGCGCGATTCTGATTGCCGCCGTCGTTTTCGCCGACAAAGAAGTTATCCTGCTTTTGAACGACGCCGATCACCGTGAGGGGCTTGTCGTTGACGAGTATCTGTTTGTCGAGAGCTTGCAGGTGCGGGAAGAACTTATCGGCGATGTCGGCGCCGATCACGCAGACGTCGGCGCGATGCTGGTTTTCGGATTCGGTGAAGTAGCGTCCTTCCGCGATGTGCACCGACGACATTCGCTCGTAGTCGGTAGTCGTGCCCTGGACTTGCGTGACGTAAAGCTCCTGTTCCTGATAACGAACCTTGATGACATCATCGGGCCCGAGAAACGGAGCAACGTATTTCACCGAAGGGCATTGCTCTCTGATAGCAACCGCGTCTTCGTAGCTGATCGGCTTACGCATTCGTTCTTCGGGCGTCAGCCTTCCGGTGCGAATGCCGGGATCGAACTTGTAAATGAAAACTGTGTTGGTGCCGAACGACTCGATGTCGTTCTTGAATTTCTGATCGAGTCCCGAGATGAATGACGCGATGACCATCACGGTCACGGTGCCGATGACCACTCCGAGCACGGTCAGAAAAGAGCGGAACTTATGAGCGTGCAGCGTGGCAAACGCCATCCTGAAGCTTTCACTTGTGTCTTGTCTGCTCATATCAACTCAGTCAATGTTACGCGTTCGTAGTCCCGCAATAATTCTTCGTTCGTAGTCCGGCCTTCAGGCGGAAGTTCGTATTTTCATGCGCCGAACACCAAAAGACCGGACTACGAACTTCGATCTCAATCCGCCCTCAGCGCTTCAATCGGATCGAGCTTGGCTGCCTTCCACGCGGGATATATGCCAAAGAACAACCCGATGCTCGCCGACACAGTGAGCGCCATAAACGTCCAGAAGATCGGCAGCGCGGTCGGCAGCGAGAACAGAACCGTCACCAGCTTACCGAGCCCATACGCGATCGCGACGCCGATCATGCCTCCAATCAACGAGAGCACCGTCGACTCAGACAGGAACTGGCGAACGATGTCCTTTCGTTTCGCCCCAAGCGATTTTCTTATCCCAATCTCGCGAGTTCGTTCGGTCACCGAAACCAGCATGATATTCATAATCACTATTCCACCGACGACAAGCGCTATCGAAGTCACGCCCACCGCAACGATCGAAATCGTCCCGAATATCTGCTCGCGCAAATTGTTAAGCGCATCGGAAGTGACTATTCCGAAGTTATCCGCGTCGTTGTAGTTCAAATGCCGGCGCGAGCGAAGCACCACTCGCACCTCGTCCTGGGCGCGCTCGATTGATTCGGGGCCGATGGCAGCGACCCTTATCGCGATTGAACCGCGCGAGCCGTAGATGTTCTGAAAGGTTGAGATCGGCATTATGATGAAATTGTCGCGCGGGTTGCCGAACACGGTGCCCATCTCCTGCGCGACGCCGACGATGCGAAACGGACGGCCATCGATCTTGATTTCCTTGTCGATCGGATCGACGGTGGGGAAGAGTTGCTTGACCAGCTCATAGCCGATGAAGCAACTCTCACGCGCGTGCTCTTCTTCTGACGGCATGATGTAGCGGCCCTGATCGACTTTCACTGAATCGATATCGACCATGTTCGCCGAAACCCCCATGATCTCGACGTCCTGGAGCAGTTGCGTTTCGCGCTTTATGTTGCCTCGGCGGCGCATCATCGCGGCGGCGTCCCGGATGTACGTTGGATTCTCTTTGATCGCGCGCAGATCGTCGAGTTTTATGTCTTTGTTTTTCTTGCTGCGCTCGATCCACTCTTGCAGGCTGGTGACGATGCCCATCTTGTTCACGACGAACGCGTTCGATCCGAGATCGGCGATCTTGTCGTTGAAATATTTATTGAAGCCTTCGATAAGCGAGACCACCACGATAACCGTCGCGACGCCGAAGATTATTCCCAGCAGCGTGAGGAAGGACCGAAGCTTGTGAGCGAGAATTGCGCTCAGAGCAAGTGCGACGCTTTCAAGAAACTTCATAGTATGATTCCGTTTGTTATCGAACCTTTGAAGCCATCCCAAGTTACTAGAACGAGGATCGCTCACATAAGTTCGGTGATTCTATTCAATCATTTACCGTCCATTGCTAAATACGCGCCAACTCTTCGGTCGAGTGCACCTTCCGTCACCTAAACGTCCTCTCCACGTTTGTCATTAACAAGAACAAACGTCCATGTAGGGCTACGTCTGCCTTGCGATCTAAAGGCTATTGATATCTCGAGTCCGTTCTTGATCACCGGAGATCGAAAGTGACCAGGAAAAATGTGTCGCGAGAAGTCCAAGCAGTGAAGAACCTTAGGCTGTTCGAGCCGGGTGACTATCGATGTGCCCGCAAATCTCACCGGAAATCGTGGTTTCCTTAACACTCATTGTAGTTTCGCGAACGTTTCGAATAGCTCTGAAGAAAGGAGTATGAAATGAAAGAGAACGCAGGCGCCCGCTCCCGAAATCGACTGTTGATCGTTGCGTTGACGTGTGGGTTCCTTGCCGCCGGCTCAATATTTAAGTCGTCGAGCGCGGATGCTCCCGATGTGTTTCGCGGCAAAGGCGAATCGGCATTTGCCGTGATGTTCAACGTCGACATCAATGGAACGATATATCCCCGGGTCCAGATAAATGTTTTTCGCGATGTTTCTTCCGGCAACACCAACCTCGTGATCAACGCCTTCGAAGTACCCAACGCTTTTCAGAACCGCACAATCCATCGGTTAGCCGGCCCGATTGCGGGCGCCGACTTTGTTCTTGCTCCCGACCTGAGTTCGGCTTCCTTGAGCACTGTCTTAAACACGAGTGGGAACGCGTTCAATAACGCAGAAGTCGGGCCCCTCGTGAATTATGGAATCGATCTTGATTGGAGCGCCGATACGATCGGCAATCTCGTCGACACTTCTGTTTTCAACGGTAGAACAGTTGGGAATCCCGGCGTCGCTTTTCGGGATACGTTCCATCAGAACGGCCCGCACGCCGAAGGCGGTGTTACCGGGATGATGGGTCCGACGATCGTCACAAGCGCATTCGGGACGATGGATGCCAATCGCTCGTTTGAGGTTTTCCAGCCCCGGTGAAACGAGCTTCGGCCGGTGAAGTAACTTCGACATCGGCGGCCATAAGATTCGCCGTCGAAAGTTGTCAAACCAATGCGTGACAGGAAAGGCGTGACTGGAAAGGAATGCTTTCGATGAAAAACGACAAAGTGCTATCGAACTCGATCACCCGGCGGCTGAGACTGGTTTTGCTGACGATCGCACTCATTGCGTCCGGGGGTGGCGCGCTCATATCCGTTGCGGCGGCGATGGTTTTGACAGACCCGGGCGCCTTTCAAACCGCGATCACGGGACTTGGGACGGCGACCGTCATCAACTTTGAGGACATCGACGCGAGCCCGGTCAACAACAGTACGGTGGGACGCTCTCAGTTCAACGGTGGTTTCTATGCGGGACAGGGCATCACTTTTTCAAATCCAAACGGAGACCCGTTGTTCATCGCGCCTGGCGGCCTTTTTTGGAACGCCAGCAATTCGCTCTCAGTGAGCAACTTTCCTTTTGAGGGTGGTTCGGACACGAACGACGATCTCGTCGTCACATTCAATCCGCCAGTGATCGCCGCCGGCTTCACTCTTGTCGATAACGGATCTCAAAATCCCGGTGAGTTTGTCGAGTTCCTCGACTCGAACGGCGCGGTGATCCGGCAAGAAGCCTTGCCGCCAGGTTTCTCTTCGTTTCGCGCATTCATCGGCATGATTTCCGCCGACCGGCCCATCGCGAAGATCCGCATCGAAGAAGGCGCAAACGATGGCGATGATGTTGATTACGACGATTTCATATTTGTGCCAATGGGCGGATGTACGCCGCCGCCTTCGGGTCTGGTCAGTTGGTGGCCGGGTGACGGGAACGCAAGCGACATCAGGGACGGCAATTCCGGACAGTTGATCAACGGAGCGACGTTCGTGGCGGGAGTCGTGGGGCAAGCCTTCAAATTCGACGGGATCGATGATTTCGTCAAGGTGCCCAAGACCGCGAATCTCGATATGACCAGCCAGGTGACGCTCGATTTCTGGATGCGCGCCGATGCCGACAATCCGATGAACAACTGTTGTCAGGGTCTGGTCACGACGGACTTCTATTCGATTGAGATTTCGGGCGGCGGAGACCCGATTGTCGGCGTCAACTTCTTCGTCAACACCGGCAGTTCCTTCGTGCACACCTCGGATGCGAACGGCGGCGGAGCCGTAGTGACTCCCGGTGAGTGGCATCACATCGCAGGCACCTACGACGGAGCGAAACTGCAACTGTACGTCGATGGGATGGCGTCGGGAAATCCCAGATTCAATTCAGGAAACATTCTGCCGATGCTCGCGGGCAGCTTCCTTGCGATTGGCTCAGAAGACGGAAGAACGACGTGTCCCTTCTGCATTGGCAATCGATACTTCAAAGGACAGATTGACGAGGTTGAGCTATTCAATCGCGCACTCACTGCTTCTGAAGTGCAATCGATCTTTGCGGCCGGTGTTGCCGGCAAATGCAAGGACGCCGATGGCGACGGCGTGCTTGACGGAGAAGACGAGTGTCCGAATTCGATTGTGACGTCGACGGTCGTGATTGCCGGATGCGATTCGGGCGTTGCGAACACAGTGCTGGCGGGCGGATGCACCATCGCCGACAAGATCGCTCAATGCGCGGCAAGCCCGAGCAATCACGGCGCGTTCGTCAGTTGTGTCGCCCATCTGACCAACGAGTTAAAAGCGACGGGAATCATCACCAATCAACAGAAGAGCGCGATCCAGAGATGCGCCGCTCAGGCAAATATTCCCTAGCTCCTCGCGGCAAGTTTACAAGGACGTTACTAAGGGATCGAGGTTGTTTAGGGACTAGATTGTTTTGAAACGGCCGGCCGGCGCAACGCTCGCGCGAGCCTGCGAGATGTCACCGCAATGTGTTGAGGCATTCGCACCGGGAACAAACGAGTCACAAGCGCAATCTTTTTCTTTTGCAGGTGCGCCGCTGCTTGCAGCATTCGACTACTTTCGATCAGATGCTGCTTGGTAAACTCGCGCGTCGATGTGATCGTGATTATTTCTTCCTCGAGCGCCTCGAGATCGTGCCAGTCGCCTATACGATCCTGGAGAGTGCGCAGCCATAACAACGCCTTCGACGCGTCACCGAAACCCATTTGCGAAACATTTTCAAGCAGATACCGGACTCGCTTGGCCGCTATGCGCAGCTGATGAAGCTCCGCCGGATCGTTCGTAGGATGCGACTGCGCAACCAGCGCTTGAAATTCCGTGAGTCTTTGTTCCAGCCGCTCTGCCGCGTAAGCGGCAACAGCGCCTTCATCGACATTCATCGAGGCTGGCTCAAACAGAGCGATCGGCCGTTCCGTTGGTAAAAATTCATCCGGTTTGGCGGCGGGCGTTTGTTCGGTTGGCGCAGGCACCAGCAGGCCGAGCTTGATTGCTATCTTGTCGATGTCCGCACGTTCGAGAAACTGCCGCACTCGTGTGGCACGGCGCCCGCGCCGTTGCTGCAAAATTCCTTTGATCAACTGGAGCTGTTCCTTGCGAGCCTTTCCACGCGCCGGTTCCTCCTTTGCGATCATCTCCAGGAACACATCGTAGTTCCGAACACGAGAAAGGGCGCGGCGCCAGTTTCTAAGGCGAGTCTTGAGCCCGCGAATATTGCGCTGGCTTTCAAGCAAATCGAGCGAGGCCTGGAGCCGCCGCGTGGTTACGCGCATCTTGTGAACGGCCTCGATGTCGTCGCTCGCGAGCACGGCGCGATGATAAACGCGCAGGGCCTCCAACTGAGCGGTGATTATCTCAGTCAGACGCCGAGGTTCGCGGGTTTTCGGTTCCCGCCGTGGTTCTTCGGCGGGTTTTGAAATCAATGCCTCTTCGGCTTCTGCCATCGTGCGTTCTCTATCGATTGAGTAAACAGAGATTACTATTTTCAACTTCGCTCGGCAAACAAGCCGCGCCTGGAATATCCGCCGCAGGTTCGGCGATTTAGTGTAGGACAGCTATAATCGACCGAAGATGGAACTGCTGAGCCTCGATCTCAACAAGCTAAGCCCTGATTTGCCGACCGAAGGCGAGTTGAGGTTTCAGGTCTCCTTGCTTGCTTCGGTGTCGGCGGTTGCAGCAAGTTTTGCGGGCCGATTCTTACTGGACGCGCCGCTTCCGCCTGAGCTCGTCGCGCAATTCATATTCGCGGTCGCGCCGATTTGGATGGTCGAAATCGCCGTTGGAGTGCTTGGGCCTTTTGCCAAGCATCTGGCGTTTCTGGGTTGCACGGCAATCTACCTGATCGCGTTGATGGCGGCCGCGATCGCGTTTCAGCGTTACTGGCCTGCAAGTGGTTCGCTTATCGCGCGTCGCATTGCGCGGTTGGGATTTGCGATGTGTGTTTGCGCTTTTACCGGCGCGATTGTTTTGCCGCTGGTGGGAGCGGGAATGTTCGGGAATCATCTGCGTCAAGGTTGGCTGATCACAAGTTCGGCCTTGCTTGTCACGCATCTCGTCTACGCAGTTGCGCTCAGTATCGCGATGGAACGATACATTGATCGCGTGCCGACGTCGACAAACAAAATCATCAGCCGCCGGCGTGTTGTTAGAGCGGTCGGATATTCGGTTCTTGCGATTGGCATCTACGATATTGGCAAATCGCTTCTCGGATCGTGGCTCGGGTCTGGTTCGGGTCGTGTCAAACGCGGCAATGGCGTTTTCCCTGACATCGAGAATCTCGCGCTCGAGGTGACGCCGAACGGAGATTTCTATCAAGTGTCGAAGAACGCGTTTGATCCGCAAGTCGATTCGCGAAGATGGAAGCTCGACGTCACGGGTCTGGTAGAGAATCCGGTTTCTTTTTCCTACGAAGACTTGAAGGCGCTTCCATCCGTCGACGGGTACGCGACGCTCGCCTGCATAAGTAACGAAGTGGGCGGCGATTTGATTGGCAATGCGCTCTGGCGAGGCGTGCGGCTCAAAGAGGTTTTGAATCAAGCGGTGTTGAAGCCCGGAGTCGTCGACATCTTTTTGCGCGCGAGCGATGACTACACTGATTCGATTCCTCTCGATCGCGCGATTGCCGACGGCACTCTGCTGGTCTATGAGATGAACGGCGAGCCGCTCACGCCGGAGCACGGTTTTCCGGTTCGGCTGCTGGTGCCCGGCATCTACGGCATGAAGAACGTCAAATGGATAACTCGCATCGAGGCGATTGACTTCGACTTCAAGGGATACTGGCAACGCCGCGGATGGGATGATCGCGCCCAGTACAAGACGATGTCACGCATCGATACGCCCGATCACACCGTGCGAGGCGAAACAACAATCGCTGGAATAGCTTTCGCCGGCGATCGAGGAATAGCCAAAGTCGAAGTATCAACCGATGGCGGCGCAAGCTGGGAGCCTGCTGAAATCAAACCATCCCTGTCCGCGATTTCGTGGGTGTTGTGGCACAAGCGATGGACTCCCGCGCACCCGGGCAAGCACCTTGTTGTAGTAAGGGCAACGGACGGCCGCGGCCAGGTACAGACTTCGCAGGTCGCAACGCCGGCGCCGAGCGGCTCATCCGGTTATCACGGCGTCACGGTGAGTTCAGAATGACGGAAAAAAGTGCTTGACCCTGGAACACGTTCCACCGTCTATAATCAATCTCGCGTGAATCGATGAGAGAAGAAACATCCACACCGGAGTACTTGAGATCCAGCGAACTGGCGCGGCTTGCCGGCGTGAGCACCGATACCTTGCGGCATTACGAGCGCAAGGGTTTGCTCGCGCGGCCGCGACGTTCTGCGAATGGTTATCGCGAATATCCGGCAAGCGCGCTCGATCGAGTGCGCCTGGTGCAGCGAGCCGTTGCGATTGGCTTCACTCTCGACGAGCTTTCTCGAATCCTCGGCGTGCGCGACCGGGGCGGCGCGCCGTGTCACGAGGTCCGGGCGTTGGCCGGCACAAAACTCGCCGAGGTCGAAAGTCAGCTCGATGAATTGAACGCGCTTCGCGATGAGCTTCAAAGACTCCTGCGTGATTGGGATGCGTTGCTGAAGAAGAGCTCGCCTTCTCGTCGCGCCGGTCTTCTGGAAGCGCTGGCTGAGAGTGCCCCTCAGACGCGGAGACGAACTTCTCTCAAGCGAATCAGCATAAAGCGAAAGAAGGAAAGCGAGGAGTCTCAATGGTGAAATCAAAAAACTGGTTAGGAATACTACTGGTACTTGCGCTGCCGTTGGTTTTGTTTGCGCGGCCGCAGGATGCGTCACATCAACACGATCAGCATCAACACGATCAGCAGCGGCTGGATGATGTGAACAAACGCGGCGATAAGGCGATGGGGTTCAGTCACGAAAAAACCACACATCACTTTCGGCTGGCCGACGACGGCGGCTCAATCGAAGTGACCGCCAATGAAGCGAGTGACTCGGCGAGTCTCGAGCAGATCAAGATGCACTTGTCACACATCGCGACGATGTTCAAAGAGGGCGACTTCAGCACGCCGATGTTCACTCACGGTGAAGTCCCGCCCGGCGTTCCCGCAATGACGCGGTTGAAATCCGAGATCACCTACAAATTCGAGCCCATCGAACACGGTGGACGCGTTCGAATCACTACCGCTAATACCGAAGCGCTCGCGGCGATTCAGGAGTTCCTGCGGTATCAAATCAAGGACCATCAAACGGGCGACACCCAGGATCTGGCGGCGGCCGGTCATTCCTGCGCCACGATGACCGGCGCCTGTCCGTTCGCGAAATCGGACACGAAGAGCAAGTAGTAACTTCCTCGAGGGCGGCGTTCGCGGCCGCCCTCAACTCACCCCCGGACTGATTCCGCTCATAACCCCTCAGTTGACTGATTCGAAATCGCGCCTCTATATTGAGGTTCGACCCATCGCTCCAACCATGCCCGAAAAATCAAAGCAAAAGACAACTTCGCGCCCTCGCATCGCATATCCGTTCACCGGAATAGTCGGACAGGACGAGATGAAACTCGCCTTAATGCTCTCCGTGATCGATCCTAATCTCGGCGGCGTGATCATCATGGGTCACCGCGGCACCGGCAAATCGACTGCGGTTCGCGCCCTCGCCGACTTATTGCCGTCGATCAAGAAGGTCAAGGACTGTGTTTACGGCTGCGATCCCGATAAGCCGAACGAGCTATGTCAGGAGTGTGCGGGAAAGTTGTCGCGCGGGGACCGATTTGCGATCGAGAGAGGCGCAGTGCCGGTAGTGGATCTTCCATTGGGCGCGACCGAGGATCGAGTATGCGGAACGCTGGACATCGAGCGCGCGCTTGTGGAGGGCGTGAAAGCATTCGAACCCGGCTTGCTGGCGCGCGCGAATCGCGGCTTTCTATACATCGATGAAGTCAATCTGTTGGACGATCATCTTGTGGATGTTTTGCTGGACGCGGCAGCCTCGGGCCGGAATATCGTTGAACGCGAGGGAATCTCGATCAGTCATCCCGCGCGATTCGTGCTCGTGGGTTCGGGAAATCCCGAGGAGGGCGAGTTGAGACCTCAGCTTCTGGATCGCTTCGGACTGTACACGCAGATCACAACCATCGCCGACCTCGACCAGCGAGTTGAAATAGTCGAGAGGCGCGAGCGATTCGATGATGATCCCGCCGCGTTTGAAGGCGAGTTCGCAGCCGCCGAGGATCAGCTTCGCAAACAAATCACGCGAGCTAAGAAACTTCTTGCGCGCGTTGAGGTCGATCGGCGGCTGCTGATGTCAATCGCCGGACTGTGTGTCTTGCTGAAAGTCGATGGCCATCGCGGAGAGCTAACGATTGCCCGGGCGGCTCGGGCGCTCGCCGCGTTCGAAGGTAGGACGCGGGCTAACGCTCGTGATGTCGAGAGAGTCGCGGTGATGTCGCTGCGCCATCGACTGCGACGAGACCCGTTTGAAATCGTCGACAGCGGCGCGCGCATCGAGCAGGCGATCAGTCAGATGTTTGCTCAGTCACAAACCAATAAGCGGCTCGCCGCTGTCAAGTGATCGCACTCCCGAAACGATAATGCCGCAAGCACCAAGACAACGCCGGATAGATCGACTAGAGAATTCTCGCGAATCGATATCGCGATCGCCGCATCGCGTCGTTTACCCTTTGTCGGCGGTAGTTGGAAATGAAATGGCGAAGCGCGCATTGTTGCTGCTTGCGATCGCGCCGGAATTAAGAGGCTTGTTGATCGCATCCGAGAGCGGATCGGCCTCGAGCACGCTTGCGCGAGGCTTCGCATCGCTCGACGTGAATCGTCTCGGCGAAACTGATTCGCCATTTGTCGAGTTTCCGGTAAACATCACCGAAGATCGTTTGCTCGGCGGGCTTGATCTGGAGAAAACATTGGCGAGCGGACAGCGCGAACTCGCGATGGGGCTAATGGCTCGCGCCGACGGCAGAGTGCTCTTCGCCGACAATGTAAATCTCCTTGATGGAATCGCGACCACGCACCTTGCTCACACGCTCAGTTCTCGCGAGGTTCGCATAGAACGTGAAGGCTTGAGCGCGGTTCAGCATGCCAACTTCAAATTCATCGGAACGTACAATCCCGCGGAGGGGGAAGTGAGCCCGTTGTTGCGCGACTCGGTTGGATTGATTGTGGAGTCGTCGAGGGATTACTCCGCTGATGAGAAAGTCGAGGTTGTCGCCCGCGCATTTAGATTCGATCACGACCCTCGCGGTTTCATAGAGGGCTTTGCGATCGAGACAGCCGAGATCGAAGGCGCAATTGAACGCGCGCGAGAGCTGTTACCGCAAGTCAGCGTCTCGAAAGAACACCGGCGCCAGATTGCAGTGATCGCGATGAAGCTTGGAGTGGAAGGGAATCGAGCAGACGTGTTCGCAGTGAGGGCGGCGCGTGCAAATGCGGCCCTGGGCAGTCGCAAGGCCGTTGCCGACGAGGACATCGTTGCCGCGATTCAACTGGTGCTCATACCGCGAGCGACAACGATTCCAGCGGAGGCAGAGAATCCGAAACAGCCCGATGTACAACAACAGCCGAGCGATCGAGACGTTGAGGATGCCGAGCAGGACTTAGCGCCCTCGGCAATCGAAGATTTGATTATCCCACCGATTGACCAATCTGTGTTGCAGGACGTGCTGACTGCGAAGTCTCAAATAAAGCGCAATTCGGGCAGAGGCAAGCGATTGAAGCCCGCGAAGTCAGCTCGCGGGCGTTACGTTCGGAGTACGGATCATCGCGCGGGCGACTTTCGAGTTGCCATCGACGCGACGCTTCGCGCGGCCGCGCGGTTTCAACTGAAGCGGCGAGCGCGACTGCCCGGTCGAGCTGGTCTGAGGATCGAGCCGAGCGATCTGCGATTCAAGGAGTTCAAGCATCGCGCGGGCGTTCTGTTTATCTTCGCCGTCGACGCAAGCGGGAGCATGGCGGTCAATCGATTGGCGCAGGCGAAAGGCGCGCTCACCCGACTGTTGCAGCAAGCTTATCTTCATCGCGACAAAGTTGCGTTGATAAGCTTTCGCGGCACGAGCTCGGAGGTGTTACTTGCGCCAACGCGCAGCGTCGAGCTTGCGAAAAGACTTGTGGATGCGTTGCCGGCTGGCGGGGGCACTCCGATTTCCGCGGGTGTGATCAAGGCAATCGAGCTTGCGCGGCTCTCGCGAATCCAGGGAATGCCCCGAGCGATGCTGGTGTTGTTCACCGACGGAAGAGCTAATGTCACCGTAAGCGCATCGCGGACACCCACGGATGAGCTTGAGCATCTCGGTCGTTTGCTGAAGGCGGAAGGGATCGTGTCGGTCGTGATTGATACCAAATCGAGATTTGTTTCCGTCGGCGACGGACAATCGCTGTCCGATATGCTCGGCGCGCGTTACTTTCCGCTGCCGCGATCAGAAGTCGGAAGTGTTTACGAAGTTATCTCGAAAGCAGCGAGGAGCGAGAGTACATATCGACTATGAGCGAGGCCCCACATAATTTGGAGCGTGATCGGCGCGTGCTTGAACTCTACGAGAAAGTTCTCGAGATTGAGCAGCGATTGATACCCACCGGCTTGCACGTGTTTGGACGCCCGTCTACTGAATCCGAGACCGCCGATCTGTTGAGGATGGTCGCCTCGTTCGATCGACCCGAACTGGGAATTCGCTCGTTGCCGGACCTTGTCGCTGAAGGACTCGGGCTTCCAGGTTACTCACAATTGCTGAATGACAGCGCCCATTCCGAAGAGCGCTTGCGACAGCGCGAACGGGTCGAAGCGTTGGTGTGTGACGCAATCGCAATGTTCGTGAATCAGTCGGAAGAAGAAGCTATGGACGCCGCGATCGAGCTGTTATTCGAGCAAGCATCGGTCTCGAAGGAACAGTCGCGAAATATTTTCGCGCTCCTTGGGCGCATTCGCGAGCAGCTCCAAACCAACAACGAACTCGATGGACTGATGCGCGCGCTTCGAGGGGAATACGTTGAGCCCGGGCCCGGCGCGGACATCGTACAGAACCCGAATATTCTGCCGACCGGCCGCAACACTCACGCGGTCAATCCGTACTCGGTTCCTTCGGCGGCGGCGGTTCAGCGAGCGGAGCCGATTGCGCGGGCGCTACTCGATCGCGACTTTTCCCAGACGGGCCGATACCCGGAAACTATCGCGATGGTGTTATGGGGAATCGATAACATCAAGACGGAAGGCTCGGCAGTCGCGCAGGTCCTGTGGCTGCTTGGAGTGACACCACGACGCGACGCGATGAATCGCGCGACTGATATCGAGGTCATTCCACTCGAAAAACTCGGACGGCCTCGCATCGACGTTGTGATGACCGTGTCGGGAATCTTTCGCGATCTTTTTGGCGCGACGATGAGTCTGCTCGACAAGGCGGTCCGCCAGGTCGCGGCGCTTGATGAACCTTCCGATATGAATTTCATCAAGCGCAATGTCGCGGACCAGATTCGCGAGACCGGTTGTCACTTTGACGAAGCCGCCGTCAGATTGTTCTCAAACGCGGCCGGCAACTACGGTACGAATGTGAACTTCATGGTGCTGGAGAGCCAGTGGGAAGACAGCCGCGAGCTTGGCGATTTGTTTGTCACTCGGAAGTGTTTCGCCTATGGCCGGGACTCGGAGGGCAACACCTTCGATGGCCGCGAAGCGCGCAAGCTGCTGGAGCGCGCGCTGTCGCGCGTCGAGGTCACTTATCAAAACATCGACACGACCGAGGTTGGGATAACGGATGTCGATCATTACTTCGAATATCTCGGCGGCGTTTCCAAAGCGATCGAAAAACTCGGGAACGGCCGTCCGCGAATCTATTTATCCGACTCACTCTCACCGGGCTCGAAGATCAGAACACTCGAAGAAACCGTCAAGCTCGAGACTCGAACCAAGACCCTCAATCCGAAATGGTTTGAAGGCATGCTGGCCCACGGCTTCAGCGGAGTCGCCGAGATCGAGCATCACGTGACGAACACATTTGGCTGGTCGGCGACTGCGGACGCAGTCGATGACTGGGTATACGATGAAGTCGCGGCGACTTATGTTCTTGATGAGAAAATGCTCGAGCGCTTGCGCTCGCTCAATCCTCACTCGGCTCACACGCTCGTTGACCGATTGCTTGAGGCATCTGGACGAGGGTTCTGGAAGGCTGAGCAGTCGGTGCTCGAACGGCTGCGGGATATCTCAGCGAGTTTGGAGGACAGGCTCGAGGGAGTGACGCAGTAGCGTCAATGTGCGGCCTCGCCGGATCATTCATAATGAAGGGCCGATCAGATTGATCAGTCATTCCTACCGCCTGGCTTGCGCGGTTCTCAAGCAGTAACAAATTGTTTTCCAGTGAATTAGCTGTAGTCGAAGTACCCGAACAAGTGGCACTCATCTTGCCCCTATCGGAACGAGGACGGAAGAGTGAGTCCGATAGAGAGGTATTCGATTTGAGCCCGGAAGTTCATGCGTCACAGGCGGCATCGTGTGCGCCACTCAATTCAGAGGCGCTTAGACTGGACGCGACCAGCCGATATCTGATTCATCTCGTCGAGCCAGACCCAATAATGGAAGACTTCGCGCGGCTTGCCGCTGATGTCTGTTCCGCGCCGAGCGCACTGCTGAGCGTCGTACATTCCGACCGCGTGCGACACGTCGCGGCGGCTGGCATCAAGCACGACGACACAAGCGCAAACTCGCTGATCTCGAGAGCGATTCTGGAGCCGCGTCTGTCTGTTGTCTCCGCCGGCGACCCCAAATCAAATGGCAACGGCTCACATCGCAGGTCTGGCGTTCAGTTCTACGCGGGCGCTCCAGTGGCGACTCCCGAAGGATGCGCGATCGGCATGCTGTCGGTGATCGATCGCAAACCGCGAAGGTTGAACGAGGCTCAAGCAAGAGCGCTGACATCATTAGCGCAGGCCGTTATGGCCAGGCTCGAGTTGAAGAGAAAGAGCGTTGAGCTGGATCAGGCTAAGGCGGAACGCCAGCGTGCTTTCGAGTCTCTGTCGGCGAGTGAAGAACGATGCGCGATGCTGCTCAAAGGCGCAAGCGATGGGGTTTGGGAATGGGACCTTGAAACGAACCAAATGCATTTCTGCGAGCGTTGGAAAGCAATGCTTGGATACGCCGCCAGCGAGCTGGGTAATCGCCCCGACGAATGGTTCACGCGAGTGCATCCGGATGACATTGAGCGAGTACAGTCGGAACTCATGTCTCATCTGTTGGGACTGAGCCCGCAGTTTCAAAGCGAACACCGTGTGTGGAGAAGGGATGGTGAGTATCGTTGGATGCTGAGCCGGGGTCTAGCGGTGATGGACTCGGATCGACGGGTATACCAGATGAGCGGCTCGGTTACGGATGTGACCGAGCACAAGAGAGCAGAGAGTGAGCTGCTGCACAATGCGTTTCACGATGCGTTGACCGGCCTCCCCAATCGCGTGCTTTTCAAGGATCGGCTCAAGACGTCGATGGACAAAGTCAGGAGCGGAGACGGCTACTCGTTTGGCGTCCTGTTTTTGGATCTTGATCGTTTCAAAGTCGTCAATGACAGTCTTGGTCACCAGATCGGAGATCAATTGCTGGTTGCGACGGCGAGAAGACTCGAATCATGTTTGCGGCCGGGCGATATAGTCGCCCGATTGGGCGGCGATGAGTTTGCCATCATTCTCGATCGCGTCAAACACGTCAGCGACGCGGTGCAGGCGGCCGAACGAATTCGCGAGCGTCTGGGAACGCCGTTCAATCTGAGCGGGCACGAAGTTTTCGTTTCAGCGAGCATCGGGATCGCTCTCAATCAAACCGCTTCCGAGGAACCCGAAGAAATTCTCCGCAACGCCGACACTGCGATGTATCGAGCGAAGGAACAGGCTCGAGGATCGTTCGAGTTGTTCGACAAAGGCATGCACGCCCGGAATGCGGCGCTCACGCAATTGGAGACCGGGCTTCGCGGGGCGCTCGCACACGATGAGTTTCGGATTCATTATCAGCCGATCATATCGCTGGACACGTGGCGGATAAGCGGTTTCGAAGCCCTGCTCAGATGGGAGCATCCGGAGCACGGTTACGTATCACCGTTGAAGTTCATCCCCGTCGCGGAAGACACGGGGCTGATAATCCCCATCGGGAAGTGGGTGCTCAGGGAAGCGTGCCGGCAACTGCGCGTCTGGCAAGATCAGTTTCCGTCGGATCCTCCATTAGCGATGAGCGTGAATCTATCGGGGAAGCAATTCTCGCAGCCCGATTTGATTGACCAGATCGAAGCGATTCTAACGGAGGCCCGGCTTGAGCCAAGCAGCTTGAAGATCGAAATTACCGAAAGCTCGATCATCGAGAACATCGACGTTGCCGCATTGATGCTGAAGAAGATGAAAGCCCTTGGCGTGAGGCTGTCGCTGGATGATTTCGGGACCGGATACTCTTCGCTCAGTTACCTGCACCGTTTTCCCATCGATACTCTGAAGATCGACCGCTCCTTTGTTTCAAGAATCAATCTGCCAAAGAACACTGAGATCGTTCGCACGATTCTGACGCTCGCCGCTAATCTGGGTATGGACGTTGTCGCCGAAGGCGTCGAGACTCGCGAACAGATCATCAAGCTCACGGGGCTGAACTGCGAATACGTGCAGGGCTACCTGTTATCACGACCCATCGACGGCCGCGCGATGAGAGACCTGATCAGGCAGATCTATGACAGAGGCATGAATCAGGAAGAGGGCGCGGAATAAAGCATCGCTTTATTCGTAACGCAGCGCATCGATCGGATCGAGGCCAGCGGCCTTGCGCGCCGGATAGTAACCGAACCCCACTCCGACAAGAACCGAAAAAATCACCGACGCGAAAATCGATACGGGTGATATCAATGTCGGCCAACTGAGGGTCTTCGAGATAATGATCGAAGCAGCAACGCCGACGGCGATTCCGATTACTCCTCCGACTACCGACAAGGTCACCGACTCGATCAGGAACTGGCGCCTGATGGCTTTGCTTCGCGCGCCGATCGCCATGCGAATTCCAATCTCGCGCGTGCGCTCGGTGACCGACACAAGCATAATGTTCATGATCCCGATGCCGCCGACCAGCAGCGACACGCTTGCGATCGACGCCAGCAAGTTGATGAAGATCTTGCTGGATTGATCGGCCGCTTCGGCGACGTCGGTCAGGTTTCGCACAAAGAAGTCATTCTCCTGATTGGGCCCCATCTTGTGGCGCTGGCGAAGCAGTTCCGTGATTTGTTTTTCCGCGGTGAACGTTGCCGCCGGGCTGATGGCGGACACCATAATCTGATTGATGTGCGTGATGGAGAGCATCTTCTTTTGAGCTGTTGTGTAGGGAACGATAACGGTGTCGTCCTGGTCCTGTCCGTACTGGTTCTGGCCCTTACTGGTAAGCACGCCGATGACGCGGAATGGCAGATTGCGAATTCGCATCGTCAGGCCGACGGGATCGGAGCCGGCAAAGAGATTGTCGGCAACCGTCTTGCCGATCACACAAACACGAGCCGAAGTACGCACGTCTCCTTCAGTGAAGAACTCGCCACTGGAGATAGGCCACAGGCGAATGTCGATGAATTTTTCGTTGGTTCCCTGAATGCCGCTAGACGCGACCCAGTTCTGATTGCCAAACACCAACTGCCCGTTCGCGCGGACGCCGGGGCTGACCATTTTCACTGAAGGGCATTCGCGTTCTATCGCGTCGGCATCTTCCGGGATCAGAGTATTCGAAGACCCGGCGCCGCCGCGCATTCCGCCTGTGTTTATCGAGCCGGACATCACATAGAGCATGTTGTTTCCGAGATTCGCTATCTGAGATTGAATCTGCGCGGATGCGCCCTGCCCGATGGCAAGGTTTGCGATGACCGCTCCGACGCCGATGATTATGCCAAGCATCGTCAGGCTCGAGCGAAGCTTGTTGCGGCTAAGCGCGCGAAGGGCAACCTTGAACGTCAGCAGGATATTCATTCGTCATCTTCCTCGTCGTCATCGATGGGCGGGAGGCTTTCGAGTTCCTCGCGCGCCGAGCGCGGTTGTTTGACCAGGTAATCGTTTTTGATTCTTCCGTCCTTGAATACGATGACCCGCCTCGCGTATTGCGCTATATCAGGCTCATGAGTGACAAGCGCGATGGTGATGCCGCGTTCCTCGTTTAGCCGTTGAAAGACGTCCATCACTTCGACTGACGTTCGGCTGTCGAGATTCCCGGTAGGCTCGTCCGCAAGTATGATCGAGGGATCGTTCACCAGCGAGCGCGCGATGGCGACACGCTGTTGCTGTCCGCCGGAGAGCTGATTCGGCATGTTATGAATTCGCTCGCTGAGGCCGACTATGCCAAGCGCCTCTGTTGCGCGCTCCAGACGTTCAGCCGTCTTGACTCCCATGTACAACATTGGCAGTTCGACATTTTCGAGCGCAGATGTTCGCGACAATAGGTTGAAGCCCTGAAAAACGAACCCAATCTTTCGATTTCGAATATCAGCAAGCTCGTCTCGACTCAGCGTCGAGACGTCCTGGCCGTCGAGGAAGTAATGTCCGCGTGTGGGCTTGTCCAGACAGCCAAGGATGTTCATCGTAGTCGACTTTCCAGATCCGGATGCCCCCATTATCGCAACGAACTCACCGCGATCGATATGCAGCGAGACCGCGCGCAGCGCGTGTATTTCCACATCGCCCATTTGATAGATCTTGTGGACGTGATCCAGGGTGATAAGCGCCGGGCCGACCAAAGGATCAATGGCGATGTTGGGTTCAGTGATGACCTGGGTCTCCACGAATCTCTACCTTCCTTCTCAAGTTCGCGGGCGCGGCCCTGCGTTACGTGCAAGACTCGCGCCCGCTTCCGAATCAAAGCTTCGCAGGCAGTCTAACGGCCAGGCGGGCGGCCACCGCCGGGTCGCGGCTGCTGACCGAACGGCGAACCGGTTTGTGCCGGCCGATTGCCATTAGCTTCGTTCTGGCCGGTCACAATGATGTCGCCTTCCTTAAGGTCGCCGGCCACGATTTCGGTGACGCGGCCGTTTGTGAGACCGGTGCGCACGAAACGCGGCTCGAGCGTTTTTGTGGCGCTAAGAACCCAGATCACTTGCCACTGCCGTCGACCGCCGCCGCCGGTTTCGCTGCCGCTGAACCCTTGAAAACTTTGGCCGCCTCCGCCTTGCTGGGGTTGAGCTTGAGGACCGCCTGCCTGGGCCGGTGCGGTCTGACGCTGGCCACCGTCGCGTCTCGACCGTCGACCCTCGCCGGCAGGCGCATTGCCGTTATTTGGTTTCTCTGCGCCAGCCGCCTGTGCGGCTTCACGTCGCGCACGCCAGGCTTCTCGATTGAAGTTGCCACCGGCTTCCATGCGCGCGCGCCAGGCTTCTCGGTTGAAGTTGCCGCCGCCTTCACCACGCCTGCCTTCGCCGTTGGAATTGCCCCCGCCTTCGCGACGGTGCATTCCCTCTCGATTACCCTGGCCCCCTGCGGCGCGCTGACGAGTCTCGCCCGTTTGCGGTTGAGTGGCCTGCGGCGGCGCTGCAGCCTGACTCGAAGGAGCAGCGCCCGGCTGTTGAGCCTCCGCGGCGCCTTGCGCCTGTCGCTCAGCCTCGTATTCCTTTCTGCGCTCGTCCATCTTTTGGCGCAGCGCCTCCTGCTCTTTGTCGGAGAGGTTCGGCCTGAATCGAAGAGCGGCGTTCGGTACGGTCAAAACATTATCGCGGCGCGCAACGGAGATCGTTATGTTGGCGGTCATTCCGGGCCGCAGCTTCAACGCCGGGTTTGAAACATCGATTACCGCGCTATAGGTGACTACGTTTTGTGTGGTCTGAGCATTGAGTCGAAGCTGGCTGATGTTTCCCGAGAATGTTTCTCCTGGAAATGCGTCAACCGTAAAGTTGGCTTTGATGCCGGACTTGATCTGGCCCACGTCGGCTTCGTCGATCGATGCAAGCACTTGCATCTTTGTAAGGTCATTCGCAATCGTGAATAGTGTTGGCGCCGAGAGGCTTGCCGCTACTGTTTGGCCTACGTCAACCGTTCTCGAAACAACCACGCCGTCGATCGGTGATTTGATAATTGAGTGATCGAGATTGACCTGACTCTGTTGCAACTGGGCCCGGGCCTGCGACACAGATGCTTTCGCCTGATCGAGTTTTGCTTTGGCCGAGGCACCAGCGGATTGAACCTGAGTTACCTGGGCGGCGGCTTGTTCATAACGAGCAGCCGCTGCGCCTGCCTGTGCCTGGGCCGCTTCCAGGTCGCGTCCTGACAAAACATTCTGAAGCTCTTTGTAGCGCTTCACGAGAGCCGCGGCGTCTTCGCGTTGCACGCGAACCACTTCGAGGTTTGCCTTTGCGGCGAGCAGATTCGCTTTTTGATTGTTGATCTCGGTTTCGGCAGCTTGCACGGCGGCTTCGGCGTTGGCGACGTTAGCGCGCGAGTTGTCAACTTGAGCCTGGAATATCGCCGGATCGAGTCGCGCAATAACCTGACCGCTGCTCACTTGAGAGTTGAAGTCGGCGCCAAGCCAACTTACCGTGCCCGATACCTGCGATCCCACTTGTACGGTGGTAACCGCCTGGACCGTCCCGGTCGCGGATACGGTGACTTCGACGTTGCCGCGCTCGACTTTAGCGGTGATGTAATCGCTAGCGCTGGCCTTGTCGCCCCACAAAAAAGCGGCCAGTGCCACGACGGCCGCCAGAAGTGCGACAATCCCAATTGGAGTGCGCCGCTTCTTGATAATGGTGATGAATCTTTTTAGCCTCTCTGCCATCTGTTCCTCGTTCAAGTCCCATCAAGTACTCGCGAACCTCTTAGTGTCCTTCAATATTCTTTTCGCACAGTTAGAGACGGTTTGCAATCCAGCGTGGTTACAGCTAACGGCGCCTCAATGGTGTGACGGGCGCACTTGTCAACAAGTTGCCAGAAGCACGGTGTATCGTTATCGGATTTGAACGCAGTGCATCGATTGCTTGACACTCATTCGGACCGCTCCCTATAGTATCCTGCCTAGCGGGGCGGTTAGCTCAGCGGTAGAGCATCGGTCTTACACACCGCATAGCACAAGAAAACGCACTCAATCGATAGACCACCTTGCGAAGCGAGAATGTCTCCCGAGTCCGCTTTCGTGTCCGCACTGACTGTCAAGCATCAAGCCCATCACCGGGTCCGCAGCCTAACTCGACTGACACCCGACGAGCAAGATGTTTTCTTGGGGTTGCCCCGCGTGCTCGCCCAATGACCGAGCACCGAATGCTCAAGTGAACCAAATGCTCGCCCTACATTCAGTGCTCCTAACGACGCCCTTATTTCGAATGATGCTCGAAAATCCGAGCACGAGCATATCACGAGCACGGCTCCCCACTAATCCGAACAAAGCTCTTTAGATGCCCAACTTAGGTCTTGACAAATTCGAGGGAATAGTGTAGATTTTCTTGCGTAGAATCAGTGGTCTCGCGCACGTAGTTCTAGGGCGCAAGGCGACCTCCAAACAATTTTCAAAAGGCCAAGATTGGTTGATGAGGGATTGGTGTGTCTTGGAGAACCGGGCCGAGGAAGTAATGAGATTTTCGCCCCGAGGAGTGGCAGGAGTTTTGAAGTTGGTTGCGCGTGGAGAGCCATGTTGAGAATACAAATCCAGAAAACCACTGACGATTTCGTCGTCGCGTTCGAGGGCAACATTGAAGACTTGTCAACGGCGAGTGCAAGCCTGCTTGATATCGTGCCGCACGAGTTCGTGAGGGCCGCAGACGGATTCCTGCGTGTTGACCCACAGGCCGCTCAGTATCTTGATGCGTGGCTACGGGCGGTACGGGCAACGCACCGGTTCTCGAAAATTGTTTGGCTGCCACGCATCGATTCATAGACCCTATCTAAGGAGACGACTACTACCATGTCCAAGACGGTACAACTGAGAATCTCAACCCTTCGCCGCGATGACGACGTGCAATCACGGGTGGAGATTGACCGCCTGAAAGTAGACGAGTACGCAAAGGCCATGCGTCGTGGTGAAACTTTTCCGCCCATCACAGTCTTTTTTGACGGCAAGAACTATTGGGTGTCAGACGGTTTCCACCGAGTACCCGCAGCCGAGAACGCAGGCCAAAAGAAGATTGAGGCCGAGGTACGCGAGGGCACAAAGCGGGACGCCATACTTTATTCGGTTAGTTGTAATTCCACGCATGGGCTACCGCGCACCAGGGGGGACAAGTGGCGTGCGGTGGAGACGCTGCTGAACGACGATGAATGGCGAGCGTGGTCGGACAGGGTAATAGCTCGACACTGCTGCGTGGCTTGGTCTTTCGTTGGGAGGGTTCGCGCTTCTATCTGTGCTCCAAGCACAGATGCACGCGAGGTCAAGTTTACGCGCAATGGCAAGCACCACTGGCAGAGAGTTCGACATCGTAAGATGGGCCGCATAGCTCCCGAGGCGATGGAAATACTCAGAGACAACCCTATAGCCGATAGCCGAGACGAGATGAAGCGACTAGCTAGCAAGGCCCCAGAGCACCAAGTGAGGATTGCCCGACAGCTTGCACTCAATAAGGCACGTACTGTTACAGCCGCCTCGTTCAAGGTAAAAAAAGAAGAGCGGCTCGTGCAGCTCCGGAAAGACGTGCCCGCACTCAAGATGCTGGGCCGGCATCGCACGCTTGTAATTGACCCGCCGTGGCCAATGCCACCGGGCGGGCGGCTGAGTGCGATGCACCACTATGAATTGATGTCCATCGACGAGATTCGCGCACTACCCATCGCTGAGGTAGCCGCCCCCGACTCCCATCTGTACCTGTGGGTCGTTGAGAGCTTCCTCAGAGAAGGCTTGGACCTGCTCGAAGAATGGGGATTCACACGCCGAAACATTATTACTTGGGTTAAGACTGACAACAAGGGCAAGCCTCAACTCGGGTCGGGGCATTACTTCCGAAGTTGTAGCGAGTACCTCCTCTTTGGCGTGCGCGGGAACGCGCCCGCGAAACGTCACGACTTGCCGAACGTGTTGCTCGCGCCGCGCGGCCGTCACTCGGAAAAGCCGGATGAAGCATACGAGTTGGTCGAGTGCATGAGCGATGGGCCGTACATTGACATGTTCGGTCGCCGCAAGAGAGCAGGCTGGAATGTGTGGGGCAATGAGGTCGGCCTACTGACGCCAGAAGAGAAGGCGGCATAGGCCCCTCACTGTTTACCGCAAACCACAGGTCGAATATTTGATAACTGCGAAGGAAGGAGCCAACGAAATGAGTGCAACTAACCAAGCGACAAGGGTCATCATTTACAACTGCGTCCGTCCAGACGATGACGATGTGACAATCCCACAGCTAGACGAATGTGAGCGTCAATGTAAGAAGTATGCCGAGAATTGGAAAGTCGTGGAAACAGTGCGAGACCAGGGCTATCCTGAGGATACCAACCGTGAGAAGCTGGAGCACGCAATTGGCGAGATAGAAGCGGGGAACGCGGATATCATGCTCTGCCGTTCAGTGCACAGCCTGCCAAGCAATCTGCATTATTGCTCCCGCATCGAAGACAGGCTCGAAGGAAGGCTTGATTTCGTCGATAAGACGGGACTGCGAGAGGCAGCACTAACCGGATTCAATGCTACGTCACTGATATTGCCTGAGAACAAATAAAGGTGGATGGCTCAGCCGACTATGCTTCTGTCCGAGGGTTTTGTAAAATTGGGCGAGAGAATTGTCCGCTCGTGAGGTGTCTTATGTCTTGTGGTGTCTGCGGAACGCCAGGTCACAATGCTGTCACCTGCTACCACAATGGTCCGCGCGTCTCCTTTTCGAAGGAACACCGCAAGAGCAAGCGATGCGAATGTTGCGGACTGTACGGCTATCAAATCCAGCGACATCACACCAGAGGACGTGGAAATGATTCCGACTACTTAGACGTGTGTTTGGATTGTCACCAGCATTGTTGCCACGAAGGTAATTTTCAAAACATTGGCATCAAGCCGCGAGTATGCCGAGTGGTGGGCGGCATCAGTTATTGGCGGTGGCAATAGAACTAACGTGAGTCGTCACTGAAACAAGCTGCACAGAATTCTCTTCCCAAAACTGTTAACCTTGCCATGTCTATGGTGCCCTGAAAAGAGACCTCGCGAAGCTCTGAAAGTTTCATTTCCCGCATATAACGGCGAATCGGACCCCATACATACTCTTCATCCTCCATTTGCAACTCTGCGACACCAAGTCCTGTGTCACCGGCTGCTCTGTCGATGCTCAGAAGCCCGAGCCGACTGAGGTTATCCAGGTAGAGTTGCATCGAATCTGGGTTCTGGCAATTTGCCGCAATCGCTAGCGTATTGGATGGGTCTATTTCGAGACATTGACTCTCTAGAATCTCCGATTGAGAAATCCAGCCGACACGACGAATTCTTGACGATTCACCTTGGCCGGCACTAGTCCGTGTTGAAAGATACAAACGCCCATACAGGAGCATCAATCCTGAAACATATGACGACGCGATGAATCTAAGAACATGAGCCTCATCCGAACTCAACTCTCCAATAATCTTGGCAAACGCAGGGTGCACGTGTTCCGTGGTGTTGGCATCACTTGAAGTCGCAAGCAGAGTTGCATAGAGCTTTGAGATTTCAATGCTCGGTGCAACGTCAAAGACCCTCCAATGCGGCTTCGAAATCGCCAGCGGTATGCCAATCGCGGCCTGTGAGGTCAACGGGGCACTCGGCGAGTGCCAAGCGGTCAGCCAAGTCGTGCCGCTTCTGGGTCGTGTTGTCTATCCGCACCGCGTGACGGCCCGCTACATCGCTGAAGGGACGGAGGTCGCCAAGCTCTACTAAGACAGTCCTACGCGGATGTCTGCCCAACGCCATGCCTGCTTCAAACAGCACGTTCGGTCGGGCCTGTCCGGTAGGTTCAATTTCATAGGGTAGCTCCTTCACTCCCCTAAGTGGCTCGCGCAGGTAGGCCATATCATCGGGTGTCATCAACACCACCACCGCTTGAGCCAGAGAGAAAGCCGCATCGAGTATCTCGCCAACATAGGGTGACGGATTGCCCGTGGCCCGAATTGCTTCCGACCACTCGATAGGCTTTAGGCCGATGGTGCGCAAGAACTGAAACAACGCATCGCGAGCCCTCTCGTTTCGGCCATGGACAACAAAGACCTTTGCCGGGTCGCTAGGTATTGTCTCGCTTGAAGCAACCTGCAGTTGTGGGTCATAACTCCCACTCGACGGATTGGATTCGTCGTCCGAAGTTGCAATCGCAGAGAGCTGTCGTCCGGACGCAATCATTTCATCGGGACGACGCCTTATCTCTTCCACTACAATGTTCATGAAGGAGAGGTATTCCGTTAAGGCGTCTTCAACATTGGTCCGTGATGGGACTGCCGAAAGTCTTTTTGCCTCTGCGGCGGTGAGGTCTTTCTCAAACAATTCAGTGGTGCGCTCTTTCCAGCGTTCTAACCGATGGCGGCCTCTAGTCCAATCTCTTTCTTTCTGAAGGCATGCAACGATGCGGTCCAACTCTTCAATTTGTATTTGGACCCTTTGAAGGATTCTGAGTGCTACTAGGTCCTGCGGTCCTAACGCATACTTATACTCGCGATACAGGAACTCCCCGAAGTCTGTGACTGAAACGAACCTAAACACGAAGCCCGGCGCTACGTGGCCGGGAAAGCGATTCTCCAGCGCACCTGCCTCTATTAGGTATTCGACTACAGAATTTAGCTGCTTCGTAGATAGACCGCTCGCCCTCTGAATATCGGTCGCCTCGAATCCTAATACCCCGATGTCCTCGTGATTGTGGACACGCATACTTCCTTCAGGGGATTCAACGAGAACGCCCAACAATACGTGCGCAGTTTCTTCTAGAGCAGTCATCTCGATTCGCATTAGCTTCAACTCTTTTCATCTCTTAAAACGTCTTCGAACTGCAAGCACGACCATGGCCAGTTGTGTTGTTAAGCCAAAAACCGAAATGAAGAGCCATAACCGCGATAAGTCTCCCACCGGCTCGAAAAAACGCTCTCGTTGAAACGTCATTATGGATAGAGTAAATAGAATCGCCTTCCAGTAATCGGAAAGACTTTGCGTCAATGGCGTCCATCTTGAGGAATCCAAAGTAAGGTCATAGTTAATCACCCTGTATGAATCCTCCAAGTATTCTTTTGTAGGTTCGAATCCAGAGAACAGGAAAGCTAATGAAAAAATCAAAATCATTCCCACAAGCACCAATACCCCTTGCCAATAGCTGGTACCGTAGTTGTTCAGAATCCGATAAACCGAATAAGAGTTTAGCCATTCCCTTATGACTCGCTTCCAACCTCGTTTTGCCCTCAAGCCTTTCCTCTTACGACGCATCTCCATCTCGCCAACATGAAAATCCTCAGCAGTCTCGAAGTCTCTTTTGCGTTCGTAGTTAATTACAAGTTGACTATAGTTCTCAGCAATCTTTCCGTATTCGCGCCCAGCCTCCCAATCTTCTAACGGTCGGAATTCATCCCAGAGCGCGTGCTGCTTACGCCCTCTGAGACGCATTTTGCTTTTCGCAATGTCATACGGGAAGACTGCTTCTATGAGCAATCGATTAAGCCGCGCAAGAGTCTTATTCGAAAGCTTGTCCGCTCCTTCTTCCAGTAAGGCTTTTGCCTCATCGTTTGGATGCACACTGTGAAAAGAATCCTCGTTGTAGAAATCTCTTTTTTGAAGAAAGCCGTTCAGGTCTCGAATGACTGACGACTTGGATGCTTCGTCTAGACTCTGGCCACGTTCATAGTGATTGACGATGTTAGTACTTCGCTCGCTCAACGAATCTCTAATGATTCTCTTTGGGTCGGGAGCGTCTAGATTGCGAGTGCCTCTCAAGAATTCCGCGAGGCGTGCGCCCTCTGGATGTTCCTTTACAAATCCATCCATCCATTTCATATACTCTCTCATGGGCGGCTCCAAGCTGACCGATTGTCTTAGGCTTTCCATAAAGTCGGGCCAATCCAAAATACTGGCTATGGTAAAGAGCGGGTATGCCTCCTCTTGATGACCTCTGAATCGCCATTCGATATCGCGAAAAACGATTTCGTCCAAATTGGTATCTAAGAATCGCGCCATGCCCAAGTTGACTTTTTCGAAAACAAGCGAATCGCCCTTGTCCAGCCGAAGAAATGTAAAATCACACTGAGCTAGAAAGAAAGGTTTATCTACGTCGCCAATGAACCACATCTTTCCCGAGATAGTACTTCCCCGAAAGTCGGCGTCGCGATGAAAGGTGCACTCATCGAAGCTGACAGATTTTGAAAACGTCACTGCCGAGAATGTAGCGGTTTGCTCAAATGTTGTTTTACCGAAGTCCGAGCTCTCCTTAAACTCAGACCCTAGGAAGTACGCTTCTTGGTTAAACGTGCAATTAGTAAATGATACGCCCCACTCGAATACTGCGTCATAGAAATCAGCTCTTTTTCTGAAGACGGTGTCATAAAAACTCACGTAACTAGCAAAGATGGCCTCTTGGAAATGAGCTTCTTTCTCAAAAGTGATTTTGCTAAGAGGAATGTGCGGGAAATTGAAGCCCCTAAAATCGTAGTTGTCGATAGCGTGGTTCGCGTTTGTTTCTGAAAGAAACTCAGTGAACTTCTGCTGAAACTTTTCTTCTTCCGCCTTGTGATTGACAACAACATGACTAGCGCCACCGAGAGAATTCTTAGGCACATGGAAAATACACAGATTGTCCCGCTCCACTGGATGCGGACACTGGTACTTCGGGGGTTCTCGGCCAAAAAGGGCTGTTGGTCTGTTTCTAAGTTGGAATTGGCATTCGGGCTTTACATATACCATGGAAACCATCGCTATCGGTGAGGGTAAATCTTGACTTATGACCAATGACGGGCAATCGCTTCCAAGTATGGCATCGCGACAATTGTCAAGTCCTTACCGATTGAGATTACCGACTTCACTATTTCGAGCTTTTCTTTCGCTCTCTTAATGATACCTTCCGACCGTTCTTCGTTTGCGAGAGCAGGTAGTTTATCCAGCGCCTCAATCGCATCTTCCTTCTGATAGCTTGTCAGTTCAGGTGAGCCTTCAATCGCCTCTCGTAACCGATTAAAGCTTTCATTGAACTGTTGATTGACGGTTACCGTCTGCACATTGTGGGACCCGCCGACTTGAACGCCTCCGGTAACCGGCCCATGAATGACAACGGTTGCGTCTTTCGATGAACTCAGGTTTCTTCCTTGTCGGTCAATCTTGACAACGTAAGCTTCGAAACAATAGAACTCCGACCCGACAAACCGGTCCTCAGTATCAATCACCTGCCAGAGGTCGTTACCCCCTTTTATTTGTATGACCGAGCCAACCTTAATATCCATGCGTTCCTTGAACCGAAAATCTGGTCGTTCACCGCGTTTTTGACCTTTAATTGCCTTACTCTCGAATTGACGCTGGTCACCGGTATTCCAGTCGTTATAGACAATAACCGTAGCTCCGAATGTCTCAAGGGCGTGATTGAAAGCGAACTGAAATTGACCCATATGCATATGGTCGTCCTTACTCATGCGTGTCCGGCTTCACCACCACCACCTGTTGATTCTCTTGGCCCCCGCCTTGAACTCCACCATAGACCGGTCCGTTGAAGCTCTGGATGACTATTGATGGAAAGTGCTCGGTTGAACGTTGCGGAATGAGAGACTCTTCCATCTCTACAATGCCGCGATGTGAAATAGCGCAAGCCCCCACCCTACCCAAGCGAAGCAAATCCTCACCTCTCAAGTAATGCCATATATCGGCGAATTCCACTTCGTCGAGTCCAAGCTCTTGCTTAATCCTACTGTTGGGTACGTGCTTCAATTCACTTGCGCCCGATTCCACAAACACGAAATGCAGAAACTGGTACCTCTTTGCCTGTCGCTGAATCAACTGTGACCGTGCATCGTCCATCGGAACTACTGAGTAGAAATAAAACGCTTCAAGGCCAGAAGCGATTATGTGGCACTCCAGCCTATCGAGTGCTAGTGCTATTTGAAATCAATAACTGGGCATCTGTCAATCGAAAGTACAAGATATTGCGGCACATGAGCTTGCCCGCCCGCCCAAATAGTATTTGACAAGCCTCTCGCAAGAGCGTAAATAACATCACGTTCGAACTTTATCCTGGGGAAGTTTGGCGATGAAAACTAAGACAATTCTTGTCATCCTCACGCTCTGCCTTGTCCTTCCTAACGCAAGTGCCGCAGCAAAGAAGAAAGCGAAATCTACCTGCGGCGCAACGAGCTTTCAGAACTGTAAAGCTCAAGGCTGCGGAGGCGACCCGCTACTGAACCAAGAGAAGAACACCGTAGAACAACCGGCAAGTAGCGAGCAGGTCACGCGAAGCAGGTTCAACAAGCTGAAGTTTCCGGCAAGCTGGAAGGCCGGTACGTCCCGCAAGCTTCTTGAAGGTTGGGGCGAAGGGACGTCTGTAGAATTCGAAGCCTACCTCATCAAGATAACTCACTACACGAGCGGCATGGAGTCGTGCAACTGCAATCTAAAGAAAGAAGAGAACAACGACTTCCATCTCGTGTTAGTAGATAAGAAGAATGGGGCTGAGGAAGGCTCAATCACTGCTGAAATCACACCTCGAATTCGTCCGACCGGATGGACCTACTCTAAACTAAACGACCTCAGTAAGAAGAAAGCCTATGTCAAGGTGACGGGCTACCTGATGCTCGATACGCAGCACATCAGTAGACCAATCAAGCGCCTTACGAATTGGGAGATGCATCCGGTAACCAGCTTTCAGGTATGTACCGGCAGTGTGACTGCATGTAAGCAAGGCAACGGCTGGCAGGACCTAGCAAGTTTTCCAGAACCCTAAGACTTGCCCACTAGCTTATCAATAATCTCATGCGGGTCCGCTTGCAAGACTCGTGTGATGTCAAGTAACTCCACCACGTCGAGTCTCCGTTCCCCGCGTTCATACTTCGAAACAAACGACTGAGGCTTCTTGAGCTTGACGGCCAGTTGATTTTGAGAGAGACCCTTCTGTTCACGCAGGGAGATGAGGATTGAGAGCAGGAGCCTGTATCGTTTGGTAAAGACCGAGTGCGTCACCCGACGAATATAAAACCTAAAACGGGTTGAACCCAAAACGGGTTTGGCATAAACTGACAATCGCTTTAGCGGCTTAGAGGGTGTGCCGCACGCATGGCTCCCAGGAACCTCGCGGCGCGTGTGCCCTCTCTTTTTTTTGCGGACGCTTAACAAGATTTTCAGAACTGTCTATACATGTATTTATTTTCGTGAAAGTATTCACAGAAAATCGTTCTGACCCCATCATGGAGACTAGGGCAACGAGCGACGAGCTAAAAGGGGTTTGCATAAGGGAGTTAAAAGGGCAATTAATTGACGGCCCTTTTCTTTAGCAGTATCCTCGACTTGGCCTAAAAATAAAACGAACAGGAATCCTCGTCTGCAATAGGACTTGAGTTCAGGAGAGGTGTGTATATGGCACGAGTAGTCTTTGGTAAACAAACACAAGCAGAGCGCCGAGCCTTTGGACACGCGATACGAGTCGCGAGAATCAGGAAGGGTCTCAGGCAGGAAGATTTGGCACCCTATGTGGGATGCGCCAAGTCTCGTATTTCTTTTATTGAAACTGGCAAGAGCACTGTGAGTAGCGAAGAACTAGCGACGCTCGAAAGAGTGTTAGGCAGGATTCGCAAGCGCGAGCGATGCTCCTTGGCCGAGTTTGGGCGAACCGTACGGCGACAGAGAGTTCGGGCGGGCCGGTCGGTAAATGAGGTTGCGGCCGAATTAGATATCTGGGCGGACAGGCTCACGCGAATCGAACTCGGCCAACACAAGCCGCGACCCAGCGAGAAGGCTAGGCTCGAAAAACTACTAGGCGTCAAGCTACCCGAGCCCGAGGACTACGCCAGAATCTATCCGACGAAGCGCTCGACCACTACCAAGCAGAGAACAGGGCGACGGCCAGCCCAACGGCTCCGCACAAGCGGTAGCTTATGAGGTCTGTTCGAGGTTGTCGCTAAATAACGAAGACCGTCACGGGTCTAAGCCGCGACGGTCTCAATTTCGAAATCGAATGGAGAGTCTGTACTACAAAACACATACCCCAAAAGGAGTGCATATGCTTACTAAACAGAGTTTACCAAATTCCAAAATTAGCGTCTATAGATTGCCGAAAGACTCGGACAACAGGTTTGCTATGGTTGATAGAAGATTCCTTTCAGATGACCATCTTAGCTGGGAGGCCAAGGGACTACTCGTCTACTTGCTCTCAATGCCGAACGACTGGTCGTTCCATCCAAAAGAAATCCGAACGCATGGGCCAGCGGGCAGGGACAAATTCAGTCGGATGCTCAGAGAGCTTGAGTGCGCTGGTTATATCAGGCGCTCCAAATGGCGGGATGCGTCCGGAAAGTGGCGCTGGGCATGGGAGGTGTTTGAATCGCCTGAGTTGTCGGAATCAGCATATTTTGAAGAATTCACCGAGACGGAAAACCCGTCAGTGGCGAATTTTGAAAAATCCACCGTGACTGAAAAACCGTTTACGGTAAAACCGTCACCGGAAAAACCGTTTACGGAAGACCCGTTTACGGAGAACCCGTCAATATACTTAGACTGTCAGACTAATACTGATTCGACTAATACTGATTGGACTAATACTGAGGCACAGAGAGGGGACAATTTCATGCACGATACTGCTGTGCATGAAATTGGCGGGCCTACGCTTGTGCACGAAGACGTGCCCGGCGCGAGCCCGCAACCTGTAGCCGACCTAGACCTTTCAAATTCTCGTTCGTTCTTCGCTGCTGACTCGGTATCCAGCATCGAAAGTAGGAATGTTTCTTCCTTAGAGGTAAAACCGTTCGTATCGACGGCATCTGTAGCAACAAGTGATACGGCCGCTGCGCCCGCGAATGTAATGCAGATTTCTTCTGTGCTTCAAGCCATAGCCACGTCTGCGGCCGAAGCTTCCGTTAGCCCCAACGCATACATGCCTCAGGGCGCGGCGTCTGGGGGCGATTCTCGGCAGACACTAACAGTTGAGGCTGAGGCTGCACGCGAAAACACGAGAGATGACTTTAACGAGCGTGCTGAGGCCCGTCGTGCGGCTGTTAACAAGGCACTCGCCATCGCCGGTTTTAACAGCGTTGAAGGAGAGCAGGATGCATACGAGCGGGGCGAAGGTGAGGAGCGCGTTGTCATTCGCCGGGCCTTTGGTAGCTGGCGTGTTTACGCAACAACAATCAGTAGTTTGACTGGCAAGTCGATTTTGGTTTTGGAGACGCAGCACGATACGGTGGAGCTAGCAATCGACGCAACAGCCCGCAACAACATTGACTCCGGGTATACAAGTGTTGACGCGGCAACAGCGGTCGCTGCATAACACTCGCGATGCCGAGTCAACGCAAAACTATTGACTGCATATTCTATAATCGAGGTAGGTTAGAGCTTTAGTTTCATTTGAAGTGCAGTGCAGGCCGGTGGTCCCACACCGAACATCGTATAACTGAATAACTCGCAATCCCGACCACGGTCGGTCTGGGTTTCCAGCCAAGGTATTGCCACCGCGAAAAATCTGAACAGTCGAGGTGTGCCTAACACTAGGAGACGCATGGCACGAAATCTGAGTCGAAGCAGGCGCAAAGAAATCAGAGCGAAGAAGAAACAGTCATACGTGTTGGAGCATCAGCGGGAACTCGCTGAAGCGGCGCGTAAGCGCTATCTACTGATGCTCGACCCAGAGACAAATCGCACACAGCTACGCAGCCTTGAACGAAGCACGCCGGCATTCGGTTTGCGAGCCGCGTTCGGCGCGATGATGGAGCGGGTGTTTAGGTATGCGCCCACTCCGATACCTACATGCGACATCGAGCACTTTAGATTTCATACCGTTGATTGTACGGACGACTACTCCGAGATGTTACTGCGCTGGCATCAGGCAAGACTCTTAGAGAGACAGGCGGCTTAGGTTCCCACCCAAGGGCCGGGAGCGGGTTCTCACGTAACTATACACTCAAAACTCTCGCTCCCGTCCGTCCACTATGCGCAAGAAAGAGCACTTCATTAATCCCAGCCACCAGCGCGGCATTGACGAGAGGTTGCGCCGTAGCTTTCGCGTTGTTTTCGATGTGAACCACAAGGCTGAAGTTTACTCGGTTGAAGAACGTGGGAAAGCATATGGCCTGACCGCGAGCATCGGGCGCGTGCTACAGCGGGCGAAGATGTATACCCCGCCCTTCCTCACGGCTCACGATATTAGGTTCTTCAGATTCGAAGACAGCGAGCTAACGGACGACCCCGAAGAAATGCAACGTCGCTTTGCGCGGGCTCACGAATTCGAAACAAGGCTCCGAAAGCTTTTTGGCATATGAATGACAACCTCGGCTGCTCAGGCTCCACAGGCTCAACAACGCATACTGGTCACTACCCTAGAAGCCGCAGCGAGACTCGGTGTTACTAGATACTCATTTCTCAAGTGGGTGCAGCACGGTGTCATAAGGCCCGTCATTAGGGGCAGGCGCGGTGGCAGTAAGCCGCGACCCCATCAGTTTGACCTTGAAGAAGTTTTAAAGCTTGCGCGCACCACTCAACGGATAAAGCCGACTCGTAAGGTCACAGACGATGACCTCGTGACCACCCGACAGATACACGAGCTTTTCGGTGTAAGCCCAACCACACTTTGGAAGCGTGTTAGGGCGGGCACACTGGAAGTAGTTGCACATCGCGCAACGGGGGTTGGGAAAGGCCGCACAAACTTCTATCGCATGGCAGATGTTCAGCGAGTTGTCGCTGAGATAGGCGGAGCCGATAGCTTAGCTAGGACTCCCACCCTCGTTTCGATTCTCGAAGCAAGCGCGATGTTGGGCATCAAACAGCGAACCCTCGAATCCTGGAAAACGAAGGGCTGGATTACGGCGGTTGCGGCAAAAGAAAAGCACAGACGCGTCCTCAGGTACGACCTTGAGCAGCTCCGGGCGTTCGTAGCAGACCACACACACGGCAAAGACGATGGCAAGACATCGGACGACACCGTGCTTTCGACATACAGGGCCTCAGAAGCGACCGGCATTTCGAAGCACACGATTGTGCAGTGGCTAAGCAACGGGCTACTACATCCCGTGCGAAAGTGCGCGACGGGCAGCTACTACAGAGTCGGCGACCTACGACGGGTCAAGAGCGAAGTCGAACAGCGAACAACTGATGACGAGTACTTCACATTCGCGGCCAGGTATTACTTCACGATGGGCGATGAGCCGCGTGCCATTGTAACCGCGATGGTTTGTGCCTATGGGGGTGATGAGAGCCCTGAGTATGTGCTGTCTGACGCTATTGCGGCGGTGATGGCGACTCTGAACTGCGGGATGTCTTGTTGTGCGTCGCTTAATCGTCAACAGCGCATTGAGAAGCTGAAGAGTTTCAATAAGGTCTATGCGCCCGAGCCTCACCGATGCTCCACACTCGATTACTCACACAGCCACGCCGATGAGTACGACTCTGTGGATGCTGATGGTGATGGCGATGAGTTCGACTCAGTATTAAGACGAAACGAGAGTGCGCAAGACGACGCATGGCGGAAAGAACAGCGCGAGTTGTTCTGGCTGCGTCTGAGCGGGAAGTACCGACGATGGGCGGTTGATTACCGTCAGCGACTTCGTAGCTGCGAAAACGTGATTTAGCGCGGTGGCTCTCTGTCGCTGACAAGGGGGCCAGACCAGAGGGCTGCCGTGCTTGGTTTATGGGCTTGAGTAGTGGGTGTTATCGGGAATTCAGGGGGCTGACGATGATGCCCGGCGCAACTCAAGCCCACCCAATCCTCAGCACGATTATGTACGAAACAGAATGTTTGCATTTTGACGGCGCTGTCAACGAGGACAGCTATCGGATGCTGTGTTACCTGCCGCTCGGGCATGAGGGCAAGCATGAATATGCGCCCTATCTCGAAGCCGAGGGATTTGAAGACTGGGTAGAAAAAGTTATTCCGGCGAAGGCACGCCTGTGAGGTAAGAATTGAAACCAGATGGATATGTCTATGCGGTGCGGTTGGCACCAACAGCGATTACGGCAGCAAAGACCCTGATACAAATCAAGACGGGTGCTGCACCCATAGAAATCGTCATGGCGCGTGTCTACCAAGTAACTAAGACCGCCTCGGAACTACTAAACATCCAACTCATTCAATACACTGGCTCACCGACTGCTGGCACCGTGACGAGCTTCACGCCCCAACCGCTCTCGCCAAACGACGTGGCCGCGCTCGCCGTTGGTAGTACCTCGGCTACTGGGGTGAATGCGACGGCAGAACCGACAGGCGGCACCGCGAATGTTCTTGATGAGACAGCCTGGAACGTGGTGAACGGCGAATGGATGCATTTGCCAGTCCCAGAGTCCCGCATATGGGTTGCACAGGGCGGCAAGCTGTTTACGTTGAAACTCAATACTGCCCCAGCGGCATCAATGACCATTGGTTGCGTGGTGCACGTCGTTGAGTATCAATGAGAGCTGGCGCAACTCAACACCAAACCGGCGGGGCGGGCGCACTTACAGTAAAGGGCTGGCGGCTCTATTACGGCGACGGCAGTACAGTCGATAGCCGAAACACCGCATGGCAACAAGCAAGGAACGATAACGTACAGGCCCTCATAGTTTTCTATAATGAGTGTTACGAAATCTGGGAGGGCGCACACCTAAAGAGTTATCCCTACAGCAAGGTCTATTGCCAGCAAGACTACTACTGGCTGTACGGCGCTGGGACCGCCGAGGATGCTAGGACCCAGCAGCACATAAAGCGGGGTAGGCTGCTGAAAGATGACGAGTGGTGGGCACTCTATGACCGCATTCATAACGATTTGATTTTCTAATGTCGAACGGTTTCAAAGTTGGAGTATTTAATAAATCTACCGGCGCTGCTCCAGTCGACCAGTCCGTAACCGGAGTTGGGTTTACCCCAAAAGCTCTCATCCTTATTTGTACAGCGGCGACAGCCGAAGGTTCCCAATCCGACCTTGCGCTGGCGATTGGTCTGACAGCGGGTGCAACACAGTCGGAGAGTCTCACGGCCTGGTCCGACGATAATGTCAGTACCTCCAGTACATGGCAGGCAAAATTGGCGAGAGCCCTCACTATTACGGCGATAACTTCCGGGGTTGCCGCCCAGTGTGACTTGAAGTCATTCGATTCGGACGGATTCACGCTGAGATGGCTTACGAACGATGCGAATGCCTATAAGATTCAGTACATAGCATTTGGCGGAAGTGATATCACAAATGCTGCCGTGAAGTTCATGACCCATCAAACCGGCACCGGTAACAAGAGTTTCACCGGCGTTGGTTTCCAACCCGATATAATTTTTCTTTTGAGTGATAACTTCAGCACTCCCGGTCACTTTGGAAACTCAGGACTCTCTATAGGGCTTGGGGCTGGAATGTCCGCGACTAAACGTTGGGCGACCTGCATAAGTGCGGATACCGGCGCGACAATGGCTAATGCCCTGAACGCTCAGACATACCAGCGCACAGACTCTATTTATCTAAGCGTCAATCCCAGCGGTAGTCAGGAACATCGTTTCGATTTGGTATCAATGGACTCGGACGGGTTCACTCTGAATCAAATTGCTAATGTGTCCGACGTCGACTTTGGCGTGCTTTGCATCAAAGGCGGCTCGTGGGATTTGGGCAGTTTCGCTAAGACTACAGGCGCAGCGCCAGTAGACCAATCAGTGACCGGGCTCTCGTTCGCTCCGGATGGGTTCATCCTCGCAAGCGGTAAAGACGTGGCGGCGAGTACAAGTATCGTGGCAAACGCTGTGAATTCCATGGGTGCAGCATCAGGCCCCACTGAGCGCGCCGCAACTAACGTCTTCATGAGCGATACGTCGATACCTACCGCTGCACGCTCGGGCATCTGGACTAATCGGTGCTTCGCTGGCCAAGACCCAAACTCCGCAGTGAATATCGCGGATATTAAGTCCCTGAATAGCGATGGCTTCACAGTCACTTGGACTACTAACGATACAGGTAACAATCCGGGCATCCTCTGGGTGGCCGCTAAGCTCGCAGGACCCGGTGAGTCATTCCCGGCTGGCCATCTAAGAACTACGCCAACGCCACTGCTGAGAATGTAGCGTCGTGCCAATTGCGCCCGCGTGCTCTCAGAACAGAAGGACATTCCGCATGAAGAAGCAGGTTTCGTCATCATCACACGCAACACAAAAAACAATATCCACGCCCAAGATGAAGCGCGCTTCGTTTTGGAAACCGAAATTCATCGAGGCATTACGTGATACGGCTAGTGTTTATCACTCGTGTAAGGCTGCGGGCATTGAACGTAGTACGGCATACAGAGCGCGAGATGTTGATGAGCAGTTCCGCAAGGCGTGGAACGACGCGTTAGAGGATGCTGGAGACCAAGTGGAGTACGCATTACGCAAGCGTGCATGTGACAAGTCTGACTTGGCGTCCATCTTTTGGTTGAAGAACAATCGTGAGAAGTACAGGGAACACACCAGGCTTGAGTTGACAGGCCCTCAGGGCGGACCGATTCAGATAGAGCAGGCCGCGTCAGAGTTCGATTCCAGGCTGGCCGCGTTGATGACAAGGATTACAAAGGGCAGTGATTAGCGGCCCATTTTCCTTTCGATTATTTTCGGTTGTCCCTTAAGTAAGCAAAACCCCAGTTAACGAATTCCTGTAAGCCCTTGTTTAAGTGCGGGTTACAGAAGGTCGGACGAGCCCGTCTGCATAATGACACTTATCGGACGCGGTTAAGTGGCTGAAATACAACGCTTAGATTAAATGTCCCAACAGGTCACCGCCGCTTGGCTAGCCTCACTCCCCGATGTTCAAAGAACGCAGTTCTTGGCGGGTCTGACTACTAAAGACAAGGCGATGCTCCGCTACAAGTGGAGCTTCTGGGCGCGTGAGAAACAGGTCGCGCCCTCAGGCGATTGGTTCATATGGTTGGTGCAGGCGGGCCGTGGGTTTGGAAAGAGCAGGGCCGGTGCCGAGTGGGTGCGGTCAAAGGTTGAAACAGGGAAGGCGAGACGCATTGCGTTAGTTGGCCGTACAGCGGCCGACGTGCGTGATGTCATGGTGCGGGGTGAGTCCGGCATTCTCGCATGCAGTCCCCCAGAGTTCCGGCCCGAGTATGAACCATCCAAGCGATTGCTTACGTGGTCGAACGGCGCAATCGCGACGTGCTATTCAGCGGATGAGCCTGACTTGTTACGCGGCCCCGAGCACGACTGTGCATGGGCTGATGAGATTGCTAGCTGGCAACGTCCCGAAACGTGGGACATGTTGCTGCTCGGCCTCAGGCTCGGCGAGCAGCCGCAGGTAGTTGCCACTACCACGCCGAAGCCAGTGAAGCTTATTCGGGCATTAGTAGAGAAGGCTCGCAAAGACAACTCGGTCATCATCACTAGGGGCAGCACTCACGAGAACAGCGCGAATCTTGCGGCCTCGTTTCTTGAACAGGTTGTTGACGCCTATCACGGCACGAGGCTTGGCCGTCAGGAAATAGACGGTGAGTTGCTTGAAGACGTTGTTGGGGCGCTCTGGCAGTGGTCGTGGATTCTAGATAACAGAGTAGAGAGCGCACCCGAGCTACAGCGCATTGTTGTGGCTATAGACCCAGCGACCACACATGGGGAGTCGTCGGATTACACCGGCCTTGCAGTAGTCGGAAAAGGTAACGACGAGCATTTCTATGTACTGCACTCCGAAGGCGTGAAGCTGAGTCCTGACGGCTGGGCGCAACGGGCGCTGTCACTCTACGACAAATATCTCGCAGACAAGATTATCGCTGAGCGCAACAACGGCGGTGAGATGGTCGAGGCGACAATCAGGAATGCACGTCGCAATGTGCCCGTGAAGACCATACACGCCTCACGCGGCAAGACAGTACGAGCCGAGCCAATAGCCTGCCTCGCGGAGCAGGGAAAAATTCATCATGTCGGAGTCTTCGAATCGTTGGAAGAGGAACTAACTCGTTTCCCTACAGCCACCGAACACGATGATGAGGTCGATGCATTGGTCTACGCACTGAGTGAGCTATCAGGCCGCAAGACGATTCGATTCGCATGACAAACGCTTCACTACTCAAAAGAATGGCACTACGCGTCAAGGGCATATTCAGTGGGCAGGGGTCTGACGGCCCGCGCTTCTTCAACTGGGCCTTTGATAGTCCCGCGTTGTTCTCTCGCTCTCGGATAAACTACGAGAGCGAGGTAGGCGATGTAACGCGCAACAGTCTTGTCATGGCCGCGTCACGCTGGGTGGGGTCAACTATTCCTGAAGCGCCGCTAGTGGTACTGAGCAACAAGACCGGCAAAGACGAAGTTGTATCGAATCATCCATTGGTGAAGCTTTGGAAGAGGCCGAATCCCTTTCACTCGGGCTCAACGCTGCTCAAGTGTTTTGCGCTCAGTTGGCTTACGGACGGCAATGTATTCTTCTTGAAGCGCCGTAATGCTCGCGGCGTCCCGGTTGAGCTTTATTATTTGCCGCACTGGATGGTGTTTCCGCGCTGGCCGTCTGATGGTTCAAAGTTTCTCAGTCACTACGACTACATTGTTGATGGGCAAGCCACTCGCTATGACCCCTCAGAGATAGTGCACATATCGGACGGGATGAATCCGCTCACACGCAGAGGAACGTCCCCGTTGCGGGCACTGATGCGCGAGATATTCTCAGACAATGAGGCCGCGCACTTTTCGGCGGCGCTTCTAATCAACAGCGGCATCCCGCCCTACATAGTTACAAGTCGCGACAATGCGGACATTGATGAAGAGTCGTTGAAGGAAGCTATCAGACGCCAGAGCACAGGAGACCACAGGGGTGAGCCGATAGTGGCCAGTGGCGGTATTGAGATTAAGCAACTCAGCTTTGACCCTGACTCATTGAACCTCAAAGCATGCCGGATGATTAATGAGGAGCGTGTGTCGGCGGTTCTCGGCATTCCTGCAATCGTTCTCGGCTTTGGCGCGGGACTTGAGCGTTCCACGTTCGCCAACTTCCGCGAGGCTCGAGAAGCTTATACAGAGAGTTATTTGCTGCCGCTGTGGAGACACATAGCCGAGGAGCTATCGCTTCAACTCCTAACGGACTTCACAACGGACGAGACTATGCGCGTATCGCATGACCTTACGCAGGTCAGGGTCCTGCAAGACGACCAGAACAAGTTGTATGCGCGACTGACAGTCGGCGTTCGTGGAGGCTGGATAAAGAGAAGTGAAGCTCGGGCGGCTGTCGGATTGGACGTGATGCCCGAGGATGATGTGTATCTTCTCGTGAGTGTCGCTAATACGAGCACCTTTGAGGCGACGGCTGCCTTAGGAAAAAGCGCAGGACGTGCGGCGTGAGCAAGTGCGGCGTTATCGTTTCGGGTAAATCAGTTCGACTCCTCTGCGATTTATCATTGCCATTCGCACTTCTTCCATGATGTGTCGCGGAACGTCCAATGCATTAACGCCTGAGGGAAAGAACTCTAATGGCATCACCCTCTCATTAAAGAGCCATTTTATTCCGGCTTTGAGTCTAGGACCAGTCACTTCATAAGTGACGTTGTCCCAAATCTCCTCAGCAACGAGTTTATCCATCATTTGTGGATTGACCTCGGGGTCGAAAGTGACAGCGCGCGTTATGCACTCAAGAGGAATGACGCCTCTGTAGGCAACTCCGCCCCACTCATTCAGGGAGGCTTGCCATAGGTGCTGGTTCGCTTCTAACTCATTCGCCGCGCGTTCGAGGGCTGCCTCGGCTTCTGCATCCGTTGCGCCCTCATCTGTGTACTTCGCGGCAATGAAGACCTGCTCTGGATAGAGGAGTGTAGCATTCAAGAGAGAGCTATCAATCTCTACGACTGCCCATCTCTCGTTGCTTTTGGAGGCTAAATGCCTTGCAAAGCACGTTGCAGAATACGTCGTCAAATAGACCATCTCTGACAAGGTATCAAGGACTGGAAAGTTAGCTGGCGCATCGCCTCGGGGTTTTAGCCCTTCTTCAATTATGCGGCGAGCCTTTGATTCAGATGTACCGTGATAGAGCTTCATACCGTAAGTATCGCCCCTCGAACCTAATTACGCTAGAGAGAGCCTGTTTCAATTTGGCCTAGCGAAACACGCTGGGCACGCTGACGCTAAGCCTAGAGAGGGCATGCGCATTAATGACCAATAGCTATGACCGAGGGGACCTGGTACACCTGACCGCTACGTTTTTGGCCAATGGCTTCCCGACGGACCCAAGTGGAATCGTATTCAAAACCAAGTCGCCTTCGCGAGTGGTCACAAGTTATGTGTATGGCATAGCCGGTCAGTTGGTGCGTGACTCGACGGGTGTATATCACATCGACTTACGGCCAACAGAAGTTGGTAAATGGCAGTATCGCTGGGAGGCGTCGGGCGCGGCTGAGTCTGCGGAGAGCGGCCGGTTCTATGTTCGCCGATTGAACATCTCAAACGACTGACGCCAGTCCTACTACAGCACCCCCTAACAACCATTGGAGTGAATAGCTGATGAAGCTAGAGCGGAAGTGTGTCTCTTTTTATCTCAAATCCGACAGTCTGCAATCAGGCGAGTTTGCTGGGTATGGCGCAGCGTTCTCGAATCTTGACCGTACAGGCGACATCATCGCGCCGGGTGCATTCACTGCCGGGCTACCTGAGTTCCTCGCTAACGGCTTCATCGCATGGATGCACGAGTGGGACTCGCCGATAGGCAAGGCAATAGAGGCGCGCGAAGACGAGCAGGGCCTCTTCATCAAGGGGCGTATTTCTGACACGGTTCAGGGCCGTGATGCGCTGACTCTATTGCGCGACGGAGTAATCAAGAAGCTCAGTATTGGCTATCGCATCAAGGACGCCGAGTTTTTCAACAGTCTCGATGAACTGGCCGCGTATGCACGCACAAACAATATAACGCTCAGGCTCGATGAGCTTGATGGCGTGATAGGCGGCGTGCGCCTACTCAAGCAAATCGAATTATACGAAATATCACTTGTAACCGTGCCTGCAAATCCCGAGGCGGCGGTTACAGCAGTCAAAGAATTAGATGCACTCATAGAAGGCGGGCTGCATGCTGGCTTGCCTTTCACTGAACACTCGCTGGCAGTGCGTGCCGCGCTAGCTGAGTTTGCAAATCGCGCAAAAGCAATCCAAGAGCTTCGCCAGAAAGAAGGCCGCGTTCTTAGCAATGCGAACAGACAGAAACTGCAATCTGTCATCGACGCATGGTCGGCAGGACAAACCGCGGTCGATTCAATCAAGGAACTTCTCGCCTCAAGTAAACACTCAGAGATGAGTGCCGCTGAGAGTCCCGACAAGAGCGCCGCGAATGAACAGGCGCGAAAGCTCTACGCCCAGTTTTTACGAAATGAAGCCACACAGCTAGGCGCTGCCTAGAGGCTCGCTGGTAGCGACCAGAAGAACAGGAGAAATCTATGTCCAAGTTGAGAGAGATGGCCGAAGAAATTGCGGCCAAGCGGCAAGCACTTGCCGAGATATTCGCAAGCCACACCACTGCCGGTGAGCTTGACATGCCGATGAACATCGTTGAGGACGTGCGTGCAAAGAACAACGAACTCACCGACCTATCCAAGAAGTATGAGCAAGCCCTCGAAAGTCAGCGCATTGCGACTGACAACCGAACGGCTCTTGAGAAGCTAGACCGTGAGGCTGTGACCGGTGTGCGTTTCCCAGCGGGTCAAGCCGCGAGCTTCTCGGTGACCGATGACGGCAAGGGTCACAAGACGCTCGGCGAGTTGTTCGTTGAGAGCAAGGACTACAAGGGCCGTGTTGGTCGCCATGTGACCAGCTCATTTAACTACTCAATCGAGTTTCCGGATGTCGATGTCAAGACCGTGCTGACCACGACCACGGGTTACCCGCCTGAGTCGTTGCGCAGTGGCGTGCTGGTGCCCAGCGCACAGAGGGCCTTGAGGGTCGGCGACCTGATTCCGCAGGGCAACACGTCGCAGAACGCCGTGAAGTTCATGCGTGAAACCACGTTCACGAACAACGCGGCAGAGCGAACGGAAGGCAACGCATTGGCCGAGTCCGCGCTTGCCTACACTGAGGTAAGCTCGCCCGTCCAGAGTCTCGGCACCTTCATCCCGGTAACTGAGGAACAACTCGATGACGTTGACGGTATGCAAAGTCTCATCAATGACCGGCTGGTCTTTATGGTTGGTCTGCGCGAGGACTCGCAGCTACTCAATGGCGACGGCAATGCGCCGAACCTCGCGGGCATTCTGAACACCGCAAACATTCAGACTCAAGCCAAGGGCGCGGACCCTACGCCTGATGCCGTGTATAAGGCGATGGTCAAAGTTATGACCACGGGTGACGCCTCGCCCGACTCTGTAGTGTTTCACCCCGTTGACTGGCAGGACGTGCGTTTGCTTCGGACGACGGATGGTATCTACATCTGGGGCTCGCCGAGTGATGCTGGCCCCGAGCGCATCTGGGGTCTGCCGGTTGTGTTGACTACAGCCATTGCTCAGAACACCGCGCTTGTCGGAGCCTTCCGTGGGTATTCCCACATTTCCCGTCGCAAGGGTGTGACCGTAGAAGTCGGTTACATCAATGATGACTTCCAAAAGATAAAGAAGAGTATCCGTGCGGTCGAGCGATTGTCCCTAGAGGTCTTGAGACCGTCCGCGTTTTGCACCGTCACCGGTGTCTAGTTAGCACACAATGAGTGCGCAATGTCGGGCATGGCCTAGCTGTGCCCGATTTTCATTTCTAAGGAGAGAAATCAAATGCCAGTAATCGAAGGCGGAAACATTATCGAGGGCGGCGCGGATATTTTTAGCGTTGCTATTGGCAGTCCTGCTGCCGTGTCAAACACCGCAGTGCATGGTGCCGTTACGGACAATGGCGCACAGCAAGTAATCACGACCGCAATCACGAGTCCCGATGTTCCACGCAACATAACGGCTACAGCCGGAGGAACGGCGGGCGACATCAAGGCCATTCAGGTTGTTGTTGTTGGCACTGACGCGGACGGCAATGGCATTACCGAAACCCTTCCCGCGTTCACCGTTGATACAGCGGGTACCGTGACGGGCAATAAAGCGTTTAGGAGTGTCACGAGCATCACTATTCCCGCGCACGATGGGAATGGCGCAACGACTGCGGTTGGTTACGGCTCCAAGCTTGGCCTCGGCCATCGCCTGAGCCGCAACAGCGTGTTTGCCGCATTCCTGAACGGCGTCAGGGAAGCCACGGCTCCGGTTGTTACGACCGATGCAACAACACTGTGCAACAACACGGTCACGCTCAACTCTGCGGTGAACGGCAACCCGGTTGTCATTGACTACTACAGGAGCTAGACGTGGAGTTCATTAGAGCGAATAACGAACAACCCAAGACCTATGTGGCTAGTCAGCGTTTGTTTCTGACGAGGGACCGCAGCCGTGTGGTTGAGGAGAGTAGTCCCGACGCGGCTTTCTTACTCGTACCCGAGGGCGGACTCCTCAGTGAAGCTGAGGCTCGGCGGTACGGGTTGCTCAATCAAAAAGCCATCGTAGGCCCACCGCTCAACAAGGCTGTGCTTAGCGCCCCCGAGAACAAGAGGAAGTCGAACAAGTAAATGCAAACCGACGATTTCGCCGCGATGGAAGAACTCAAGCGGCTTTCTCAATTCGATGTTGAGCCCACTATCGATGAAGCCGACCTCGACACGATTCTCAGTCAAGTTCAGGTCTGCTCTGTATGGGTCTCAGGTACTGCATACAGCTACGGCGATGTGGTTGTGCCTACTTCAGCGAATCAAAACGGGCGCAGGTATCGCTGCGTGCGCTCAGGCACGAGCGCGGCAACTGAGCCCACTTGGAATGAGTTTCAGGACTCACGCACGGCAGACGGCTCAACTCTCATATGGGAAGAGTGCGGCGCACAACCAAGGTCGCTTTGGGATATGACGAGGGCGGCGCACAAAGCATGGCTGTTTAAGGCGTCCAAGGCTGCCCCTGATTTTGACTTCTCTGGCGCGGGTGAAAGCTATAAGCGCTCACAGGTAGTAGAGCACTGCTTAGAGATGGCGCGGAAGTATGCGCCGGTTGCGATTGCATAAGATGCGAACCCTGACGACCGAACAAATATCACGAATGCGGAGCACTGTTGCCGACAACTTCACAAGCATAGCCGATGTTGTGCGGCCGTCAGCGGCTATCAATGGCCGTGGCGGAGCGAGTATCACGACTAGTCTCGTGGCGCGTGTCGCCTGCCGGATAGTCGAAAGCAAGACACCCGACGAGCGCATGAGCGGTCAGCAGTTGAAAGCGTTCTCTGGTTACATTGTCTACGTTCCTGTCGGTACGGACGTGAAGCCCAAGGACCAAATCGTTAGCGGCTCGCTCACACTGGAGGTGCTCGATGCGATTGATGCGCCTTCAACAATCCTCGCCCTGGCTGTGTATGCGGTGAGGGTGCGCGCGTGAACCGATTAACAATCAGGGTCCGCAAAGAGAACAGGGCGTCTCAAGTCACTGAGCAGTTCACAAAGTTGGCGGCGGACGCAGTGCGTGAGACCGCCGAGAGTGCGGCAGCAGAGGCACGTGCCCTAGCGCCCGTTCGTACGGGCCGTCTGCGGGCCTCAATAGAAGTTGTTCAAATAAGCGAAACCGAGATGGCGTTCGGGGCGAGCGCGGAGTACGCGCCCTTCGTAGAATTTGGGAGTTCGCATCAGGCTCCTCATAGCTTCATCACGCCCGCGACGATTAACGCACGCGAGAAGTTAGCGCGGAACCTCACGGAATAAATGATAACAGTCAACGGAGTCGTTGAGTCTTGGTTGTATTCCAAGCTCACAAGCAACTCTGCAATCAATACGGCAGTCACTGGACATGTTTTTGACTCAGAGATTCCGCAGGAATTAGGCGAGGTCTATCCGTGCCTTCTCTATGCCTTCATTGCGGGTGGCGACACGATGTATGCGGCCAGCCGAGCCTTCTCGGTACTGCTGTACAAGGTAGTTGTCGTTGGCCCCGCGAGCTTTGAAGTCCTTGACCAAATCTATGGGCCAGTTGATGGACTGCTTCAAGGTAGTGCGGGTGTTGTGACGGGCGGTGAAGTCATCTCTTGCATTCGCAAGCAGCCGTTCAAGCTCACAGAGACAGAGCCGGGCGGCCGAAAGATTAGACAGTCAGGCGGCTTCTATAGCGTTCTAGCCAGAACAATCTAAGACAGTCATTTCCATTACAAGCCATAGCTCACGCGCCGAGCATTGTTCCCTTCAGTCCCCACCACGAAGAGGAGAAACCAAGCTATGGCAGCTATCGCAAAGGTTTATCGCGGTGTGCAGTGCGGAGTCGAAACCACCTCAGGCACAAGCACGGCAGCAAACAAGAAACTCAACTCTTTTGACCTCACACTCACGGGTCAAGGCGAGTCTCGGATATTCAGTCCAATCGGCAGCAAGCGCAACACGCTCGTTGTCCCGCCGGGCAAGCGCTGGACGCAGGCATCAATCGACGGTATCCCGACTTACACGCAGATGGTCTATCTGCTTTCCGGGCTCCTGCGCGCCGCAACCATCAGCACGCCTGTCGGCGCGACAAACGCCAGACGTTGGCTCTTCGACCTTTCCGCAAGTGCGCAGGATGACCCGAAGACCTTTACGGTCGAGCAGGGCAACAGCACCCGCGCCCAGAAGTTCACCTATGGCTATCTGAACGAGTTCTCACTTGAGTTCAGCAAAGGTGACGTGTCTATGTCCGGCACAATGATGGGAAGGGCGTTGCAGGATGCCATCACAATCACGGCGAGCCCCACGGCCATAGCGCTTGAGCCAATTGCGCCGCAGCACGTCGACGTCTTCTTTGCCGACACGCAGGCAGGTCTGGACGGCGCAACGAAACTCGCCGGCGACTTCTCCGCATCGTTCAAGCTTAGTAATCGCTTTGCTTCTCAATACCGGCTCGATTCGACGCAGACTTCTTTTGCCACAATCGTTGAGCTAAAGCCCGATGTAGAACTGTCACTCGTTTTGGATGCCGACAACGCGGGCTATGCGCCGTTAGCAAAGCTCACGGCCGGTTCGAAGCAATTCATCCGCGTGCAAGCCGTGAGCGGCAACGAGGTGGAGACGGGACAACCCTATAAATTCAATCTCGATTTCTGCGGGGCTGTTGCTGCATATCCGGGTACGGGTGAGCAAGATGGCGCGGTCACTGTCGAGTGGGTCTTCAAAGCTATCGAAGACCCTACCTGGGGTAAGGACTTCGAGATTTACCTCATCAACGCTCTGACGAGCCTATAAGCGCAAAGGCTAAACTTCAGTCCCCCACCAAGGAAAGGCAGACATATGGCATTTCGACCACAGAAGCATACTCAAGTTGTGCCCTTGACGATTAGTTTCGGGGACGACGAATCACTTGTTGTTTACTACAAACCTTTTGCACTCACGTTCGGCGATGCGAAGCAGCTAGTCGGCAGTGAGATAGACAAGAAAAGCGACGCCGAGAAGCTCGACATCATGGTTGAGTACTTGCTCAAGTACATCGACCGAGCCGACTGGGAAGATGAGAACGGCAAACCGCTAGGCTTCAATCGCGAAGTGCTTGAGACCCTGCCCATCTTCATCGTGCAAAAGATATTCAGCGCCGTAATGGATGCCGTGAACAGCGGCGGCTCTAAAAGTCCAGAGGGTAATTCAGAAGTATCTGGAGAGTGATGGCAAGTTGGGTAAGGCCCAATTGCCCGATTGGCTCGTAGAGGACACGGTTGCGCGTCGTTACGGCGTCACACCCGCTGATGTCAGAGCGATGCCGTATGAAGATGTAAACCGGGCGCTCATTGTGATGAGTGCAGAAGGAGCAGCCGAGCGAACTAGAGCCCGCCGGGCATCTCGCTGACCGCACAGAACAGAGGATACAGACATGGAAAGAGATGGACTCATTCTTGACCGCGAGCCGCGTTACTTCACCGAGCATAGTGCTGATGAACTCACGGCGCTCGGCTTCAACGACATACAGCTTTCGGGCATACGCGAGTGTTTGGCCAAACGCAAGCTCTACCTCAAGGGGGAAAGCGAGAGGTTCACGCACTCAGCACGTCCGGTTGCGCCAGCCCTTGATAGCACCAAGCGATAACAGGCATTAGCAGTTAACCACAAGAAAGAGGGAGCACTAGCTCCCTTTTTCTTTTTTGGTGACACCCCACCACGCCCTACTCACACATGTCAACCAGTATTGAAGCTCTAAGAGCATATGCAGTCATAGGTGCGGACCTAACCGAGTTGAAGCGAGGCGTTCAGGATGCTGACGCCGAACTTTCCAAGATTGGGGCGAATGCATCGGCGGCTGGCCTGAGTGAGTTTGTCGGTCGCATAAGCGCGAAGCTCAACAGTGTTGGCAGCTCGCTCACTGGCATCGGCATAGGGTTAACGGCTGCCTTTACCGCTCCCGTAGGGCTTGCGGTCAAAGCCGCGTCCGACCTTAGCGAGACTGTAAACAAGGTAGACGTTGTTTTCGGTTCCGCTTCGGGGAGCATTCAGCAATTCGCTCAGGGCTCGGCATCGGCAATGGGGCTCTCGCGCCAGAAGGCGTTAGAGGCTGCTGCCAGTTTCGGCAACCTGTTTGTCACCATAGGCTCAAGCGGCGACGAAGCCGCGAAGATGTCTGTAGCGATGGTCAGGCTTGCCACGGACCTCGCATCCTTCCACAACATAAGACCCGAAGAGGCTCTGGAAAAACTGCAGTCAGGTCTCGTCGGTGAAGCAAGGCCCCTACGCGAAGTTGGCATTCTCCTCAACGAAACCGCGACGAAGGCAGAGGCCGCCAAGCTCGGATTCAAGGGAGTTGGTGGTGAGCTAACGGAACAACAGAAGGTTCTCGCCCGCTACAACTTAATCCTTCAACAGTCAGGCACCGCGCAGGGTGACTTCGCGCGCACGGCGGATGGACTTGCTAATACGAGTCGTATTGTCAGGGCGCAAATAGAAGACCTCGCCGCAAATCTCGGCAGCGTCCTCTTGCCGGTTGCTCAAAAAGCACTGCACGTCTTTAGCGACCTCCTCGCAAAATTCCAACAACTGCCTGAGGGTCTACAACAGACCATTGTTGTAATCGCGGGAGTCGGCGCGGTACTTGGGCCGCTCGTTCTAATTGCGGGCCAGTTCATCTCGGCCATAGGGACAATCGGTTCTGCTGTAAGCGGTATCACTGGACTGTTCAGCGCGTTTGGCGGGGCTGCGGGTGCGGCGGGCGCGGCTGCCGGTGGTGCCGAGGTTGCGGTAGCAGGACTCGGTGCGAGCTTTGCCGCCATTGCCGCTCCAATCGCAATTGCTGTTGCCGCCATTGCCGCCGTTGCTGCGGCGATAGCGAGCAACGTTGGCGGCGTGCGCGACAAGATAGGCGCGCTCATCTCCGAGCTACAGGATGCCTTCTCGAGATTCGTTGACTTCCTGTCCTCGATGAAGGATTCGTTCGAGCAGATTTGGAATGGCGTGCTCACCATTCTTGGCGGAGTAGTAGCGGCTGTTGGCGACATACTCGGCGGGCTCGTCGATGTCATCCGCGCGATTCTGGCCGCGATTCAAGGTGACTGGTCAAAGGCTGGGGAGTTACTCAAGAGCGCGAGTGTCAGCATCTGGCAGGGCATAGTCTCGTTAGTAGTCGGCGTCGTCAGCGGACTGGTGAATATTCTCTCCGGGCTCTGGGATGTAACTACCAATGTCGCAATCGCTGCATGGAATCTGCTCAAAGATTCAGTTGTTAGTCTCGCCCAAATAATTGTCGATAGTGTAGTCGAGTTTTTCTCGACGCTGCCTGAGAGAGCCGGCGCATTCCTGGAAGCACTTCCCGGAGTTGCGGGGCAAGCTCTGGGTCTGCTCGCTGGCGAAGCTTACAAGTACATAAGCGAGTTTGTAACGACCATCATAGACGGCGTATCGAGTCTCGGGGCGCTTATCTGGAGCGCGCTGAAGTCAGCGCTGAATGCGGTCGTTGCATTCTTCGTTAATTTATTCACCACAGGGAGGAATGGCGCACAGAGCTTTCTCGCTGGCGTCTGGGAGTTCCTCAAAGACCTGCCGCAGCTCTTCGTTGACGCGGTTCAAGCCGTATTCAACTTCCTCGTTGAGTTACCCGCCAAGCTGTTGGCTTGGGGCAAGTCCATCGCCTCTAGTTTCTGGAGCGGTCTGCAATCAGGCTTCGCGGCGGGTCAGAGCGGCGCGCTTGAGAACACGCTGAGTGGAGTTGTCGGCGCAATTGGTGAGAGCACCAAGCAGAACATAACGAGTGTCGGCGCGGGTCTGAAGAACTCCATGAGCGGAATGCTCGGTGGAGTCGGCGAGGCGGGTAAGTCCGAAGGCAACAAGGCCGGTGTGAAAATCGGCGCGGGTCTCGGCGAGGGAATAAAGAAAGGTCACAAGCAGGTCAAGGAAGGCTTCGATGACCTAACCAAACATGCGCAAGAAGACTTACAGGGCTTCTTACAGACGCTCGGCTTCGGGATAAAGCTTACCAAACAACTTTGGAATGGCATGACGAGCGATTTGAAAGATGCGCTCAAGAGCCAATCCAAGGCATGGGCTGATGGCCAGCGTGAGCAAGATGCCCAGCTAGCCAGTTTCGTGGCCCGCTCGAAGGTAAGCCTGGATGACGTTAACAACTTCATTAAGGCGAGCGGTGTCGATGCCAAGGTAAGTGCTAAGCAGTTTGCCGATGCATTCGGTTCGAGTGCTGACTCTCTTGTACCCCTCATCAATAAGGTCAAGGAGGCACAGGCGCAGGCTGAGCTACTGCGCACGAAGCTCATTGTAGAGTTCACCCAGTCTCTGCCCACGATTGAGAAGAATGTCATAGGCGTCGGCTCGGCATTTTCACGGCTGAGCGGCAGCAGCAGTCTCGCCTTCGAACAGATGAAGAGCGATGTCGATAACTTCGTCAACGGGGTTATCAGCGGCGAAGGCAGCAAGATGAACTCGGCAATCAGGTCCATCGAGACCGAGTTCATGGAAGTTGCTAGGTCCGCGCATCTGTCCTCAGAAGAGGGCAAGACAGCCTTCATCAGTTTTGTCGACACTCTTGCGAATGAGGTCGGAGGCAAAGGCGCAGAGGTACTTCGCAGCTACACCGACCAGCTACGGAAGACGATGGCCGAGGATACGGCCAAAGGTGTTAGCGCGGCCACACTAGCCTTCGCTGAGTTTGGTGACAAGAGTGTTGTAGACATAGCCCGCGTCAAGGACGCGATGGCTGATGTATCCGACGCTGTTGCAGGCTCCGACACACTGAAGGTCAAAGACGCGCTGGAGAAAATGCACGCGCTCTTTGTGGAGTTGGGTGCGAAGGCGGGCATCAGTCTTGACGAAATAGAAACCGCTTTTAAGCGCTATGCCGACACCGCTACTCAGAAGGGTTCAAACACAACTCGGCAAGTAGCGACAGAGATTGAGGCCGCATTCGCGCGCATAGTCGGCGCATCGCGCGTTATGCAGTCCGCACTCGGTAGTACATTCTCCAGCAATTCGATAATCCTTGCTCAATTCCGCGACGGCTTCACATCGCTTGAGCAAGCGGTGACAGCCCATAACATCCCGAACATCGTGTCGGCCCTAGACAGCCTGCACAAGAAGGTCGAGGAGACCGGGAGACTTAACGGGCTAACGACCAAACAGATTGAGGCTCAGTGGCGGCAACTGTTCGACGCGGCCAAACAGCAGTTCCCCGAGATGACCAAATTGCTGGAGGACTACGATGCCATCCAGCGCAAGATAGGCGAGACCGATGCCTTCCAGAAACTCGCTGACGCGGTCGGCGGACCCATAGCGAATGTAATCAAGGGTGCGCTCAAAGGGCTGGGCGATTACTCCAAAGAAACCCTCGAAAAGATAGGCGAGTTCGCAAGCGGTATCCAAGACATCGTTGGCTCAATGCCCGGCAAGATAGGTGACTCGCTTCGTAAGGTTCAATCCGAAATAGAGCGGTGGGTAACGTTCATTAACGGCGTTCTCAAGGTGCTTCACGGTATCTGGAACAGTGTACCCGAGAGTATCGAGAAGGCCGTTGAGAGCATCATCTCCATATTTCAGAAGAGCACTAAGACAATCGCGGACACGGCTACTACGTCCCAAGACGCGATTCAGAAGGCCGCTAAGAAAGCTTCTGCAGAAACCGAAGGTATGGCGTCCTCCGTCGAAGGCAGCACTTCGAAGATGGGCAAAGCCTTCGCCGTTGCTGCTAGTGCTGTCGGCGCATTCGTCACTGGCCTGGCTACTGCGAATGCCACGGGCAGCAAGTTAATCGGAAGTCTCACGGGTGGCTTACAGGGTGCCATGTCGGGCTTCGCTGCGGGCGGGCCAATTGGCGCGGTCATTGGGGGCATTGGCGGAATCCTTGGTGGGTTGTTCGGCGGTGGCAAGAGTGCGGCTCAAAAACAGAAAGAGAAGCTAGAGCTTGAGCGGTTGAAGCAGGATGTTCAGAAGGGCGCTCAAGAAGTAATGCAGGCTGCATTCGACACGATGCAGAAGGCATTAGAGACCTTTGAAAAACTCGCCGACTTTACCAAGACCCCACGTCGGCTGATTAGCCTGTTCTTCGCACAGATGCAGACAGTCATCAAGCACTTCATTGCGCTTGCCGCAGTGTGGTCTGTGCAGATGCTGGATGCGGCAAAGCGTTTTGCCGAGAGTATCGGTCCAGTTCTCGAAACAATCGGAGTTGGAGTTGAGGCTTTTGAAAAGCTGAGCTTCTTTACTGGTGTCCCGGACAAAGCACTTGTCCTCTTCTTTGTTGCGCTGGAACGGACGCTCGCACTCTTCAATGACATATCCGACAACTGGACTCGCAAGGCCCTGAGAATCGCCCGCCGCTTCGCGGGCCAGGCGTCAGACATCGTTACGACCATCGGTACTGGCGTCGAGGCGTTCCTGCGGCTGAACGACTACAAGGGTATCTCCGCCGAAATTTTTGACCTGTTCGCGCGAGACCTTGAGTTCGCTGTGAACCGCATGATTGAGGTGAGCGACAACATCAGTAATCGCTTCCTCAAGCAGGCCCAACGATTCTCTGACAGAACGCTTTCGATAGTCGCGCTTATCAAAGAAGGCGTCGATGCGTTTCAGGGTATCAATGACTACAAGGCCATTAGCGCTGAGATATTCGACCAGTTCTTAGCCGACCTGAGAATGGCCGTCGAGAAGATGCAGATAGTAGTCGGTGCGATTGACACCGAGATGCTTTCGATGGCATCCGCATTCGCTCAGAAGTCCATGAGCATCTTTGCGGCAATAAAAGCCGGGGTCGAGGCATTCACTGCGCTGCGAGACTACAAAGCGATTCCTGCGGAAATTCTCAATCAGTTCTTGGATGACTTCAAGAACGCAATCGCGCTGCTTAAGGAGACGTTGGCTGTAGCTCTTGAAGGCGAGGAGCTTGCCGCGAAGTTTCAAGAGGCGGCGCTCAAGATTGCCGACTCTCTCACGAAGGCTGGACAGACCCTCGCGGGTATCGGTGGTAGCGCAGCGCGGGCCACAACTGCGGTGGTTGCCGTCGGGGCCGCGACTGTCATGGGTGTAGCGAGCGCCGGAAGTGCGAGCACGTTTACGCCCGCCGCCCTAACGACTCAAACAACGAGCATTGTTTATGGCTCTACTACAACCCACATCGAGGAAGGGCCGATATATTTGCAGGTCGATATGCGGCGCATAAAGGACGTCGAAGACCTGATTGACATTATGAATGAGGCGCGCCAGAAGAGACGCGCTCGGAAGGTCGCTTAGCGTCAGCGGCAAGCATTACTTTCATCCCCCTGTATTTCAAAAGGAGTAGGACTATGGCGAACTCACTTTATGACTTCGGCCGCGAGAGTTTCTTAAGTGGTGGTGCCGATTGGGATACCGATACCATCAAGGTAACTCTCATCGATACAGCCAACTATACCGTAAACCTTGCGACGCATCAGTACATGAACACCAACACGGTGCCAGCGAGCGCTAAGGTAGCTGTGTCGTCTGCATTATCTGGTAAGACCGTAACCGCCGGTGTCGCTGACGCGAATGACGTAACGTATTCTACGGTCACTGGCGCGAGCGTGGAAGCAATAATCATATGGAAGGACGGCGGCGGCGGCGGTACGTCCGCGTCTGGAACGACGGATATATTGCTTGCCTATGTGGACACAGCCACGGGACTCCCAGTCACCCCAAACGGGGGCGATATTACGGTTCAATGGGATTCGGGCAGTTCTCGCATCTTCAAGTTGTAAGACAAAATCCACAGCATCCGGTCGTCACCAACTCTAGGTGGGCTGACGGAGCATTAGGAGGAAACATGGCAGAGTATAAGGACATGATTACAGATGAATTGGTTGCGGCACGCGATGAGCTTGTACAGCAACGTGAGGCGGTACGCGCAAAGCTGTCGGCCATCAGTGCCGTCATTGGGAGCCGAGAAGCAGAGGAGTCGCTACAGAAGAAGTTGGCGTCCATGAGTCCAGCCGAGGTCGAAGCGCTCAAGAGGCTGACACAAAAGGTTGAGCCGAAGGGCGTCGATATATGAGAGACGAATCACCAAGGTACCTGCGAGTAACGGGGTCGCTTGCTTTTATCACGGATGGAAATGGCCGGATTATTTCCAAGTTTCCGGCCAGTGTCAGCCAACAAGAAGCATGCGCTGAGTTAGACGCCGAGGAAATCATCCGTTTGTTTTGGGAGGCCAACGCGTCGCCCTGTTCGGCATGGTACGAAGGCAAGATGATTATGGTGAGTCCCGAGGGCTTGTTGAAGTTCGCCGCCAAGCTGATGGCTGGTCGTTTTCTAGTCAGACCGTTGTAAGGGCCGGGCGCTTTCTCGCTCGCGCTCGGCCTAGCCTGAGTGGGTATCCCTGCCTTTGCCCACTCAGGCGCTTAATTGGCACGCGGCGCAACGCGTCGTGCGCAGAACTTAGACCTTTGCCTTTCCTTCCTTGAGGTAGTTCTCAACACCCTTGAAGAACTTATCCGCAATGCGCCCGCCCGCGCCCCATGCGAATAGCTGCGCCTTCTTTTGCGTATTGAGCTGAACGCGCACCTTGCCATCGTCGGTCTTCTTAACCACAACCCCGCAGCGAAAGCCATTGCTAGCCATCGAGATTCCTGAGTGAAAATTCAGGATGCCACTTTCCTTGTCGCTATGCTCGATGACGAAGTTTTCGTTAGCTGACGCCACTACCGCTTCCCACACCTTCTCGAATGACACATCGTACGTCCGGGTCTTGTCATCCTTATCCTTCGCGATGCCCGCCGTAACCGAGAGCACCACCAACAGAAGCCCACAAGTAAGCTTTCTCATCTCTATAACCCTCCGAATGTTTTGATTAAACACGCCGGTCGATTTATCGCTCGATTGCCCTCACGAGTTCAAGTCGAATTGTGAGGACTAGCCGTCTAGTAGATGCTTGACGGCCGCCAGCTTGTAGTGCGCGCAACGCCTTCGATAGAAGTATGACTCGCATGGGCACACACGTAGTTTGAGATTCACCCGGTAGGTCTTGTCCCGAATGCTTGCTGACGGCACGCTGTACACACCTTCCTCAACCCTCTTGACCCTCAAGAGCCGCGCAAGAAACGACACCACTCGCGACTCCCCAAGCCATTCTTGTAACGTGCCGATTAGCTCTAGCTCTGATGTAGGCAGGACTACTGTCGGCTGTTTTCTTCCAAAGTGCATGCTTCGTTCCTCGTGCATTGACTCGTCTGAAATCGGCAGTTATACGCCCCTAATTGACACCGGAACGGAGGAGCGAGCGCAGGTAGACCTTCCCCAAGGTCCACCCAAGAAGTTTGACACCGTGACGGTATCGCTTCGCTTGGTACTTGGTTCCCGCTGGCCGGGGTATGGGGCTACGAGAGTCCCACGGGCCGGATATTTAACGTCTGCCCAACGAAGGCTGGCACCTCAAGAAAAATCATTCGCTTCAGGCCCACCACTCGGCATAGCCCTGCTTTCTGTTGCTCAGGCTCAATCTTCATTCCGAGTACCTGTCGGCGGTTTCTCTCGCCGCGAATTTCTTGATGTGTTTTGACCAAGCAGCCCCTTCCCACAGACGGAAGCTCGCGCTCCCACACAACAGAGAAAGCCCAATGCAAGTCTGCTGCGTGTCTAAAAACTAGTTAACCGAAGCGCCGAGACCGAGCGCTTTCTTTATCTTGGCAAGGGTCGCTGGCGGTGGTATCGCCACCCCGCACTCGTAGCGAGTGATATTGTAAGTTGGCTGCCCAACCAGTTGACCCAACTCGTACTGCGTCAGACCTTTCCTGATTCGTGCAACTTGAATTTCGAGACTCAGACCTGTCTTCTTGTTCACACACGACCTCCATTAAAGCTTTGGATATGTCTCGCGTCGTACCGTGGTTTGTCCGGCTTGGGCGCTGTTGACTATCTACCTTTATTATAAAGCCCGCTGCAATAGTTATGGTGGATTTGACTCGGCGGGCTCACGAACAGAGTAACTAAAACTTGCTTTAAGGCTTTGCTAAAACTGAGGTAGGAACTCTACTGGTCTACTATTACTCTACCATTAACAACTATACGGGTCCGTGTTTCACCGCCGATTGCGGACGTCTGGACAGAGACATTTTGCCCTTGAACAAACGCTGAACCTTGGGCCTGAGCTTGTGAATAGTTGTATTGCGGAACAAACACTGAACTTTGGGCTTGAGCTTGTGAATAGTTGTATTGCGGAGCTTCAGGCTCGTCCGATTCATCGTTGATGGGTGTTGCTCTTCGAACAGTGGAATTCTTAGCACGCGCAACAGTTTTCTCAACCGGCGCAGCTTCGGGTTGATTGGTCGCTGTCGCTGTCGATTCCGGTTTTGCGGGCGTGACCGTTAGGGTCTGGCTACCGTCCTTATTGTCGTCGCCCACAGTTACTTTGACATTCAGAAGGCTAATATGAATAGTATTCCCATTAATCTGAATAATTTTGGGCGCGCCAAAAGCAAGAATCAGCCCCATTATCCCCATCATCATGAGCTTACCAATCCAATGATTTTGCTTACTTTCCATCAGCCAGATGATATTCCCACTTCTTAGGTAAAATCAAGATAATTGTTCATGAAAAAACCCGGCCCGAGACGACCGGGCAGCCGAGTCCGCTCAATGGCGCAAGGAGGCATTGTTGCTCCGAGAAGCCATACGCCGCATCAAAAGAGGCTGAGTCTTACGCTACTCTCCACGGCACTAGTTGACTATCGCATTCATGTCATTGGCCTCTACTCTCACCGCGTTGAACGTGTCCAGTGCGGCTGCAACCCTGATGGCCGTGTCTGCATTAGCCATCACGTAGTGCCTATAAGTGGTCGTCGCTTGCGTATGGCCTAGCACCCTCGCGACCTCCGCAAGCGGAATGCCCACTCGTATCATCCGTGTGGCGGCAGTGGCACGCAGGTCATGAAAATGCAGGTCACTTATCCCCGCCCTGCGCTTGGCCGTGTCGAATGCTTTCTTAATGCTGCCTCGCTCACCGAACACCAGCGCCTCGGGTTCTACGACGGCTAGTCTGGACAGCGCCTCGACTACACGTTCCGTCATGGCGGTCTGACGCTCACGCATGGTCTTGGTGTTGAAGGCGCGGACATTGATTACGCGCGACGAGAAATCAAGGTCGGACCATCTGAGACTCAGGATTTCACCGCGCCTCATGCCCGTATCAATCGCGGTGATGATGATAGGTCGTAGATACCTACGCGGGCCATCACAGGCAGCCAGCAATCGAGTCTCTTCCTCACGTGTAAGGACACGCTGTCGCGGCGTCTCGTCACCGGGCGCTATCAAAGACTTCGCTCCAAGCATCGGACTGCGCAGAAGCCAGCCGTTTCTGACAGCAACATTAAGTACCCGGCGCAACATCGATAGCTCGCGATTCACCGTGGCTAATGAACGCTGTTTGCCGTGTTTGGTAGAGCATCGGATTCTTGCGGCTCGCAGCCGCTCAATTTCTCCATAGGTAATACTCCTCAGTCGTCGCGACCCAAGGGCCTGCCTGAGGACTTTCAGAAGGCCACGAGAATTTCGGTAATCGCGCAGGCCCGCCACCTTACGGCCATCAACGTACTCGGGCGCTATAAGGTAAGTGTCCTCGTAATATGTTGCCAAATCGGCAAAACTCATCTTCTCGCCGTCAAGCGCCTGCTCCCCGCGCCTCCGGTATTCATCCAGCAATCGTTCAAGTAACTGCTTTGCCTTGCTCTCGCTTGGAGCGAGCCTTCTAATTGTCCGACGCTTACCAAGTTCGTCTGTGTAGTCGAAGCGCGCATACCACTTGTGTCCGCACTCATAGACGTATCCGGTGTGCTCTTTCATCGTAACCCTCCCGATGGGCGGACATTGCGCGGGTTTGTCGAGTCCGCACTGAAGTCCGCACTGAATCTCGGGATGGGCTCGAAATGGGGCGTCGGCCTGGAAACACTCGGCGGTGACTTTGGTCAGCAGATTGTTAGCAAGTCGCCAAAACCCCTTTGCATCGATTGCTTGACACTCATTCGGGGCGCTCCCTATAGTATCCTGCCTAGCGGGCGGTTAGCTCAGCGGTAGAGCATCGGTCTTACACACCGAGGGCCACTGGTTCGAACCCAGTACCGCCCATCACAAAAGTCACAAGTCTACAGATGCTTCCAAACACCTGATTTCAACCCACTCTTGATGGCCCTGGTTTCATTCGTGCAGAACTTGATGTAGGAGGCGGTCGCTATCTATCCTTCGCCGACCGCGGACGCCACGCGTTTGAGGCTGCCTTCTCGAACATCGCCCACCGATTGAAACCACCACAAGACTTATTGGTAGCAACACAGATTAGGACATCTATGAAGCTGAGGTGAGAGTCAAGAACTATTATGGACAGACAGCTAGTAGCACGGCACAAGTCCGTTATTTGGGG
>Ga0070696_100000013_pt1 | contig 78718 bp, 81 predicted proteins | sample KBSK1253metaG_FD_65474 | JGI IMG/M metagenome (GOLD analysis project Ga0070696, IMG submission 65474) | Corn, switchgrass and miscanthus rhizosphere microbial communities from Kellogg Biological Station, Michigan, USA - KBS K1-25-3 metaG | ecosystem: Host-associated > Plants > Roots >... | reverse complement strand
CTCCGTGCTCCCTGGTTACAGTGTTGCCGGGGACTGATTCTATAGGCCCCAAGCGTTAAAAAGTACCGTCGGGCAGACTTGTGGCAAATACACCACTGCGGCGCAGCAAAATAGACTTCTCCTGTGAAATCAAATTATTGGAAAGGCCTCTGCAGACCCCACCGACGTTTCGCGCAGGTATTTTTACCTTTGGTGGGGTGCCGGCGCGCCGGCCGGTAGAATGAGGACAGCAGGCGAAGCTCCCCCGAAAGGGGGCTTCGAAGGGAAGCCTCGCGGACCGGCCTAAGTCTTCAGTCTTGGGCCGCTTGACCAAGCCGGTCCGCGAGCTTCGAGGGCCGGCGGGGGGCTTGCGCCCCTCGCCTCGTCCCCCCGGTCCCGGGTTACGGCCTGGAACCGGTCGGGAACGGCCACGCGGCCGCTGGATTCAGCGCTTGCGCGCCCGAAGTCTCAGCGGTGGATGGCGCCGGTACTTCCGGAGTGCTCGCCATCGTCTCCGCAGGGCTGGCCGTGCTGGCGGCTTTGCTTGCTTTCTTCTTTTTTCCCGCCTTCTTCTTCTTCTTGGCGGATTTCTTCTTGCCTGCCGCCTTCTTCTTACCAGCTGTCTTTAACGACTTCCTTTTCTTTCGTGATGATGCTTTCCGCTTCTTCTTTTTCTTGCCGCCCTTCTTCGCTTTCTTCTTCGCCATCTTGATACTCCTTCAGGTTGTTGAACAAAAAGAAGCCCGGCCTTGAAGCGCCGGACTTATCCAACCGCCGGCGAAGGTTCCCCCGCACCGGCCTGCTGAATCTGGTTCTGCTTGACGTCATGATAGAGGATGTCGGAGTCCAAGCGTATCCCGCCTTCCCAGGTTACGGTCGCGGTCTCGGGGTCCACGCTCACTTTTTCGAACTCGCGCACGTCGCGCCACAGCTGGAAGGCGCCGATCTCGAGCAGGTTGCCGAGGAACACGCTCCCCTCCAACCCGTCCTCGAACCGAAGCCACAGCTTGTAGTCTTCTTCCGCCTTGCACGCGGTGATTCGCATCTCTTCCCATTCCTCGTTCATGTGGGTCAATCCCTGCCGTTGAGCAGCTAATCCCAATTCAGCGCGCCGCCGGTCTGGTACTCGATGACGCGGGTCTCGAAGAAATTGCGCTCCTTCTTGAGGTCGATCATCTCGCTCATCCAGGGGAACGGATTGGTCGCCCCCGGGTACAGCGTCTCCAGGCCGATCTGCTGGCAGCGGCGGTTGGCGATGAACCTCAGGTATTCCTTGAACATCGGAGCGTTCAGCCCGAGCACCCCGCGCGGCATGGTGTCCTCGGCATAGCGGTACTCGAGCTCCACCGCGCGGCGGAAGAGGGCGTTCAGCTCCTCGCGGAACTGCGGCGTCCACAGCTGCGGGTTCTCGAGCTTGATCTGGTTGACGAGGTCGATGCCGAAATTGCAGTGCATCGACTCGTCGCGCAGGATATACATGTACTGCTCGGCGGCCCCGGTCATCTTGTTCTGCCGCCCGAGCGCCAGGATCTGGGCGAAGCCGACGTAGAAGAACAGGCCCTCCATCAGGCAGGAGAACACGATCAGGCTCTTCAGGAGCTGCTGGTCGGCTTCCGGGCTGCCGGTCTTGAAAGCCGGGTCGGTGAGGGTGTCGATGAAGGGGACCAGGAACTCGTCTTTCTCGCGGATCGAGGTCACCTCGTGGTAGGCGTTGAAGATCTCGCTTTCCTCGAGGTCCAGGCTTTCGACGATGTACTGGTAGGCGTGGGTGTGGATCGCCTCCTCGAACGCCTGGCGCAGGAGGTATTGGCGGCACTCGGGGGCGGTGATGTGCCGGTAGGTGCCCAGGACGATGTTGTTCGCGGCGAGCGAGTCGGCGGTGACGAAGAACCCGAGGTTCCTCTTCACGACGCGCCGCTCGTCCTCGGTGAGGCCGCGCGGGTCCTTCCACAGCTCGATATCGCGGCTCATGTTGATTTCCTGCGGCATCCAGTGGTTGGCGCAGGCGGAGAGGTACTTCTCCCAGGCCCACTTGTACTTGAACGGCACCAGCTGGTTGAGGTCGGCCTTGGAGTTGATCACCCGCTTGTCGTCGACGGTGACGCGGCGGAAGGCATTCCCGGCCGGTGCCAGCTCTTCTTTTTGTGCGGCGCTCGTGGGCACGAAGCCGGTGCTCGGCTGGATCGCCAAGCCGGGAATGGGGGGGGTCAAGGAAATGGAGGTGGTCAATCCCGCCTCCTCGTCAAAGCTGAGCATGGGCCTGTCCTCGGGTGGTCGTCGCGGGCAGCGCGAGGAGCTCCTCGTAGGCCGCTCTGCGGTCGCCCTCGGTCGAGTGGTGCATCTCGCAGGTGGCGATGTAGAGGTTCCACTCGCTGCCGGCGAGCGTCATCCAGTAGCCGTACTTGGGGTGCTCCCTGATCAGCCCCGGCGCGGAGAGGTCGGCGGCGTGGCCGAAATGCACCGCATGGAACATGAGCAGGCGCCAGCCCGGGACCATCACCGCATAGAGCCCCGGCGCCCGCGGCGGCGACCACAGCCGCGAGATAAAGGGACCCGCGAACTGCCGGCTGCCGAGGGTAATCACTGACATGCCTCGCAGTCGGGGTTCTCGATCGAGCACACCTTGGGCTCTTCCATCGCCGGAACCGCGTTCAATTGGCCGGTCTTGGTGGTCGACTTCTCGGCGTGGGTGGCCCCCATCGCGCGCAGGTAGTAGGTGGTCTTCAGGCCACGGATCCAGGCGAGCTTGTAGGTGTCGTCGAGCCGCCTGCCCGAGGCGCCGCCCATGTAGATATTGAGCGACTGCGACTGGTCGATCCATTTCTGCCGCCGCGCCCCGGCCTCGACCAGCCACTTCGGCTCGATCTCGAACGCGGTGGCATACAGGCGCCTCAGCGCCGCGGGCGCGCGGTCGATCCGGGCGAGGTTGCCGTCGAAATACTTGAGGTCGGCGATCATGACCTCGTCCCACAGCCCGGCCTGCTTGAGGTCGGCCACCAGGTATTCGTTCGTGACCGTGAACTCGCCCGACAGGTTGGACTTCACGAACAGGTTCTGGAAGGTGGGCTCGATCGAAGCCGACACGCCGACGATGTTCGCGATGGTGGCGGTGGGCGCGATGGCGATGCAGTTGGAGTTGCGCATGCCGTGCCGCTGGATGCGGCCGCGCAGGGCCTCCCAGTCGAGCGCCGAGGAGCGGTCGAGCTCGACGTAGCCGCCGCGCTCGGCGGCGAGCAGGTCGAGCGTGTCCTGCGGCAGGATGCCGCGGTCCCAGAGGGAGCCCTCGAACGACGAGTAACGGCCACGCTCCTCGGCGAGCTCGGTCGAGGCCCAGTAGGTCGCGTACGCCACCATCTCCATCGAGCGGTCGGCGAACTCCACCGCCTCCTGGCTCGCGTAGGGCACGCGCATGCGGTGCAGGCAGTCCTGGAACCCCATGATCCCCAGGCCTACCGGGCGGTGGCGCATGTTGGAGTTCTTCGCCTTGTCGACCGCGTAGTAGTTGATGTCGATGACGTTGTCGAGCATCCGCATCGCGGTCGAGACGGTTTTTCTCAATTTGGAAAAATCCAGTCCCTTTTCGGTCATGTGCGCGACCAGGTTCACCGAGCCCAGGTTGCACACCGCGATCTCGTCGGCCGAGGTGTTGAGCGTGATCTCGGTGCACAGGTTCGAGCTGTGAACCACGCCGACGTGCTGCTGCGGGCTTCTCAGGTTGCAGGGGTCCTTGAACGTGATCCAGGGATGCCCGGTCTCGAAGAGCATCGACAGCATCTTGCGCCACAGCTGGACCGCCGGGATCTTCTTGTGGAGCTTGAGCTCGCCGCGCGCGGCGCGGTCCTCGAAGCGCAGGTAGGCCGCCTCGAACTCGGCGCCGAACCTGTCGTGCAGCTCGCCGACGTCGGATGGGCTGAACAGGGTCCAGTCGGCGTTCTGCATCACCCGCTTCATGAAGAGATCGGGGATCCAGTTGGCCGTGTTCATGTCGTGGGTGCGGCGCCGGTCGTCGCCGGTGTTCTTGCGCAGCTCGAGGAATTCCTCGATGTCGAGGTGCCAGGTCTCGAGATACGAGCACACCGCGCCCTTGCGCTTGCCGCCCTGGTTCACCGCGACGGCGGTGTCGTTCACCACCTTGAGGAACGGCACCACGCCCTGCGACTTGCCGTTGGTGCCCTTGATGTGCGAGCCGAGCGCACGCACCGGCGTCCAGTCGTTGCCGAGGCCGCCGGCGTACTTGGCGAGCAGCGCGTTCTCCTTGATCGCCTCGTAGATTCCCTCGAGATTGTCCGACACGGTGGTGAGGTAGCAGCTCGAGAGCTGCGAGCGCTGGGTGCCGGCGTTGAACAGCGTCGGCGTCGAGCTCATGAAGTCGAAGCTCGACAGCACGTCATAGAACTCGATGGCCCTTGCTTCCCGGTCTTTTTCTCCGAGAGCGAGCCCCATCGCGACCCGCATGAAGAAGGCCTGCGGCAGCTCGATGCGCCGGCCGCCCACGTGCAGGAAGTAGCGGTCGTACAGGGTCTGCAGGCCGAGGTAGTTGAACTGCAGGTCGCGGCGCGCGTCGAGCGCCCTGCCGAGCCTCTCCAGGTCGAATTTCTTCAATTCGGGATCCAGCAGCTCGGCCTCGACGCCACGCTGGACGCACTGCGGGAAATAGCTGGCGTAGCGCCAGCCCATCTCGGCCTGGCTCGCCTCCTCGCCGAGCACCTCCAGGCGGATGGTGTGCAGCAGGAGGCGCGCGGTGACGTAGCCGTACGCGGGCTCCTTCTCGATGAGCGCGCGCGCCGCCAGCACCGCGGACTTGCGCACCTCCTCCATCGGCACGCCGTCGTAGAGGTCGCGCAGGGTGGACTCGAGGATCGCCTGCGCCGAGGCGTCCGGGAGCCCCTCGCAGGCCGACTCGACCAGGCGCGCGAGCCGCCCGCGGTCGAGCGGCCTTCTCTGGCCGCCCTCGACGATGTGGATCCCCCCTTCGCTCTTCGCGCTTCTCTCCTGGGCCCGAACCTTGGCGCGCTCCTCGCGGTAGAGCACGTAGGCGCGGGCGACGTCGTGCTCGCCCGAGCGCATGAGCGCGAGCTCCACCTGGTCCTGGATGTCTTCTATGTGGAAGGTGCCGCCCTGCGGCTGGCGGCGCATCAGCGCGCCCACCGCCGCGTCGGTCAGCCCCGCGACCAGCTCGCGGATGCGCGCCGACGCCGCGCCCTGCGCGCCGTTCACCGCGAGGAACGCCTTGGTCATGGCGACGCTGATCTTGGCCGGCTCGAAGCCGACCACCGCGCCGTTCCTGCGGATCACCTTGTACTCGGCATACGCGCCGCGCGCCGCCGCCTCGACCGGCAGCTCGGCCCCGGGCGCGCGGACCGCGGTGGCGTTGTCCTGAGCGATCTGCATGTTCCTCTCCTGTTCGCCTGACGTCGCTCGGGGCCGTCCCGCCGCGTGGCGCGGTTCTATGACGACCTTCGGACTGCGTTTTACTAAATCTAGTACGTCGTACCTACTGCGCGCCTACATGTTGTGGGACCACAGTACACGCGCAGATTTCTTTTTGCAAGCGGCGGCGCGGCGGCGATCTACTAAATGTTGGACCGGCACCACATGGAACAACTAGATCTAGGTTTTCGCCGCGGCGCGCGGCGCAGCAGCCGACTATAGGGCCGGGTGATGAATGCGACTGACGCTACATCTAGTATGCGAAACGGCGCGGCGACGACTACAGTGCCGGCGGGCGGGCGAGCGCGGCGAGCAGGCGCGACCAGTCGAACTGCGCGCCCGGGTCGGTTTTCCTCCCGGGCGCAATCTCGCTGTGGCCGGCGATAGCGCGCAGCGGCAGCTGCGTCCGCAGATCCGTCAGCAGAGAAGCCAGCGCCGCGTATTGCGGGTCCGCGAAAGGCGAATCGTCTGCGCCCTCGAGCTCGATGCCGACCGAGAAGTCGTTGCAGCGGCCGCGGCCGCGCCAGGAGGAGGCGCCGGCGTGCCAGGCGCGCCGCTCGGGCGGCACGAACTGCACCACTTCGCCGTCGCGACGGATCAGGAAGTGCGAGGAAACCTTGAGCGCGTGCACCTCGCGGAAGTAGGGGTGCGCTGCCGGGTCGAGGCGGTTGGTGAAGAGGCGCTCGATGTGCTCGCCGCCGTACTCCCCGGGCGGCAGGCTGATCGAGTGGATCACGACCAGGCTGATCTCGACGCCCGGCGGGCGGGCGTCCTGATTCGGCGAATCAACGATCCTCATCGGTGATCGCGAGGCGCTGCATCCGGTAGCGCAGCTGGCGGAAGCTGATGCCGAGGAGCTTGGCCGCGGCGGTGCGGTTGAAGCCGGTCTTGCCCAGCGCCTCGAGGATCGTCTTGCGCTCGACCTCGTCCAGGTACTGCGGCAGCGAGTCGGCGGCGGCGTCCTCGGCCGGCCCGCGCTCCTCGCGCCCGGGGCCGAGCTGCAGGTCCTCGGGGCTGATCAGGTCCCGCCCGGAGAGCGCGAGCGCGCGCTCGAGGATATTCTCGAGCTCGCGCACGTTGCCCGGAAAGTCGTAGCCCGTGAGCGCCTGCAGCGCCGCGTCGTCCAGGCGCGCCGCCGCCATGCCGTTCTGGCGCGCGAGCCGCTCCAGAATGCTGGTCGCGATCCCCGCGATGTCGTCGCGGCATTCGCGCAGCGGCGGCATCCTGAGCTCGATCACGTTCAAGCGGTAGAAGAGGTCCTGGCGGAAGCGCCCGCCCGCGACCAGCGCGGCAAGGTTCTGGTGGGTCGCGCTGATGATGCGCACGTCGACCGGGTCCTCCTGTGTTTCGCCCACCTTGCGCACGCGCTTCTCCTGGATGGCGCGCAGCAGCTTCACCTGCATCACCAGCGGCAGCTCGGCGACCTCGTCGAGGAACAGCGTGCCGCCGTTGGCGGCCTGGAAGAAGCCGTCGCGGTCCTCGCCCGCGCCGGTGAAGGCGCCCTTCTTGTAGCCGAAGAATTCGCTCTCCATCAGGTTCTCGGGGATGGCGCCGCAGTTCACCGGCACGAACGGCTTGTCGCGGCGCGCGCCGTTCTCGTGGATGAGGCGCGCGGCGAGCTCCTTGCCGCTGCCAGACTCGCCCGAGATGTAGACCGGCGCCTGGGTGCGCGCGAGCTTCGCGATCAGCGTCCTCACCTGCGCGAGCGGCGCGCTTTCGCCGAGCAGCTGCTGGTCCTTGGGCGGCGCCTGTCCCGGCAGCGACAGCGCGGAGCGCACCAGCGCGCGCAGCTGCTCGAGGCCCACCGGCTTCGACACGTAGTCGAAGGCGCCGGCCTTGAGCGCGGCGACCGCGTTCTCGGCGCTGCCGAAGGCGGTGATCACCGCCACCGGCAGGTCGGAGCGCAGGCTGGAGATATGGCGCACCAGGTCGAGCCCTTCGCCGTCGGGCAGGCGCATGTCGGTGAGGCAGAGCTGGAAGCGCCCGTCCTTCAGCCGCTCCTTCGCCTCCGCGATGGTGGGCACGCTGGTCACCCCCAGGCCCATCTTGAGCAGCGTCAGCTCGAGCAGCTCGCGGATGTCGGGCTCGTCGTCGACCACCAGCACCTGGTGATCGCGCGGCTTCTGGCGTCGCTCGACTCGCGTCATGGCCTGGCGGGACTGCGCGCCACGACGCGGAAATGCGCCCCGGAGGCCTCGCGCACGTGCTCGAGCACGGCGCGGTTGGCGGCGCACAGCTCGCGCGCGAGGTACAGGCCGAGCCCGGTGCCCAGGCTGTCGGTGGTGAAGAAGGGCTCGAAGAGCTGGCCGAGGCTGGATGGCGGCACGCCGGGGCCGTTGTCGACCACGCTCAGCTCGACGCGATCGCCCGCGGTGCGCGCCGAGAGGCGGATCGCAGCCGGCTCGGCGCGCGCGTAGCGCACGGCGTTGGTGAGCAGGTTCCAGATCACCTGGTGGAGGTGGCCCGGGTCGAACTCGATCGCGGCCTCGGCCGGCACCTCGAGCAGGAAGCGCTCCCGCGGCACCGACTCGTTGGCGACGAATTCCTCGATGAACGGCGTCAGCCAGCGGCGCAGGCCGATCCGCTCCGGCGACTGGCGGTCGCGGCGCGAGAGCTGCAGCACCTCGGCGACCAGGCGCTCGAGCCGCTGGGTGTTGTCGTGAATGATGCGCGTGAGGCGCACGCGCTGCGCGTCGCGCCGCTCCTCGCTCAGCAGCTCCGCGGCGTGGCTGATCGCGGCCAGCGGGTTGCGGATCTCGTGGGCGATGTTGGCGGTGAGTCGGCCGAGCGCGGCGAGCTTGAGCTGCTGCGCTTCCTCGCGCGAGCGGGTGGTGTCCTCCAGGAACAGCACCCGGAACACCTCCTCCGTGCCGACGTCGAGCAGCCGCACTCCGAGGCTGCGGCCGCGCACCTCGAAGTCGCCGGCGGCGCCGAACCCGGGCAGCACCTCCGCGATCAGCCGTCCGAGCAGCTGCGGCTCGCCGAGCAGGCGCTGCGCCTGCGGGTTGTGCTGCACCACGCGGGCGTCGTGGTCGAGCACCACGACGCCGTCGTGCATGTCCTCGATCACCAGCTGATTGACGCGCGTCTGCGTCTCCAGGCTGCGGCCGCGCTGCGCCGCCAGCGCCTCGTTCGCCGCGACCCGCTGCGCCAGCCAGCTCGTGACCCCCGCGGTGGCGAAGCAGCCGATCGCGAGCAGCCCGGGCTGCAGGAAGTTCGCCTCAGGCGCGCCTTGCGCCAGCACCCAGTAGCCCTGCTCGAGCAGCAGCGCGATCGCGGCGAGCGCCGCATAGAGGTACGACAGCCGCCGCGGCGCCACGATGGCCGCGCCGGTGAGCGACACCAGCAGCATCACGCCCAGGCCGCTGCGGATGCCGCCGCTCGCGTACATCATCAGCGTGATCGCGACGATGTCGAGCGCGACCTGGAGCGAAAGCTGCACGTTGAAGCGCTCGTGCACGCTGCGCAGCACCGTGTGGAAGGCGACCGCGGCGGCGAGATAGACCAGCGCGGTGTAGCGGAATATGTCGAGCGCATGCGAGCCGATGCTGAGCGCGTCGCCGTAGATCAGCGTCACCGCGAAGAACAGCGTGGCGAGCGCGATGCGGTAGAGGTTGAAGTAGCTGAGCGAGGTCCAGTAGGCGCGCGGCGTGCGCGCCTCGCCCTCGAGGAACAGCTCCGGGTAGCGGACGTGCGCGTCCATCAGCGCTTGCCGAGGCGGGCGTGCTCGTCGCTGCAATAGAGCAGCCCGCCCGCCTCGCGCGCCTCGGCGCGCGGCAGGTGCATGCCGCAATGCGCGCAGCGCACGAGCTGCCCCGCGGCCTCGGCGCGCTCGCGCAGATGGGTCTGCTCGGCCGGGCCGCGCAGCGCCCGCCGCACCAGCCAGACCGCGACCACCACGAGCAGCACGAGCACGATGAGGCGACCCATCGCGCGATTATCTACCTGGATGCGGATTCGGGCGGGAATGGTCGGGGTGACTGGATTTGAACCAGCGACACCTGCGTCCCGAACGCAGTACTCTACCAGGCTGAGCTACACCCCGAATCGGAGGAAATAGTTCCTGAAGCTGGATCCCGCGGCTAGCTGCGCCGTGTCACCGAGAAGGACGCCAATTCTAGCAAAGATTCCCTGTATTCCGAGGCCGGCAGCGGCCCAAGCGCGAGCCGCGCGGCGGCCGCTTCGCGCCGCGCGACCTCGCGCGCATAGTCGAGCGCGCCGCTCGCCCGGATCACCTCGAGCACCGCGCCGAAGTCTTCGCGTCCTCCGGCGCTGATGGCGTTTCTCACCACCGCGGCCTGCTCGGCGCTGCCGCAGCGCATGACGTAGATGAGCGGCAGGGTGGGCTTGCCTTCGGCGAGGTCGTCGCCGAGGCTCTTGCCGATCGTGGCCTCGTCACCCGAATAGTCGAGCACGTCGTCGATCAGCTGGAACGCGGTCCCGACATGCACTCCGTAGTCGGCGAGGCCCGCCTCCACCGCCGCGGCCGAGCGCGCCAGCACGGCGCCGAGGCGCGCCGACGCCTCGAACAGCTTCGCGGTCTTGCGCCGGATCACTTCGAGATAGCGCGCCTCGTCCACCGCGGGGTCGTGGCTGCCCATGAGCTGGAGCACCTCGCCGCCGGCAATGGTGTTGGTGGCCTCGGCCAGGACCTGCATCACGCGCATGTCGTGGAGCTCGACCATCATCTGGAAGGCGCGCGAATACAGGAAGTCGCCGACCAGCACGGCCGCGGCGTTGCCGAACGCAGCGTTCGCGGTGCTGCGGCCCCGGCGCAGGTGCGACTCGTCCACCACGTCGTCGTGCAGCAGCGTGGCGGTGTGGATGAACTCCACGACTGCCGCGAGCTGCAGGCGCGCCTCGCCACCGTAGCCGAGCGCGCGGCACGCTAGCAGAAGCAGCGCCGGCCGCAGCCGCTTGCCGCCGGAGGCGACGATGTAGCGCGCCACCTCGCGCACCAGCGCCACGTCCGAGTCCAGGCGCGCGGCGATCAGCGCGTCGACCCGCGCCAGGTCCTCGGCGACCGGCGCCAGCATTGTCACGAAGCTCATGATTCGCTTATAATTCCAAGTCTTTGCACGCGCAACCCGTACTTAGCCCGGGTTTCACCAACATTTCGGATTTCCCATGTACGCGATCATCAAGTCCGGCGGCAAACAATACCGCGTCAAGGCCGGCGAGCAGGTGCGGGTCGAAGCGCTGGCCGCCGAGGTCGGCAGCACCGTATCGCTCGAGGAGGTGCTCCTCGTCGGCACCGGCGACGGCGTCAAGGTCGGCGCGCCGCTCGTTTCGGGCGCCAAGATCAAGGCGACGGTGGTTTCCCACGGCCGCGGCGACAAGGTGAAGATCTTCAAGCTGCGCCGACGCAAGCACTACCAGAAGACGCAGGGCCACCGTCAGTCGTACACGGAACTGCGCATCGACGACATCGTCCAGGGATAGAAGCTCATGGCACACAAGAAAGCAGGCGGCAGCTCCCGGAACGGCCGCGATTCGCAGGCAAAGCGCCTGGGCGTCAAGGTGTTCGGCGGCGAGCGGGTCAATGCCGGACAGATCCTGGTGCGCCAGCGCGGCACCGTGGTGCACCCGGGCCACAACGTCGGCATCGGCCGCGACCATACGCTCTTCGCGCGCGTCGGCGGCCAGGTGCAGTACGCGATCAAGGGCGCGAACAACAAGAAAACCGTAAGCGTCACCGAAGCCTGACCGGTCTTCAGGCTTCGAAAAGCCCTACGCAGCCGGTAGGGCTTTTTCATTTGTAGCCCATGAAATTCATCGACGAAGCGAAAATCGAGGTGCACGCCGGCAACGGCGGGCACGGCGCCGCGACCTTCCGCCGCGAGAAATACATCCGCTTCGGCGGACCGAACGGCGGCGACGGGGGCCGCGGCGGCAGCGTGTGGGCGCGCGCCGACCGCAACGTCAACACGCTGATCGACTACCGCTTCGCGCGCATCCACCGCGCCGAGAACGGCGCGCGCGGCATGGGCTCGGACTGCAACGGCCGCGCCGGCGCCGACGTCGAGCTGCGCGTGCCGGTCGGAACGCTGGTGCGCGACGAGGACAGCGGCGAGCTGGTCGCCGACCTGGCGAAGGACAACGAGCGGGCGCTGCTCGCGCGCGGCGGCTCCGGCGGCCTGGGCAACATCCACTTCAAGTCGAGCGTGAATCGCGCGCCGCGCCAGTTCACGCGCGGCGAGCCGGGTGAAGTGCGCAAGCTCGCCCTCGAGCTGCGCGTGCTCGCCGACGTCGGGCTCGCGGGTCTGCCGAACGCCGGCAAGTCGACCTTCATCCGCGCGGTCTCGAGCGCACGCCCCAAGGTGGCCGACTATCCTTTCACCACGCTCAACCCGTCGCTCGGCGTGGTGCGCGTGGGTGAGGCGAGCTTCGTCGTCGCCGACATCCCCGGGCTGATCGAGGGCGCTTCGGAAGGCGCGGGCCTCGGCCACCAGTTCCTGCGCCATCTCGCGCGCACCAAGCTGCTCTTGCAGATCGTGGATCTGACCGCCGAGGAGCCGGCGCGCGACGTCCGGGTCATCGCGGCCGAGCTCAAGAAATACGCTCAGGCGCTCGGGGACAAGCCGAGGTGGCTGGTGTTCAACAAGGCCGACGCGGTCGAGGACCCGGACGAGCGCATCCGCAAGATCCTGTCCCAATTGCGCTGGAAGCGGCCGTGGTTCAAAGTCTCGGCCATCAGCGGCGCAGGGACCCAGGCCGTGATGAAGGCGGTCGCGCGCGAGCTGGCCAAGAAATGATTCCCCAAGCAAAAACCTTGGTGGTGAAAGTCGGCTCCTCGCTCGTGACAAACGAGGGCCGGGGCCTCGATACGGCCGCCATCGGGGGCCTTGCCGGGCAGGTGGCGGAGCTGCGCCGGCTCGGCAAGAGCGCCATCATCGTCTCGAGCGGCGCCATCGCCGAGGGCATGCAGCGCCTGGGCTGGGCGCGCCGGCCGCACGCGATGCACGAGCTTCAGGCAGCGGCAGCGGTCGGGCAGATGGGGCTCGCGCAGTGCTACGAAAGCTCGTTCCGAAGCCACGGGCTGCACAGCGCGCAGGTGCTGCTCACGCACGCCGACCTCGCCGACCGCCAGCGCTACCTGAACGCGCGCTCGACCCTGCGCACGCTGCTCGCGATGGGCGTCGTCCCGGTCATCAACGAAAACGACACCGTAGTGACCGACGAGATCAAGCTCGGCGACAACGACACGCTCGGCGCGCTGGTGACCAACCTGATAGAGGCCGACGCGCTCGTCATCCTGACCGACCAGGCGGGTCTCTACGAGGCCGACCCGCGGCGCGACCCGGGTGCGAAGCTCGTCTCGCAGGCCGACGCCTCGGACCCGCGCCTGGAGGCGCTCGCCGGCGGAACCGGCAGCGCGCTCGCGAAGGGCGGCATGCTCACCAAGGTGCTGGCCGCGCGGCGCGCGGCCCGCAGCGGCGCGCACACCGTCATCGCCTCGGGCCGGGAGCCCGAGGTGCTGGTGCGACTCGCGCGCGGCGAGCGCATCGGCACCTTCCTGAGCGCCGCCACCGTACCGCTCGCTGCGCGCAAGCAGTGGCTCGCCGATCACCTCAGCGTGAGCGGCCGGTTGCGGCTCGACGCGGGCGCGGTCAAGGCGCTCACGCGCGACGGCAAGAGCCTGCTGCCGATCGGCGTGGTCGAGGTGTCGGGCGCATTCCTGCGCGGCGAGGTCGTGGCCTGCCTCGAGCCCGGCGGCCGCGAGGTGGCGCGCGGCCTCGCGAACTATTCAGCCGACGAGACGCGCCGCATCATGCGCCGGCCCTCCGGCGAGATCGAGTCGATCCTCGGCTACGTGGACGAGCCCGAGCTCATCCACCGGGACAACCTGGTGCTGCTCTAGTACTGCTCGCCGACCCCGCGATTCTCGCGATGCGTCCCGGGATGGCCGCCCGCGCGGATCGCCTGCTGGGCTTCGGCGCTCGTGCGCACCACCGCGCGGCCGGGACAGAAGTACTCCTTGACGAGCATCGGCTGCGCCGCGTTCGGATTGCGCGGGATCTGCCGCCACTCCGAGGGCTGGCCACCCCAGCCGCCCTCGGGCCGTCCGACGGCGTAGACCCGGTACTCCCCCTGGCAGCGCAGGCCTTCGAAGGTAACGCTCTCGACCCCGGCGGGGCTTCGCGCCACGAGCACGTAGCGCACGATGCGGTCGTCGTCGGCGCTCACCGAGCCCCAATCCACGTAGTAGCGGAAATCGCTGCTGGACGAGAGATTCTGCTTGAGCTCCACCAGCCGCCCGCGGTTGAGCGGCGGCGGCGGCACCAGCTTTTCGCCCGACTGCCTGAGGCGGTCCTCGTTCGCCCGCTCCCAGTCGCTCTGCATCTGCGCCTGCGCGACGCTAGCCAGGAAAAGGGAAGTTAGGAAAAAGACTCGCAAAGCCGGAAAGGTTCAGTTCAGGTCTGCGGCGAGGGCCCCGCGCACTTCCGGACGCAGCTCGGCGCGCGCGCGGTAGCCGGGATGATCCACCCCCACCGCGACGCCCGCGCCGCGGCGCAGGCGTTCGCGCATCGCCGCGGAGAGCTCGAAGCGCAGGAAGTGGACCGCAGCGGTCTTCTCGTCGTTCTCGCGCTCCAGGTCCTCGTCGGCGATCGCGGCCACCCGCTCGCAGCCCTCCACCTCGACCCACACGCGGCGCTCGATCCCCTTCAGCATGCCGAGCATGCGGCGGCGCTCGTCGACGTCGGGGTACTCGATCAGCATCGTCGCCTTCCAGTTGGACCCGTCCGGCACGAGCGGGTTGTAGGCGTCGAGCTCGCCCTGGATGCCGTCGTCCTCGAAAATGCGCTCGATGCGCAGCATCTCCTGGATCTGGTAGCGGATGGTGAGCTCGTCCTCGAACTGCAGCGTGACGTGCTCGCCGAGGCGCACGGTGCGGTTCTGCTTGTGCGCGAGCACCTTCGCCCGGAAGCTCGCGCGCTCCCGGGCGTAGGTTTCGAGCGACATCAGGGTGTCTCTTCTAATCACTCAGGCCATCGAGCGCTTTTTGGAATCGATTCGCGTGGCTGCGCTCGGCCTTGGCGAGCGTCTCGAACCAGTCGGCGATCTCGCCGAAGCCCTCGTCGCGCGCCTGCTTCGCCATCCCGGGGTACATGTCGGTGTACTCGTGGGTCTCACCCGCCACCGCGGCCTTGAGGTTCTCGCGCGTGCGGCCGATCGGCAGGTTGGTCGCCGGATCGCCCACCACCTCGAGGTACTCGAGGTGGCCGTGGGCGTGGCCGGTCTCGCCTTCCGCGGTCGAGCGGAAGAGCGCCGACACGTCGTTGTGGCCCTCGACGTCGGCCTTGGCGGCGAAGTAGAGGTAACGGCGGTTCGCCTGCGACTCGCCGGCGAACGCGGCCTTGAGGTTGTCGTGGGTGCGGGTGCCTTTCAGGGGTTTCATCGGTCTCTCCTTTGCGGGGGAACTAGCAGCCTAAGAGCCCCCGCCCCATAGATCAAATCGAATTTTATTATTCGACTGATTTAGTAAGGCTATTTCGCGAGAGCGGCTTCGATTTCGGAGAAGGTCCGCGCCACCGAGCCGCCCGAGGGCAGCGCGAGGCCGAGCTGGCGCGCAATCTGCGAGATGGAGAAGATGCCGCACACGGTGTTCGCGCGATCCGCTACCAGCGCATGCTGGCGACCCAGGCGCCGCAGCGTCTCGAGCACGTGCCCGACTCGGGAGCCTTCCACGTCGGCGAGCGCAACCACCTCGATCTGCGCCGCGGGCGTCATGACGTCGGCCACGCTGAGCTCGTCCCGGCGCAAGCCGCGTTCGGTGGCGACCTGCAGCGGCCGCTCGCCGAGAAGGTCGGTAGCGGTAATGAGACCGAGGATGACGTCGCGCTCGTCCACCACGAGCAGCAGGCGCACCCCGCGGGTGATCATGAACTGGTTCGCGCCGGCGAGCGGCGCCTGCGGCCGGATGGTCGCTGGGCTCACGCGCGCGAGATCGGTCATGACGTGCAGCGCCGGCGAATCCGGGGTCACCCGGGCGGCCTCGGCCTGGTTCGGCCGACGGAATCCCGCGCCGGCGCCGAGCTCTCGAATCGGCAGCGGGTCGAATTCGCGCTCCATGAGTAACCTGAGGGTAACCTGAGAGTGGCCTAGTTAACCTGAGAGGAACCTGAGGGGAACCTGAGGACCTAACCCTGCGGCACGACTTCGGGACGCCGGACACGCCCGCGGCGGTCGGCCTGGAGGTAGCGGTGCAGCTCGATCAGCGCCTGGCGATACACCTCGCGCTTGAAATCGATCACGGCGTCGAGCGGCACCCAGTAGTCGTGCCAGCGCCACGCGTCGAACTCGGGATGGCCGCTCGCGCGCAGCTTCACGTCGCAATCGCGCCCCGTCATGCGCAGCAGGTACCAGATCTGCTTCTGTCCGCGGTACGCGCAGCCCGCCTCCTTGGAGCGGCGCACCCACCTCTCGGGCACCTCGTAGCGCAGCCAGTCGCGCGTGCGGCCGAGGATCCGGACGTGGCTTCGCTGCAGGCCGATCTCCTCCTCGAGCTCGCGGAACATCGCCTGCAGCGGGGTTTCGCCGTGCTTGATGCCACCTTGGGGGAATTGCCAGGCGTGCTGGTTCACGCGCTTGCCCCAGAACACCTCGTTCCTCTGGTTGGCAAGGATGATGCCGACGTTCGGCCTGTAGCCTTCCTTGTCGAGCACCGCCGCACCGCCTCAAGTTAGCGTTCGGTTAGAATCGCCCTTCGATTTTTCCATACCGCACCGGCTATGACAATCCGGCGAGTGCAGCCGGTTGCGGCGACGATGCCGGAAGGTCCATGAAAACCTCGAAGTTCTTCATCTCCACGCAGAAGGAGGTTCCGGCCGAGGCCGAGATCGCGAGCCATCGCCTCATGCTGCGCGCCGGCCTCATCCGGCGCCTCGCGGCGGGCATCTACACCTGGCTGCCGCTCGGATTGAAAGTTTTGCAAAAGGTCGAAGCCATCATCCGCGAGGAAATGAACCGCGCGGGCGCGGTGGAGCTCGTCATGCCCGTGGTGCAGCCGGCGGAGCTGTGGCAGGAATCAGGTCGCTGGCAGGCGTACGGCCCGGAGCTCCTGCGCTTCAAGGACCGGCACGAGCGCGATTTCGTGCTCCAGCCCACTTCGGAGGAAGTCATCACCGACCTCGCGCGCGGCGAGCTGAAGAGCTACCGGCGGCTGCCGGTGCACTTCTACCAGATCCAGACCAAGTTCCGCGACGAGCGGCGGCCGCGCTTCGGCATCCTGCGCGGCCGCGAGTTCGTGATGAAGGACGGCTACTCCTTCCACGCCGATCACGCCGATCTCGAGCGCGAGTACCGCAACATGCACGATACCTACACGCGCATCTTCACGCGCCTCGGCCTGCGGTTCCGCGCCGTGGCCGCGGACACCGGCGCCATCGGCGGCACCGGCTCGCACGAGTTCCACGTGCTCGCCGACTCGGGCGAGGACGCGATCGCGTTCTCGCCCGAGTCCGACTATGCCGCCAACGTGGAGCTCGCCGAAGCGCTGGCGCCAGGTTCCCGTTCTTCCCCAAATGAAAACATGAGGAAGGTCGCCACGCCGGGCAAGACCAAGTGCGAGGACGTGGCCGCGCTCCTGAAGATGGACCTCAAGAAGACGGTCAAGGCCGTGGCGGTGATGCACGACGGTGAGTTCCACCTGCTGCTGCTGCGCGGCGACCACGAGCTGAACGAGATCAAGGCGCAGAAGGTGATCGGCGATTTCCGCTTCGCCGGCGACAAGGAGATCGAAGCCTCGCTCGGATCCAGGCCGGGCTACATAGGCCCGGTCGGCGCCAGGAACGTGAAAGTCGTGGCGGACCGCCGCGTCGCGCTGATGAGCGACTTCGTGTGCGGCGCGAACGAGGAGGGCTACCACCTCACCGGCGTCAATTTCGGGAGAGATTTAGCAGAACCCCAAGTGGCCGACCTGCGCAACGTGGTCGCGGGCGACCCGAGCCCCGACGGCAAGGGCAGGCTCGAGATCGTGCGCGGCATCGAGGTCGGGCACATTTTCCAGCTGCGCACCAAATACTCGAGCGCGATGGGCGCCGTCTTCCTCGACGAGAAAGGCGCGGCGCGGCCGATGGAAATGGGGTGCTACGGCATCGGCGTGACGCGCGTGGTGGCGGCGGCGATCGAGCAGAACCACGACGAGCGCGGGATCGCGCTCCCGGCGCCGATCGCGCCCTTCGCGGTGGCCCTGGTGCCGATCGGGTACCACAAGAGCGCCGGCGTCCGCGCGGCCGCCGAGCAGCTGCACGACGAGCTCGGCGCCGCGGGCATCGACGTTCTCATGGACGACCGCGACGAGCGCCCAGGGGTGCTGTTCGCCGACATGGACCTGATCGGCGTTCCGCACCGCGTGGTGCTCTCGGAGCGGGGCCTTGCCGCCGGCAACGCCGAATACAAGGGAAGGCGCGACGAGAAGCCGCGCGATCTGCCGCTCAAGGAGGTCGTAGCCTTTCTCAAGAAGGCATGACCCGGCTCGCTTTCCTGGTCTTGTTGTTGGCCTCTTTCCGGGGACATGCGGGCAACCAGATCTACGAGCCGCTCGCCGACAGCGTGCGCCAGCGCCTGTCGGCCATGGTGTCGGACCGGGCGCCTGCGCGGCTGTACTTTCGCTCGCCCGAAGATGGCCAGCGCTGGATCGACGAGATGGAAAAACGCCTGGCGCCGCGCATGCCCGACCGCCAGAGCCGCATGGAGCTGCTGCGTGCGGTCCACTATGAGGCGGTGCGTGCGCGGCTCGATCCGCAGCTCGTCCTGGGGCTGATCGAGGTGGAAAGCGGCTTTCGCAAGTACGCCGTGTCCCGCGCGGGCGCGCGCGGCTACATGCAGGTCATGCCTTTCTGGGTGCCGCTGCTCGGCCAGCCCAACCACAACTTGTTCCATCTCAGGACAAACCTCGCTTACGGCTGCGCGATTCTGCGGCACTATCTCGACATGGAGCGAGGCGACTATTTCAGGGCGCTCGGGCGCTACAACGGCACCCTGGGCAGGCCCGAATACCCCAACCTGGTGCTCGGGGCGTGGAGGGGCCGATGGAAATACGACGGCCCCACCGCATGAGCGCGCCGCGGGCATGATCGGCGGCCTGCTCGAGCGCAATCCGCGCCTCGCCCAGTGGATCTGGGGCTTCAAGGCGCCCGAGCGCGGCACCATCATCCTGGTCCACCGGCGCGTCTATATCCTGCCCACCCGGCTGGGATGGCTCTTCGCCGCTACGCTGCTCGTCCTGCTCGTCGGCTCGATCAACTACGCGCTCGCGCTCGGCTTCGCGCTCACCTTCCTCCTCGCCGGCGCCGGGCTGGCGGGCATGGTGCACACGGCGCGCAACCTCGCGCGCATCGCGGTGAGCACCGGACGCGCCGAGCCGGCGTTCGCCGGCGAATCGGCACAGTTCAGGATCTACCTCGACGGCCGCTCGGGATACGACCGTCCCGCGATCCTCGCGCGCCATGTCGGCTCGGGCTCGCAGTTCGTGATCGATATCCCGCCGCAGGCGCTCGCGGAAGTGGTGCTCGCCGTGCCTGCGCGGCGCCGCGGCTGGCTCGCGCTCGGGCGCGTGCTGCTCGAGACGCGCTTTCCGCTGGGGCTGTTCCGCGCCTGGAGCTACGTCGAGCCCGACGCGCGCTGCCTCGTCTATCCGCAGCCTGAGCGCACGCCGCTGCCGGCGCCGCTCGCCGAGGCGGCGGCGGGCGCGCTGCGCTCGCAGTCCGCGGGCAACGACGACTTCTCCGGGCTGCGGACCTACCAGCTTTCCGACTCGCCGCGCCACGTGGCGTGGAAGGCCGTCGCGCGCAGCGACGAGCTGCTCACCAAGCAGTTCACGGGCGAGGCCGCGGCGCAGCTCTGGCTCGATTGGCGGCTGCTTCCCGCCACGGCCGGCGTGGAGCAGCGCTTGTCGCTCCTCGCCGGCTGGGTTCTCGCCGCCGAGCGCGCCGGCGCGTTCTACGGCCTGCGGCTTCCGGGCATCGAGATCGCGCCCGGGCGCGGCGATGCCCACGCCGGTACTTGCCTGCAGGCGCTCGCGCTGTACGAGCTGAGATGAAGAGCGCCGCGGCTCATCCACTGCTGCCCGAGGCACGCCTCGCGAGCACGCGCGACCTGGTGCTGCTCTGCGGGTCGCTCGCCCTCGTGGTGATCCCTCACGCGACCCGGGCGCCGTGGTGGCTCACGCTGCTCACGCTGTGCCTCTACGCCTGGCGCATCCACTACTCCATGAACGCGGTGCCGCTGCCTTCGCGCTGGCTGGTGCTCGCCGTGGCTGGGATCGCGATGCTCGGCGTTTGGGTCGAGTACCGCACCATCTTCGGCCGCCAGCCCGGGATCGTGCTGCTCATGCTGTTCTCGGGACTCAAGGTGCTGGAAACGCGAACGCACCGCGACGCGGCGGCCGCCGCCTTCCTCGGCTACTTCCTCATCATCACCAACTTCCTGTATACGCAGTCCATTGCCACGGCGCTCGGCATGGCGGTGGCGTTGTTCGCCATCACCGCCACCCTGATCGGCTTTTCCGCCCCCAACCGTGCTCCGCGGGCAAACCTTCGCACCGCCGCCCTCGTGCTTGCGCACGGCGTGCCCGCGGCGGCGGCGCTGTTCCTGCTCTTTCCGCGTGTCCAGGGGCCGCTGTGGGGCCTGCCGCAGGACGCCTACTCGGCGCGCACCGGCCTCTCGGAGACGATGGCCCCCGGCGGAATCTCGCGCCTCGTGCTCTCCGACACGATCGCCTTCCGCGCGGAATTCGAGGGGACGCCTCCGGCCTCGCAGGTGCGCTACTGGCGCGGACCGGTGCTCTGGGACTTCGATGGCCGCACGTGGAGCGCCGGGGGGCAGTCCCTAGGCAAGTTCGCGCCACCGGGCGGCGGCAGCGCGACCTACCGCTACAGCGTGGTGCTCGAGCCGCACAATCAGAGCTGGCTGTTCGCCCTGGAGGTTCCCACGAGCCTGCCGGAAGACGCCCGCTATACGGCCGACGGGATCGTCCTCGCTGCCGCGCCGGTTCGCACCCGCGTGCGCTACGAGATGAGCTCGGCCATCGCTCCGCGCGGCGCGCCGGAAGAGCAGCCCGCGCAGCTCGCGCGCGCGCTGCGCCTTCCGACGGGCGTCAATCCCAGGACGCTCGCGCTCGCCGAGGAGCTGCGGCTCGCCTCGCGCGGCGACGACGAGATCGTCACCCGCGCCATCGCCTTCCTGCGCCGGGGACGCTACGCCTATACGCTGGAGCCTCCTCTCCTGGGGCAGGACAGCGTCGACGAGTTCCTGTTCGATTTCAAGGCGGGCTTCTGCGAGCACTTCTCGTCGGCGTTCGTGTTCCTGATGCGCGCCGCCGGCGTGCCCGCGCGCGTCGTCACCGGATACCAGGGCGGCGAGCTGAACCCGGTCGACCGCATCATCACCGTGCGCCAGTCCGACGCCCATGCCTGGGCGGAGGTGCACCTGCGCGGCCGCGGCTGGGTGCGAGTGGACCCTACCGCCACTGCGGCGCCGAGCCGCCTGGACGCTGGGCTCGCCCGCTCGATCCAGCAGGCCGAGCAGCCCCTGCTCATGCGGGGAGACTTCGAATGGCTGCGTTCGCTGCGCCACCAGTGGGAGGCCGCGGCGCACAAGTGGAACGTGTGGGTGCTCGGCTACAATTCAGAGCGCCAGCGCGAGCTCATGAGCTACGTCGGCCTGCGAAGCTCCGACTGGCGCGCGCTGGTGGCAACGCTCTTCACCGTGCTCGGAATCCTGACCGTGCTCCTCCTCGCCTGGTCGCTGCGCCGCGTGGCGCGGCCCGATCCGGTCCAGCGCGCCTGGCGCGCGTTCTGCCTCAAGCTCGCCGCGCGCGGCGTCGAGCGCTCGCCGAGCGAAGGTCCGCGCGACTACGCCGAGCGCGCGGCGCGCGCGCTGCCCTCGGCGCGCCGCGCCATCCTGCGCATCGGCGAGCTGTACATCGGCCTGCGCTACGGCCGCGAGCGCGATCCGCGGGGGATGAAAGACCTGCGACGCCTGGTGCGCGAGCTGCGCGTGGCATGACGCCGACCAGAACGCTGCTCGTAGTGCTCGCGCTGCTCGCGTGGCCCGCGTGGGCCAAGGGAAGCTACGCCGAACGCGAGGAGGTGCAGGAGTTCATCCGCAGCCTGGCGCTCAAGCACGGCTTCGCCGAGCAGGATCTGCGCTACCTTTTTTCCCGCGTGCGCCGCGCCGAGCCGGTGCTGGAGGCGATCAAGCCACAGCCGCCGAAAGCACGCTCATGGGAGGAATACCGCGGCAATTTCGTCAACGAAAAGCGCATCGCCGCCGGGATCGAGTTCTGGCGCAAGCACCGCCGCGCGCTCGAGCGCGCGGAGACCAGCTACGGCGTGCCGGCGCAATACATCGTCGCCATCCTCGGGGTGGAGACTTTCTACGGGCGCAACACCGGCCGCTGGCGCGTGGTCGACGCGCTCACCACGCTCGCTTTCGACTACGGGCCGCGGGCGCAGTACTTCAAGGGCGAGCTCGAGCAGTACCTGCTGCTGGCGCGCGAACAGGGCAAGGACGCGTTCGCGATGCGCGGCTCGTACGCCGGTGCGATCGGCATCCCCCAGTTCATGCCCAGCAGCACCCGGCGCTACGCGGTCGACTTCGACGGCAACGGCGCGATCGACCTGCGCCGCAGCCCGGCCGACGCCATCGGCAGCGTGGCGAATTTTCTCAAGGAGCACGGCTGGCAGCCAGGCGGCGAAGTGCTCCTCGGGGCGAAGGTCGACGGGGACGCATGGCGCCCTCTCGCCGATGGCTCGGTCGACCCGAAGCACGCCCAGGCCGATCTGCAAGCCGCCGGCGTCGAGGTCGAGGGGATGCCCGAAGGCGTACGCGCGGTCCTGGTCGAGCTCGAGACGCCGGACAAGCCAAGCGACTACCGGATCGGCCTGCACAATTTCTGGGTGCTCACGCGCTACAACCGCAGCGCGTTCTATGCCTCAGCGGTGCACGACCTCGCCCAAGCGCTCAAGCAAAACAGGAACTAGAGGCTTACTTGGGGAGGTAAAGAAGTGGATCGACGGCCGCGGCGCCCTTGCGGATCTGGAAATGCAGCTTCGGGCGCTCGGCATCCGTGCTGCCGAGCTCGGCGATCTTCTGGCCGCGCGCCACCGCCTGCTTTTCCTTCACCAGGATGTTGCGGTTGTGCGCATAGACGGTGATGAAGCCGTTGTCGTGCTTGAGGACGACCAGCTTGCCCATGCCCGGGATGCCGCTGCCGATGTAGGTGACATGCCCGGGCGCGGAGGCGACGATCGGGTCGCCCGGTTTTCCGTCGATGTCGATGCCCTTGCGGCGCGGCTCGGCGAATTCGGCGAGCACCTTGCCCTTCACCGGCCAGATGAACTGGCTGGTCGCGTTCGGCGCCCCGCTCTTCTCCAGCTCGACCCTGGCGGGCGCTTCCATCCTGGCGAGCTCGGGCTTCGCCGACACGCGCGGCGGCAGCGGCGGCAGCGTATCGAGCGGCCGCGACTCCACGCGCCCGAGGATGCGCGCAGAGCCGACCTGCGGCGCGGCGCTGCCCTGAGGCTCCACCACCGCGACCGGCGCGACACCCGGAGCGGTTGCCACGGCGAGCGGCGGCCTCACCCGCAGCTGCTGGCCCACCCGCAGGCGCGTGGGATCGTCGAGGCCATTCCACTGCATCACGTCGCGCTGGTCGACGCCGTGCTCCTGCGCGATGCTGTAGAGCGTGTCGCCGCGTTTCACGCTGTAGTAATCGGCGACCGATTTCGGCGTCACCGCCACCGGCGTGGCGAGCGGTTTCGGGGCCGCCTGCCTCGGAATGCGTCCGTCGACCACCGGCGCGGGCTTGTGCTGCGTCGCGCACCCTGCGGTAACAGCTGCGGCGGCGGCAAGGACCCAACAGTGAACGTTCTTCAAGCTTTTCCCATTTCCATCGGCACGAAGCGTACCGGATCGAGCTCCGATTCGACGAAGCCCCGCGTGCCACGCTCGTAGAGCATCAGTCTTTGTCCCGTCCCTTCGTGCAGCGGCAATATCATTCTGCCACCGAGCGCGAGCTGGCGTAACAGCGCCCTGGGCGCCTCGCGGCTGGCGGCGGCCACGACGATCGCCTGGAACGGCGCCGCGCTTTCGAGCCCGGCGTAGCCGTCGCCGTGGACCAGGCGCAGGTTTTTCAGCCGCAGCGCCAGCAGGTTGGCGCGCGCCCGCTCGTGCAAGGCCTTGATCCGCTCCACCGAGTAGGCCTCCGGAAAGATCTCGGCAAGCACCGCGGCCTGGTAGCCGCAACCCGTCCCGACCTCGAGCACCCTCCCCGTTTTCCCGTTTCCGAGGACCAGCTCGATCATCCGGGCGACGACGAAGGGCTGCGAGATGGTCTGCGAGAAGCCGATCGGCAGCGCCGTGTCCTCGTAGGCCCGGCTGGCAAGCGCTTCCTCGACGAACAGGTGCCGCGGCACCCGCGCCATCGCGCCGAGGACGCGCTCGTCCCGAATGCCCTTTTCGCGCAGCCTCTGCACCATGCGCGCGCGCGTGCGCTGCGAGGTCATGCCGATGCCGCGCAGGTCCCTCATGCAGGGGCAGCCCTCGTTTCGTCCGCTACCTCGAGAGCCATTGCCTCGCCGAATCGAGCTGCCCCTGGTGCGTGAGATCCAGGCGCAGAGGCGTGACCGAGACCCTGCGGTTCTCCACCGCGTGAAAATCGGTGCCCGGACCCGCGTCCTGGGCACCCCCGGCGGGCCCGATCCAGTACGCCGTTTCGCCGCGCGGCGTCTGCAGCTTGATGACCGGTTCGGCCTTGTGGCGCTTGCCCAGGCGGGTGACCTCCACGCCGGCGAGCTGGGCCGGAGGAATATCCGGCACGTTCACGTTGTAGAGCACCGGCTCGCGCGGCGGGTCGCGCCGCAGGCGCTCGACCAGCTCGAGCGCGACGCCGATGGCGCTCTCGAAGTGCTCCCCGGCCTTGCTGGCGAGCGAGATCGCGAGCGCCGGGATGCCGAGGAGGAACCCTTCCGCCGCCGCCGCCACGGTGCCCGAATAGATCGTGTCGTCGCCCATGTTGGCGCCGAGGTTGATGCCCGAGACGACGAGGTCGGGCGTGAAGTCGAGCACTCCCGTCACCGCGATGTGCACGCAGTCGGTCGGCGTCCCGTTGACCGAGAAGAATCCATTCGGCGCGCGCCGCACCGTCAGCGGACGGTCGAGCGTGAGCGAATTGGAGGAGCCGGAACGGTCCCGTTCCGGCGCGAAAACCGTGACCTCGCCCAACCGGCCCAGGGCTTCGGCGAGCAGCGTGACGCCCGGCGCGAAGTAGCCGTCGTCATTGGAGACCAGGATTTTCATGCGGGCGATTCTACAACTCGCTGCATGGCATGCTATCGGCCCCCGATGCGCATTCTCGCGGCGATCCTCCTTCTCATCTCGAGCGCCGCTCTGGCGCAGACCGGCCTCAAGTACCGGGTCGAGATCGTCGCTCCCAAGGACATGGCCGAAGTGCTCTCCAACGGGCTCAACCTCGAGCGCTGGCAGAACGATCCGCAGATGACGCCCGAGCAGCTGCGGCGCCTTGCCGACGAAGGCGTGCGCGAGGCGCGCGAGCTCGCCGCCACCGAGGGGTACTTCTCGGCGCGCGCCGACGTCGCGATCGAGGAAGGCGAGCAGCCCTGGATCGTGCGGCTCACGCTAGTGCCTGGGGAAAGGACCGAGGTGGCGGAGATCGACCTGCGCTTCAGCGGGCCCGCGGTGCAGGACCCGCGCTCCGCGGCCATCTTCAAGCGCGTGCGCGACACCTGGCCGCTGCGCCGCGGGCAGCCTTTCCGCCAGTCCGAGTGGGACGCGGCGAAACGCCGGGCGCTGCGCGAGATGTCGTCTTTCCGCTACGCCGGCGCGCGCATCGCCGCGAGCGAGGCGCGGATCGACCGCGAAGCGCGGCGCGCTTCGCTCATGGTGGAGCTCGAGAGCGGCCCGCCCTACCGCATCGGCGAGATCCGGGTAAGCGGCACGCGGCGCTATACGGACGAGCTGGTGCAGAACCTGAGCCCGGTGCGTCCGGGCGATGACTACGACCGCGACAAGCTGGTCGTCTACCAGCGGCTGTTGCTCGAGAGTGGCTACTTCGTGAGCGTGCAGGCCGACGTCGATCGAAACGAAGGCAGTACCGACAGCGCCCTTGTGCGCGTGGTCGTCATCGAGGCCCCGAAGCACCATGTCGAGGCGGGCATCAACTACGCCACCGATACCGGGATCGGCGGGTTGTTCAACTACACCAACCAGGCGCTGTTCGACTCGGCGTGGCGCTTCCGCAGCACGCTGCGCGTGGACGACACGACGAAGACCCTGGAATTCAACCTGGATTCGCCGCCGCGGCCGGGCGGCTACTGGAACAGCTACCTGCTGCGGCCCTACCGCGAGACCGACATCCAAAACGTGCGCACGCGCGAGGCCGTGGCCGGCTTCTCGCGCAACTGGGGTGCCGAGATCCCACCGAGCGCGGTGATCGTCTCCGCGAACTGGGAGGAGGAAAGCGTGAGCGGAGGCGAATTCACCGACCGTTACGCGCTCTACTTCGGCTATCGCCGCACCTTCCGCCGGACCGACGACTTCGTTTCGCCGCGCCGCGGCTATCTCGCGATGTTCGAGCTTGGCGGCTCCCCCGACGCGCTCGCCACGCGTCCGTTCCTCCGCGGGATCGCCAGCGGTTCGCTGTTCTTCCCTGTGAGGCGGGATGGCGACCTCCTGCTGCGAGGACAGGTCGGGCGCGTGATTTCCTCCAGCCGCGACGAGATCCCGAGCAGCTTTCTCTTCCGCACCGGCGGCGACACGACGGTGCGCGGCTATGATTACCTCAGCCTCGGCGTGCAGCAAGGCGACGCGGTCCTGCCCGGACGGCGTTTGCTGGTGATGAGCTCCGAGTACACCCAGTGGATCGGCGAGAGCTGGGGGATAGGCGTGTTCGTCGACGCCGGGGACGCCTGGGACGACAACACGCTCTTCAAGGCCAAGGTCGGCTACGGCGCAGGCCCGCGCGTGCGCACCCCGATCGGACCGATCCGGTTGGACGTCGCCTACGGCCAGGCTGTCTCGTCGTGGCGGCTGCATTTCTCCGTAGGATTCACCTTCTGATGAAGTGGCTGCTCGCCGTACTGGTCGTGGTCGGCTGCGTCGTCCTGGCCGCGGCCGGGTGGCTCCTCTACAGCGAGTCCGGGCTGCGATGGGCGGCGGCGCTGGCGGAAGAGGCGCTCCACGGCAAGCTCAGTCTCGAGGGCTTGCGCGGCGCGCTTGCGCGCGACATCGAGTTCGGGTCGATCCGGTACAAGGACGAACAGACGCGCGTCGACCTGCGCGACGGCATGGTCCGCGTCGAGCTCCTGGCCATCCTCGGCGCGCGCGTGGGCCTGCGCGAGCTGCGCGCTAAGTCGCTCGAGGTAGCGCTCGCACCTGGCCCATCTGACGGCAAGCCGTCCGCACCACCGCGGATTCCGTTCGGCCTGCGCGTGGATCGCGCCGATCTCGAGCGCATCTCGCTCGAGCTCGGCGCGCAGCGCTACCTGATCGAGCGATTCGAGCTGCGCGACGCAGTCCTCGTGCAGACCGGCGCGGTGTCGGCGAGCGTGGGGTTCGACCTGCGATACGAAGACTACCCCGTGAGCGCGCGGCTCAAGCTCGGCGGAACCGTGGAGCGCCTGGACGTGGCCTTCGACGGCCGCGTCGCCGAGGTGCCGGCGAAGGTCCGCGCGCTGGTCACGGCTTTCGCGCCGCGCCCGCTCGCCGAAATCGACGCCCAGGCCGGACCGCTCGACCTCTCCAGGCTGAACCGCGACTGGCCGAGCACCAGCCTCGGCGTGAAGCTCTCGGGCAAGGCAAGCCCCGCCTACGTCCTCGCAGGAACCATCTCTGCGCGCAACAGCGCGCCCGGACCGCTCGACAAGAAGCGAATCCCGCTCGCGAGCCTCGACACGCGCTTCGCCGCCAAGGACTTCGAATCGGCCTTGCTGCAGGACCTCAGGATTGCGCTCGCCCCGGGCGGAACGCTCGCCGGCAAGGGCGCGCTCGAGCGTGGCCGCGCCGAGCTCGACATCCAGGTCGTCGATCTGGATCTACGCTCTTTTCGCTCCACCCTTAACTCCACCAAGCTCTCCGGACCCCTGAAGCTCGCGGCGGGCGCGAAGCAGACGCTGCAAGGCACGCTCTCACAGGACGACATGCGCATCACCGCGGACGTACTGCGCGACGGCGAGCTCGTCGAGATCCGCAGCGTGCGCGCCGAGGCGCAGGGCGGTGCGGCGACCGGCAGCGGGCGGCTGCGCCTTTCCGAGCCGATGCGCTTCGAGGCGAAGCTGAATCTCGAGCATTTCGACCCGGCGAAGTTCGGGCAGTATCCGGGCGGAGATATCAACGGGGCCTTCGCGGGCACGGGAACGCTCGGCGCGCAACCCGCGATCGACGCACGCTGGAGCGTGCGCGACAGCACACTGGAAGGCGAGCCGCTCGCGAGCCAGGGGGCCGCGCGCCTCTCCGGCTCGCGCGCCCAGCGGGTGGTCGCGCAGGCGAGCCTCGGCGGCGCGCGGCTCACCGCGCGCGGCGATTTCGGCCGGCCCGGTGACGAGCTCGGCTGGGCGCTGGAGGTGCCGAGCATCGACTACTTCCTCGGCGATTTCACCGGGGCGCTGCGCGCGAGCGGCACGCTCAGCGGAACCTTCGAGGAGCCGCGGGCCGCTTTCACCGCCGACGCAAGCGACCTCGTCCTGCCGACCGGAATGGAGATCAAGAGCGCGCGCGCGAAGGCAAGCGGCAGCCTCGCCGAGCATGCCGGCGAGCTCTCGGTGAAGGGTGAGGGCCTCGACCTGCAGGCGCGGCTGCGCGGCGGCTGGCACGGGGAAGCCGGGTGGTCGGGCGAAGTGCAAGCGCTGCGTAATTCGGGCCCCTATCCACTCGAGCTCACGGCGCCGGTGGCGCTGCAGGCGGCAAAGGGCCGGGTGCAGCTCGGCCGGCTCGACGCAACTTTCGCCGGCGGGCGCGTCACCATCGCCGAGCTGACCTGGTCGGGCGAAAAAGTCGTCTCGAGCGGGGAATTCCACGCGCTTCCAACCCAGTGGCTGGTCACCCTGGCGGGCTTCGCGGAGAACATGCGCTCGAGCGTGCTCCTCGACGGGCAATGGAACGTCGCGTCGAGCCCGCAGCTCAGCGGCACGGCGACGCTGCGGCGCACGGCGGGCGACCTGGCGCTCGCCCAGGGCGACGCGGAGAAGCTTGCCAAAGGGGGCGCGAGCGAGCTCGCCCAGGGCGGCGCAAGCAAGCTCGCGCTGGGCCTGGAGAAGGCCTCCGTCGACGCGCGCTTCGTCGACGGACGAATCAACGCCAGTGCCGAGGTCGCGTCGCGCTACGGCACGGCGACGGTGACGGGCGACATCACGCCGGAGCCCGGCGCCCCGCGCTTCGGCATCACTCCGCGCTCGGCGCTCGCTTTCGTCGCGCGGGTGAGCGGCGTCGACCTGCGCGCGCTCGCCCAGCCCTTCCTCACCGATCAGCGCATCGATGGCCGCCTGTCCGCGGAGCTGAAAGGCGGCGGAACGCTCGGCGAACCCACGCTCACGGGGACATTGCGCGGCGAGGCAATCGGCCTCGAGGCGCCCCCGCTCGGCGTGTACCTGAAGGGCGGAGTTCTGCGCGCGGCGCTGGAAAAAGACGTCCTGCGGGTCGAGGAGTTCTCCATCCAGGGTGGGGAAGGCAAATTCACCGCCACTGGCGCGCTGCCTTTGCGGCTCGCCGAGGGCGGCGCGCGCCTTTCCTGGCGCGCCGAGAAGTTCGGGCTCCTGCAAAGGCCCGACCTGCGGCTCGTGGCGAGCGGGAGCGGAGAGGCGCAGATCGTCGAGAAACGCCTTTCGCTCAGCGGGTCGCTGCGTGCCGACCGCGGCTACTTCGAGCTCGACAAGGGGCGCATGCCGAAGCTCGGCGAGGATGTGGTGATCGTGGGCGAAAAGTCTGCCGGTCCGCGCGAGGCCGCCAAGGTTCCGGTGGCGCTCGACATGCAGCTCGACCTCGGCGACGACCTGCAGGTGCGCGGCTACGGCCTCGAGGGCAAGATCAGGGGCAAGCTCCAGGTGGAGACGACGAAGGACGGCGAGCTTCGCGCCTATGGCCGCATCGAGACGCTGAATGCGACCTTCTACGCGTATGGCCAGTCCCTGCAGGTCGATCCCGGCGTCATCATCTTCGACGGTCCGCTCGACAATCCGTCGCTGCAGATCACTGCGTGGCGCCGCAAGCAGCAGGTCGAGGTCGGCGTGCAGGTCTCGGGCAACGCCAAGTTGCCACGGGTCCAGCTCGTTTCGAACCCACAGGTCCCCGAAGGCGAGAAGCTGTCCTGGCTGGTGCTCGGACGTGCGCCGAGCGACGCGACCAAGGGTGACCTCGGCATGCTGCAGGCCGCCGCCGGCGCGCTGCTCGCCAACAACGAGGGCGTGCCGCTCGACCGGCGCGTCGCGCGCACCTTCGGGCTGGACGAGATCTCGCTTCGCGGCACCGGCGAGGCCACCGACCGCGTGGTCGCGGTCGGCAAGCGCCTCTCCGACAGGCTGTACATCAGCTACGAACAAGGGTTGGGGGCGACGGCATCGCAGCTCGTCAAGCTCGATTTCTCGCTCACGCAGCGCCTCGCGCTGCGCACCGAGACAGGCACCTCGACCGGGGTCGGGCTCCTTTACCGCTTCTCCTGGGATTAGCGGATCCGCCGCGCGGTAAACTCCAGGCGCGATGCCGACCCCCGGCGACGATCAGGCCGTCGAGCGCGCCCGCGCCGAGTTGCGCGCGGTGCAGGATGCGGCCGTGATGCTCGCACTCCTCATGGCGCGCTTCGCCGCGGAAGCCGAGCGCCTCGCCGCGCTGCTGCGCGAGCTCGACGGCAGGAAGGCCTAGCCATTCCCGACAGAGAGACCTACTGGTTTCCCGCGAAGCGCTACGGCTGGGGCTGGGGATTGCCTTCGTCGTGGCAGGGATGGGCGGTGCTCGCCGCGTTCGCTGCCCTGTCCGCCGCCGCCTTCTTCGCATTTTCGCCGAACGACAAGCCCGGCGCCCTGTTCGCCTGCATTGCGGTGCTCACCGCGCTGCTCATCGCAATATGCTGGCTCAAGGGCGAGCCGCCACGCTGGCGCTGGGGCGACGATTGAAAGACCTCCGTTGACGTGAAACGCGTAGGCCTTCTCTCAGACACGCACGGCCTGCTGCGCCCCGAAGCGGTGAAGTTCCTGCGCGGCAGCGACTTCATCGTCCACGCGGGCGACATCGGCGACCCCGCCGTGCTCGAGACGCTGCGCGCCCTCGCCCCCGTGACCGCGGTGCGCGGCAACAACGACCGGGACTCCTGGGCGCGCGGCATCGCCGAAACCGAGGTCCTGCAGGTCGGCGAAGTCTTCATCCACGTCCTGCACGACCTCGCGCAGCTCGATGTCGACCCGGCAGCCGCCGGCTTTCAGGTCGTGGTGTCCGGCCATTCGCACCAGCCGCGCATCGAAGAGCGCGGCGGCGTGCTTTACGTCAATCCTGGAAGCTGCGGCCCGCGCCGGTTCAAGCTTCCGGTTGCCGTGGCCGAGCTGAGCGTTTCCGGCAAATCGGTGAAGGCGAAGCTGGTCGAGCTCGACCTTAGCGCGGGCGCCTGAACCACTTGGTGATGATCGCCTTGGCTCCCGAGGTGACGGGCATGCCCTGGTGAAGGGTGTGCGGATTGGGCCAGCCGTCCGGCTGCATGTTGTTCCAGATCACGGCCTGGCCGAGCTTCGGCCTGAAGGCGAGCCCGGCGTCGACAAACCGCGTTTCGCCGCCGGCGTCCGGCTCGTTGAGATACACCATGAAGGTCCAGCTGCGCTGGCCCCACATTGCAGTCGAAAAGCGTTCGAGCTCGTACGTCTCGAAGTAGTCGGTATGCGCCTTGAACTCCTGGCCCATTTCGTAATACTGCCCCTGCGTCGCTTCGGCGTAGGCCCGATTCGCATCCATCGCGGCGCAGATCCTTCGATTGAGCTCGCGCACGACCGGATAGCGCTCATCGAGGTCGCACGTCCGGCTGGTCCTGAAGCTCGCTTCGGGGGCGCCCTCTGAGGAAATCGTCGAAGGCCTCAGGCCCACCTTGATGAGCTCGACCAGCGCGGCGCAGGTGCGCGAGTCGAGAAAGCTTTCGACAGTGTAGAGCTCGAGGAGTGGCGCCCCATGGCGCTGCAGTCCTGGAAGAAGCGCAGGGTTCGGCCCGGTGTCCGTCGTTGGCGCGTCGCGCGCCATTGGAGCCGGAGCCGCTTCCGGCGTTGGACCGAGTTCCCGTCCGACCGTGAAGAGATCAAACCCCTCCTTGACCAGGATGCGAGAAAGCTCGTCCCTGGAACAGCCGCGCGCGAGGTTGTGCCGGATCCATGTCTTCCATTCGTCGTTCAGCGGCTTGTTCGGCATCGCGGGATGGTGCAGCGCGAGCTGCTCTTTGCAGTACGAACTACTGCACGCAGTGAATGGGTTCTGGTCGGGGCGGCGAGATTTGAACTCGCGACCACCTGCACCCCATGCAGGTACGCTACCAGGCTGCGCTACGCCCCGAAGGGTGGAATTTTACCCCTGGAGCTGGTCGAGGACGGCGCGGAGTTCCCGTTTGATCGCACCAATGTCGACGCCCACGCCGCTCTCCGGGCGGCCGCCGCGCACGGCGGGCTCGGGTTTCTCCTCGTGCGAGTTCCCGTTGTCGAGGCGGTTGCGGGCACCGCTGATGGTGAATCCTTCCTCGTACAAGAGCTCGCGGATGCGGCGGATCAGCAGCACCTCGTGGTGCTGGTAATAGCGGCGGTTGCCGCGGCGCTTCACGGGCTTGAGCTGCGTGAACTCCTGCTCCCAATAGCGAAGCACGTGCGGCTTCACCCCGCAGAGCTCGCTCACTTCACCGATCGTGAAGTAGCGCTTCGCGGGGATCGGCGGGAGTTCAGCTTTCCTGCGGCTTTGCTCCATGCCGTGCTTTCTCCACCATGGCCTTCAGCTTCTGGCTCGCGTGGAAGGTGACGACACGGCGGGCGCTGATGGGAATCTCCTCGCCGGTCTTGGGATTGCGCCCTGGGCGCTGAGGCTTGTCGCGCAACTGGAAGTTGCCGAAGCCGGAAAGCTTGACGCTTTCGCCGCGCTCGAGCGCTCCGCGGATCTCCTCGAAGAAGGCCTCGACCATGTCCTTGGCCTCGCGCTTGTTCAGCCCGACCTTCTCGAACAGCAGATCGGCCAGTTCGGCCTTCGTCAACGTCATCAAGCAGCTCCCCTGGTCCCTAAGCTCTTAATCTAGCGGAGAATCTTCGGCCGAGGAGCGCTACCAGCGCATCTCGGGCAGCGTCGGCCTCCGCATCGGTGAGGGTCCGTGCAGTATCTTGCATAACTACCCGGAAAGCAAGGGATTTTGTCCCTGGAGGCAGCCCCGGGCCACGATAAAGGCTGAATACTCGCACCGATCGCACGATCGGCGGCCTTTCGGCGTGAATTGCGTCCAGGACGGACTGGACGGACGTTCCGGCGTCGAACTCCAAGGCGATATCGCGCACCACTATGGGGAGCCGCGAAGGCACCTCGGGTCTTGGCATTGGAATCTCGACCAGCGCGTCGGCCTCGACTTCCAGCAGCACCGGCGGCTGGGGCAGCTCGTACTTGGGCAGCCATTTCGGATGCAGCTCGCCGATCCATCCCGCCGGCCTGCCGTGGAGAAGAATCCTGGCCGAGCGTCCGGGATGCAGCGCCGGATGCACCGCGGGCTCGAACCGCGGCTCGAGCGGCGCCGCCAGCGCCTCGAGGTCGGCCTTGACGTCGAAGAGATCCACGGCGCGCTCGGCGCCCTCCCATTGCTGCGCCAGGGCCGGCCCGTAGGCCGCGGCGGCAACGCGCATCGGCTGGCGCACGCCTTGCACAGACAAAGGCCCGTCCGGCGCCAGCGGGTCGCGCAGAAACACGCGCCCGAGCTCGAATACGCGGATGCGCGGGACCTTGCGCTGGTGGTTTTTTCTTACCACGTCGACCATCGAGCCGATCAGGCTCGTGCGCATGACCGAAAGCGGACTGGCAATGGGGTTGAGCAGGCGAATCGGCTGGGTCTCGCCGGCGAAGTCGGCTTCCCAGGCCGGCTCCACGAAGCTGAAGTTGATCACCTCCTGGTAGCCCGCCTGAGCCAGCCGCTCGCGCAATGCGTGCAGCGAGCGTCTGCGCTCCGGCGCCGGCAGCATCGTCGCCGCGGCGCGCGGCGGATGCTCCGCGATGCGCTCGAAGCCGTACACGCGCGCCACCTCCTCGATGAGGTCCTCCTCGATCTCGAGGTCGAAGCGAAAGCTCGGCGGCGTAACTTCGAAGCCCTCCTTCTCCTTCCTGAAGGGGAGCTGCAGGCGCGAAAAAACCTGCGCCATGTCGTCGGGCGCAACCGGAACGCCGATCACCTTCTGCGCGCGGGCGACGCGCATCGCCACCTGCTTTCTCTCCGGCAGACGGGCGACGAGATCGTCGGTAGGCCCGGGCTCGCCGCCGCAGATATCGAGGATCAGCCGCGTCGCGCGCTCGATGCCCTCGACGTTGTTCTGGAAGTCCACGCCGCGCTCGAAGCGGTGCGAGGCGTCGCTCGTGAAGTTGTAGCGCCGCGCCCGCCCCTGCACCGCGGCGGGATAGAAGAACGCGGACTCGAGGAAGATGTTGCGGGTCGCTTCGTCGGCCTTGGTGCTCTCGCCGCCCATGATGCCGCCCAGGCCGATCACGCCGGATTCATCGGTGATGCACAGTACCGACTCGTCGACCTGCACGGTCTGCTCGTTCAGGAGCAGCACCTTCTCGCCTTTGCGCCCCCAGCGCACGTCGATGGCGCCCCTCAGTTTGTCAAGGTCGTACACGTGCAGCGGGCGGCCGAGTTCGAGCATGACGTAGTTCGTAACGTCCACCAGGGCCGAGATGCTGCGCTGCCCGGCGCGCTCGAGCCGCTGCTTCATCCACTGCGGCGTCGCGGCCTTGGCGTTGACGTTTCGGATCACCCGTCCGGCGAAGCGGCCGCAGCCCTCCGGCGCCGAGATGCGGACCGCGTGCTTTGCGCCTGTCTTGCCCGGAATCCTTTCGATTTTGGGGTTCTCAAGGCGCGCGCCGGTCAGTGCCGACACTTCGCGGGCCACCCCGAGAATCGAAAGGCAATCCGCGCGGTTGGGCGTGAGCTTGAGCGTGAGGATGTGATCGTCGAGGCCGAGCGCGGCGCGCGCCGGGCTGCCCGGCTTGCCGTCGATTTCCAGCAGGCCCGAGTGATCGTCCGAGAGGCCGAGATCGCGCGCCGAGCACAGCATTCCGTTGCTCTGCACGCCGCGAATCTCCTTGGCGCCGATCCTGGCGAGCGGCGCCTTCATTCCCACGCGCACGTTGGGCGCGCCGCACACCAGCCGCACCGTTTCCTCGCCCGCCTTCACCGTGCAGACGGTGAGCTTGTCGGCGTTCGGATGCTTCTCGACGGACAGCACCTCTCCCACTACCACGTTGTCGAGGCGCGCGCCGCCGAGGGGCTCGTAGTTCTCGACCTCGACGCCCGACATCGTCAGCTTGTCCGCAAGCTCTCGCCCCGAAAGCTTCGGATCGCAGAACGTGCGCAGCCAGCTCTCGGGGATATTCACGATGGACGAGTCATTCGAACTGCTCGAGGAAGCGCAGGTCGCCGTCGAAGAACAGGCGCACGTCGTCGATGCCATAGCGCAGCATGGCGAGGCGCTCGAGCCCCGTGCCGAAGGCGAATCCCGTGTAGCGCTCCGGATCGAGGCCGAAGTTGCGCACCACGTCGGGATGCACCTGTCCCGACCCCGAGAGCTCGAGCCAGCCGTCCTTGAACTTCATGTCGATCTCGGCCGAGGGCTCGGTGAACGGGAAAAACGAAGGCCGGAAGCGCAGCTCGAGCTTGTCGTCCTCGAAGAAGCGCCGCAGGAAGTCGGTGTAGACGCTCTTCAGGTCGGCGAAGCTGATGCCCTCGTCGATCCAAAGGCCCTCGACCTGGTGGAACATCGGCGAATGCGTCGCGTCGGAATCGACGCGGTAGGTTCGTCCCGGCGCGATCACCTTGATCGGCGGCTTGTGCATCCTCGCGTAGCGCATCTGCATCGGGCTGGTATGCGTGCGCAGGACGAGCGGCCGGCCCTCGCTGTCGTTGAGATCGACGTAGAAGGTGTCCTGCATGGAGCGCGACGGGTGGTTCTCCGGGCTGTTGAGCGCGGTGAAGTTGAACCAGTCGTTCTCGATTTCCGGCCCGTCGGCGACCTCGAAGCCGATCGAGCGCCAGATCTCCTCGATGCGCTGCCAGGTCCGGATCACCGGGTGCACGCCGCCGCGCCCCGCGCCGCGGGCAGGGAGCGTGACGTCGAGCGACTGCTCGGACAGACGCGCAGCGAGCTTCTGGTCGGCAAGGTCGGCGCGCCTTGCCTCCAGCGCGGCTTCGATCTTCTGCTTCGCCCCGTTAAAGGCGATACCGGCGGCGCGCTTTTCCTCCGGGGAAAGAGACTTGAGGGTCGATTGAAGGGAAGTCAGCTCGCCCGACTTGCCCAGAAAGCGCGCCTTCGCGTTCTCGAGCGACGCAGCATCGCCCGCCGCGTCAAACGCGGCGAGCGCCTTCGCGACGATGCCGCTGAGGTCCTCCAAACGCGTCCGGCAGCTAGTGGGCGAGGCTCGCCTTGACCTGGCCTGCGATCTTGGCGAACGCCGCCTTGTCGGCGACCGCCAGATCGGCGAGCACCTTGCGGTCGATGTCGATGTTCGCCCGCTTGAGCCCGGCCATGAACACGCTGTAGGACATTCCGAGCTCGCGTACCGCCGCGTTGATCCGCGCGATCCACAGGGCGCGGAACACGCGCTTTTTCTGCCGGCGGTCGCGGTAGGCGTACTGCCCCGCCTTCATCACCGCCTGCTTGGCGACGCGGTAGACGTTCTTCCTGCGCCCGCGGAAGCCCTTCGCCTGCTTGAGGACCTTCTTGTGGCGCGCTCGCGCGACTACCCCACGCTTGACTCTCGGCATGGCGCGCTCCTTAGGACGAGTAGGGCAGCATGGAACGGATCGCCGCCATGTTGGTGTGGTCGACCGCGCTCCGGCGCCGCATCTGGCGTTTGCGCTTGGTGGTCTTCTTGGTGAGGATGTGGCGCTTATAGGCGCCGGCGCGCTTGATCGAGCCGCTGGCGCGCACCTTGAAGCGCTTGGCCGCGCCGCGCTTGGACTTCATCTTGGGCATGACTGACTTTCCTCTTTTCGCATGACGCCGGGCGGTCCCCGCCTGTGCGCGGACGCTTCAAAAGCCACGGCAATCACTTGTGTGTCCCGCCGTCAGGCGGGCTTTGCTGCAACCTTCGGCGGCGCCTTCGGTTTGTCCGGAGCCGCCTTCGGCGCCTTTTCCTTCACCGGCGGCAAGCCCTTTTTCTTGGGCGCGAGCACCATCACCATTTGCCGCCCTTCCAGCCGGGGAAACTGCTCCACCATCCCCACGGCGTCCAGATCCTTCTGCACCCGCTGCAGCAGGCGCTCGCCGAACTCCTTGTGCGCCATCTCCCGGCCGCGGAAGCGCAGCGTCACCTTGGCCTTGTCGCCTTCCTCGAGGAACTGGACCAGCTTCCCGAGCTTGATCTTGTAGTCGCCCTCGTCGGTTCCCGGGCGGAACTTGATCTCCTTGACCTGGATCTGCTTCTGCTTGAGCTTCGCTTCGTGGGCCTTCTTCTGCTCGCGGTAGCGGAACTTACCGTAGTCCATCAGCTTGCACACGGGCGGGTTCGCGAGCGGGGCGATCTCCACCAGGTCTACGTTGGCTTCCTCGGCCAGCCGGAGCGCCTCTTGAACCGACTTGATGCCGAGTTGATCACCGTTGTCCGCTACTAGGCGCACTTCCGGGGCGGTGATTTCCCGGTTGATGCGTTGCGACCGACTGTCGAGTGCGATGGGTGAAAAGCTCCTCAGTGCGTTGAAAAAATTGGCCGTGCTAGCGCGCTGACGCCTCGTTCCGGAGGCGCGCGGCGAACTCGTCCAGGCTCATCGCCCCGAGGTCCTCGCCGCTGCGCGTGCGCACGGCCACCGTTCCGGCCTGCATTTCCTTGTCCCCGACCACCAGTTGGTAGGGCAGTTTCTGCAGGCTATGTTCGCGAATCTTATAGGAGATCTTCTCGTTTCGCAAATCCGCGGACACCCTAAAGCCCTGTTTTGTCAGGTTTTCCTTGACGCTTGCGGCGTACGCGGCGTGACGCTCCGTAATGCTCATGGCCACCACCTGCTCGGGGGCTAGCCAGAGCGGAAAAGCGCCTGCGTAGTGCTCGATCAGGATGCCGATGAAGCGCTCCATGGAGCCTACGATCGCGCGGTGCAGCATCACCGGGGTGCGCCGGGTGTTGTCCTCCGCCACGTATTCGGCGCCCAGGCGCCCCGGCATGCTGAAGTCGACCTGCATGGTGCCGCACTGCCAGACGCGGCCGATGCCGTCCTTCAGCGAGTACTCGATCTTGGGACCGTAGAAGGCGCCCTCGCCCGGCGAGATCGAGTAGGTGACCCCTGATTTTTCAAGAGCCAGCTTGAGGGCGGCTTCGGCCTTGTCCCAGCTTTCGTCGGAGCCGATGCGTTTCACGGGCCGCGTGGCCACCTTGTAGATCACGTCGGTGAAGCCGAAGTCGCGGTAGACCTTCTGCAGGAGCGCGGTGAAGGCGACGCACTCCGGAAGGATCTGCTCCTCGGTGCAGAAAATGTGGCCGTCGTCCTGCACGAACCCTCTCACCCTCATCAAGCCGTGCAACGACCCGGAAGGCTCGTTGCGGTGGCACGAGCCGAACTCGCCGTAGCGCAGCGGAAGCTCCCGGTAGCTCCTCACGCCCTTGTTGTAGATCAGGATGTGGCCGGGGCAATTCATCGGCTTGATCGCGTAGTCGCGGTTCTCCGATGAAGTGGTGAACATGTTCTCCTTGAAGTTCTCCCAGTGGCCGGTCCGCTCCCAAAGGCTGCGGTCGATGATCTGCGGCCCGCGCACCTCGCGATAGCCGTTGTCGCGGTACACGCCTCGCATGTACTGCTCCACCGCCTGCCAGATCACCCACCCCTTGGGATGCCAGAACACCAGGCCCGGCGCTTCTTCCTGCATGTGGAACAGATCGAGCTGCGTGCCCAGGCGCCGGTGGTCGCGCTTCTCGGCCTCCTCGAGCATCCTGAGGTACGCGTCCTGGTCCTCCTTTTTCCCCCACGCCGTGCCGTAGATGCGCTGGAGCATCTCGTTCTTCGAATCGCCGCGCCAGTAGGCGCCGGCCACGCGCATCAGCTTGAACACCTTCAGCTTGCCGGTGGACGGGACGTGCGGCCCGCGGCACAGGTCGATCCAGTCGCCCTGGCCGTAGAGGGAGATCGTTTCCTTCTCCGGAATGGAGGCGATGATCTCCGCCTTGTATTTTTCCCCGATGGAATTGAAGAAGGCGACGGCGTCGTCGCGCTTCATTTCCTTTCTCTGAACGGGAAGATCCTTCTTCGCGATCTCCGTCATTCTTTTCTCGATCTGAGAAAGGTCGTCCGGCGTGAAGGGGCGCTTGTACGAGAAGTCGTAGTAGAACCCGTTCTCGATCACCGGGCCGATCGTGACCTGGGCGTCGGGAAAGAGCTCCTTCACCGCCTGCGCCAGCAGGTGCGCGGTGGAGTGGCGCAGGACCTCGACGCCCTCGGGATCGCGCTCCGTGACGATGGCGAGGTCGGCGTCGGCTTCGATGCGATGCGAGAGGTCGACCAGCTTGCCGTTCACCCTCGCCGCGAGCGCGGCGCGCGCGAGCCCGGCGCCGATCGACTGCGCGACCTCGGCGGCGGTTACGGGGTTCGGAAACGACTTCGACGAGCCGTCGGGAAGACGGATGTTGGGCATTCGCGCTAGAGCTTGCATACTATCACGATGCATCTACCGCTCACCCTCGCCATCCATCCGTACGACCACGTGCGCGGCCTCGCGCCGCAGGGAATCGACCTCGCGGTGCTCGAGCTGCCGATCGAGGAGATCTTCTTCCGCTTCACCAAGTTCCAGGAGTGGCATGCCTCGGAGATGTCGTTCGGCAAGACCGTGTCGCTGATGGCTCAGGACTCGCCCGCCATCATGCCGATCCCGGTGTTTCCCTCGCGGGTCTTCCGCCATTCCGCGATTTATGTCGGGGAAAAATCGAGCATCAGGGAACCCAAGGATCTGGAAGGCCGCAAGGTAGGCGTTCCCGAATGGGCGCAGACCGCGGGCATCTACGTGCGGGGGCTCCTGCAGCACGAGTACGGCGTCGACCTCGCGCGCATCCAGTGGGTCCAGGCCGGCGTGCAGCAGCCGGGGCGGATCGAGAAGGTCAGGCTTCACCTGCCCGAAGGCCTGCGCATCACCGCGGCCCCGGACAAGAGCCTCGCCGGGATGCTCGCGAGCGGCGAGCTCGACGCCGTGATCTCGGCGCGCGATCCGGGAGGCAGGCGGCTGTTCGAGAACTACCAGGCGCTGGAGGAAGCCTACTTCCGCAAGACCCGCATCTACCCGATCATGCACGTGGTCGTGCTGCGACGCGACGCCTACGAGCGCGACCGCTGGATCGCGATGAATCTCTTCAAGGCCTTCGAAGCGGCCAAGCGCGAAAGCACGCAGCGCCTGGTGGAGATCGGCCTTTCGCACGTGCCGATGCCCTGGGTCGCGGAGCGGGCGCGGCGCTGGCGCGAGCTCGCCGGCGAGGACTTCTGGCCCTACGGCATCGAGCCGAACCGGCCCACGCTCGAGGCGTTCGTGCAGTACGCTCACGAGCAGGGGGTCACACCGCGCAAGCTCAGGGTGGAAGATCTGTTTGCGCCGGAAACGCGGGAAAGCTACAAGATCTAGTCCACCTTCAGGCCGATATCCTTCACGACTTTCGCGTACTTCTCGTAGTCGCGCCGGATCAACGCCGCGAACTCCTCGGGACCCGCGAGGTAGGGATCGAGGCCGCCCGCCGCGTTCATCTTCTGCTTGACGTCTGGCGACTCGAGCACACGCTTCATCTCCGCGCGCAGCCTGGCGAGCGTCGCCTCCGGCATGCCGGCCGGGCCGAACAGGCCGAGCCAGATCGAGTTCTCGAAGCCTGGATAGAACTCGCCGATGGTCGGCAGGTCCGGGTATAGCGGCGAGCGGTGTGAACCCGACACCGCGAGCGGCCGCAGCCGTCCGGCCTTGATCTGCGCCGCGTTCGAGCTCCCCGACCACACCGCGGCGGTTTCGCCGGCCACGGTGGCCGCCGCGGCCGGGGCGCCGCCCTTGTAAGGGACGTGCAGAAGTTTGATGCCGGTGCGCTGCTTCAGCATCTCCATCGTCAGGTGATGCTGCGAGCCGTTGCCGCCCGAAGCATAGGCGAGCGGCGGATCCGCCTTCTTCGCGTACTCGATGAACTCGGGGAAGGTGCGCACCGGCAGCGACGGATTGACCGTCAGGACGAACTGGTTCACTGCCACCGGCGTCACCGGCACGAGGTCCTTCAGCGTGTCGATCGGCATCTTCTTGTAGAGATGCGGATTGATCGTGATCTGGCTGTCGGCGAGCAAGCCCAGCGTGTAGCCGTCGGGGGCCGCCTTGGCCACCATCTCGTTGGCGATGTTGCCGTTGGCGCCGACGCGGTTCTCGACCACGACCGGCTGCCCGAGCGTCTGGCCGAGCTTGTCGGCGAGCACGCGCGCCGCGATGTCGGGCGCCCCGCCCGGCGGGATCGGCACGATGATCGTGACCGGCCGCGTGGGGAATTGCGCCCAGGCGAGCGTTGCCGAAAAGAGAATGGCCAGGAGGGCGGGCGCCCGCAGCGTCATGCGCCCCAGCTTAGCACGCGCTTTTTTCGTGGGTGAAACAAAGGAAACGAGAAGGGCCTGCAACGACACTCGGCTGATACAGCCGCTGACTAGGATGCGCGGCACCTAGACGACGCATGTTCGAGGGGGAGCGCGTGTCCGGAGAACCTGCACAACTGCATCTCCTGCTGGTGCTTGGCGTTTTCGCGGGCGCCGTGGTATCCGGTTTCTGCGGATTCGCATTCTCGGCGGTGGCGGGAGCCATCCTGCTCCATGCGCTGCCGCCGAGCGAGGCCGTACCGCTCATGATGATGTGCAGCGTCCTGGTGCAGAGCGTTTGCCTGGTCTCGCTCCGGCGCCATATTCAATGGGGCGGCAGCCTGATCCTCATCGCGGGCGGGCTTTTCGGCTTGCCGCCCGCTCTCTATGTCCTGCTCCATGCGGACCCGACGTGGTTTCGGATCGGATTCGGTCTTTTCCTGTCCGCCTACGCGGGCTGCATGCTCTTTCGTCCCGCGGCGCACTATTTCAAGGATGCACACGGGCCGGGCTACGACGCCGCAGCGGGCTTGCTGGGCGGATTCGTCGGCGGCGTGACGGCAATGCCCGGCGCGGTGCCGACGATCTGGTACGACTTGCGTGGGCTCGCCAAGGACCGCCAGAGAGGTCTGGTTCAACCCTATATCACGGCGATGCAGATCACCGCGCTCGCGATCCTGGCGGCCCGGCGCGGCGTGCCCGACGTGTTGATCGACAACCTCGTGTTCTCTCTGGCACCGCTCGCGGGAGGCACTCTGATCGGACTCGCCCTGTTCGGCAAAGTGCGCGAGGGCCCCTTCCGGCGCGTCCTTCTGGGTGTCCTGTTGCTATCCGGCCTGACTTACGTCGTCTAACGTTGGAGCAACTCAAGAAAGTGAAGCTCATGGTGAGGATTCTCGCCGCCATCGTCGCGGCGAGCGCAGCGCAGGCATTCGCAAGCGGCTATCCGAGCAGGCCGGTACACGTGATCATCACGTTGACCCCCGGCAGCTCGACCGACATCGTCGGGCGCATCGTCGCGCAGAAGCTCTCGGAGTATTGGGATCAGCCGGTCGTGGTCGAGAATCGCGTCGGCGCCGGCGGATCGATCGGCTCGGCGGCGGTCGCCAAGGCACCGCCCGACGGATACACGCTTCTGGTCAACTCGAACGCGCACAGCGTGAATCCGGCGATCTACGCCAAGCTTCCCTACGACACGCTGAAGGACTTCGTCGATATCGCGCCCCTCGCCATGCAACCCAACGTGCTCGTCGTGGACGCGGGTTCGCCATATTGGACGCTGATGGATCTGGTCAAGGCCGCAAGAGCCAGGCCCGGCGCGCTGAACTGGGGTCATGCCGGTAACGGTACGGGCACGCACCTCAACGCCGAGAAATTCATCGCCGCGGCGAAGATCGACGTCACGCAAATCCCGTACAAAGGGACGCCAGAGGTTATCCAGGGGATACTCGGCGGCTCGGTGGACTGCTTCTGGGCGCCGATCTCGGCCGCGATTCCTTACATCAGGAGCGGCAGGGTTCGCCCGCTCGCGGTAAGTACCCGCGTGCGCACTAGCCTGCTGCCCCACGTCCCGACAACCGGCGAGGCCGGCGTGACAGGCGCGGACGCACCGCTGTGGATCGGCCTGTGGGCACCGGCGGGCACGCCGACGGACGTCGTCGCCAAGATCTCGGCCGACACGCGCAAAGCGCTCTCGGATCCCGCCGTGCGCGAGAAACTGTCCGGTCTAGGCAACGAGATCATGGACATGCCCCCGGAGGGGTTCGCGCGTTTCGTCCGCAACGAAATCCACGACTACGCCGAGGTCATCAAGGCGGCGGGCATTCAACCGCACTAGTACCGCGGGGCGTCAGTGGCTCTCTTCCAGCTCGAGCTTCAGGTGCTCGGCGGGCTTGCGCTCGCGCCACCACTCGACCATCTCCTCGTAGTCGCCGCCGAATTTCTCGGTCTTGATCAGGTCGGTAATCGCCGCGCACAGATCCAGGGACACGAACTGCATCCCGCGCGTGCTGGCGACATAGTCGCAAATCCAGAAGGTCCTCTCGAGGGCTTCGGCGCCGCCCTCGGCGCCATCCACGGTGATACGGTGGACCGGCGTGGACTGCGGAGATGCGATACCCGGAACCGGTGCGCTGGCGCTCATCGCGGCTGCCAGGCAGCCTGCTGCAATCATCCTTTTCATCTGATCCCCCTGTTCGAAACCGCCGGAGGCCGATCCTCCGACGCTCGAGCGGGAGTCTGCGGTCGTTCCCGCCGCCTTTGAATCGGCCAGTGGTGTTATCGCGAGGGCGAAAAAGCGCTAGTACGGAAGTACGACGAGGGGAAATTGGTAGGCGCGATTGGACTCGAACCAACGACCCCTACCATGTCAAGGTAGTGCTCTAACCAGCTGAGCTACGCGCCTAGTGGTTCCGGGTTCAAGAAGCCGAACCCTACTGCATGTTCCCGGGTTCAAGCGAACCCTACTACAGTGATCCCGGGGTGTGGGAAAGCCGTCACAATTTTAACGTAAACTGCCCGGCCCCATGGACCTGATCCTCTGGCGCCACGCCGAAGCGGAAGAGGGCGAAAACGACCTGGCGCGCGAGCTCACGCCGAAGGGGCAGAAGCAGGCCGCGCGAGTCGCCGAGTGGCTGCTGCAGCGTCTGCCGGCAAAGTTCACCCTGGTCTCCAGTCCCGCCGCCCGCGCGCAGCAGACTGCGGAGGCGTTGCACGTTCCGGTAAAGACCGTCAAGGAGCTCGCCCCCGGCGCTGCGGTGTCGGCGATCATCAAGGCTGCGGCCTGGCCCGACCACAAGGGCGCGGTGGTGCTGGTGGGACACCAGCCGGACCTCGGCCACGCGGCGGCGTTTCTCGTCTCGGGCACGCAGCTCGAGGTGAGCATCAAGAAAGGCGGGCTGTGGTGGCTCAACGACCGGGCGCGCGAGGACGGCGCCAAGATCGTCGTCAGAGCGGTCGTGTCACCTGACCTGCTTTAGGACCGATACCCTCTTATCGGACAGGCCGCTCACCTGCAGCTTCATGCCGACCGTCTTCCAGTGATCGGCCTCCGCCTCCAGCGCGGTGGCCGATAGCGGGCTCTCGTCGAGCCAGGACTGCGGCAAATCGATGGCGAAGCCGCCGGCGTCGGCGGCGACGCGCAGGAACGGAAGCTTCGCGTCGCTTCGGCTGCGCAGGATGAGCGAGGCGGTGCGCAGCGCGAACACCAGCTTCCAGTCCGAGCCGTCGAGCCCGGCGTCCTGCATCTTGCGCAGCTTGCCGCGGTGCGCGAGCACGATGCGCGCGAGCCGCGCCTGCTCCGGGCGAGAGAACCCGGGCATGTCGGCGTTGGAGAGCACGTACGCGGAATGCTTGTGGTACTGCGCGTGCGCGATCGACAGGCCGATCTCCGCCAGCCGCGCCGCCCACTCGAGCATCAGGCGGTCGGCGTCGTCCTCGCGCTCGGCGCCCGGCGTGAGCGCGTCGTAGATGGTGAGCGCGAGCTGCTTCACGCGCTCGGCCTGCGCCGTGTCGACGTGGTAGCGCCGCATGAATTGCGCCACCGTCGCCTCGCGCATGTCGCGGTGCTCGACGCGGCCGAGCAGGTCGTAGAGCACGCCGTGGCGCAATGCCGCCGCGGAGACCTTCATCGACTCCAGGCCGAGCTCCTCGAATGCCGCGTGCAGGATGGCGAGGCCGCCGGGCAGCACCGGCGCCCGGTTGGGGCGCAGCCCGGCGATGCGGTCCGGATCCGCCTTCTCGCTTTTCACCAGCAGCGATCTCAGTTTTTCCAGGCCCGCTCTGGTCAGGCCGTCTTCGGCGAAGCCGTTCTCGCGCAGGATGTTCTCGATGGCGCGCGCGGTGCCCGAGGACGCCACCGCCTCGTCCCATCCGGCCGCGCGGTAGGCGCGCACGATGCCGGCGAGCTCCTGCCGGGCGGCCAGCTCGGCGGCGCGCATCGCCGCCTTGTCGACCTTGCCGTCTGGAAAGTACTTGAGGCTGTAGCTCACGCAGCCCATGTAGAGCGACTCGGTGAGCTGCGGCTCGAGGCCGGTGCCGACGATGAATTCGGTCGAGCCGCCGCCGACGTCGACCACCAGGCGACGCTCGATCTTCGAGCCGACCGCGGCCGGCATGGCGTGCGCCACGCCGAGGTAGATGAGGCGCGCCTCCTCGCGTCCCGAGATGACCTCGATCGGGAAGCCGAGCACCTGGCGCGCTTCGCGCAGGAACTGCGGCGCGTTCTTCGCCACCCGCAGCGCGTTGGTGCCGACGGCCCGTACCGCCTGGCGCGGGAAGCCGCGCAGCCGCTCGGCGAGCTTCGCGAGCGACTCGAGCGCGCGCGCCTGCGTGGCGCGGTCGATGCGCTTGTCGGCGGTGAGGCCGGCGCCCAGGCGCACCACCTCGCGCACCGCGTCGAGCGGATAGATCTGGCGCTCGACCACGCGCCCGATTTCCAGGTGGAAGCTGTTCGAGCCCAGGTCGACCGCGGCGAGCGTGTCGTGGCGTGCCATGGTCCGACCGTATCACCCTTGATCCGACATGACAAATGACCCAATAACCCAAAAGGGGTCAGAGCAATTTTCCGGTAACACGTCGAGCTACGCGGACTATGTGTTACCGGAAAATTGCTCTGACCCCTTTTTGATCGAACGGTAAAATGCTCTTACCGCTTCGTCCGAGGCGGCCCCCATGAACCGCAGAATCCCGCCGCCGACCCAGTTCCTCAATCGCGAGCTCGGCATCCTCGCGTTCCAGCGGCGGGTGCTGACTCAGGCAGCCGACGACTCGGTGCCGCTGCTCGAGCGGCTGCGCTTCATCACCATCGTGTCGTCCAACCTGGACGAGTTCTTCGAGATCCGCGTCGCCGGGCTCAAGGAGCAGATCAAGCTCGGCCTGCCCGAGCCCGGCCCCGACGGCCGCGGGCCGGGCGAGGTGTTCGCCGACGTGGGCCAGGAGGCGCACGCGATGGTCGCGGAGCAGTACCGGCTGCTGAACGAGGTCGTGCTTCCTGCGCTCGCGAAGGAAGGCATCGTGTTCCCGCGGCGCGAGGAATGGAGCCCGGCCCAGCGGCAGTGGATCCGCGACTACTTCTTCCGCGAGCTGCTTCCGGTGCTGACGCCGATCGGCCTCGACCCCGCGCACCCGTTCCCGCGCGTGTTCAACAAGAGCCTCAATTTCGCCTGCGAGCTCGAGGGCCGCGACGCCTTCGGCAGGAGCTCGGGCGCCGCGATCGTGCAGGCGCCGCGCGCCCTGCCGCGCGTGATCCGCCTGCCGCAGGCGATCGCCGGGGCGGAATACGCGTTCGTCTTTCTCTCCTCCATCCTGCACGCCCACATGGGCGAGCTCTTCGCCGGCATGAACGTGAGGGGCTGCTACCAGTTCCGGGTGACGCGCAACTCCGACCTCTTCGTCGACGAGGAGGAGATCAAGAACCTGCACACCGCCCTGAAAGGCGAGCTGCTGCACCGGCACTTCGGCGACGCGGTGCGCCTCGAGGTCGCCGACAACTGCTCGCAGCACATGGTGGACTTCCTGCTCCAGCAATTTTCGCTGCACGAGGCCGACCTCTACCGCGTCGAGGGCCCGGTGAATCTCTATCGCCTGCGCGAGGTGCCCGACCAGGTGGACAAGCCCGCGCTCAAGTACCCGCCGTTCCAGCCCGGAATGCCGGGCTCGCTCGGCAGCGGCGATCTCTTCGAAACGCTGAGGAAGAACGACGTCCTGCTGCATCACCCGTTCCAGTCGTTCCTGCCGGTGATCGAGTTCATCCGCACCACCGCGAACGATCCCAACGTGATCGCCATCAAGCAGACCGTATACCGCACCGGCACCGATTCGGAGCTGATGGAAATCCTGGTCGACGCCGCGCGCAAGGGCAAGGAAGTCACCGTGGTGGTGGAGCTCATGGCGCGCTTCGACGAAGAGGCGAACCTCAACTGGGCGGCGCGGCTCGAGGAGGTCGGCGCGCATGTGATCTACGGCGTGGTCGGCCACAAGACCCACGCCAAGATGGCGCTGGTGGTGCGCCGCGAGGAAAGCGCGGAAGGCAAGGTCCTGCGCCGCTACGTGCACCTCGCGACCGGCAACTACCATCCGCGCACCGCCAGGCTCTACACCGATTTCGGGCTGATGAGCTCGAACGAGGACCTGTGCGCCGACGTGGCCGAGGTGTTCAAGCAGCTCACCGGCCTCGGGCGCGCGAGCAAGATGAGGCACGTGTGGCAGTCGCCGTTCACCCTGCACAAGCGCATCGTCGCGGCGATCCGCAACGAGGCCAGGCTCGCCGCCGAGGGGCAGGAGGGCCGCATCATCGCCAAGATGAACGCGCTGCTCGAGCCGCAGATCATCGAGGAGCTCTACCTCGCCTCGCAGGCGGGGGTGAAGACCGACCTGGTCGTGCGCGGCCAGTGCGCGTTGAAGCCGGGGCTGCAGGGTCTTTCGGACAACATCCGCGTGCGCTCGATCGTCGGCCGCTTCCTCGAGCACTCGCGCGTGTTCTATTTCCGCAACGGCGGCGCCGAGGACGTGTTCCTCGCGAGCGCCGACTGGATGGACCGCAACTTCTTCCGCCGCATCGAGCTGTGCTTCCCGGTGCTCGACCCGGCGCTCAAGCGGCGCGTGATCCGCGAAGGCCTGCAGCCCTACCTCGACGACAACTGTCACGCCTGGGAGATGCGCCCCGACGGCAGCTACGAGCAGCTCAAGCCGCGGCGCGGCCGGCGCCGCTCGGCGCAGGAAGAGCTCCTCTACACCCTCGCCATCCCGAGTTGAGTGGAGGCGAGCCGTTACAAGTCGAAGCCGCTTCTGCTGCGGCCGTTCATCGCCCTGCGCGTCGCGTCGCAGGGACTGGCCGCGGCGTGGCGCCACGAGATTCCCTTCCGCATGGAGGTCGTGGCTTTTGCAGTTCTGATTCCTCTCAGCTTCCTAGCAGGAAAAACCGCGGTGGAGCGCGCGCTCCTCATCGGCAGCCTGCTCCTTGTCCTGATCGTGGAGCTGCTCAACTCGGCGCTCGAGGCGACCCTCGACCGGGTCTCCCTCGAGGATCATCCGCTCATCGGCCGGGCCAAGGACATCGCCAGCGCCGCGGTGGGGCTCTCGCTCGTCAACGCCGGCGTGATCTGGATCTTTATCCTGCTGGGCTAGCGCATCCAGACCAGCGCGCACGCGCCTCCGCCCACGGCAAGCGCATAGAAGAGGGCCACGATTGCCTGCGCGATGGCGCTGCCCTGGGGTACGGGCAGGCGCACCGCCAACGGCACGAGCGCGAGCAGCGCGGCTTCGTACCAGTGAAGTCCTCGCTGCAGCGTTACGGTCGCGGCGAGCCCCGCGCCGATCACGCCGACCGAGAGGGTGAAGGACGCCCCCGCGACGATGCCCCTCGCCAGGACGATGGCGACGATCAGGAACCCGGCCGCGCCCGCGGCGAGCCCGAAGCTCCACAGGGCAAGCGTCTTGGCGCCGCCGAGAAACGCGATGGCGCCGGTCGCGAGCCCCAATCCCATTCCGGCCGCGGCGGCCCGCGGCGGCTCGTCGTACGAGAGCACCGAGAAGGCAACGCCCGCAGCAACGATGCCGCCCAGGCCCATTGCATAGAGCGCGATCCGCTCGGCCGGCATGCGCCCGATGAGGGAGATGAAGATCCAGCAAGCGGCGATGCCAAAGGCGAGGCCGAGGACCAAGCCCGTCTTGCGCGTCGGCCTGAAGGCGAGATCCACGATCGCTCCGAGAAGCGCGGCGGCGGCCGACAACAGGACGAGCTTCTTCTCGAAGTCGAGCTGGCCGGTGAGGTAGACCGCTGCGAAGAACCCGAACCCGGCCGCGAGGCCGCTGAGGCGCAGCGGATAGAGAGCGAGCGCCGCGGCGATGCCGGCAAGCGCAGGGCCGACGCCGCCCTGGATCCACGGGTTTTCGAGAAATTCCCCCACTACTACGCGCGCGCGGCGCGGATCACGCCCTTGACCTGGCGCACCTGCGCCAGCGCGCGCTTCAGCTGCGCCATGTTGGCGACCTCGAAGCTGAAGCGCATGAAGGCGAGCTCGTCGCGACTCTGGGTGCGCACCGCGGTGACGTTGATCTTCTCGCGCGCGAGCGCATCGCCGATGTCGCGCAGCAGCCCCCTGCGGTCGGTGGCGGTGACGGCGAGCTCGACCGCGTAAGCTGCTTCGCCCAGAGCCCCGCCTTTACCCCAGCTTGCGTCGATGAGGCGCTCGGGCTGGGCCTCTGCCAGGCGCTTCAGCGCCGCGCAATCTTCGCGGTGCACCGACACGCCCTTGCCGCGCGTGACGAAGCCGCGCACCGGATCCGGCGGCACCGGCTTGCAGCAGCGGGCGAGCTGCGTGAGCAGGCTGTCCATCCCCACGACGAGCACGCCGCCCTTGGCGGCCGCGGGTTTCTTCCGTTTGGGAACCTCAACCTGCTCCGCGGGCGTTTGATCCCCGTGCAGGGCGGAATGAAGCTGCCGCAGATTGACCTCGTCGCGCGCCACGGCGGCGAAAAGCTCGTCGGGCTGCTTGAAGCCGAGCTTGGACGCGAGCTGGTCCAGGTTCGCGTTGGCCGCGCGCTCGCGGCGCAGCGCCTTCTCCACCTGCGCCCGGCCCGCGGCGACGCTTTCCTGGATCGCCTGCGCGTTGAACCACTGGCGGATCTTCTGCCGCGCGCGCGGGCTCTTCACGAAGCCGCGCTCGGCGTTCAGCCAGTCGCGCGACGGGCCGCCCGATTTTGCAGTAACGATCTCGACCCGCTGCCCGCTTACGAGCGGCGTGTCGAGCGGCACGATGTGGCCGTCGACCTTGGCGCCGCGGCAGCGGTGCCCGAGGTCGGTGTGCAGCGCATAGGCGAAGTCGACCGGCGTCGCCCCGGCCGGCAGGTCGATCACCTTGCCCTGCGGGGTGAGGACGTAGACCGTGTCGTCGAGGCGCGTGCCGCGCGCCTTGGACCAGTCGGCGACCTCGTCGCGCCACGCGAGCAGCTCGCGCAACCACGCGATCTTCTCCTCGAACTGCTTCGAGGCTTTGGCCTTTTCTTTGTACTGCCAATGCGCGGCGACGCCGTACTCCGCTTGCCGGTGCATCGCCTCCGTGCGGATCTGCACCTCGAGCGTCTTGCCCGACGGGCCGAGCACCGCGGTGTGCAGCGACTGGTACAGGTTCCCCTTCGGACGCGAGATGTAGTCGTCGAACTCCTTCGGGATCGGCTGCCACAGGTTGTGCACCACGCCGAGCGCGGTGTAGCAGTCCTTGACCTCGGGAACGATCACGCGCAGGGCGCGCACGTCGTAGACCTGCGAGAAATCGAGGCCCTTGTTGCGCATCTTGTTCCAGATGGAATAGATGTGCTTGGGCCGCCCGCTGATCTCGCCCTTCACTCCGGCCGCCTCGAGCTCCCGGGCCAGGGTGGCGATCGAGTCGGCGATGTACTGCTGGCGCTCCACGCGGCGCTCGTCGAGCATCTGCGCGATGCGCTTGTAGAGCTCGGGCTCGAGGTAGCGGAACGAAAGATCCTCGAGCTCCCACTTGAGCTGGAACACGCCCAGGCGATTGGCGAGCGGCGAGTAGATGTCAAGCGTTTCCTTCGCGTAGTCGTTCCGGTCGGGAGAGGGATTTTTCGCGAACCAGCGCAGCGTCTGCGTCCGGCTCGCGAGGCGGATCAGCACCACGCGCACGTCCTCGACCATGCCGAGGACCATCTTGCGCAGCACCTCGTTCTGCTCGACTGGGTTGGCGCGGGTCGCGACGCGAAGCTGGTAGAGCCGCTCGACGCCTTCGGCGAGCCCGGCGGTCTCGGCGCCGAAGGCTTCACGCAGCCGGTCGGTCGTCCCGAGGCGCTTGGGCGCCGCGAACAGGATGCCCGCCGCGCGCCCTGGCGCGTCGAGCCCGATTTCGGCGAGGCTCGACGCGAGACCGAGCGCGTGCGGCCAGACCGGCTCGCCGGTCGAGAGCAGCTCTCCGGCGTAGAGCGGCTCGGCGAACTGAAGCGCCCGGGCGACGAGGTCGCGCTCGGCCGGCGCCAGCCCCTCGGCGAGCGGGCCGAGCGCGGCGGAAGCGTTAGCCGGATGCAGCTGGACGACCGTGACCATGCGGTATTTTACGGTCTCATGGGCTGGATCACCGAGTGGAGGCGCAGGCGCGTGCTGCAGAAGCACGCGATCGACGCCGCGCTTTGGCGGCGCGCTACGCGTGCGCTTCCCTTCGTTCCTCAAACCCAGAAATTGAAGGACCTCGTGCTGCTGTTTCTTGCCGAGAAGCAGTTCGCGGGCGCCCACGGCGTCGAGGTCACCGACGAGATGCGCGTCGCAATCGCGGCGCAGGCCTGTGTGCCGATCCTCGAGCTCGGCCTCGACTGGTACGCTGGCTGGACCGGAATCGTGGTCTATCCGGGCGACTTCCGCGTGCGGCGCACCGAGGTTGACGAGGACGGAGTAGTACACGAATGGGACGACGAGCTTGCCGGCGAGGCGATGCCGGGCGGGCCGGTGGTGATCTCCTGGGACGCGGCGGCGAACGATCGCTACATCAACGTGGTGATCCACGAGTTCGCCCACAAGCTCGACATGCTGGACGGCGTCGCCGACGGCCTGCCGCCGCTGCATCCCGGCATGGACCGCGGCGTCTGGACGCGCGCCTTCGAGGAGGCCTACGGGGGTTTCTGCGACGCGGTGGAGCGCGGCCGCGATACCTGGCTCGACCCGTACGCCGCCGAGCATCCCTCCGAGTTCTTCGCCGTGATCAGCGAAGCTTTCTTCGAGGACCCCGGCGAGACGCGGCGGCGCTACCCTGATGTGTACGAGCAGCTAAAGCTCTTCTACAAACAGGACCCCGCAGGAAGCCGCGGGAAAGGCAAGGACCCGGCATCCAAATGACCGCACGCCTCGTCTTCAATGCAAGCGAGATCGAGCCGGCGGCGCTCGAAGAACGCGTTCGCCGCGCGGCCGGCGCTCTCGAGCGCCTCGGTGTGCGCCAGGGCGATGTCGTCTGCATCCTGCTGCACAACGGCCCCGCATTCCTGGAAGCGCAGCTCGCGGCACGGCTTCTGGGCGCCTATTGGTGCCCGATCAACTGGCACTACAAGGCGGACGAAGCCGGCTGGATCCTGCGCGACAGCGGCGCGAAAGTACTGGTCACCGATGACGCGTTGCGCGCGCAAGCCGGGGCCGGCATCCCGCCGGGCTTGCCGGTGGTGAATGATTGGAAGCAGTTCCTGGACGGGCAGGTTCCGTGGAAAGCAGAAGAACGCCGTCCCGGCACGCTGATGCCGTATACCTCGGGCACCACGGGGCGCGCCAAGGGCATTCGCCGACTGCCGCAGACGCCGGAGCAGCTGGCGCAGCTCCAGCAAGGCATGAGGCAGGTGCTCGGCATCGAGCCGGGGATGCGCGCGCTGCATCCGGCGCCGCTCTATCACAGCGCGCCCTCGAGCTACGCGGTGCAGGCCGCCCTCCATGGCGAGCTCCTGGTGCTGGAGGAGCGCTTCGACGCCGAGCGCGCGCTCTCCCTGATCGAGCGCCATCGCCTCACGCATGCCTACCTCGTGCCGACGATGTACGTGCGGCTGCTCCGCCTGTCCGAGGCGGTGAAGCGCCGCTACGACCTCTCTTCGATGCTGTTCGTCGCCTCCACCGGCTCGCCCTGCCCCGCCGAGGTGAAGCGGGCCATGATCGACTGGTGGGGGCCGGTGTTCAACGAGAGCTACGCCGCGAGCGAGCTCGGCTACGTCACCTCGATCGGCTCCGAGGAGGCGCTGCGCAAGCCCGGCGCCGCGGGGCGACCCGTCGGGGCGGCGACGCTCCGCATCCTCGACGAGAGCGGACGCGAGCTGCCGCGCGGCGAGGTGGGCCTCATCTACGCCCGCCAGCCCGCGTATCCGGACTTCACCTACAACAACAATCCCGAGGCCCGCCGAACGATCGAGCGCGACGGGCTGCTTTCGCTCGGCGACATGGGCTTCATCGACGACGACGGCTACCTCTATGTCTGCGACCGGGCCTCAGACATGGTGATCTCCGGCGGCGTGAACATCTATCCCGCCGAGATCGAGGCCGTGCTCACCTTGATGCCCGGCGTGCGCGACTGCGCGGTATTCGGCATTCCCGACGAGGAGTTCGGCGAAGCCCTCGCCGCCGCAGTGCAGACCGAGGCAGGTTCATTACTTCAGTCCGAAGACGTGAGGCGATATCTTCAGGAAAAGATCGCGAACTACAAGGTGCCGAAGGTCGTCACCTTCCATGCCGAGCTGCCTCGCGAGGAAAGCGGCAAGATCTTCAAGCGGCGCCTGCGCGCCCCGTACTGGGAAAAGACCGGGCGCCGGATCTAGAGCGTGGCGCCGCCGAGGAACAGCTGGCCGATCCGAGGGTCGGCGAGCAGGTCGCACGAGCGCCCCTGCATGCGCACGCGGCCGAGCTCCAGCACCACGCCGAATTCCGAGATCTCGAGCGCGCGCTTCGCGTTCTGCTCCACCATGAGGATCGAGACGCCCTGCCGGCGCAGTCCCTGGAGGATCTCGAAGGTCTCGCCCACGAGCAGCGGCGAGAGGCCGATCGAGGGCTCGTCGATCAGCATGAGCTTCGGCTCGAGCAGCAGGCCGCGCGCGATCTCGAGCAGCTTCTGCTGGCCGCCCGAAAGCGTCGAGGCCTGGGCGCGCGCCTTCTCGCGCAGCATCGGAAAGCGCTGCAGCATCGCCTCGACGCGCCCGGCGACGTCGGCGCCCCGCCCGGCGGCGGTCAGGCCGAGCTCGAGGTTGTGCAGCACGCTGAGCTCCGGAAACACGTTGCGCCCCTGCGGCACGTAGGTGATGCCGAGCTCGAGCAGGCGGCGGGGCTCGCGATTCGTGATGTCGCGCCCGTCGAACGCGATGTGGCCGTGCCGCACCGGGAGCAGCCCGAACACCGCCTTGAACACGGTGGACTTGCCGGCGCCGTTGGGGCCGATGATGGTGGTAATCGCGCCGCGCGCCGCCTGCAGGCTGGTGCCGTTGAGGACGGTCAGCCCGCCATAGCCGGCGAGCACGTCCTCGAGCACCAGGATCGGGTCTGCCGTTTCTATCGTTCGGTTATCCACCGAGGTAGGCCTCGATCACCTGCGGATTGCCGCGGATCTCGTCCGGGGTGCCCTCGGCGATGATGCGGCCCTCGGCGAGCACCAGGACGCGGGTGCACAGCGACATGACGAATTCCATGTTGTGCTCGATGACGACGAAGGTGGCGCGCTCCTTCGCGTTGATCTCGCGCAGGCGCTCGCGCAGCCCGGCGAGCATCGTCGGATTGACGCCGCCGGCGGGCTCGTCGAGCAGCACCAGCCGCGGCCCGGCCATGAACGCCATCGCTACGTCGAGCAGCTTCTGCTGGCCGTAGCTCAGCGTGCCGGCCTTCTCCCCGGCCAGCTGCGCCAGCCGGAAGAACTCGATCATGCGGTCGGCGGCGCTGCCTAGGCCGGCGTCGCGGCGTCCGACCAGGCGCGACCACATCGAGCCGCGGTGCTCCTGCCCGGCGAGGATCAGGTTCTCGCGCACCGTCAGCTGGGGGAATACCTGCAGCAGCTGGAAGGTGCGGCCGACGCCGAGCCGGTTGAGCTCGCAGGGCCGCATCCCGGTGATGGCGCGCCCGTCGATGCGCACTTCGCCGGCCGAGGGCGGCAGCTGGCCGAGGATGCAGTTGAACAGCGTCGACTTGCCCGAGCCGTTCGGCCCGATCAGGCCGAGGATCTCGCCTTCATGCACCTCGAAAGAAACGCCGTTTACTGCGCGGATGCCGCCGAATGCTTTTTCCAATCCATTGACCTGGAGAACGGCACTCACCGGACCAGCCTTCTCGCGCGCTCTGCGAGCCCGAGCAGTCCCGACGGGCAGAACGCCATCAATACCATCACCGCAATCGCGTAGAAGATGAGGTACAGGCCCTCGCTGCCGAAGCGCATCCACTCGGGCAGCAGCACCGAGACCGCGGCGCCGAGAAACGGGCCGAGGAAGGAGCCCGATCCGCCGACCATCACCATCAGCAGCAGGTTGAGGGACAGGTTGAGGTTGAACGCGGTCGGCTCGATGAACTGCACCAGCGGCGCGTACAGCACACCCGCAACTCCGCCGAGCGTCGATCCCATGGCGAAGGCCATCAGCGTGTAGCGCCGTGTATCGACGCCGAGCGAGTCGGCGCGCACCGTGTTCTCGCGCAGCGCGGTGAAGGCGCGCCCCCAGGGCGAGCGCACCAGCCACCAAGTGGCGCCGCCAACCAGCGCCAGCACTCCCAGGCAGAAGAAGTAGAAGTCGATTGGCGCCTTGGTCGACCAGCCGAGCAGCGTCGGTCGGGGGATGCCGGAGATGCCGTAGACGCCCTTGGTGAGCCATTCCTCGTTGCGCAGCACCAGAAAGACCAGCGTCGCGAAGGAAAGCGTGACGAAGGCGAGGTAGTGGTGCTGCACGCGCAACGCCGGGTAACCCAGCACCCAGCCGATCGCCAGGCTAAGCGCGACCGCCAGGACGAAAGCGGCCCACAACGGCCATCCGGTCGTTGTCAGCAGCGCCGCGGCATAGGCGCCGATGCCCACGAACGAGCCCTGCGCGAGCGAGATCTGCCCCGCATAGCCCAGCGTGAGGTTGAGGCCGATCGCGGCGATCGTCATCACGATCCACAGGCTGAGCAGATAGATGCCGTAGGGCTTGAGGAAGAACGGCGCAGCTACAAGTAACAAAATTAATCCTGCGAAAAAAACCTTCTTCATACCGTCCGTTCCTCCGCACGGCCGAGCAGACCCTGTGGTCGCCACAGGATTACCGCGATCAGCAGGAACAGCGGAATCGCGGCGCGGTACTGGGCGGACCAGTACGCGGCGACGAAGTTATCGGCGACGCCGAGCAATACGCCGCCGGCGATCGCGCCGCGCACCTGGTTGAAGCCGCCGACAATAGCGGCGACAAACGCAGCGAGCCCCAGTAGTTCACCATTGGTGAACTTGGCCAGGTAGATTGGGCTGACCAGGAAGGAAGCGAGCGCCACGAGCGCGGCGTTCACCAGGAACGTATAGAGGATCATGCGCTCGACCGGGATGCCGAGCACCCGCGCCAGCAGCGGGTTCTGCGCGGTCGCCTGCATCTGGCGGCCGGTGCGCGTCGCGCCGAGAAAATACTGCAGCGCGCCGACCGCGACGACCGCCACCGCAATGATGACCAGGCTCTGCGCCGAAATGACCGCACCGCCGAGCGTGAGGTTGCTCGTCGGCCAGACGCCCGGAAATGCCTGCGCCTCGGCGGCGTAGAACTCCTTGACGCCCTCCTTCATGAGGATGGCGAGGCCCAGGGTCGAAATGACCAGCGGCAGCACGCCGTGCCGCAATATCGGATCGACCACCATCTGCTTGAACAGCAGGCCGAGCACCAGAAGCGCGACCAGCAAGCCGACCGCGAGCGCCAGCGGGAAGGACAGCCCGCCGAACTTCATCGCCGCCAGCACGAAGAACGCCGGCAGCATGACGAACTCGCCCTGCGCGAAATTGATCGTCTGCGAGGTCTGCCACAGCAGCACGAAGCCGACCGCGACCAGCGCGTAGATGCCGCCGGTCGCGATCCCCGCGACCGCGAGCTGCAGGAAGTCGGCCAGGACTACTTGTCCAGATTAGCGACCTACGACCTCGCTATTTACCGAGCTTCGGCACGATCTCGACCACCTTCTGCTTGCCGTCCACCACCTCGACCAGGAAGCTGATGCGGTCGATGTCGCCCTTCGCGTCCCACGTGGTCTCGATCAGGATGCCCGGCTCTTGCTGCGGCGTGATGGTCAGGCCGTGCATCAGCTTGGCGAGCGCCTTGCTGTCAAACTTGCCCATTTTCTCGGTCGCGTGCTTGACCGCGTACACCGCGGTGTAGCCCTTGATGCCGTTGTGGTCGGGCAGGTACTTGAAGCGCTTCTGGAACTTGTCGCGGAACTCGAGCACCGCCGGGATCGGCGCGTCGGCGGTCAAGCCCACGTGCCCTTTCACACCGTTGGCCGTGTCGCCCGCGAGCTCGATCACCTTCTGGCTGATGACGTTGGTCTCGCCGATGATCGGCGTCTTCACGCCCTGCTTGCGCGCCTCGCGCAGCACGCGCGCACACTCCTCCTCGTTGGTGTAGATGAAGATGACGTCGGCGTTCGCCGCCTTCAGCTTGACGATGTCGGCGGCGAAGTCCACCTGGCCGGACTCGGTCGAGACGTCGGCGACGATCTTGATCTTGCGCGCCGCCATCTCCTTGAAAAACACGTCGCGTCCGCCCTTGCCGTAATCGTTGTTCACCCACAGGAAGGCCACCGTCTTCGCCTTGAGGCTTTGTGCGACGAAGATCGCCATCTTCGGCATGCTCATCTGCTGCCCGAAGGACGTGCGGAAGATGTAGTCGTTGCCCATCTGCGTGATCTCGGCGGCCTCCGCTCCGGTCATCTGCGGGATCTCGGCCTGCTGGGCAAGGATCATGTTCACCTTCACCGAGCCGGAGAACACCGGGCCGAGGATCACATACGGGTTGCCGTCGATCGCCTTCTGCACCTGGGCGCGCGAGATGCCGGCGTTGCTCTGCGTGTCGCTCACCGGCGCGTTGATCTTGCGCTTGAGGATCCCGCCCTTGGCGTTGATCTCGTCGATCGCCATCAGCGCGCCGTCGCGGAAATTGGTGCCCGACACGGCACCGTTGCCCGACACCTCGATCACGATCGGCATGAAGACCGTCTGCTGCGCCTGCGCTGACGCCGCGCCGAGCGCGAGCATGCCGGCTGCCGCTACTCCCCTCCACCTTGCGTTCACGTTCCCCTCCTCTGTCAGAGACCCTCGAACTGCAGAATGTTAAGACCCGCGTTCTGGTCGGTCAGGTACATGAGCCCGTTGCGGTCGACATAGCAATCGGCCGTCTGGAGCACCTGCGGCCGGTTTGGCCGCGGATCCACCATCTTCGCGGGATTGGGCGGCACGTAGAACGCGATCTCCTTCGCCCGGGACTGGTCCGCGATGTCGTAGACCCGCACGCCCGCGTTGTAGTAGGTGGCGAAGATGAGCTTGGAGCTCTGGAATGCGCCCGGCCGGTTCTCGTGCAGGTTGTGCGGGCCGAAAAACCCGCCCTTCGCGCAATAGTCGGATTCGCCGGGCTCCGGGAAGGACGCAATGACCTTCGGGTCGGATGGCTCGCGCACGTCGTAGGTCCAGATGTGGCGCCGCCCTTCCTTGCAGTTGGCAAAGGTGGGCTCGTCGGCGAGGACTAGGAGCTTGCGCTCCGGCAGCGGCAGCGGCGAATGCGTGCCGCCGCCGCCCGGCTGCGGAAGGCGGTGGACGAGGATCTTCGGCCGCGCCGGATCGGCGACGCTGACCACGGTCAGTCCGCCATCGCGCCAGGCGGCGTAGGCGAGCTCGCCATCGACCAGCGCATGATGCAGCGCGTATCGCTTGCCGGCGGGCCAGCTCGGCGTCTCGCCGCCACCACGCCACATGCCGGGGAGCCAGCAGCGCCCCACGAGCTGCGGTTTGCTCGGCTGCGACATGTCGATGATCGCGAGGATGTGGTCGGTGAAATCGGCGAAGTGGATCGAGGCGTAGGCATAGCGCCCGCCCACGTACCAGATCCGGTGCGGCCCCACTCCGTCGACGGGCATGAAACCAATCTCGCGCGGCTTCTCCAGCTTGGAAATATCGTAGACCCGGATGCCGGCCGTGAACTCGATCCCGGTCCCCTTGAGGCGGTCGGCCGGCGAGCCGCCGAAATAGTTTTGGTCGCTCTGCTGGAACTGCTGCATCGTCCAGACACTGGGCGCGTTCACCGCCAGAAGAAGGTCCTCGTGGGTCTGCAGGTGGAAGGCGCGCGTCCCCTGCGGGCAGGCGATGAAATCGGTGACCTTCGGGTGCTTCGCGTCGCGCACGTCGAGGGTGGTGATGCCGTTGCTGAAGCCGTGGCCGACGTAGGCGTAGCCGCGGTGCACCATGACCTGCACGCCGTCGCCCTTGCCGTTCATGTCCGAATGGCCGACGAAGCGGATATTGCGCGCCGAAACGGGGTTCATCGTTCAGGTCGGTGCCTTGGCGGCGATGTCCGCCTCGACCATGCTGCGCAGCTCCGGCGTGACCTTCGGCTCACCGCCGAACCATTTGCGAAAACCGAATCCCGCCTGCTGCAGGAGCATGCCCAGGCCGTCGACCGTGCGGTGGCCGCGCTTCTTCGCCTGCGCGAGAAGCGGCGTCTCCAGCGGGACGTAGACGATGTCGTAGACCACGGCGCTCTTCCTGAGCGGCCCGAGATCGATCTGCAGCGGGTCCTTGCCCTGCATGCCGAGCGAGGTGCAGTTCACGAGCACGTCGGCCTGAGACAGCAGTTTCGCCAAGTCATTCCACCGATGAGCGCTCGCACCGAAGCGCTGCGCCAGCTCCTGCGCGCGCGCGACGGTGCGATTCACGACGTGCACTTCGATGCCGCGCTGTCGGAACGCATAGACCGCCGAGCGGCTGGCGCCGCCGGCCCCGAGGATCACCACGTTGCAGCCTGGCACGTTCCAGCCGGGCGCGCGATCGTCGAGGTTGGCGATGAAGCCGTGGACGTCGGAATTGCCGCCCATCAGCCTCCCGTTCTCGAGCCAGAGCGTATTCACGGCGCCGACCGCCTCAGAGGCCGCATCGCGCGCGCTGACCGCGCGGTAGGCAGCCTCTTTGTGAGGCGCGGTTACGTTGCCGCCGACATAACCGTTCTTTCCCAGCTCACCCACAAATCCAGGAAATTGCTCGGGCATGAGGTCCTTCAGCTCGTACGCTCCCTCGATGCCGAGCGTCCTGAGCCAGTAGCCATGGATCATCGGCGAGCGCGAATGCGCGATCGGATGGCCCATCACACAGGCTTTTTTCATTACAGCGGCGAGAAAGAGGTCGACTTGAGGATGCGGCACTCCTGGCTCTGGTGCGCGCCGAGCTCGCGGCTCTTGGCGAGGTATTCCTTGAACGCCGGATCCGACATAAGCGCGTCGCGCTTCTTCTCGCGGTCGGCCTGGCTCGCGTACTTCCACACGTGCACCACCTGGTTGAGCGGCCCGACCTCGGTCGTGGCGTAGAAAACCGGCTCGCCGCAATGCTTCACCTGCGTCGGATGGCCGTATTCCTCGTAAAGCTTGAGCCAGGCGGCGAACTTGTTGTTGTGCAGCGTGTAGATGCGCAGATCGAAAATCATGTCCCCTCCGCGGAGACGAGTATAGCTTTCGTCGCATCGAGCGCGCGCCGCGCCCGCTCGAGCGGCGGCAGCTTTTGCGAAACCGGAACCTCCAGGCTGAGCGGAATGCCCGCGGGGAGCGCGCGCAGCAGTCCGCGCAGATCGAGCCCGCCGTCGCCCGGGAAGAGGCGCTCCGAGCGCGCCTGGCGAATAATCTCCTCCATTTGCGCCGGCCGGCCGGGCGCGGCGTCGCAGAGCTGCGCATAGCGCAGGCGCGTCGACGGCACGCTGGAAAGCACTTGCGGCGTGTCGCCGCCGCGGAAGAAGTGGATCGCATCCACCAGCAGGCCGCCGTTCGGCCGCGCGGCCAGGTCGATGATGCGCATGGCTTTGGCCACGTTCGACACGTCGACCCACGGCATCGGCTCGAGGTTCGCCGCAAGCCCATAGCGCGCCGCGAGATCGCAAAGCGCTCCGAACGTCTTGGCGAGGCGGGATTCGTCCGGATCGGCGCCGTGCACCAGGAGCTCGGTCGCTTTCAGGCGCGCGCTGGCTTCGAGCACCGCTTCGAAGTCGGCGAATTTGGTTTCCGGCGTGAGGCGAAAGACTTCGACGTCGAGCACCCGAACGCCGTGCTCCACCAGGGTTCGTTCGACTGCAGAAACATCGAAGCTATGCTGGTAGGGCTGCCCCGCCACGGGAACCAGGCGCAGTCCCACGTGGGTGTAGCCGGCCTGCGCCGCGACGCGGATCTGCTCCTCGTGCGGCAGCTCGAGAACCGTGAGCGCCGCGAGTCCGATAGGCCGGTTCATTTCAATTTCAGTAAGTAATCCGCGCGACCGAGCGCAATGCCTCCGGCGTGGTCGCAGGAAAGCCGAAGAATTCCAGGTACGCCGGGACCTGCTCGAACAGCATGTCCGCGCCGACCTGGTAGCGGCAGCCGCGCATCCGCACCGCCTCGAGGAAAGGCGTCATTTCCTCCTTCAGCACCACCTCGCCGACAAAGGTCTTGGATGAAATGCGCGCGACGTCCATCGGCAGCGGGTCGCCGGCATTCATGCCAAGCGGCGTGGCGTTGACGACCAGATCATGGGCGACCGGGTCCTTCGATCCGTTTTTCAATTCTATTGTTGGGTAGTGCGTGGTGAGACGCCGCGCCAAGCCCCGGGCAGCGTCGGCATGCGCATCGAAGAGCGTCAGCGCGCTCACGCCGGCGGCAGCCAGCGACGCGGCGATCGCCGAGCCGACGCCGCCGCAGCCCACGACGAGCGCACGCGCGCCTTCGAGCCTGCATCCCTTGCGACGCACGCCGCGCACAAAGCCCTCGCCGTCGAAGAGATCGCCCTGCAGGCGCCCGTCGGCCGCGCGCCGCACGGCGTTGCAGGAGCCCGCGATCTTCACCGCGATCGTCGCTTCGTCGAGCAGGCCGACGGTGCTGACCTTATGCGGCATCGTGATGATCGCGCCGCGGACGTTCGTCAGCGTGAACACCGATCTCAGGAACGCCGGATAGTGCTCGGCCTCGCAGCTCATCGGCACAACCACGGCGTCGATTTCCGCCTGCTCGAAGTAGGGGTTATAGATCATCGGCGACTTGAACGTATGGGTCGGGTAGCCGATGTGGGCGACGAGCTCGGTCGAGCCGCGGATCATGTGCGATTATCCTTACATTATGGGAATGGACGCGCTAGCCCTCTACGACGAGCTCACGGCGCAGCGCACGCGCTTCGTGCGCGTGGACGAGCTGTGCCGTCGGGCGGCCGAAAAAGCGGCGCTGCCCTCCGTGGACGAGCTCGCGGCCGAAGCGCGTCTGCCGCTCAAGGAGAAGCAAGGCGTGGAGAAGGCGCATGGCGCTTTCCTCGCCGAGATCCTCGCCGACCCCGCCGCCGGCACGCACCTTTGCCACGCGATGCTGCTTCCGCATCCCAAAACCGCGGAGAGGCTCGCCGAGTTCGATCGCACGGGGAGATTCGAGCTGCCCGGCGCCCGCCTCGAGCGACAGGGCAAGGCCGCGGTGGTGACGATGCGCAACCCGCGCTATCTCAACGCCGAGGACGAGTCGACGCTCGAGGGTTTGGAGGTCGCCGTCGACGTCGCGCTGCTCGACCGCAAGACCGAGGTCTGCGTGCTGCGCGGCGATTTCGTCGAGCACCCGAAGTACGCTGGGCGGCGCCTCTTCGGCGCCGGAATCAACCTCACGCATCTCTACCAGGGCAGGATCCGCTACCTCTGGTACCTGATCCGCGATCTCGGCCTGGTGAACAAGCTCTACCGCGGCGTCGCTTTCGAAAACGAATCTCCGGAGAACGCTTCGGCCGAGAAGCTCTGGATCGCCGCGGTCGAGGGCTTCGCGATCGGCGGGCACTGCCAGATCCTGCTCACGATCGATCACACGCTCGCCGCCGAGGACGCGTACCTCACGCTGCCGGCGCGCAAGGAAGGCATCATCCCGGGCGCCGCGAACCTGCGCCTGCCGCGCTTCGTCGGCGACCGCATCGCGCGCCAGGCGATCCTGGCCGAGCTGCGCATCGAATGCGCGAGCCCCGTAGGACGAATGCTCTGCGACGCGGTGGTTTCCCCCAGCGATATGGACCGCGCGATTTCAGAAACAGTGGAGAAGCTCACAGGCTCCGGTGTCGTCAGCGCCGCGGGCAACCGGCGCGCGATCCGCGTCGGGGAGGAGCCGCTCGAGCTGTTCCGCCGCTACATGGCGGTGTACGCTCGGGAGCAGGCACAATGCCATTTCAGCCAGGCGCTCGTCGCCAATCTGGAAAAGAACTGGAACGCCGCCAACCGGAGCTAACAAGATGAAAATCCTCGTCCTGCACGGGCCGAACCTGAACCTCTTCGGCCGGCGCGAGCCCCACATCTACGGCACCACCACGCTCGAGGAGATCAACGAGAAGCTCCAGGCGCTCGCGCGCGAGCTCAAGGTCGAGCTGGTGATCCTGCAGTCGAACCACGAAGGCGCTCTCGTGGACCTCTTCCACAAGCATATGGACGACGCCGCCGGCGCGATCCTCAATCCGGGCGGGCTCACGCAGCACAGCGTGTCGCTGCACGACTGCATCAAGGCGATGCCCTTCCCGGTGATCGAGGTGCACATGTCGAACCTGCACGCGCGCGAGGAGTGGCGCACCCACTCGATCATCTCTCCGGCGGTGAAGGGCACCGTCCAGGGCTTCGGCTGGCGCTCGTACCTCGCCGCGCTGCGGCTGGCGGCCGAGCTCGCCCAGGAGAAAAAGAAGTAGCCGTGTCCGGCACCTGCCTGGTGGTCGTCGACCTCCAGAACGATTTCATGCCCGGCGGCGCGCTCGCCGTTCCGCGCGGCGACGAGGTCGTGCCGCTCGTCAACCGGCTCGCGGTGCGCTTCGACAACATCGTGCTCACCCAGGATTGGCATCCGCGCCGGCACATCTCCTTCGCCTCGTCGCATCCGGGAAAGAAGCCCTTCGAGACCCTCCAGCTCTCCTATGGCTCGCAGGTCCTGTGGCCCGACCACTGCGTCCAGGGAACCCCGGGTGCTGTTTTTCACCCGGACTTGAACTTGACGAAAGCGCAGCTCGTCATCCGCAAGGGCCATCATGCGGACATCGACAGCTACTCGGCCTTCCTCGAGGCCGACCGCCGTACCGCCACCGGCCTCGCCGGCTATCTCCGGGAGCGCAAGCTCGAGAAGCTGTACGTCTGCGGCCTCGCGACCGACTTCTGCGTCGCCTGGACCGCGCTCGACGCGCGCGCGGCCGGGTTCGACACCACCGTCATCGAGAACGCTTGCCGCGCGATCGACCTCGACGGCTCGCTCCAGCGCGCCTGGGCGCAGATGACCGCGGCCGGCGTCAAGCGCGACTGAACAAGACTCAAAAACAGGGCCGGACCACGTTTTCCCCGCTGGCGCGCGAATGGCCGCTCGCCGTCTGCGTGGCGACGGTGGCGCTCTTCGTCGCCTTCGGCGCGGGATGGCTTGGGGATCTGTCCAACCCGTTCTGGTTCGCGCTGATGTCGCTGTGGCTTTTCGGCGTGATCATGCTCGCGTCTTTCGCCGCCGTGCGCCACGCCGACAGCATCGCCGAGCAGCTCGGCGAACCGGCCGGAACCCTGGTGCTCACGCTCGCCGTGACCGCGATCGAGGTGACCATCATCGCCGCGGTGATGTATGGCGGCAAGGGCAACGCCACGCTGGCGCGCGATGCGATGTTCGCCGTGGTGATGATCGTGCTGAACGGCATGGTCGGCCTGTCGCTGCTCCTCGGCGGGCTGCGCTACCACGAGCAGACCTACAACCTGCAGGGCGCCAGCGCCTTCCTCGCCGTGATCGTGCCGATCTCGGTGCTCGGCCTGGTGCTGCCGAACTTCACCGAGTCCTCGCCGGGACCGACCTACTCGCCGCTCCATGCCACCTTCCTGATAGCGATGTCGCTGGTGCTGTACGGCGTGTTTCTCGCCATCCAGAACCTGCGCCACCGCGAATACTTCGTCCACGCCAGCGGCGAGGACGCCGGCCGCGGCGCCGGCGCCCCGGCGCGCCCGCTCGCCCTTCACGTCCCGCTGCTGCTCCTCTACCTCACGGTGGTGCTGCTTCTCGCCAAGCAGATCGCGGTGCCGATCAACTACGGCATCGACGTGATGCATGCGCCGCGCGCGCTCGCGGGCTTTCTCGTCTCGGTACTGGTGCTTGCGCCGGAATCGCTCAGCGCCGCGCGCGCCGCGCTCGCCAATCAGCTCCAGCGCTCGGTGAACCTCCTGCTCGGCTCGGTGCTCGCCAGCATCAGCCTGACGATTCCCGCGGTGCTCGCGATCGGCTTCATCACCGGCCAGACCATCGTGCTCGGCCTCGACCCCGCCGACGTCACGCTGCTCGTCCTGACCCTTGTGGTGAGCATGCTGACGTTCGCCAGCGTGCGCACCAACGTCCTCCTCGGCGCGGTGCACCTGCTCCTCTTTGCCGCCTACCTGATGCTCATCTTCGAGAAATAGCAGGCTGTTCGAGCTTGCGGCTGTAGAGCGACATCGCGAAGCAGAACACAAAGTAAACCGCCGCGGCGAAGACATAGGCCTCGACGCCGAAGCCCGCCCAGCGCGGGTCGGTCATGGAGACCTTGATCGTCGTCAGCAGGTCGAACAGCCCGATGATCAAGACGAGCGACGTGTCCTTGAAGAACCCGATGCACGTGTTCACGAGCGGCGGCACCGCGATGCGCAGCGCCTGAGGCAGCACGACGTAGAAAGTTTTTTGAAAGTAGGTCAGTCCCAGAGCATCGGCCATCTCGTACTGCGTTTTCGGTATCGCCTGCAGGCCGCCGCGCACCACCTCGGCGAAATACGCCGCGGCGAAGAGAATGAGCGCGATCTGCGCACGCAGCAGCTTGTCCATGGTGACGCCGGACGGGAGGAAGAGCGGCAGCATCACCGACGCCATGAAGAGCACCGAGATGAGCGGCACCCCGCGGATCAGCTCGATGTAGCCCACGCACAGTGCGCGGATCACCGGCAGCTCCGAGCGGCGCCCGAGCGCGAGGAAAATCGAAAGCGGGAAGGCGAACGCGATGCCGAAGCTGGCGAGGAGCAGCGTCAGGATGAGCCCGCCCCAGCGCCCGCTCTCCACGTACGTCAGTCCGATCAGGCCGCCCCACATGAGCACGCCGATGACGGTGAGGCCGGCGAGCCAGACCAGTGTGAGCCACCAGCGCCAGAAGTGTCTTACCAGACTGAAAGCCGAAAGCCCGATCAACAAGAGGGTAGAAAGCGCTGGCCGCCAATGCTGCTCGAACGGATAGGTGCCGAAGAGAATGAACCGGTGCTTCTCGGCGATGAAGCCCCAGCACGCGCCGCTAGCGTCGTGGCACGCCCTGGCGTCGGGCCGCCACACCGCGTCGATGAACGCCCAGTCGACAAACGGTGGAATGATTTTCCATAGGAGGACGACGAGCACGAGCGTCACCGCGCCCGTCCACGGGTCCGGAAACAGATTCGTCCGCAGCCACCTCATCGCCGGGCGATCCGCGCGTTGTACCAGTTCATGAACGCCGAGATCGAAAGGCTGATGGTGAGGTACACCGCCATGATGATCGCCACGCCCTCGATCGCCTGCCCGGTCTGGTTGATGGCGGTGTTCGCGATCGAGACCAGGTCGGGGTAGCCGATCGCCACCGCGAGCGAGCTGTTCTTGGTGATGTTGAGGTACTGGCTCCCCATGGGCGGCACCATGACGCGCAGCGCCTGCGGCACCACGACGCGGCGCAGCGCCTGGCCGCGCGTGAGGCCGATGGCGAAGGCGGCGTCCCATTGCCCCAGGCTCACCGCGAGCACCCCAGCGCGCACGATCTCGGCGATGAACGCCGCGGTGTAGACCGTGAGCCCGAGGAGCAGCGCCGTGAACTCGGGCGTGAGCACGAAGCCGCCGGCGAAGTTGAAGCTTTCGAGCACCGGGACGCTTCCGGGCGCGGGGAAGTAGATGCCGCGATTGGTGAGGAACACGCCCGGCAGCGGCTGCAGCGCCTCGCGCGGCATCGGCAGCGCCTCGGTGATCACCGCGTACCAGAAGAAGAGCTGCACCAGGAGCGGCGAGTTGCGGATGAACTCGACGTACCAGGCGGCCAGTGTGCGCAGCAAAAAATTTTTCGACAGGCGAAACAAGCCGACCGCCGCGCCGAGCAGCGTGGCCGCCACGATCCCGACCGCCGCCACCCTCAGGGTGTTGCCGATGCCCACCAGGAGCGCGCTCAGGTAGGTATTCGAGGCGCTATAGCGCAGGAAGGGCGACTCGCTGATCTCGAACCCGGCCTCCCGCTCGAGGAAGGCGAAGCCGCTCGCGATGCGCCGCGCCTCCAGGTTCACGGAGGCGTTGTGCACCAGGTAGCCGACCACGATGAGCGCGACGGCGACCGCCGCGGCCTGATACCCTAGCCGCCTCATTTCCCCTTCATCCCCGTTGGTGACCCTGATTTCTACCCATATGGCTACCCATTCGCCCGCCCGCAAGCTTACCCGCCAGGACCTGCGCGACGCCGCCGAGAAGTTCAAGAACTGGGGCCGCTGGGGCCCGAATGACGAGATCGGCACGCTCAACTTCACCCAGCCCGAGGACATCGTCGCCGCCGCTCGCCTGGTGCGCAAAGGCAAGGTGATCTCGCTCGCGCTCAACTTCGACCAGAACGGGCCGCAGGGCGCGAAGAGCACATATCCCGCCATGGGCCGGATCAACCCGGTGCACACGATGCTGCGCACCGGCACCGACGCCTACTCCGGCGTGCTCGACAAGCGCGGCATCCGCGCCGCCGACGACATGGTCGTGATGCCGCTCCAGTGCGGCACGCAGTGGGACGGCCTCGGCCACGTGTTCTACGAGAACAACATGTGGAACGGCTACGACTGCCGCGAGGTGACCACCGCCGGCGCACAGAAGTGCGGCATCGAGAAGACCAAGAACCGGATGGTCGGCCGCGGCGTGTTCCTCGACGTGCCGCGCGCGCTCGGCATGGACATCCTGCCCGACGGCCATGCCATCACCACCGAGGAGCTCGACCTCACTGCAAAAAAACAGAAAGTCGAGTTCAGGCGCGGCGATTTCATCGTCGTGCGCACCGGCCAGATGGAAGCGAAGCTCAAGGCCGGGAGCTGGGACGGCTATCCCGGCGGCGACGCGCCGGGCTTCGCCTTCGAGACGCTCGCCTGGATCCAGCGCACCCAGCTCGCCGCCCTCGCCTCCGACACCTGGGGCTGCGAGGTGCGGCCGAACGAGACCGAGCCCGGCATCAACCAGCCCTGGCACTGGATCACCATCCCGATCATGGGCATGACCATGGGCGAGATCTTCTACGTCGCCGAATTGGCGAAGGACTGCGCCGAGGACGGCGTCTACGAGTTCATGTTCGTCGCGCCCGCGATCCCGATCACCGGCGCGGTCGGCTCGCCGACCAACCCGCTCGCCATCAAGTGAGGTTTTCCGTGAAAAAACTCTTGACGGGAATAGGACTGACCCTGTTCGCTTCGATGGTTGGGGCGCAACCCTATCCCTCCAAGCCGATCAGGATGCTGGTCGCCTTTCCGCCGGGCGGGCCGGTCGACATCATCGCGCGGCTCATCGGCCCTAAGATGAGCGAAACGCTCGGCCAGCCCGTGGTCGTGGAGAACAAGGTCGGCGCGAGCGGCAACGTCGCGACCGCGGAAGTCGCCAAGTCCGCGCACGACGGCTACACGCTGCTCGCGCACTCGTCGGCGTACGCGGTCAACCCGACGCTCTTCTCGAACCCGGGCTACGACCCGGTCAAGGACCTCCTGGCGATCGCAGTGGTCGCCCAGCAGGCGAACATCATCCTCGTCAACAGCTCGTTCCCGGCTAAGACGCTCGACGAGCTGAAGAAGGCGATGGCGCAGGACAAGCTCGCCTTCGCCTCGCCCGGCGCCGGCACCACGCCGCACCTCACCGCGGAGAACCTGTTCCACGTGCGCTGGAAAGCCGACGTCACGCACGTCCCGTTCAAGGGCGCCGGCCCCGCGGTCACCGGCCTGCTGAGCGGCCAGCCGCCGATCGGCTGCATGGCCGGCTCGGGACCCATGTCGAACATCAAGGCCGGCAAGCTCCGCGCCCTCGCCGTCTCCTCGGCCAGGCGCCTGCCGCAGCTCCCCGACGTGCCGACACTGAACGAGCTCGGCTATTCCGGCATGGAGGACTACACCTGGGTCGGCCTCTTCGTCCCGGCCTCAACGCCGCCCGAGATCGCGCAGAAGCTGAACGACGCCGTCCTGCGCGCCGTCAAGAGCCCCGACATCAAGGAGCGCCTCGACACCCTCGCCTTCGAGCCCACCGCCGCGCCGCTCAAGGATTCCGCCAACTACGTGCGTGACGAAGTCGCGAAGTGGGCCAAGATCGTCCGCGAGACCGGCGCCAAGGCCGAGTAACCGGAGACAGTCGTCCCCGCGAAGGCGAGGACCCAATTGCTCTACTTTTTGGCGGGCACCCTTTTCATCAGCGCCACAATCTCCGTCGCGCCGTTCGCCTCGGCGCGCTCGAGCGCCGTGCGCCCATCCGCGCTCTTGAGCAAGGGATCCGCCCCATGAACAAGCAGCACGCTCACCAGCTCCTTGTCGCCCCTTCCCACGGCATGTGACAGCGAGCTGAGCCCGTTCCGCTTCTCCCGCGCGTTCACGTCCGCGCCGCGCTCGAGCAGCAGCTTCACCACTTCGGTCTGCCCTCGATAGCTCGCGAGGATAAGTGGCGTTACGCCTTCGCCGTCGACCGCATCTACCTTGGCACCTCGGTCAAGGAGCAGCGCCACCGCCTTCAGGTGCCCTCGCGATGCCGCCCGATGCAGCGCGGTCTCGCCATCCTCGCTCAGCCGCGCATCTACGTTCACCTTGTCGACAAGCTCACTCATCCGGCCGACGTTGCCCTGGCTAGCGGCAGTCAGAAAATCACGTTCCCTACTTTGACGGCGCTGATCGGCGCCCAGCCAAAGAAGCACCGCGATGGCGGAAAGGACTAGCACTGCCACGAAAACCGACAGCGGGGATAGCCTAGCGACGCGCATCCGGACCTTGCACGGCCGGATGCTACAAGAAAGGGTTTCCGAAGGGCCTAGCGAGGCGCGACGCGCCAGATCGCGTTGCCGACATCGTCGGCGACGAGAAGGCCGCCCCGTTTGTCGAAGGCGACGCCGACCGGGCGGCCGTAGGCTTCGTCCTTCGGTCCCAGGAAGCCGGTGAGCACTTCCTGAGGCTGGCCCGAAGGCTTGCCGTTGCTGAAGGGAACGAATACGACGTTGTAGCCGGAGAGGGGCTTGCGGTTCCAAGAGCCGTGCTGGCCGATGTAGGCGCCGTCGTTGGTCACCGCGAGTCCGAGCGCGGCGACGTGGGAGCCGAGGGCGTAGTCGGGCTTGATCGCCTTGGCGACGAGGTCGGGGCGCTGAGGCTTGACGCGCTTGTCGACGTTCGGGCCGTAGTAGCTGTAGGGCCAGCCGTAGAAGGCGCCGTCGCGGACCATCGTGAGGTAGTCGGGCACGAGGTCGTTGCCGAGCTCGTCTCGCTCATTGACTACGGTCCACAGCGCGCCGGTCTTCGGCTCCCAGGCGAGGCCGTTCGGGTTGCGCAGGCCGGAGGCGAAGATGCGGTGCTTGCCGCTCTTCGTGTCGACCTCCCAGATCGCTGCGCGACCTTCCTCGACTTCGATGCCGTTCTCGGCAGCGTTGCTGTTGGAGCCGACCGTCACGTAGAGCTTCGCGCCGTCGGGACTTGCGATCAGGTTCTTGGTCCAGTGGTGGTTACGCGTCCCGGCGGGGAGATCGACGACTTTCTCGCCTTGGGTCGCGATCTTCTGTTCACCTTCCTTGTAGGGAAAGCGGACGACTGCGTCGGTGTTCGCGACGTAGAGCGTGTTGCCGACGAGCGCCATGCCGAAGGGAGAGTTCAGACCTTCGAGGAACGTCGAGCGTGTCTCGGCGACACCGTCGCCGTCGGCGTCGCGCAGCAGGATGATGCGATTCGGGCTCGGCACGGCTGCGCCCGCCTTGGTCTGCATCATTTTCATGACGCGGCCCTTCACGCCCTTGCCTTCGTCGGGGCGCTCGGGCGCGTTGGTCTCGGCGACGAGCACGTCGCCGTTCGGCAGCACGTAGACCCAGCGCGGATGCTCGAGGCCGGTGGCGAATGCGGTCACCTTGCGGCCCTCGGGCGACTTCGGCGCAATGTCCGTCGGCCAGCCCTTCGCGGGAGCGACATGGATCGTGGGAATCGCCGCGCTGCTCGGTGCGGGCAGCACCGGATCAGGGCCGACCGTCTGTTCGTGGGTCAACTGCGAACGCTCGGCGCAGGCTGTCGCAGCGAAGAGACAGGTGAGAAGGGCGACAGGGTAGATAGCGCGCATGGGGTTGACCGGTCAGATACCCCATGGCGGGCAAGGTTCGTGCCGCTAGTGCTGATTTACTTGCCGGCGCGGTTCCGCTTGAGTCCCAGCCGCGCGCCAGCGAGCACGGCGCCGATGCCGGCGAGAGTGAGGCTGATGGACGTGCCGAGTTGCTGTCCGTCGTCTCCGGCCATGAGCAGGCCGAGGGTTGCGGAGATCGCGGCGAGGATGGCGCCGAGCTTGAGCTCGGAGCGCCGTGCAATGCGGGCGCAGACGTATCCGCCGAGCACCGAGAAGCCGAGGCCGACTCCCGTCATGGCATAGAAGAACCATGAATCGGTCGCCGAAACCTGCATGGCGGCGGCAATTTCCTCGCGCCGGACGCCGGCGGCGCCCAGCGCCGCGCCGTAGATCAGCGCGAGGATGACGGTGGCCACCAACGTGCCGCCGATGTCCGTCGCAAGGCCGAGCGCGACGGCCTTGAATGCGGAGCCCGGCTTCACGGGTAGGTCGTGGACCGCTGCTTCCGGCGGCGCGTAGGGATTCATCTAGGCCTGCATGCTCTCACGCGCGAGCTTCAGCCAATCGCGCTGCGCGTCGCGGTAGTGAGGCGGCTGGCGCTCGGCGTTGCGCAGCATCCTGAGAAACACCGCCTGCGCATCCGCGCTCCGGCCCAGGCGCTTGAGCAACGCGCCGTAGCGCCAGCGCCCTTCCTCGCCGGGGTAGGTGTCGGCGAGGACGCCCAGCTCGGCGAGCGCCTCGTCCAGGCGGTTCGCCCCTTCGAGCGCGCATGCGAGGAGGAGTCCGACATCGGCCGGCCGGAAGCCGGGATGCGACGCGCGAAGGCGCCGGGCAAGCTCGACCGCCTCTTCGTGCTTGCCCTCCATGAAGAGCGCGCCGGCGAGGCCATAGCGGATGTCCGGATCGGTTTCGTGCACGCCGGCGAGACAGCTGCGGTAGAGGGACGCCGCTTCGGCGTGCATGCCCTGCTCCATGCATTGGCGCGCCAAGTGCATGCGGTTCTCGACGCTGCCGCACGCTTCGACGTCGGCGACGCGCGCGCGCAGGTCCTTGTCGGGGTCGAGCGCGCGTGCGATCGCGCGCGCCGCCTTGTGCGCGCTGCGGCTCTCGCGCGAAGACGGGAAGACTTCGATGAAGTAATAGAGCACGCAGCCCATGACCGGGAATCCCATGATGACGAAGATCCACCAGTATGGCCGGCGCGTCTTCAGCGCGTGATAGGCAAAGCTAAGCTGGATCAGCAGGACGAGTCCACCTACGAGCGGCATGGTTCCCCCCTTCGCCGTCTTTTCTTGTGCGCACACCTTACCGCCCGGCCGCCGCGGCGGCAATTTCGAAGTGCACGGCAATGAGAAATTGTTCCGCTACTCGAGCTTCACGCCTGCGTCGTTCACCACGCGGCGCCACAGCTCGATCTCCTTCGTGATCGCGGCGAGGAATTCTCCCGGCGTGCTGCCCGCGGGCGACACGCCGTCGCTCTGGAGCTGCTCGGCCGTTTCCTTGAGCTGCAGGACCTTCGACACCTCTGCGTTAAGCCGCTCGACCACCGGGGCGGGCAGGCCTTTCGGCCCGATCAGCCCGTGCCACAGGACCGTCTCGTATCCCGGCACGCCGGCTTCGGCCACCGTGGGAAGGTCGGGCTCGGAGGCGATGCGCTTCGACGTAGTCACGGCGAGCGCGCGCAGGCGTCCGGCGCGCACGTGCGGCAGCGTTGAAGCGGTGCTGCCGAGCGTGGCATTCGTTTGCCCGCCAAGCGTGTCGGCGAGCGCGGGCCCGGTGCCCTTGTAAGGCACGTGATTCAGCTTGAATCCTGCCATGCTGGCGAGGAGCTCGGTGGCGAGATGGTTGATGCTGCCCTGTCCGGAAGAAGCGAAGAAGACGCGCCCGGGCTCGGCCTTCGCCAGCGCGATCAGCTCGCGCAGGTTCTTCACCGGTAGCGAAGGATGCACCACCACCATGTACGGCCCGCTCGAGATCTGGATCACCGGGGTCATGTCGGCGATCGGATCGAAGCGCAGCTTGTAGAGGCTCGCGTTCGCCGCGTAGCTGTTGGAGACGATCGTCAGCGTGTAGCCGTCGGGCGGCGACTTGAGGCCGGCCTCGGTGCCGATCGTGCTGCCCGCGCCGGCGCGGTTCTCGACCACGAACTGCTGTCCCATGCTCGCGGAGAGCCGCTGCGCCATGAAGCGCGCGATGAAGTCGGTGCCGCCGCCCGGCGCGAACGGCACGATGATGCGCACCGGTTTTGCTGGGTAGGTCTGGGCAACGGCGGTGAAGCTCGCAACGGCCAGGAGAGCTACAAGAAGTTTTTTCAAGATCATCGTATCGGGGGAGCGTACATCAAGCCGCCCTGGGTCCAGAGGCGGTTCAGGCCGCGCTCGAAGCCGAGCGGCTTGAGGTTCGTTTCGAAGCTCTCGCCGTAGTTGCCGACCTGCTTCACGATGTTGAACGCCCAGCGATTGTCGAGGCCGAGCATTTTGCCGAGCTCGCCGGAAGCGCCGACGAAGCGCTGGAGCGAGGGGCCGGCGCCCTTCGCCTGCTCCTCGATGTTCTTCGAGGTGAGGCCGAGCTCCTCGGCCTCGATCATCGCGAAGAGCGACCACTTCACCACGTCGAACCAGCGGTCGTCGCCGTGGCGCACCGCGGGACCGAGCGGTTCCTTCGAGATGATCTCGGGCAGCACGACGTGGTCTTCGGGCTTGGGCACGCGCGAGCCGCGCAGCGCGACGAGGCCCGAGTGGTCGGTGGTGTAGGCGTCGCAGCGGCCGACGAAGTAGGCGTTCAGCACCTCTTCGAGCTTCTCGATGACCACCGGCCTGAATTTCATGCCGTTGGCGCGGAAGTAGTCGGCGAGGTTGAGCTCGTTGGTCGTCCCCGGCTGCACGCACACGGTGGCCCCGTTCAGCTCTTTCACGCTTTTCACGTTCAGCTTGCGGTGGACCATGAAGCCCTGGCCGTCGTAGTAGTTGACGCCGGCGAAGTTGAGCCCGAGGCTCGTGTCGCGCGTGAGCGTCCAGGTGGTGTTGCGCGCGAGGATGTCGACCTCGCCCGATTGCAGCGCGGTGAAGCGCTGCTGCGAGGTGAGTGGCGTAAAGCGCACCTTCCCGGCGTCGCCCAGGACCGCGGCCGCCACCGCGCGGCAGAGGTCGACGTCGATCCCGCGCCATACGCCCTTCGAGTCGGGCAGCGAGAACCCGGCGAGGCCAGTGTTGACCCCGCATTGCACGAAGCCCTTGCTGCGCACCGCGTCGAGAGTGGATTGCGCCGCGGCCGGAAGTGCGCCGAATGCGAGCACCAGCAGAAAACCTCTGCCCATCAGGTGCCCTGGAGGAGAAAATCGCGCACGACGGCGATCTGGTCGGGATGCAGCAGCGTCGGAGCGTGCCCGACGCCACGGATCTCGGCCAGCTTCGCGCGCGGGCCCCGCCGTGTCATCTCGTTCGCGGTCTCGCGCGTCAGGAGATCGGAGAGCTCGCCGCGAAGGAGCAGCGTCGGGCAGCGCACGGCGTCGTAGAAGCTCCAGAGCTCGAGGTCGCCCTGCGGCACCAGGCGCGGCTCGCCGATGCGCGGATCGTAATGCGCGCGCCAGGTTCCGTCGTCATTGCGTCTAACCCAGGTCTCGGTGAGGAAGCGCCACTGGGCGTCGCTGTGCGGACCGAAAGGCGCCGAGATCGTCCGGATGTAGCGCTCGGCGTCGTCCACGCTCGCGAAGTTGGGCGCCTTGCCGACGTAGGAGGAGATACGCTCGAGCGAAGCCTTAGTGATGACCGGACCGACGTCGTTCAGCACCATGCGCTTGATCGGCGAGCCGGCCTGAGCGGCGAGCGCCATGCCGATCAGGCCGCCCATCGAAGTGCCGACCCAGCTCGCGGACTCGACGTCGAGCCGCGCGATCAGCGTGACCATGTCGGCCGCGTACTGCGGCACGCCGTAGAGCATCGGGTCGGCCAGAGGCTCGGAGTCGCCGCGCCCCGCGACGTCGGGACAGACCACCCTGAAGCGGCCGCACAGCGCGCGCGCCAGCTCGTCGAAATCTCGGGCTGTGCGCGTGAGCCCGTGGACGCAGACCACCACGTCGCGGTTTCGCGCGTCGCCCCATTCGAGATAGGCCATCCGGTGCAGCCCCTTGGGCGAGGCGCACTGCACCGAGCGGCGACGCGGCTGCGCGGCTAGGTCCGCTTCAGCCATTGCTCAATGAGCGCCGCGCGCGCTTCGCGGGCGTCGGCCGCCTCGGCATCGAGCGAGGAGAAGCGCAGCCCGCGGTCGCGGACGAGGTGCAGCTTCTCGGCGCGCAGGTTCGCGCCGCGCACCGGGTAGCCGTAGTTAGCGTAGCGCGCGCGCTCGAGCACCGCGTCCTCCTCGTCGTACCAGATCCATTCTTCGACGAAGGCGAAGGCCACTTCCTCGAGCGCCTCGTCCGGCGAATCGGGGCCGACCAGCTCGAGCCCGCCGTCGCGGTATCGGAAGTAGGTGTGCCGGTCGGCACTCGCGGCATAGCCGACCAGCGCGTCCTCGCGCCGGGTGCAGGCAAAGGCGAGCTCGAGCCTGCCGTCATGCTCGATCGAAACGTCGAGCAGCATGCCCGCCACGAGCTCCGGCGCCTGCTGCACCAGGCGCCCGTTCTCGATCAGCGCGCGCCCGCGCACGCCGTCGTGCTCCCATTCGGCCTCGACCTGCAGCTCGGGAAAGTCCGCCGACGCGGCGGTAAAGGCCGGGAACGGGATGCCCTTCTGCGGCGTGAAGCGGTATTCGAGCACCCCTTCGGCGTGGTGCTCGCTGTACTCCTCGGCGTCCTCGTCGCGCACCATCAGCCAGCGCAGGCGCTCGCGGAAATCCGCGAGCCGCCCGGCGCCGGTGACGCGCACGACCGCGGTGAACATCAGCCCTCGTACTTGAAGGAGAGGGACACGCGCGCGCGGAACTGCACGACCTTGCCCGCGTCGTCGAGGCGCATGTCGAGCTTGGTGATCTCGGCGATGCGGAGGCTCCGCAGCGTGCCTGCGGCAGTCTGCACCGCGTTCTTCGCCGCGTCTTCCCACGAGTTGGTGCTGGTGCCGATGACTTCGGTGACGCGATAAACGCCGGTGTCGCCCTTCTTGGCCATGGCTCTCCTCTTTCCTCGGTAGTGGTAATTCCGGATGCGGGGTCCCGCGAGACCATTCTATACGGGAGGCGCGGTCCGCCAATAGCGGGGCCGCAGGCTGCGCTCGCCCTCGACCCGCACCCCGGCGCTCCTCAGCAGGACGTGGATCGCGCCGTCCCGGTCGGTCCGGAGAATGCCCGTCCCGGCGCTCGCATAGCGCTCCATCACTTCCGCGTTCGGATGCCCGAAGCGGTTGCGATAGCCCGCGGCGACGATCGCCCAGCGCGGCGCGACCGCCTGGATGAACTCGGCGCTGGAGGAGGTGCGGCTTCCGTGGTGTGGGACCAGCATGACCTCTGCTTTCACCACCGGATGATGGAGAAGCGAAAGCTCGGCGAGCCGCTCGATGTCGCCCGTGAGCAGCATTGCCGCGCCGCCGGCCTCGATCCTCATCACGCAGCTCTGGTTATTGCGGCGCACAGGAGCGTCCTCCGGCCGAGGGTGCAGGAACGTAAAGCGCACGCCGTCCCAGTCCCAGCTCTCGCCGGCCAGGCAGCGCCGCGGCGCGGGCGTGAGCGCGTTCAGCGCGTGCGCCTGCGGCAGCGACGAGGCGAGCTCCTGCACCTCGAGGCTTTCGAGCACGCTCAGGGCGCCGCCGATATGGTCGGTGTCCTCGTGGGTGAGCACCATGAGGTCGACGCCCCTCGCCCCAGCCGCACGCAACTCCGGCACGAGGATGCGCCCGCCGCTGTCGGCCTCGGCACCGAACGCCGGTCCCGCGTCGTAGACCAGCGTGCGTGTCGCGGTGCGCACCACGACGGCGAGGCCCTGCCCGACGTCGAGTGCAGTGATCCAGGCCTCGCCCGGCGCAGGCGCCCCCGGCGGCAGCAGGAACGCGGGCGCCATCAGCGCAAGACCGCAACCGCGGCCGGGCACGCCGCGCGGAGCGAGTACCCAGACCGCGCCGGCGAGCGCGAGCGCCACCGCCCAGGGCGCGGGAGCGTGCTGCTGCCACAGGGCGCCCGGCAGCGCCGCGCAAAGCTCGAGGAACTGGAGCAGCCATTCGACGAGGCGCGCCGCGAGCTCGAGGATGAAGTCGGCCGGAATCACCGCCGCGAGAAGCGCGAGCGGCGTCACGATCACGGACACCACCGGAATCGCGACCGCGTTGGCGAGCGGGCCGGCGATCGAGACCTGGCCGAAGAGGAGCAGCACCGCCGGCGCGAGCCCTACCGTGATCGCCCACTGCACGCGCACCCATTGCGCGACCCGGGGATCGCGGCCTGTCCAGCCGGCCGCGACATAGAAGATGAGCGCCACCGCCGCGAAGGAGAGCCAGAAGCCCGGCGAGAGCGGCGCCCAGGGGTCGGCGACAAGCACCACCGCGGCCGCCAGCGCCAGGGTGCGCACCGGCGAGGCGATGCCGCCGGTCCAGAGGGCGATCGCGACCACGGTCACCATGTAGCAGGTGCGCTGCGCCGGCACCGCGAAGCCCGCAAGCAGCGTATAGCCGAACGCGCCGAAGATCGCCGCGGCCGCTCCCGCCTTGCGAGCGGGCAGGCGCAGCGCCAACCATGGAACGCGTCGCCAGATCGCGGAGACGAGCCATCCCACGAGGCCCGAGACGAGCGTCACGTGCAGGCCGGAGATGCTCATGAGATGGGTGACGCCGGTGCGGCTGAAAAGCCGCCATTCCTCGGCCGCGATCGCGCGCTGATCGCCTACGGCGAGCGCTGAAAGGATCCCCGCCGCCGGAGTCGCGCCGAGCACCGCGTGGAAGCGCTCGCGCACGGCTTCTCTCACCTGCTCTACCCGGTCCAGGGCTGAATCGCGCCGCCCCAGCAGGCGCTGCTCGCCGCGCTGGCGGACGTAACCCGTCGCGCCTATGCCGCGCTCGAGGAGCCACGCTTCGTAGTCGAACCCGTTCGGATTGAGGTTGCCGTGCGGACGGCGCAGGCGCACGGTGAACATCCAGCGCTCGCCGGGGTGCACCGCTGCGGCGAGGAGCGCGGGCTCGGCCTCGGGTTGCGAGCTGGGCTGCGTGCTGCGGTACCACCACAGGAGGACGCGGCCCGGCACGCGCTCGCCGCGCGGCGCCGATTCCACGTCGAACTCGAAGCGCACCCCGCGCTCGCCCTGCGCCGGTAGTCCCGACACCACGCCTAAGACCTCTATATCGCGCCCTTCGAGCTGCGGCGCGAGCCACTCGTCCATGCGCAGAACGGCGCAATATGCCGCCCAGAAGAAACCCACTCCGATCGCCAGGACGGGCAGCACAAAGCGGTATCTCACGCCGATTACCGCCAAAGGGAGAAGCAACAGCGCCCAGGCGAGCGGAGGCAGCGCGGCCTGCATCTGCAGGAGGACTACCCCGGCTGCAAACGCGAGGAGCGCGCAGGTCATCTAGAATCAACGCGTGCGGCGGCCTTGCGGCTGACCCGCGCGCACCATGCCGCGAAAGTTTCTC